>BNJU01000781.1_pt1:107500-165487 | contig 165487 bp, 228 predicted proteins | sample 8539281 | NCBI WGS metagenome assembly BNJU01 (sample SAMD00202456, study PRJDB9452) | human saliva metagenome | isolation source: human saliva | place: Japan | reverse complement strand
CTTTAGTTATTGTTATCGGGCTATTTTTGAAATATTGGTATTACAGCGAAACACAAAATATGATACAATAAAAAAACAATTAATAGTTTGAACATTTATCAAAGAGGAGTAAGCATTATGAAAAAAATATTTATATGTATGTTCAAGATACTATGGTCGATTGGAAACACGGCTATTTGATGCATGCACTAAGTTTACGGGTTATGTTAGGAGAACCTAAAGTAAAATATTAACGGTTTCTAAAGGGAAAAAGTCTATAAAAATTGATTGAAGTAAGATATACAAAGGAGAAAAACGATGATAGAAGAACGAATCCATGCCACAAAGCAGTATGTTAAAACTTTATTTGCTGATCGAGCGGATGGCCATGATGTAGAGCATATCCTTCGCGTCTATACCAATGCTATGAGAATCGCACAAGCAGAAGGTCCATGTGATATGGAGATAGTGGGCTTGTCAGCTCTTCTTCACGATGCTGATGATGATAAATTATTTCAAACAGAGAATAATGCGAATGCTCGCACGTTTCTAGAAGAGATTTGTATTCCTCAAAACCAAATCGATCAGATTTGCCAGGTTATCAATGCTGTTTCTTTCAGCAAAAATCTCGGTAAACATCCAGAAACCATAGAAGGCAAGATTGTCCAGGATGCAGATCGCCTGGATGCGATAGGAGCTGTAGGAATTGCGCGAACTTTTTCCTATGGTGGCCACAAAGGGAGGCCACTTACTGATACCATCCAACATTTCCATGACAAGTTGCTCCTCTTAAAAGATAAAATGAACACGGAGACTGCCAAACAAATGGCAGAAAGTCGCCATCAATTTTTAATCGCCTTCCTAAATGAACTAGAAAAGGAATTGTACTGAATAAAATAATGAAATTAACTTTTATAAAAGACTCATTTGATAGGAAGATATGCTAAATCGACTATTAAAAAAACCATTCTACTGTACCTAAGTATTTGAATGAGCTAATCTCTGAAAATAATTTAGATGAAGAAGAGCAAAAAAATATTGCATACCTTTTTTTAAAAGAGGTTCATGATTATTTTAATGCAGATTGATGAAGTAAAAAAATATTGGTATTACAGCGAAATACAAAATATGATATAATAAAAAACAATTAATAGTTTAAAAAAATTTATCAAAGAGGAGTAAGCATTATGAAAAAAATATTTATATGTATGTTCAAGATACTATGGCCGATTGGGAACACGGCTATTTGATGCATGCACTAAGTTTACAGGCTATGTTAGTAAAACCTAAAGTAAAAATTAATAACGATTTCTAAAGGGAAAAAAAGTCTATAAAAAAACTGCTGGAGGAATGACAATTGTTCCAGATTTTAATCTATATGATATAGATACTGCAAATATAGATGCTCTATTGCTTATCGGAGGAGATAGTTGGTTGAACAATGAGCAAGATGATGTTTTAGAACTTGCCTCTAAACTATTACAAGAAAATATCTTAGTTGGAGCTATCTGTGGAGCTACTTTGGGATTAGCCGAAAAAGGAATTTTAGATAATCGATATCATACAAGTAATGCTTCATTCTTTTTAAGCCAGATGAGCCAATATTATCGAGGACATGGTTATTATAAAGATGAGATTGCAGTTCAAGACGGAAATCTTATCACTGCGAGTTCAGCCGGCTCTTTATTATGGGCTAAGTTTATTGTCAAAGAGTTGGGCCTGTATTCAAAAACTACAGTTGAAGCATGGTTTAATTATTTTTCAACGGGAGATCCTCAATATTATGGCGAAATGATGAACTCTCTAGAAAAAAAGACGCATTGGAAAGTTAATATGAAAAAGATTATTTTCCTTCGTGGAGTAACGCCAATAGGCCCCAATAGAATTCCAAAAATGTCTTATTTAGTAGAAATTCTAACAGAAGTTGGTTTTTTTAATGTTCAAACATATATTCAGAGTGGGAATATAATGTTAGAATCAGAGTTATCTGACGAAGAAATCAGAAAGTTAGTTCATGATACAATTTTTGGATAAAAATTGGGGCAGATTTATCAATAATTATTAAAGAAATTAATCAATTAGAGATTGCTATTCAAGAAAAACCCGTTTGATGATACTTATGATAGTTCTCGTATTCATCTAGTATTTACTAATGAACAGATTCCCAGAAGTACATTAATAGAACTTAGTCGAGAGGATTTTTGGAGATGAAGAGTTCTATTGTGGAAAGGAGTGTTGTTACCTATATTTACCACGTGACGCTCGAAAAAAACGTTTAAATACTAATTATCTTGAAAAAGAAATTTGGAATTCGGATGACTATGCGAAAATTGAGTGTAGTTAACCGACTTTCAAAGTTTTAATCAGACAGAATCAGATAAAAATTATATTAAAAAAAGAACCTATAAACACTTGAATCCTGCCAATAATTTTTGTGTAAACACTCACGCATAGTTTCAGAGTGTTAATCAAATAAGCTTTGAAGTGTGTTAAAACAGTAGCTAATCCCTTTTTTTGAATTCATATAATTTGCTTGAAATTATAATCTTTAAACAAGATAACTACATAACGTTCCATATCCCCCTTGTTAGGGGAAAGAAGCTTCTTTTTATTTGATTTCCTAGATATAGTTCTATTTAGTTTCTTTATTTTTTTGGAATTCTAAAAAAACATAAAGGGTTTAAACCAAACAAAAAGGCGACTAAATATCTAGACGTAATCTAATTTGAATTATCTTTATCTGGGGTATGAATCCGTGTCTTTAACAGGGTTACCAAAAAGTTACTAAAATTTGAAAAATGAGTCTATTTTGCAAGATTCAAAAGGCTTAAAACCCTATTAAATCAAGGTTGTAAGATTTAAATAATGTAGTTATGGAACTCAAAAATCCAGCGATGGCAACATCGTGCCGGTTCGACCCCGGCTGCTGCTATAGTAATAACGACAAGGTTTTCGAGCCTTGTCTTTTTTTATTTTTCTTCCAATTATTTCTCTCAGAGTTACTTAAAATTACTTAAAAAAATATTTTTTTGCTAATTTTAGAAGAAATTATTTAGCATATTTTGTGTTTAATGTTGATTCGTTTTATGTAAAAATATACAATAGATATATACTGAACTAGGAGTGATTCCATGTTAAATAATAAAGAGAACTATTCAAAGAACGATGTTGAACAAACAAAAAGAGACATTCAATCTCTGGTGAAAAGTCGAATGTATTAAACTAGATTTGAATCTAGTCAAAAACAGAACGTAAATTCTTATTTTTTTCGCCATAAAATTTTGAACAAGTTTTCGCCTAATTTCATCACCTTGAAAAATCATCAAAACCCATGATAATACTGCATTCTTTCGATGATGCGCCTGACTTGCAGAGGGTGGTGTTACAAAGTCCCCCGTTTGATAACAAATCAGAAACTCCTGAATAAAATAGAATTATTTTTCTTATCTTGAATCTTGGTAGTAATCTATATATTTAGAACCTAAAAAAACACCCATCTTTACAATGGGTGTTTTTTTCAATGGAATTTTATTTTTGTAGGTTTAAAAATGATATTTAGAATCTAATTGTGGTATAATATTGAACTATAATTTAAATGAAAGAGGTATACGAGATGATTTTAGAAGAATTTGATCCCAACCGACAGGCCATTATTAATCCACAAGACTTACACAAACCAATTGAAGGATTTCCCAAAGTAGTCATATCGTGCTTTTCAAGAGTAACTTTTGCGCGCCTACTTGAGAATTACGAACATGACGAAATTACAAGAACATCTATGGCTAACTTTGAAGTCATTGTCTATGGGATTACTATTGGAGACCAACAGATTGCTGTCTTTAATGCCCCAGTTGGGGCTGCTTCCTGTGTAGGAATTATAGAGGATTTGATTCAATTTGGGATGGAAAAACTCGTTCTCTTTGGAACTTGTGGGGTTTTAGACCAAGATATTGAGGCGACCTCCATCATCATTCCAACATCTGCCCTTCGAGACGAGGGGACTAGTTACCACTATCTTCCGGCAAGTGATGAAGTGGAAGTGAACAAGGGAATACTTCCTCTCTTCCAATCTTTTCTGGATAGTCACAAGGTTTCATATCAAAAAGGAAAAGTTTGGACGACTGATGCTCCCTATCGGGAAACCATCAGCAAGATGAAGCGTCGAAAGGAATCAGGAGCTATCTGTGTTGATATGGAGTGCTCTGCTGTGGCGGCATTAGCAGCTTTTAGGGGCTTTGAACTCTGCCATTTCTTCTACGCGGCAGACCACCTTTCGGAAGAAAAATGGGATATCAGAACCCTATCTAGTCATGCGGACTTAGATAGTAAGGACCGAATCGCAGACTTGGCAATACAATTTGCACTTTTTTGGGAAAAGGCTGATTAAATAAAACAAATTTAATATATTGAAACTAGTCGCCTCTAATAATATTAACACTTAATGTTATTATGCGGTTAAATCAACTATTTATTCGAGACTTTTAGTGTTATCAATATCAAATTGAGATTTGTCTTCAGTTACCTAAAAAGTTACTGAAATTTGAAAAAAAGAGTCTATTTTATAAAAATTCAAATATCCTAAAAATCCTATTAAATCAAGATTGTAGGGTTCAAAAATGTAGGAATTGAACTCAAAAATCCAGCGATGGCAACATCGTGCCGGTTCGACCCCGGCTGCTGGTATATTACAATCTTTTTAAAAAAAGACTCGAGGTTAATTTCGAGTCTTTTTTTCTTTTATTAAACAAATAAATGTGTTGGCTATTTTGCTTTTACAAGATACTTTCTCTATGATACTATTATGTATAACAAGATAGCTTTATAAATACTATTTTTAACTTATCGAAAGGAGACCCTCAATGGAAATTAATACTTCCCAAATATTAAAAAGGAACTTTGGAAGCATGCATATTGCAATTAATTAAAAAAATCAAGATATGTACGGTTATGAAATTACCGAACAACTTTCTAACTATGGGTTGGATATGGTAGCTCAAGGAACTATCTATCCTTTGCTTTTTAAAAATTAGAAAAAGAAGAACTAGTTACAAGCTATCTAAAAAGAAAGTAACTTTGGGCCACCTAGAAAATATTATTCTATAACCAAACAAGGAGAAGAATATGTATTTTCATTTAAAAAAATACATGGGGAAACATCAGCACAACTATAAACAGTATTTTGAAAAATATAATTAAGTTTATAAAGGGAAAAACATTATGAATTTAACTAATCTATTAGAGTACAATAACAAAGCTAAAACTACAACTTAATGAAGATAATAAAAAAATATTATGAAGAACTTCTAGTTACTTGTCGTGCAAAAATCTATAACATCTAAAGAACCTGAATTAGAAATTCAATTACTAGAGATATTGCAAGATTTAATTTTATATCAAAAATCAAGGTAAAAAAATTTTTCATGAAATTTTTGGAACAGATATAAATAAACTATCTGATTCGATAATTGACTCTTTACCAAAGGAAAAATAAAGTAATAGTATTCCGCTTTATTTTTAGCTTACATCTTAATCACAATAGTAAGTTTTTTTACTGCCTTCAGTTTTTACTAAAAAGTATACAGCCCTACTTAGCAGTCCTTTCAATTTTTAACGCTATTTTTTTAGGTGCTGCAATATGTTTCTATTTAATACTTTATAAAAAAACAGAAAGAAATAAATGGATAATTTATTTTATATCTTTTGTGATATTTGAAATATCTTTATTTCTAGTTCCAATTTTGGAAAAAAATTAAATATCTTTTCCTCATTGGCTGACTATAACTATTTCCCCTTTCTAGTAATCTTATATATATTTATACTATTTTTTTAGTCTATTTTTCGATTGTTTATATATATTTAACATTTAAGAAATATTACTCAAAAAAAGATATAATCTACTATGCTCGATAATTAATATATCGAGCTTTTTAATAAAGTTCACCTATGGCAAATAATTTTATTTTATAAATAAGAATTTTATTCTTGAATAATTTTTTTAAAAGCTGTTATAATTGTAAAATACATTTTGAAAGGAAGTTACTTATATGAATAACTCTATTTTTGAAAAGTTAAAAAAAGCTGAACATGGTGCAAGACTTAGTATATTCTCATACCTACTGCTTACACTTTTAAAATTGGGTGCTGGTTTTTTCTTCCGTTCTTCTGCATTAGTCGCAGATGGAATAAATAACGCAACTGACGTTATTTCATCCATTTGTGTTCTTATTGGATTAAAAATCTCAAGAAAACCTGCGGATGAAGATCATCTTTACGGACACTTCCGCGCAGAATTAATTTCAACATTAATAGCTTCATTTATTATGCTTTATGCTGGTATTGAAGTAGTGATATATGCAGTAAAAAAAATTATAACTAAAAGCTATGAACAACCTAGTATGTTATCTGCAGTTACAGCTGTTGTTGCTAGTATAATTATGTTTTCTGTGTACTTTTATAATATTAGACTGGCAAATAAGCTTGGAAGCAAGTCTTTAAAAGCAGCTGCTTTAGATAACCTAAGTGATGCTTATGTATCAATTGGTACATTAGTTGGTATTATCGCAACATATATAGGTATACCTATCGCTGACTCAATAGTCGCTATATTAGTAGGTTGCTTAATTATCTATACAGCAATAAGTATTTTTAAAGAATCTACTCATATACTAACAGATGGTGTTGATGCTGAAGTTATTGAGAAGGTTGAGTCTATCGTTAAAGACTTAGAGGGTGTTATTTCTATCGTTGATATAAAAGGACGAACTCATGGTCTATTATACTTTTATTGATATTACAATAACAGTTAATCCGGAATTAAATGTTAAACAAAGTCATGATATAACTATAAAAATAGAAAAAGCACTCGCTCGTGAGTTTTATTACTGTGAAACTTTAGTTCATTTAGAACCACACGGCATTAATTGTCATCCAAATCATTAAAAAAACAATCTTTTTATTCTTTCTCTATTTTTAAAAAGCAAGATATTTAAGATTGTTTTTTTATTATGTTTCAATAAAAAAACTATAACGACAGCATATGTTTGACAAATAATAATGCTAAAAAGTATAATTATTGTACATATTAAAAAGATACTAATTAAATAGTACTCAAACATATAAATAAATTTGAAAAATTTAGATTAAAAAAATATAGTTGAAATTCTAAAACAAGAGGATTATTATGACACATGCTAAAGCAATATTTTTTGGTGAACATGCTGTAGTCTACGGTCATGAGGGAATTACTATTCCATTTACCAGAGATGAAAATAGATGTTACACTTGAAAATACTAATGAAATTCAACACAGAGATGATATTTTAGCGTATATCGCAGATACCTGTGAAATTGATAGTAAGACAAAAATTAATATTAATAGTACCATTCCAGTTGGAAGAGGATTAGGTTCATCAGCTGCTCTTAGCATAGCTATTGCTCGTGCTAAAGGTATAACAAAAGCAAAAATAAGAAAAATCGCTGATAAATGTGAAAAGTTTATTCACGGGAACCCTAGTGGAATAGATGTAAATCAAGTACTTAGCGATACTCCCCTTCTTTTTTCTAAAGAACACGGAGCAAAAAAACTACCTTTTTCTCTCGATAGCTACTTATTAATTATTGATACTGGGGTTGTAGGTATTACAAAACATACTTTAGAACACGTAAAAGATAATTTAAAAACTTACAAACCATATATTGATGAACTAGGAAAGCATTACTAAAAAAGTAATCAAACCTTTAAAAGAGAAAAATATAGACCTTATTGGAGAATATATGTACAAAGCACATTCGCTACTTAAAAAAATTGGTGTTAGCCATGAGAAAAATGACGAAGTTGTAGAGTTGTGTAAAAATAACAATGCTAAAGGTGCTAAGTTAACTGGTGGTGGTGCTGGTGGATGTTGCATTTGCCTATGTGATACTAAAGAAAATGCATTAAAAATTCAAGATGAACTAAAAGAGAAAGGATATTTATCATGGATGGTTACAGTTTAGGTTATGCTAATATAGCCTTAGTAAAGTATTGGGGAAAGAAGTCTAAAGACCCTGTTCTTCCTTATAACCCTAATATTTCTTTAAGATTAGATAATTTATTATCAAAAACAAAAAAATTGAAAAAAAGTTCATCAAATGAAGATGAATTTCTATATAACGATGAAAAACAAGGGACCTGAAGAAGTAAACAAAATGATTAAAGTTTATTTCTAAATTTACTCCTGTTGATAGAGAAAAAAATTTTGCATTAAAAAGCTATAATACTGTGCCTACTGCAGCAGGACTTTCATCTAGTTCTAGTGGGACAATGGCATTAGTTTTAGCTTGTAATGAGTATTTTAAATTAAATAAATCAACTCAAGAAATGGTTGAAATCGCAAAAGAAGGTTCTGGTTCTTCTTGTAGAAGTTTTTATAAACTTGCTGCATGGTTAGAAGATGGTAGCGTAGAAGAACTTTCTTGCAAACTAGATTTTGGTATGATGGTTCTTGTAGTAAACGAAGATAGAAAGAAAATTTCAAGTCGTGTAGCAATGGAACAATGTGTTCAAACATCAACAACATTTGCTTCTTGGGTAGAAAAAGCAAAGAAAGATTTTGTCTTAATGAAAGATGCACTTATAGAAGCGGACTTTGAGAAAATTGGAGAAATAACAGAAAGTAATGCATTAGCTATGCATGAAACAACAACTACATCTTCTCCTAGTTTTACATTTTTAACTGAAGAAAGTCACCGTGCAATGGACATAGTTAAACAACTTCGTTCACAAGGTTATAGATGTTACTTCACTATGGATGCCGGACCAAATGTTAAAGTATTGTATTTAAAAGAAGATCAAGACAAACTATATGAGGAAATTTCAAAACTATGGAACAAAAAAATAATCCTGTGCATGGAGTAGCTTTTGGTAAATTATACCTTGCAGGTGAATATGCTATATTAGAAGACTATTCTAAAGCACTGCTTACTAGCGTTCCACAAAAGATAGTTACTACAGTAGAACCTAGTGAGAAAACTACTATTTTTGATACATTATATAATGTTACCGTTGATCTTTATGAAGATAATAAGAACTTTCACTATGATTCAGCAGTTTATTCTATTTTTTTAAATAAGTATACAAATAGTAAAAAAACTTATTCTATAAAAAAATATAATGAATTACATAGTAACAATAAAAAAATATGGACTAGGTTCTTCTGGAGCAGTTTTTAGTTTCAATCGCCAAAGCTATTTTTAACTTTTTGAAAAATATTTCTTTTCGATAACGAAACTATTTTTTTAAACTTGTTACATTATACAATTTAACTCATAATATTAGCGGTTCAATGGGTGACGTTGCAGCTTCATTTAAATGAAGGACTTAACCTTTCTATCAAAAGTTTCAATGCTAGTAAACTTAACTATATTATCGAAAAGTAAAGACGACATTAAAGAAATAATAAAGTTCTCCTTGGGATGGGTTAATAATTAAACCTATTTATCCCTAAAAGCAAAGATTACTATTTTTTTGCAAGATGGACTGGAGAAGTTGTAGATACTAAAGAACACGTTAAACTTTGGAAGAGTAATAAAGAAAATTATTCTACTGAGTATACTACTTTTGTTAGTGCTTCTAACAAACTAGTTGAGCAACTAGTAGCTGCGCTTGAAAGTGGAGATGAATCACTTGTATTAAATACAATAAATAAACTTCGTGAAAATCTTCACTATTTAGAAAGCTTCTCTAATATACCTATGGAAACACCAGCTATGAAAAATTATATAGCTAGCTACCCTGCTGGCAAACAAAGTGGTTCTGGTAGCGGAGATATCGTCTTAGCTTTCAATAAAAGTAATGACAATTTCCAACTACAGCTTAATTTAGAACAATTATAACTTATAAAACATGAAAGGATAGACATGAGAAAAAAAGATCATATACGTCTAGCTCTTGCGGACAAAACTACTCTAACTAGTTTAGATGCCTACGCTATTGACTACAATAGTGTCCCACGTTTTGGACTAGATAGTTTAGATACATCTACTACTATTTGTAATAAAAAATGGAAATTTCCTTTCTTTATCAACGCGATAACTGCTGGTGGTGAAGAATGTAATAAAATAAATCAGGATTTTATGGAAGTTAGTAAAACATGTGGAATAGAATTTTTCCCAGGTTCTTACTCTCCTGCTTTAAAAGATAAAAACTGATGAAGCGGCATATCCAAAAGGATATTCAATAAATCTTGGTCTTGATAAAGATCCTAAATCTTATTTTAGATGCTATCGAAAAAACAAAAGCTCAATACATTCAACTTCATACAAATCCACTTCAAGAGATTGTAATGCCTGAAGGTGACCATAACTTTTGAATCATGGCTTTCTACACTGACTGAAGTTAGTAGAAGTCTCCTATTCCCAGTAATTCTAAAAGAAACTGGCTTTGGTATGAATGAAGAAACAATTAAATTAGCTATGACTTAAATCTAGCTGCAGTTGATGTCAGTGGTATGGGTGGAACTAATTTTGCACGTATAGAAAATGGTAGAAGAGAAGATAAATCTACATATCTCGAAAATATCGGCTATACTACAGCTGAAAGTTTAGAATTTGCCGCACCATATAGAGATAAAATAGATATTATCGCAAGTGGAGGAATTCGTAATCCACTTGATGTAGTAAAATGCTTTAGCATTAGGTGCAAAAGCAGTTGGAGTTTCTAAGACTTTCTTAGAAATTCTCGTTAATGATGGTAAAGAAGCATTAATAGATGAAATAGAAAAATGGAAAAAAGAATTACAATTTTTAATGGTTCTTATGAATGCTAAAAAATATAGATGAACTATATGGAAAAATTAGAAAAAAATAGATATATAGAAAATAAAAACCAGAATCGGTTCTATAGTTAGTATAGAACTAATTCTGGTTTATTTATTTTCCTCTAATGTCGCTATTCTTTCAATTGCTTTTTCAAATCATCTTTTCATCTCATTAATTTGAGTTTTATTTTTTTGATTTTCCGCAATTAAATACCAACAAGAAATTAATAACATTACATTTAAACAGATTATCGCAAACATAGTCTCTCCTAATAGATTTTATTTAAATAAGAATATCATATTTAAATTAAATATTACAACCATATAAAAAAACCTCATCAAATGATGAGGTTTTAATTTTCTTAAATAAATCTAAAAAGAGGGAAAAATTTTAGATTTTATTAATCAATTGCGTATTAATTACCAATTATTAATATTTACGTTTTCTAGCCGCTTCAGATTTTTTCTTACGACGAACGCTTGGTTTTTCATAAAATTCGCGTTTACGAACTTCTTGGATAGTTCCATTTTTAGAAACAGCACGTTTGAAACGACGTAGTGCATCTTCTAATGTTTCATTTTTACGAACTACAGTTTTTGACATTGGATTTCCCTCCCTCCGATACTACAAAATCTAAATTAATATTGATTAAATGCTTATAAACAAAATAAATACAAAACATTTAATACTGTTTAAATTGTCCTGTGAACAATCTACTTACATATTGTATTATATTATCTAGTACTTGTCAACCTATATAAATAATTTATTATTACTTTTTTTGGGATTTTATTAAAGTATTCTCTTTGTTTGATAAATACATGGAAAGTTTAAAAGTTATAGTAAACAACTTTTTACATTAAGTATAAATTATTATTTGAAAATTAATTATTTTCTAACCATTCATTAAATTCTTCTATAAATTTAGCATAACTAGCTTTTATTTTTGGAAACTTGGTATTTGCGCTAAAGAAATACTTGATTTGGTAGTCTAGTTTGACCTTTTTTTAGTAATTAATATAATAGCCTTTTTTTGTTGAGATAGCATTTTTAAACATTTCATCAGGTAAAGTAATAACTGCATTTAGATTAATATCTTCTTCTAAATACTTCTTGAAGTTATCTTCTAACTCAAGTACTTTTTTTAGGTATTACTAATATTCCTACTCCCATTTTCATCAAGGTAATTTGCTGCTTGTTCAATAAATAACAATGCATTTAAACTATATCCATCCTGTACTACATAGTTTATAGTTTAAACTATTATCTTCATCAGCATAATATCCCAAAAGGAACATCACTAATTACTATATCTTGTTTTTTTAATATTTAATGGCTTTAAGTGCATCTTGGTTAATTATTTCAACATTAGTTTCTAATAAATTAAAAAAATATTTTGTTGTAATCTCACATAATTACTATCAACATCAACAGAAGTTAGCTCTTTTATCACCTTTTTACTAATGCAGCAATATTAATTAATAAACTACCACTTCCACTAGCTAAAGTCAGTTATAGAAACTTTCTTATCTCCATAGATACATTCTATTAAGTGACTTATATACATCGTGATTACTTCAGGAGTAATATCATAGCTTGGATTATTTAATTCTTTTAAAAGCTTTTAACAGTAGAAATTGATAAACTTTTCTAATTGTTTCTTTATCATAGTTATCTACTATATCAAAATAATCATCATCGTTTTCTAATGTTAAATACTTTATTAATCCTTCGAAATATAAACCTTCACCTTTTGATTTCTTCTACTTCTTTATCTATTTTTAAAAAAATAATTTCTCTAAATCTGACATAGTTCCTCCTATTTAGCTATTCTTTATTAATTCTATAAAATACTTATTTATTATAACACGAATAGATGAATAATCAATATTTTAGTTATTGTATTTTAACTATAAAAAAAGACGATATTTCTATCGCCTTTTTTAGTTTTATAATTTCTTAATTAGTCGCTTTTTGAGTTTTATCGCATACATAGCCAATACTTTCATAGAACTTATGCGCTCTATGCGTCGAACATTTGAGTTAAGTCTAATATAAACTAATATTATTCTTCAAAGCATAATCTTCTATAGCGCTCATAAGTTTTTCCCTATTCCTTGCCCTTGAAAAATTAGAATCCACTGCTAATCCAAGTATATTTAGACCAGTATCCATATACAAACTTTCATAGAGTTCAGCATGAACAAAAACCAATAATTTTTTTCTTGTTTGTTCATTTTCAAAGCCTATTATAATATTATGTTTATTGTCATTAGTCAATTTTTCTTATTTGTTTTTTTACAATATCTAAATTGACATCATATCCTAATTCAAAGTTACTAATACTTTGAATTTCTTGGGCATCAAATATAGTAATATTCCTTAGCATTTTTCTTACCTAAAACAATTACTTAGATACTTCTATTAACGCTTGTTTTACTAAATCAAATTCACGTGTGCGAAGTGTTCTCATATCAAGAATTAATTCATTATCTTTAATACGTGTAATTATTGGAATCTCCACTTCTAATAAACGACGCTCTAAATCTGTCGCACTTAATCTAGGGTGTTCTAATTTTATTACAATACTTTCTAAATAGCTTGCTGGATAACTTCCTCCACCTACTTCGGCTTTATCTTCAGCTATAGTAATTTTGAAATCTAAATCACTAAGTTTAGTTTTTAATACATCAGCTTTCCCAAATAGGCGCTCTTTTGATAATGAAATCATATGTAGTGTTGGAATATGCTCTAATGCTTCTTTTTCATCTAGATATAATTTCAATGTTGCTTCTAGGGCTGCTAATGTCATCTTATCAACACGTAAAGTACGAGTAAGTTGGTTTTTTTTCATTTTATCAATGTATTCTTTTTTACCAACTATTATTCCTGCTTGTGGTCCACCTAATAGTTTATCACCACTAAATGTTACGATATCTATTCCACTATCTAGTACTTCTTTAACAGTAGGTTCATAAGGTAGTCCATATTTAGTGAAATCTATAAACTGTCCGCTTCCTAAATCATTTATCGATACTATTTCATTTTCACGAGCAAGATAAGATATTTCTTCATTAGAAACTTCTTTAGTAAATCCTAAGATTTTATAGTTACTAGTATGAACTTTTAATAATGCTCCAGTATTGTCATTAATAGCATTCTCATAGTCTTTTAAGTGAGTTTTGTTAGTAGTTCCTACTTCAACAGGTGTTCCACCACTTAATTTAATAATTTCAGGTATTCTAAAGCTCCACCGATTTCTACTAATTCACCACGAGATACGATGATTTCTTTATCTTTAACTAGTGTATTTAAAGTTAAATTACTGCTGCAGCATTATTATTAACTACAAGCACATCTTCTGCACCTGTTAATTTTTTGATAATATCGATTAGGTGAACATATCTGCTACCACGTTTTTTATTATCAATATCAAACTCAAGATTTGAATAGTTAAAAGCTACACTTTCAATATTTTCTTTAATTTTTTGACTTAATAAACTACGACCAAGGTTAGTATGCAGTATAGTTCCTGTTGCATTAATTACTCTTCGTAGAGAATTTTTTTATCTTCTTTTTCTACTTTTTTTAGAAACTTCACTTACTATAATCTCTAGACTTGGTACTTCAGTTAATTCTTCATTTAAGATAGCTTGCTTAACTTCTTCTATATGACTTTTTAATTGCTGATTTAACAGCTACTTCATTATATGCTTCTATAAGATCTTGAATTTCATCTAATAATAATATTTTTATTAATCGCTGGAATTTTTGATAATAATTGTCTTGTCATATCGTTTCTCCTAAATTTTCCTTAGCAATTGATTTAATTGCCTTAATAGCATAATCTACTTCTTCTTCTGTATTCATACTTGAAAAAGAAAATCTAACAATACCTTGTTCTTTTGTCCCCAATACTTCATGCATTAATGGTGCACAATGAGCACCTGGTCTAACAGCAATATCATACTCTTCTGCAAGAACATCTGCCACATCTGAAGCTGATATTCCTTTGAAGTTTAATGCTACTACCGCTGTTCTATCTTTTGTAAAATCTCCATAAAATTCTAAACAATCTAAGTCTTTTAAGTTCATTATAAAACTTATTCGCAAAATCTATTTGTTTTTTATAAAGATTATCTATGCCATGCTTATTAATATATTTTACACCTTCGTGTAATCCTAAAATTCCAGAAGTATTAAGTGTTCCCGCTTCTAAACGTAGCGGATATTCTCCAGGATGAACTTTATCAAAAGTTCTTACCCCGCTACCTCCAACTTTATATCTTCTAATCTCAGGCTCTTTTAATCTTACACAAAGTCCACCTATTCCTTGAGGTCCATATAAACTTTTATGTCCTGTGAAGCATAAAACATCAACACCTAGTTTATCTACATCAATAGGCACTACTCCTGCTGTTTGCGAAGCATCTACTACCGAAATAAGATTATGTTTTTTACAAATAGCTACAACTTTTTCTAAATCTACTATATTACCAGTAACATTAGAACTGTGTGTTATTGCAATCATCTTTGTATTTGGTTGAATAGCTTTTTCTAAATCTGCATAATCAATCATTCCTGTTTTATCACCTTTTACAACAGTATACTCACAACCAATAGTCTCATGAGCAAGGTAAATTGGTCTTAAGACAGAATTATGTTCCATAGATGTAGTAATAACATGATCGCCTTTATTTAAAAGCCCTAATATAGCAATATTTAAACTTTCTGTTGAATTATTTGTAAACACTAATCTATCTTCTTCTTTTAAACCAAAGAATTTAGCTATTTCACTTCTTGCCATAAATACTTCTCTAAACGCATTGTTCGCTTCATAATAACTACCACGAGAAGCATTCGCATACTTAGCCGAAGCTAGCACTTCATATACCTTGTCAGCTACTTCTTTTGGTTTTTTTAGAGATGTTGCTCCATAATCAAAATAATAACTCATATTCTACTTTGTTGAATTAAACTTATTAATCCAACTCTCCCTCCTTTTATTTATTCTTAACTAAAACTCGGTAATTTTCTACTCTTCGAGTTATCCCTAGTTTATCTATATATTCTAAAAATTGCCATAGAATATTTTCTACTTGATCCTGTCATATCACGGAACTCTGCAAGTGTCATTTTCTCAGCATTTTTAAAGTGTTCATTTACTTTTTCTATAGCTTTCGCTAGAACATCACGATGTAATACTAAATCAGCATCAAGTCTGATAATTGTATTATCTACTAATGAATCTAGTAATTCTACACTAGCTTTCACACCGTTAGTTAGTTCTTTTATTGTAGGTGGTGTGAAACCGCCATTTAATAATTCTTTTTCTATTCTTGCTTTCTCAGCTAATTGTTTTTTATCATAATTAACGACGAAAATCTTTTTCAGCAACTAAGTTACCTTCTAAGCGTACTTCATTATTTTTTTAATAAATAATTCTATTAATTCTAATACTTCTTTTTTTGAGAAAGTTTAAATTTAGAAATTATTTCTACCTTAGGTATTCCTACTTTTTAATTTATAACGTTTATGATAATCTAAAAGTAATTTTTTTAAGTTTTTTTCTAGTACTTTCATCATATTTTTTTCTTATGAATATACCCCTAGTTTTGTTTCAAAAAAATATCACCACTAGTTACTAACTCACCTAATTCTGTCACTGCTTCTCCTTCAGAAAGTTGCAGGTCTTTAATAATATCATTTTTTTGATACTATATAATTTGTAGTGTGATAATAAATAATTTTTGAATTAAATCTCTAGAATTTACCTTCTAGTTGAACTTTTAATTTTTTTCTAAAATTTCTTCATTAAATCTACTATGTTTTTTTAGGACTAGCATCTAAAATTACACCACCACCTATTGTTACCATAGGAGAATAAGTACGTATTATAAATTTATCATAATTTTTTACAGCTATTTCTTCTTCTAAACGAAGTTGAACAAAACCATTTTCACCAGGTTTTATCGATTCAGTTCCTAGTGGCACAACCCTAGCCATAACTTCTACAGTACCTACATAGATTCTAACTCTGTCCCAAAGTTCAAGATTAGCTCTATCATCATTGATTAGTTTAATTTCACTATCAAGCATGTAAGTTTTAACTAAACTACCTGCAGTCGCTAAAGTATCCCCACGTTTTACATCATCAAACTTGATATTAGATAAATTTATCGCTGTTCTTTGTCCTGCATATGCTTTATCTACATCTTGCGAGTGAACTTGAATATTTCTAACTTTTGCTTTTACTTCTTTTGGATAAATAACTAATTCATCCCCAACACTAATACTACCTTCTGTTAATGTTCCTGTTACAACAGTACCAAACCCTTTAACTTGGAATGAACGGTCAACATTAAGACGCGCATTTTTTTCGATATTTTTTGCTTCAATATCATTTGTTTTTTTATCAATAGTATCTAGTAGTACATCTATTCCTTTTCTGCTTATTGAGTCAACTTCTATTATAGGTGCATTCTCTAATGCACTTCCTTTTGTAAATTCTCTAATATCCTCTTTTACTAGTTCTCTATATTCCTCTTCTACAAGGTCTATTTTAGTCATTACGATAATATAATTTTCTATACCTAGTAAAGTAAGAATATCGATATGCTCTTTTGTTTGTGGCATAATTCCTTCTCTTGAATCAACTAGTAACAATACTAGATTAATACCACTCACACCTGCTAGCATATTTTTTATAAACTTCTCATGTCCAGGAACGTCAACAACACCACATCTCTTGCCACTTGGAAGATCAAAATAAGCAAATCCAAGATTTATTGACATTCCTCTTTCTTTTTCTTCTAGTGTAGTATCAGTTTCTATACCACTTAATGCTTTTATTAACGTTGTTTTCCCGTGGTCTATGTGACCAGCTGTTCCTATTATTACGTTATTATTCATACAATTCCACCTTTATTTTTTAAAGAGCAGAGATTTTAATATTAGTTTTTTCTAATTATATTTTTCAAATCTCTACTCTCAAAAAAACTATTTCAATTTATAATCTTCTACTTCTGTAACTATTCTCTTAATTCCGGCTTTTTCTTGAATAGTACAATCCCTTTATATTCTATCTGCTCATCCACTAACATTTTAACAAGAGAATCAAATTTATCCCAAGAAATCTTTAACATAAATCCACAACCTGCAGATATAGATGGATGTGTTGGGAATAAGAGATGCCTCTATACCTCTTTTCTGCACAGATATTCTCTGCTTTAATAGAATCATGTGTACTATTAAATACTACTAAACCTTCTTCTATCATATTACCTCCTATGGTTGAATAATTTTATTAGCTTTTCTCATATCTTCTACTATAAAATACATATTTGTTGGATTACCAACAGCTAAATCTATTTTATTGTAATCAATACAAGCACCACAACAAACTATTTCTACACCATTATTTTCTAATTCTTTTTAATTCATTTTAATACATGGCTACGTTCTTTATCTACTAGAATAGCTCCATCATTGAAAGAAATATTATTTTTTTAGGTAAAACTTCTTGTTCACTTAAAGCATAAAAGGTACCCTTTTTATTAATCTTTTTCCTAATTCTTCACTACCATGTCCCATTTGTTTTTTTATTAATAACTACTATATAGCTATCATCTTTAACAGCTACAACTGATTCTTCTTTTTCAGTCTCTTCTCTAGTAATTACTACTTTAAATCCTTCTTCTATATCTGAAACTTCAAAAGTATAGTTATTTTTTTCAGCAAATTTTCTTAAACTTTCTACACTTCCCTCTGTTCTCACCAAATATAGTAACTTTTGTTTCCTCTTCTAAAGTTCTTTTTGCTTGAGTAACTGGAACAACACATTTATCACTAAGCGTATCGATTACAGCACCGTCTTCTACATTACCTTTTTTTAATTGTTACAATATATTTAGTTTTTGATTCTTCCACAACTGAGAATTCATAACCTAATTGATTTAGCCATTTTTTTCTAGATTTTGTGTAGCAATAAAAGTTATCAACTATTGTTTCTACAACATCATTATCAACTAATAATTTTTTTTGTTTGAATAACTGGTAATGGACAAGCTAAACCTTGTGCGTCCAATGTTTCTTTTTTTCATACTTAAATCTCTCCTTTGATTTATACCTTATTTATTATATTTTTATTTTACTATAACTGCTTTTTTTCTTGTTTAGGTATTACTTTACCTACAATAGCACTTTTTTTATTTCTAATGTATTTAATCTTTCTAATAATTCAGTTGCTTCACTTTCTGGAACACTAATTAATAGTCCACCTGAAGTTTGTGGATCATACATTATTTCTTCTAGTGCGAAATCTTTTATCTGATATTCAACATTAGGTTCAACATGAGTTCTATTTAATTGTCCACCAGCAGTAATAATAAATTCATTAGCACATTTATAAGCTTCTTCTATATATGGGATATCTTTAGCCCATACTTCAGCAGAACTTTTTCCATCAAGCATTTCTACTAAATGTCCTAGGAAGCCAAAACCTGTAATATCAGTACAGCTGTTTACATTAAAATCTTTCATTATTTCAGCTGAATATTTGTTTAATGTTGTCATTTGTTTTACACTTTGAGAAAAAGCTTCTTCTGAACATTCTTTTACCATATGTGCGGTATTTATAATACTTACTCCAAGTGGTTTTGTAACTATTAATAAATCTCCTTCTTTACAATTGTTATTTTGTAAAATTTTATCAGGATGAACTATTCCTGTTACTGATAAACCATATTTAGGGGTAGCGTCATGTATAGAGTGTCCTCCAGCAAGAACTCCTCCAGCTTCGTGCACTTTTTCTGCCCCACCTTTAAGTATTTGATGTAAAATTTCTAAATCCATATTTTCTGGAAAAGCTACAATATTTAAAGCAGAAATAACTTCTCCACCCATTGCATAAACATCACTTAAAGCATTTGTTGCAGCTATTTGTCCATAAAGATACGGATCATTTATCATTGTTGTAAAAAAGTCTAATGTTTGTATAATCGCTTTATCATCTGTAATTTTATACACTGCTGCATCATCAGACGATTCATAGCCTACTATTAAATTTTTATCTTCTTTTTTTGGAAGATCTTTCAAAATATCAGATAAGGCCCCCGGCCCAATTTTAGAGTTTCATCCTCCACATACTATCATGTTCATTTTCTTTTCTGACATACTTACCTCCTAAACTAATATATAATATAATTATACTATCTTATAGTCAATTTTTAAAAAGTATTATTTAGTTATTTAGTATAAATAAAAAGACTAACATATTATTTATATGCTAGTCTTTTCAATTATCTATATTAATTTTTTTATTAATATCTTTTTTTCCATCAATATAAACTGAAGGAATTGGTGTTACTCCTTGGAATGAACCACTGTGATTTTGGTGTTGAACAACAGATACTACTCCATTTGAAATAGTTACACCCACACCAACTTCTGATGCCGATTTAGACAATAAAGTATTTCTGTGACCATATGGGTATGCTTTTACTACGTTATTGATTTCTTTATATAAGATATCTAATAATCTTTGAGCTACTTGGTCTGGAGTTCCATTATTATTACTTACTGCAACATTGTATAAGATCTTGTTAGGAGTTGAATATCCTGCTCTTGCTGCTGCACTTCTTTCACGTGAACCTTTAGCTCCGTGGATGTTTCCATCGATTGGTAATCTTAGTACTTCCGCACTACGATATTTTGTTGAAGCATTTAATGCTGAATTTTGGCTTAAAGGTGCTAAATTATTCATTGCACGTAATTTATTTACTTTAGCTAAATAAGCTAATCTAATTTGTTCTTCACGTGATCCAGATGTTGGAGTTGCTACTGTTGTAGTTTGTTTTTTAGCAGTTGTTGTTGCTGCTTGTTTTTGAACTGAAGTTGCTTTTGCTACTGAAGCTTGTTTTTCCGCAACTTTAGCTGCTGATTTAGTTGCTGTTGTAGCTACTGGTGTTGCAGCTGCCGCTTGTTTTTTAGCTACTGCTGTTGCTACTGCTTTTGTTGTAGCTTGGTTTTTAGTTGCAGCTGTTTGTGTTGAAGCTGCCGCTTGTTTTTTAGCTACTGCTGTTGCCACTGCTTTTGTAGTTGCTTGATTACTTGTTGTTGCTGCTTTAGCTACATTTGTTTTTTGTGTTGCTGTTCCCGCACTTCTAAATCCAGTTGTTCCTGTAGTTTGTTTTGAAGTAGCTGTATTTGCTTTAGCTACTGATTTTTGTGCAGTTACTGCTGTATTAGCTACATTTGTTTTTTGTGTTGTTGCTACTGTGTTTACCACATTTGCTTTTTGAGTTGTCGTTGCTGCTTTAGCTACATTTGTTTTTTGAGCTGCTGTTCCTGCACTTCTAAACCCAGTTGTCCCTGTAGCTTTTTTAGAGTTCGCTACTGCTGGAGCTGTTGTTGCTTGAGTATTAGTTGTTACTGCAGTTGTTGGAGCTGTTGTTACTGCTGCATTTGCTGCTGGAGCTGGTACAACTTGTGTTGCTGGCGCTTCTACAACCGATCTTGTCGTTGTATTAGCTGCTGCGTTCGCTGCTGCATTTGCTGCTGCAGCTGCGGCTGCCGCTGCTGCCTCTTCTTCTGCTCTTTTAGCTTCTTCTAGCTTTTTTAGCCTCTTCTGCTTTTTTAGCTTCTTCTGCTTTTTTAGCCTCCTCTGCTTTTTTAGCCTCTTCTGCTTTTCTAGCTTCTTCTTTCTTAGCTTCAGTTTCTTTTGCAGCGTCTTCTAATTTATCTTTAATTTCTTTATTATCTTCTTGACGTGCTGTTACTTCTTCTGTATCCACATCATATTTAACTGTGATTTCAAACTTATGTCCATTAACTGTTGTTGTTGTTTTAATAGATTGTTTTTTTACAGTTGTATTTGGTAATTTTTTTACAGTTTCATTTGGTCTATTAATATCTAATTCTAATTCAACCACTTCTCCTGCTTTTATTAAATCTCTTTTTACAGTAAATTCTGATTTCCCATCTACTACTATTCTTGCCACTACATTTGATACGTCCTTATCAGAAACTAATTTTGCGTAGTAATGACCATCTTTTTCATAAACACTAACTTTAACTTCTTTTGCATTTACATCTACTGCAGCATTTTTTACTTCTACTGCATTTGCTGGTACAGATGTAACACCTGTTAAAAGAACTAAACCAGTTAGCACTTTACTAGTAACTTTTAATGCATCTTTATTCATCTTACTATTTTCTCCTACTCTTTCTATATTTTTCTTGAACTTCCTCTTTATTATAAGGTGTATTTTTCCTCAATTCAATAGAATCTCCTACTTTGTAATACAAATTAAACTTTGTAATATATTTGAAATATACGGCTTAATTTTTGAAATATATATGTCAAATTTCTACTTTTAATTATTTAATTTAAGTCGATAAATGTTAACAAATCACCTTTTCCCTAAATTTATTATTATTTATTGGACATTAATTTTTCTCTTAAATATTTATTAACTATTATAAAAATAAATTTAAATTTATATTTAAAGTAAATTTAAGTTTCACTAAATATAATGTAAGCATAACTAGTAAATAGTTATAAACTTCATAAACTTTCCTTTTTCTATAAAAGGCCGAGACGAATGTTCTCGGTTCTTTTTTTGTATAAACAACAAAAACCCTCTTACAATCAACTTTTTTTCTTGGGGGATTTTTCACGAACATTCCAAGATATAAACCTCTTTTGATAGTACTACATTATATTATTTTTTAAAAAAAATTTATTACCTCAAAAATTATTTTTGAAAAATTAATAAAAAGTACTTTTTGATTAACATTTTTTTATTAAAAAAATACCATTAAAAATAAAAAAATCAATCTATAATTTTTTTCAATTATAAATTGATTTATTCTATAAATATTATTCCATTATTTTTTTTAATGCTATTTGGAATCATAATTACCTCTGGTAATAAGTCTTCAGGCTGATAACTAGGATCAATACATTTTTCCAATATTCAATGTGTTTTCTTATCAATGTCATGTTCTGATGTCTCAACACTCTCAGCACCTTCCCCTTGTATTGAATACCAATACAGGTACTCATCTTCACCCTGTTTCTCTCTAAAAATTGTTTCGACATACATCTTTTCTCGCTCTAAAGTAAGTAAAACACCTTCCATATTATCATTTAAAAACTTTAACCACTCATCAACAACTGAGCTCATCCCTGGTTTCACTTTAAATCTTGTTAACTCAACTTGCATATTTTATATCCTCTATTTATTCTCATAAATATCTTCTTCTAGAATTTTACTTTGTTTAATATTAATTTCCCCTTCGTCATTTATAACAACAATATTTAATTTTCCTCCATAGACGCAACCTCCATCGATATTTATTCTATTATCTCTAATATCATAATAAGGTTCTTTTAAAACTGGAGTGTGCCCATGAAAAATTTTCTTATTATATTTTTCTGTACTACTTAAATATGGTTCTCTCATCCATACTAAATCACGATGTATTTGATTCCAAAATCCCTTAGAAAAATCTACGCCTGCATGAACAAAATAATAATCCTTACCTTCATATCTTGTTGGTAAATTTTTTAACCAAGTTCTTAATGCTTTTAAAGTCTTGGGCAAATTGTTTAAAATACTTTCTTCTATTTTCTTTAGTAGCCTCTGGATAAAATGATTGTAATGTTGTTAAACCACTATTTCTAAAATAGTGATCTTGTCGAACCTCCTCTTGTTCTGTGTACCTCGCCTCTTTTATAGCTAGATTGAAACATATCTTCATGGTTACCTAGTAAAACAATATGTTGTGAGTAATTTTTTTGTAGATTGTAAAAATACTCCCAAACCAATTTTGTATTTTTTTCCTCTATCACACATGTCACCAAGACATATTAGTTTATCAAGTTCAGGATTAAAAATTAACTTCGTCTAATAATTTTTTTCATAGTATAGAAAACTACCATGTATGTCAGAAATAATAATATTTCTCATAAAAAAACACCTTCTTAACTGGAATCATATTTGTATTTTATTTTTAATTTAAAGAACACTTTTTTTTGTTATGACTTACCTATGTCTCCAATATCTTTTTGATACCAGACTACATCCCACCAGCGTTCAAATTTATAACCAACTTTTTCAAAATGTGCAACTTTTCTAAATCCTCTTTTTTCATGAAAAGAAATGCTACCTTCATCAGGGTAGGCTATACAAGAAGTTAGATGATAAATTTCTCTATCTACTAGTTCTCTTTCCAAACTAGAGTATAAAAGCTTTCTCCTACCCCTTTACCTCTAGCATCTTTAGCTAAATAAATAGTTATTTCTGCAGTCCACTTATACGCATCTTTAGGGTAAAATTCACCGGCATATGCATAACCTAAAATTTTATCTTCTTCCTCAGCTACTAAAAATGGATAGTTTTGAATTATTTTAGTTATTTTCTCTTCAAATTCGTATACACTTGGTACAGTATAATCAAAAAGTTATAGCTGTTTCTTCAACATATGGCTTATAAATTTCGACTAAAGTATTTTCGCATCTTCTAATGCTACACTTCTTACCTTTATCATTTTTACCACCTACTACTTTACGATATTTTTATAAGTGTTCTTTTTTTATTTTTTTTCTAATAAGGCTTCGCAACCTTTTACTACATCTTTATATGTTTTCTCAAAAGTCTCCTGTATACCACGGATCATCTATTATTCTATCTTCATTCAGCATATTCTAATAGTTTTTTTTATCTCTCCTGATGGTCTTCCATCTACAAATCTAATTATATTTCTCTATATTACTATTATCCATTCCAACAATATAATCAGCTTCCAAATCACTATCTTTTTAGAATTCTTGAATACATTCCATCAACACTAATCCCTACTTCTAATAGTTTATCTCTAGTTCCATAGTGTACAGGATTCCCATGTTCCCAACTGCTTGTTGCAGCTGAGTCAATTTCTATTTTATCTGTAAGACCTTCTTTTTCTACCATATCACGAAAAACTGCTTCCGCCATAGGAGAACGACAAATATTACCTAAACAAACAAATAACACTTTTAACCATACTCATCCTCTTTTCTAAAAAAATATACAAAAATAATTATATCACAGCTGAGCATAAGTTGAAAATATTAAAATAAATGTATACTGTTATATTATTATAAAAAAAGATTATAATATATTTTTATAAAAATCTTATTCTATTTATTCAGTTCACATGATATAATATAGGAAAAAGTTTGTGTTAAGGAGATATTTATGGAAAAATAATTTGCTTTGTTTTTAAAAAAATACACCTAAAATTACAGCGTTATCCATTCCAAGAGAGTATCGCGATGGTTATACTAATAAAGAAGATGTATGGATAAAAGCTTATCACTTTATCAGGAGAATTAAAACTAATATTTCTTAATAAACATTTAGAAGTTGAACAAGAAAGTTAAGTGCAATTCTACAAATAATACATACTTAGTTAATCCTAGTTCTACATTTAGAATAACTCCAAAAATCTAATGATTTAGAATTTATATTGGAATACTATTGTGAAGCTCAGGATTATTTTTTTCAAATAAATACAATCTTTCTCCTGCACATGAAGAAGTAGTTTCAGCAGTGAAACATATACCCCCGTGCAAGGCATTGGATTTAGGGGGCTGGGCAAGGTAGAAATACGTTATATCTATCTTCTATAGGATTTGATGTGAGTGCTGTTGATAACAATGCTCTTTTTCTTCAAGAGCTATCAAATATATCTTTAGAAGAAAATCTTAATTTGAACGTCTATAAACATGATATTAATCAAGCTAATATAAAGAGTGACTTTGATTTTATTTTTTTGCTACAGATGTATTTATGTATCTGAAACCCTACTAGAATTTCTAGTATTATAAGAAACATGCAAAATCATACAACTATTGGAGGGTATAATCTAATTGTGAGCTCTCTTTTAGTTCCTGGCCAAGCATTAGCTGCACCATTCCCTTTTTTTCATTTTATACAAAAATGAACTTAGGGAATACTATGATGATTGGAAAATAATTCAGTATTCCGAACATACAAAACCAACAAAAATATTTTTTTCATACCCGCATGTAGTTCTTTTAGCAAAAAATATCAGATTAAAACATAGAAAGAATAAATAAAAACTTCAAAGGTTTAGTTATCTTTGAAGTTTTTATTATTATCATTATTGAATTTTTTTATTATATTTATGTGTTTTCTTTAACAAAATCAACGATATATTTTGTTGCTTCTTCTTGTTGAGCTCCTCTAAATCCATGACCAGCACCTTGAATTTCTTTTAAAACTGCATTTGGAAATGTTTCTACAGCTTTTCTAGAATAACTTATTGGTGCTGTTGTGTCATTTGTACCATGTACAATAAAGCACTTTCCCATCATAGTTTTTTTAATATCCTGGTAAACATCATAGTCTAATGATTTTTTTCAAAAATAAGCTCGTCCTACTTCACTACCTCTATGATTATAAACTTCTGGCATATCAGAAGTTGATTTAAATAATTCACGTGCATCATCAAATAAAACAAATGCTGGAAATACCAAAATTAATCCTTTTATATCTCCTTTTAACTTAGCAGCTTCAATAGTTGAGACTACTCCGCCTTGACTTTGTCCTAATAAAAATATCTTACTTTGATCTACATAACTTTGACTTTTAAGTTTACTTATTACTACATCTAAATCATCAACTTCTGTAAATACTGACATATTTAATGTATCATTACCACTTCTACTATTTTTATTACCACCCATAAAATCAAAAGAATATACTACATACCCTGCTTTTGCAAGACTTTGGGCATAAAAATCACCACGCTCTGCTAATCCTCCAAAACCATGAGAAATTATTACCGTCGGTAGTTTTTGATCTTTATAATTTTTTGGAGCTGTGATATACCCATATATTTTTTTGCCTTGACCTTCAGAATATAGTTCTTCTTTTACTAAGTTACTAGTATCAATATTCGAAGTATTAGTAGAAGATGATTCTATAAGCCCGATTCTCTTTAGGTACACTTTTTATTTTTTTACTCCAAAGTATACTCCTACTACCAAAATACATACTACTACTGCTATTATTACTTTCTTTCACTATAATATATTCCTTCTTTCTTTAAATCTATAGAAATTATCTTTTATACTTCTATAAATTAATTATATTTCCTTAATTTTAAAATTATAACTTTTAATACAAATAAAAAAACAAGTGTATCGACCTGTTGTTTATTTTTTTAATTAGCTGTAATTCATTTTTTTTATTTACACATGGTATAATTATAGAAAAAAACTTTATATTTAAGGAGAATTACATGCAAAATAACCTTGTCTGTTATAAACGTATGCCTAATTGGACTGCTAGTACATTACCTAAAGGCTTTAGAAATAAGCATAATACTCGTGCTGGAGTATGGGCTAAACTTACTATATTAAGAGGAGAATTGTTATATACTTCTCTAACTGAAGATGATCAAATTATTGAAGAATTTACTTTTACACCAGAAAGTAATATTCCTTTTGTTGAACCAAGAGCATGGCATCGTGTTACTCCATTGACTGATGATTTAGAATGTTATCTTGAATTTTATTGTGAACCAAAGAATTATTTTTCAAATAAGTATGAATTAAATCCTGCACACTCAGAAGTTGTTGAAGCTGTAAGAACTATAAAACCATATAAAGTTCTTGATTTAGGATGTGGCCAAGGTAGAAATGCACTCTTCTTATCTTTATTAGGCTTTGACGTTACTGCAGTAGATCAAAATATACCTGGTCTTCAATACTTAAAAAATGTTGCAGAGGCTGAAAATCTAGATATAAAGGTTGCTCACTATGATATTAATACCGCTGCAATACAAAATACATATGACTTCATTTCTTCAACAGTCGTTCTAATGTTTTTTTGAATCCAGAATGCATTGATAATATAATAACAAATATACAAGAACAAACTAATATTGGTGGTTATAACCTTATTGTTTCAGCAATGTCAACAGAAGATGCACCTTGTCCGTTACCATTCCCGTTTACACTAAAAAGAAAAATGAATTAAAAAGAATATTATAGAGACTGGGAATTAGTAAAAATATAATGAAGATTTTTGGACACTTACACAAAACCGATGCTAATGGAAATAGAATTAAACTCAGATTTTGCTACAATGTTAGCTAGAAAAGTACAATAATACTTTTAAAATAATAAAACAAAAAAACAGAAGTAGTTAAAATTAAAGACTACTTCTGTTTTTACCTATACTCAAAAAAACTATATTTAACTTATTGTTGTTCAAAAAAATTGGCGGGAATGTGGGAATCGAACCCACCCAAGAGGCTCTTAACCCCTCATACTAGTTTTTGAAGACTAGAGAGCACACCAGAACTCATCCACTCCCGTGAACAAGATTTATTATACAATAAATATCAAAAAAAGCAATAGTAATCAGATTTTAAATCAAAATGAGAAAAATCAATCAAATTTACACTTAAAATATTAACCACTTACTTCTTTTCTATTACCACTTACTTAAAAACTATTAATTTTTTTACGGTTAAATAGCGTATAATATAATTATAAATTAAAGAAAGGAGACAATATGAAAATTAATATCGAATTAGATTCTACACTTAATGAAATAGAGCTCGTTATAAAAAAACACCTGACTTAAATAACGATGTCGCCCTCATTAAGGATTTGGTAGAAAAAAAGCTTTAACAAAAAAATCAAAAAAATTGTATTTTATAAAGAAGATACCGAGTATTTTATTCCATTAAATAATGTATTATTTTTTTGAAACTGACGACAGTAAAGTTTATGCACATACAAAAGATAATTTCTTTGAAGTCAAGTTTCAAACTCTATGAACTCGAAGATATTATTCCACATCATTATTGTCGAATTTCTAAAAGTGCAATAATTAATATTCGCGCTATTTATGCATTAGAAAAAAATCTTTTTCCGGTTCGGGTACTGCTTCTTTTCTTAAATAGTAAAAAAAGAAGTTCATATCACGACTTTATTATAAAAATTTTAAAAGAAAAAAACTTAGAGAGATGAGGTAACATTTATGAAAAAGAACATTTATAGGATTATTTTTTTATCCTACTAGCTTGTATGACAATCATAGGAGAATCTAATATTTTCCCACATGGTTCAGTATTTTTTTAGTAGTATGTACTCTATTTTTTTGGATATCTTGCTATAAAAGGTTTAAAAGACTTTTGATAGTTTCGGAACTATTTTCCTTTAGCAATTTTTATTCTACTTCTATAATAGACACTACCACTTTACAAATATTTCTAGTTGGAAAAATCTTTGTTGTAGCAGCATTATTAAGTATAGGTATTTCAATGTTAATTCCTAGAAAAAAATTAAATACAAAGAATTAAAAAAATCCAAGCAAATGGGTATAAATATAAAAAGACTACTAATGGAGTTGATTATGCTAATGTAGTTTTCGGAGAAAAATGTTCAATATATTGATATTAGTAAAATAGATGCATTTTCTTCAAACACAACATTTAGTACAACAACTATCTATTTCGACAGATTGGATACTTATCCAATAAAAGACTTTGTTCTTGATGCATCTATTATATTCGGTGAGTTAAGATTATATATCCCTAAAGAATGGGCTGTTGAAAATGATGTTCAAACAATCTTAGGTAAAGTCTCTGCTCCAATGAAATTACAAAGAAATAATGATACGAGAATAATTATTACAGGAACAGCCATATTTGGTGAAGTAGAGATTATTAGTATATATTTATAAAAAAATCTGAAAACTAATTGTTTTCAGATTTTTTTCAGATTGTTGACAAAAAAATACCGAAAATATCAAGCTATTATTGATGTTATGGTATTTTTTTTCAAAAAAATAAGCCTTAAGGCAAAAATTCAGTAGTATTAAGAGGTTTTATACCTCTCTTAATGCTATTGTTTTCATATTTTGAACGCAACAAGACAGCCAAGCGTACGACTGTACTTTGGCTTTTCCTCTATATTGTGCATACCTGTATCCGTGATTTTGTTTAGAATCCGCAAAGCTACGTTCTATTGTTTCTTTTCTTCTCTTATACAATAGTTTTCCTTCTTTTGATATACGTCTTAACCTAGCTTCATCATAATAATCCGCATTTATATGGCGTCTTATTATTTTCTTCTCGTTTTTATCATCACTTTTATATTGTTTATATCCATTTCTATCAATATTTCTGTATCTAAATATTTCTCCTGTTCGTTTATCCACATATATATCTTTTTTTCTTGTAAGTATTTAAAATATTTGTTATCTTTTTGATCTTGAGAATCTTCTATATCCTATTACTGAAAATATATTTTTTTTATCTAACTGTTTTAGTATGTCTAGAGAATAATATCCGCTATCTAACGCAACTTTACCTGGTATTAATCCAAAGGTTTTTTCTATCTGATCTAATCTATCTATATACGGACCGCTATCATGAGTATTACCTGAAGTTATATGGCAATCTATAATTATATTGTTTTTTTCCCATCGACAGTTCTATGGTCTAAATACATAAAACCTTCTTCTTTATGGTCTCTGTGATAATACCCACTATCTGGATCCGTAGTGTTAATTTTCTGCTTTTTATTACTTGTTCCTCTTTGTACTCAAAAAGGCTTTTTTTCCTTTTTTTGTTTCTCTCTTCATTTATTTCTTTTTCTAAATCTAATTTTCTTTTTAATTTTTTTGTAGTTACTTCAACTTTGAATTTCTTTTTATTTGCGTTGGCTTTTAATATGTGTTGAATCAGTAAATAACTCATTACCGCCTACTAGTTTCTTTTTCTATTGCTTGATTTACTATATTAATAAATATTTGTTCGAACACATCAGTTCCTTGGAAACGTCGAATATAATTTTTGTGAAAATGTAGAGTAATGTGGTACTGGTTTTTGTGAATGGTATTCCTAAAAACCACCTAAATGCAGCGTCAGTTTCTATTCTTTTTATTGTTTCTCTCATAGATTTTTATTCCATAAAAGTCTTTTTAAAAAATACCAGTTTAAATAATACAACAGGATCTAGACTATTTCTCCCTGTCGTATGGCTATAGTATTTTTTTCTGTTAAATCATAAATAAATTTAAAATCGATAGCTTTATCTACTTTTCTTAAAAAAATGGTCTTTAGGTACTATTTCTGATAGTGTCATTAGTATTATTTCATCTTTTTATATTTTCTACTTTTATTAAACATACTAAAACCTCCTTTGTATACTTATATTATACCATTTTAAAGGTTTTTATTTTCAGTTAAAAAAAGGCTGTTGACCTATTTGTCAACAGCCTGAAAAAATCTGAAAACTAATTGTTTTCAGATTTTTTTCTGTTCTCTTTTTTTCTACTAGTTTAGAAAGATAAATTGATCCTACAGTTAGTAGAATTACCAATACTGATGCAATTAAAAAAATTCTTTACTGTATATGTTCGTAGCTGTTGCTCCAAAGTTTAAAAATACGATTGTCCCTGGAACGATACCTAATACACTGGCAATCATGTACTTAGTTAGGCTAATATTTGTTAAACCATAACCATAATTAATCATATTATAAGGAACTAATGGAATTAGTCTTAATATTACTAAACTTATCATTAATTTTTCATCACTGACCCCAAAAATACGTTCATGTTGTTTCGGATTCATTTTTCTTTCTAAATAATTCCTTACCCAGTCACGTCCAAAGCGTCTTGATATAACAAACATTATATAGCAATTTATAGACGCCCCCAAAAATGTTAGTAGGCTACCCTCAACAAATCCAAACGCAACCCCTCCTGCTACCGCTAAAATAGGTACCGGAAAGAAAAACACCGGTAATAAAGCAAACATCAGTAGATATATAATTGGTGCAAGAACACCAAAACTTTGAATAAACTCTGTCATAATATTCTCCTTAATATACTACTCAAAAATATTTTGATATATTTTCTAAAAACTCATAACTTACATATGATGAAATTTTATTAAATGTAAATTCATCCATTAATAACTTAGTGCTTTCGCTATATTCACGATAAGCCATTGAGCACCATGTTACACCTCTTAAACAATTGAAAATTAGATATCTTTCAAAACGCTCTTTATCATAATCTCTGTACTGGCTGTATTTTTTTCAAGAAAATCTTCTATTTCTTCTTTTATTAAAATAATATCTGTTTTCCAAAATGTCGTTGTTGGAGCTAAGAAGTGTGCTAAAGTCTTGCTCACACTCCCCAATCAAAGCTTTTTCCCAATCAATAACAAAACTATCTTCCTTACTTTTTCCTATTAAGAAATTTCCTGAGTTAAGCTCTGTATTTATTATACATGGGCTAGCTATTTCATATTCATTTGGTATTAACTCTTTACATTTTGAAAGGAACTTACGAATATATTCACTTACCTTCTTATCTGCTTTATCCCAAGATAGGTATTTATCCGACATATTCTCGCACTCTTCGTACATAAGAGCAAATGGATTAGATGCACGAATTAAATTATTCTCTCCAAATTTAGTATTATGAACTTTACTTAGTAAATAAGTAGCAATGTCCATATCAGCGCGATAGTCTAACGCTCTACCGTTTAAAAACTCCATAGTTAAATATTTGTATGGAAGTAATGTAGTATTTGTAACTAAATCATATGGTTTAGGCGTTACACTACTATTTTTTTAGAAGTTGTAAAGTTTCATACTCATACTCTATTTGATTTTCCAAGTCCATTTGACTTTTAACATTAATTCTTAAAACTTTTTTATCCTTATCATCTGAAAAAGTAAAATTAATATTATATTCTCCCGCTCCAAGAAGTTCAATATCACGATATCCTGTTTCGGCTTGTAACAAATCCTCTCTAGTATCAATATCTAATCCTACTTCACCAATATAATAACTTAAGTTCTTATTTTTTTAATTACTGTTATTAAATTCTCTAGTACCGTATTATCTCCATAGCTAGGTAAATTCAAATACTTCTTTAATAGGCTTTTTCATCCCTATTAAGAAATAGCCCCCATCTTCACTAGGATTTATCACTATATCAACAGTATTTAAATTCTTAAAAGCCATATCTATTATATTTTTGAGATAAATTTGCTATGTCAGAACCCAGAAGTATAACTTTGTCACCATCTTCTATTACATCTTTAATAGCGTTATACATCTTATCTCCTAGATTTTCACCACGTTGATAGAAGAACTTATCTGCTGGAATTATACTATTCATAAACTCATTATCTCGTTCATTTCCATCATGAAATACAAATAGTTCTTTATTTAAACCAGATAATAATTTATAGTTTTTTTCTTTAATAATTTTTGTTTTTGTATTTCCACAGCTTGTTTAGGTTGAACAAAAATTATATAATCTAGTTTTTTTGTAGTTCCTTCTTTTGGGAACTCTTGTAAATAATATTATTTTTTTCTTTCATTTTTATAGAAAAAGGGAGTATCCCTCCCTTCCTTTCATTTTATTAATTAGTGATATGCCCTGAATGGTCATCTTTCTTGTCACTACTGTTTGAAGTCGATCCATGATTATGACTTGAATGATCGTCTTTCTTTTCAGTACTATTTGAATTTGATTCATGATTATGACTTGAGTGGTCATGGTTTGAATCTTATTTTGTACCAGGTTCTGTACAGCAATCTGCAATCTCAAATTTATAATTGCACTCTTTTGTTCCATCTAATGCGTTATAAACATTCTTATACCCTAAATCTATTAATTTTTGAGATACAACTGAAGAACGATTTCCCACTATAGCAATATACGTAGATAGGAGTCTCTTTATCTTCAGGTAAAATTGATTGTAGATTATCTAGATTTTTTGAATCTACATTTTTAGCCCCTGCTGCATGTTTTTCATCATAATCTTTTTTTATCTCTTGCATCTAAAGAAATACTTTACTAGAATCTTTGTATCTAGTAATGCATCTTGGAATTTAGAACTATTTAAAGTTGTATATTTTACAAACTCATAGCTATATTCTTTTGTACTTTGAGCTGATGTTACATCTTTAAAACCTTGTTTTGTAAGTTTTTCTGCAGCTTCTTTTGTTTTATTAGCATCATCACTGTACACAACAACCTTTTTCTCACGCCATGATCTTATTTGCTCTATGCTTTTGTCTATTTCTGATGTTGGAATATTAATTGCATGTTTAATATGTCCTTCTTTATATGCTGCTTCATCTCGAACATCAATAACAAGATAGTTTTCTTTTTCTTTATCATCTTTTTCGATTTTAGTAAGCTCTTCACCTTTTAAAATTTTTGAATTATCAGATGCTCCAGTCGCTCCTGAGCATCCTGCTAAAGTTAATGATAACACCGCTGCCATACTTACAGCTAAAAAAATTTATTTTTTTCATTTAGTTAGTTCCTTTCAACCCTTATTTAAAAATAGATAATATATTGTTTTTTTATAAATTAATCTACATAATATCTATATTGTAAACTAAAAAAATACTATTTAGCTAATTATTGATTCTATTTTTTTATCTAATATTTAAATTTATATTCTTATCTCTTTACTTCATCATCTAACAGCAAAAAAACATTTGTATAGCCAAGTTTCGCAACTCATTTACTGGGTGTTTACCTCAGCTATTTATAGACGATGCAAATGAGTTATTAGGTTATAAATACCATTCTAAGATAACATAAGTACTGTAGCCTAACTAACAACTATTTACCTATTTTTATTTCACAATTTATTTTTTTCTCGTATTGTAGATTATATTTCCTCAAACATTATAACAAATATATAAAACCCTTTCAACCCTTGATACAACTGGACTCGGAAATTATTTTTTTTATTTTTTTATTTTCAAATTAAATAAAAAAAATACATTGAACCCTCTCTAATAAACTTGTTCAATGTATTATATTTATTAATATATTTATTTTTTTTCTTTATGTTTAGAAAAAATAATAATATCTTTCGTTATTTTTTTATTTAATAGTCTTTCTAAGAATACTTCAACATTATTCACTTTATAACCGTTATACTCTTTTCTTTTTATCATCAAAATGCCACTTTCTATTTACTAAACATGTAGCCATACCTATTTTTTTGCTGGTTCTATATCGTGTAAATAGGGAGTCTCCTATCATTACGGTTTCTTCAGCTTTTTATTCCCTCATTTTTCTAATACATTTAAAAAAATGCTTGAGGTTTTGGTTTACTAATATGCACTTCTTCAGAAATATAAACCTTAAATAAATTTTCTAATTGTAGTTGTTTTAACTTTTCTCTTTGTTCGTATGATTTTCCATTTGTTAAAATTATTAATTTGTAATTACGTGACAATTTTTTTCTAAAAATACTGTTTAATTCTTTATTAGGAGTAATAGCAGATAAAAATAAATTCAAATTGCTTTTTTTATAATAATAATCACAATTTTCTTTTTGTAAGTTTTACATTATAATCTGCTAGTGTCGCTATTAATCTTTCATTTCTTAAATCAATTATTTTAAGATCTCCACTATGTATTTTTTTCTACTAGTTCATTGTTAATTCTTTTTATATCTTTTAAAGAACTCCTCATATGTAGTCAATTTATCATATCCTAAATATTCAAACACCAACTTATTTGATAATTTCCATACACTACTAAAGTCATATAAAGTATTATCTAAATCAAAAAAATCAGATTTTTTTATGTTTTCCACTATTTCACCTCCTAATATCCTCTACTTTAATATTCTTATTTTACAATTAAAAAAAGAAAAATCCAAGAATTACTACTTAGATTTTTCCTTTATTTTACATTTTTAGATTTAGATAGTTACTTTTTATCGGAATACTTTACTGAGGGGCGCGGTTCGTAGACGATAGCGTCATCAGGCACACTATGCTTCACCACTGCATTTGATCCTATTTTCACATTATTTCCAATTTCTATATTTCCTAAGACTTTGGCTCCTGCACCTATTACGACATTATTTCCAATCGTCGGATGTCTTTTTACTGGATCTAGAGTTGTTCCTCCAAGCGTAGTCCCATGATACATTGTCACATTGTCGCCTACTATAGCTGTTTCTCCTATAACAACACCCATACCATGATCAATAAATAATCCTTTGCCAATTTGGGCTCCAGGGTGTATTTCTATCCCTGTTATCCTCCTAGCACGCTTTGCTAACATTCTTGCTAGTGTATGTTTTTTCCTTTTATACAGCTTATGTGCCACATAGTGATAATTCAGCGCTTTAATGTGAGGATATGTTAAATAAATCATTAACTTTGATTCTGCAGCAGGATCTTCTCTTAATACTCTATCTAGATTATAACGTAAATTCTCAAAGAATTTCATTATACTTCTACATATGTAACTTCTTCAAAATCAAGCATTGATAAATATTTATCCACTCCATCTGGAAGAATAGTTACAATTTTTTTATCTGGATACTTCGCAGCAACCTTTTTAGCTCCAGCTATTGCTGCTCCTGATGAAATTCCAACTCCTATACCTGTTGTTCTAACAAAATCTTTAGTTGCTTCTATTGCTTCTTCGCTAGATACTGTGTATACTTCATCCATTAGTTCTTTATCAAAGTTTTCTGGAACAAACCCTGTTCCAATACCTTGGATTTTGTGAACTCCACCATGACCTTTACTAATAGCTGGTGATTCTTCTGGTTCTAAAGCAACTGCAAGTACTCCTGGTTTATTTTCTTTTAAGTATTTCGCTACTCCTGAGAAAGTTCCACCTGTACCAACTCCAGCAACAAAAATATCGATATCTGGTACTTGTTCTAAGATTTCTTTACCAGTAGTTTTGTGATGATATGCTGGGTTTGCTGGGTTATCGAATTGACTTAAAGAAATAGCGTTAGGATATTTTCCTCTTAATTTTTCTGCTAATTCAATTGAACCTTTTATACCTAATTCTTTTGGAGTTAATATTAATTGAGCTCCATATGCTTTAATTAGAGTACGACGCTCTAAGCTCATGCTCTCTGGCATTATAATAACTGCTTTTAACCCTAAGATAGAAGCTAGGATTGCTACAGCAATACCTGTGTTCCCACTAGTTGGCTCTACAATTATTGTGTCCTCATTTACTTTACCTTGGCGTTTAGCTTCTTCTAACATTCCAAGAACAGCACGGTCCTTAACACTTCCACCTAGATTATATTTTTCTAATTTCACAAAAATATTTGTGTCGTCTAATTGGTAAATAGGAGTATTTCCTACAAATTTTAATGATGATGCTAACATAATATCGCTCCTTGTTAATTAAGTTTAATTTACAGTAATTATAACACACTATTTTTTTAAAAATTGAAAAAGATTTAGTACTGAATTTTCAGAAAACAATCATTTTTATCCAAACTTATAAATATAATTATCTAATAATGTAGTATTTATATAAAAAAGGAAATCTAGCAGTATTATAATTCTACTAAATTTCCAACTATATTATTCATATCTTCTGGTAATTGTGCAACTACATCAATATTCTTTCTTGTTATTGGGTGTTTAAATTTCAGATTGTAACAATGAAGTGCCTGTCTGTCAATAACTTGTTTATCACCACCATAGAGTTCATCCCCTAAAAGAGGATTCCCACTGAAACTCATATGTACACGTATTTGGTGCGTTCTACCGGTAAAAAGCTTTAACTTAACCAAACTTATATTATTTTTAGAATTATACTTTTCGCTCCACACTTGTGTTTTGGCATAATCTCCATCTTCTGCAACACATCTAGTAATAATACTGTCTGCTGTCTCTTTTTATATTTGCTTCTATTACTCCATCTTCAACTTTTTCCAGAAACTAAAAGCTAAATAAAATTTTTCCTATTTCTGTTTTTACTGAATAATGCATGAATATGACGATGCTTCGCTATTAAAAACTAGCCCTGTTGTATTCTTATCAAGTCTAGTTACTATATGAGGTATTGTACTATAGTGATTTTTTTGAAATAACCATTAACAATCTCTAATAATGATGAATCTTCATTATTTCTTGAAGGAATAGATGGCAAATTGACAGGTTTATTTACTATAAGCAAGTACTCATCTTCATAAATAATATCCAACTTATCTTCAAAAAAATCTAACATGCTCACTAAATTCTTCACTAGGTAAAGTTATTTCCACAACATCATTTTTTTCTTTAATATATATCGAACATTTTCCTCTTTCCCGTTAACTTTAATACTACCATCATTATCAAACTTTATTCGAGTCAATGTCTTTCTAGATATATTATTTTCTAATAGAAACTCTCGTAATAACTGTTCATTTTTCTATTAAATACTTCAATTTTAATTTATTCATTTTTCTATAAACGATCTCTTCACTCTTTTTCCAGAAACTTACATCATTATATCTAATAAATGATATTTTTTTATCTTTTTGCTAATGTTATATATAGTTTTGAAACTGTATCGTAATTAAATGTTCTAAAGTCAACACTTATACGATGGTTATCTAATTTTAATGGTTTAATAATTAACTCATCTTCCTTCGATAATATAATAGAATTCCCTAGTGTTCTGTAGACAAGGTTATTTAATGCAGCTATTTCTGTAATTTGATACAAGTCCATTTGAGGATGGATTACAGCACCACCTAAACTTTTATTATAGGCAGTTGATCCTGTTGGAGTACTAATGCAAAGTCCATCTCCTCTGAAGTTTTCAAAGTGTTCCCCATTAATAAATACTTTTGCTGCATAGGTAGATCCACTATGACTGTTTACAGTTATTTCATTTAGAGAATAACAATCCGCTATTAATTTTCCATCTTTACAGTATGCTTTTAATCTCAATAGTGGATATTGTTCAACCTTCGGTTCTAAGGCTAACATGTCAAAAAATATTTTCTCAAAATCTTTTGCAGAATAATCTGTATAAAAACCTAAATGTCCTGTGTGAATTGATAAAAATTTCACACTATCAATAATATCAATATACTTACTAAATGTTCGTAGCACCGTACCATCTCCACCTATCGCAAATACATAGTCTGGAGTTTCTTTTATCCTCAACCATTTCATTAGCTAATAAAAAAATCTCGTAATTTCAAACCTATTTTACAAGAAGTTTCATCATCTCTTACTTCTATACTAAATTTACCTTTTTAACATCCTATCCCTCGTCTTTTTATTTTTTTTCATAATTCTCTAACCAAACATGAGCAAAGTCTGGAGCAAGTGCTCCCTGTTTGTTATCTATCCACTCCTGTAATTTACTTACATTATATTTTTAATATTTTTATCAATTTTTTTCCCCATAGTGATAACGTTCTTTATTTTGATTATATTCATCTTCATCTAATAAAAAGTACTTCCCATCAGGATATTTTTTTTATATCTAAGTCATAATCAATATATTTAACACCATCAACATCGTACGCAAAAGGACTACTCAAATTAGAGTAATAATGCACACCATCTTCTCTAAACATACAAATTATATTAAACCAACATTCATTATGGAAATACACTAGTGCAACTTCTTTAGTAACCCATGTTCGTCCATCACTTTCAGTAACTAGAGTCCTGTTATTTGCCAAAATCAAAACTTGTTCATCCGCTTCTAGAACAATATTTTTATGCCAAATTCTATGTATTGAACCATCATGTTTATAGGCTATTATCTTAACCACATCACCTTTTTTAGGCTTTTCTCCTCTGTACATATATCCTCCTTTCATAATTTTTTTCTAATTTTTTTATCTTTTTTTATTATAACATAATTTACCTATTATAGACTACTCTAGATTATTACTTTTTTTAATTTTTATTAATAAATAGAATAAATCTTTAGTTTACTATTTTTTTAATAATTTTTGCTTACTTAGTTTTTTTACTATTTTTTTATGTATTTTTTTATTATGTTTTTACAGAATTTCTATTGACAAATACAACATTTACTGGTATTATATAAGTGTATATACTAGGGCTCTTTATATTCAGTTTTATTTAGGAGTAATTATGAGAAGAATTTCCGGCAAAGGATTTTAGGGATATAAAAAAATCTTCTCCTGGAAATACACAATTGAAGTATAACAAAACTGATATAATCTGCATAGACACCTACTACGGATTTTTTTAGTAGGTGTTCCTTTTTCAGGCTGTTGACAAATAGGTCAACAGCCTTTTTTTTAACTGAAATAAAACCCATAAAATGGTATAATATAAGTATACAAAGGAGGTTTTAGTATGTTTAATAAAGTAGAAAAATATCAAAGATGAAATAATACTAATGACATTATCAGAAATAGTACCTAAAGATCATTTTTTTAAGAAAAAGTAGATAAAAGCTATTGATTTTTAAATTTATTTACGATTTAACAGAAAAATACTATAGCCATACGACAGGGAGAAATAGTCTAGATCCTGTTGTATTATTTAAACTGGTATTTTTAAAAAGACTTTTATGGAATAAAAATCTATGAGAGAAACAATAAAAAGAATAGAAACTGACGCTGCTTTTTAGATGGTTTTTAGGAATACCATTCACAAAACCAGTTCCACATTACTCTACATTCTCACAAAATTATATTCGACGCTTTCAAGGAACAGATGTATTCGAACAAATATTTATTAATATAGTAAATCAAGCAATAGAAAAAGAAAACTAGTAGGCGGTAATGAGTTTTTTTACTGATTCAACACATATTAAAAGCCAACGCAAATAAAAAAAGAAATTCAAAGTTGAAGTAACTACAAAAAAATAAAAAAAGAAAAATTAGATTTAGAAAAAGAAATAAATGAAGAGAGAAACAAAAAAAGGAAAAAGCCTTTTTGAGTATAAAGAGGAACAAGTTGTAAAAAGCAGAAAAATTAACACTACCGATCCGGATAGTGGATATTATCACAGAGACCATAAAGAAGAAGGTTTTATGTATTTTAGACCATAGAACTGTTGATGGGAAAAAAACAATATAATTATAGACTGCCATATAACCCCAGGTAATATACATGATAGCGGTCCGTATATAGATAGATTAGATCAGATAGAAAAAAATCTTTGGATTAATACCAGGTAAAGTTGCGTTAGATAGCGGATATTATTCTCTAGACATACTAAAACAGTTAGATAAAAAAAATATATTTTCAGTAATAGGATATAGAAGATTCTCAAGATCAAAAGATAACAAATATTTTAAATACTTACATGAAAAAGATATATATGTGGATAAACGAACAGGAGAAATATTTAGATACAGAAATATTGATAGAAATGGATATAAACAATATAAGAGTGATGATAAAAACGAAAAGAAAATAATAAGACGCCATATAAATGCGGATTATTATGATGAAGCTAGGTTAAGACGTATATCAAAAGAAGGAAAACTATTGTATAAGAGAAGAAAAGAAACAATAGAACGTAGCTTTGCGGATTCTAAACAAAATCACGGATACAGGTATGCACGATATAGAGGAAAAGCCAAAGTACAGTCGTACGCTTGGCTGTCTTGTTGCGTTCAAAATATGAAAACAATAGCATTAAGAGAGGTATAAACCCTCTTAATACTACTAAATACTATTGAATTTTTGCCTTTAGGCTTATTTTTTTTTGAAAAAAATACCATAACATCAATACTGGCTTGATATTTTGGTATTTTTGTCAACAATCTGAAAAAAATAGGTGATTATTTTAAATTAATAATCACCTATTTTTTTATTTTATTCGTAATCAATAACACCTAATGCAATTTTTGCATAGCGTGACATCTTGTCTTTTGTCCATGCTGGTTCCCAAACAATATTTACATCAACTTTTTCTATTTCATCAACACCTAGCATCGCAGTCTCTACTTGCTCAATAATTACTGGCGCTAATGGGCATCCCATTGATGTAAGTGTCATATCAACAATAGCATGTTTATTATCGTCACTCATTTTAACATCATAAACTAAACCTAAGTTCATAATATCAATACCTAACTCAGGGTCAATTACGTTCTCTAATGCTTCTATTACTCTATCTTTTAAATCTTCCATTTTATTCTACCTTTCTCCTTCATCTATATAAAATGTTAATCTTGCTGGTATTCCATAATCAAACCTTAATGTATCTACTAGCTTTTTCAAATGTTTTTCTACTACTCTTTTATTGAAATTAACTACTTGCGCTTTACTATGATACGTATTTATTCTCATATGATAAAATTTCTTATTATTTTTTTACCCGTTGTTTTATTAATTTCAATACTTTGTATATCTGCTATATATTCTACTATAAATACAGTTGAATAGCTAATAAACATGTCTTTATATATTAATATATTCAACTGTTCATCTGAAAACGTCGCTTCTCTTAGAATAATATCTAAATCACGTTCAGTTTCAGGATAAGCCACAAACAATCTTTCATAACTTTCTTTGTTCCCACGTACTCTTCTATAAATAGTTTTTAGCATCCATAAAGAAATTAAAATGGCTATTGCATTACCGCCTAATGTTAATAAATTATATGTACTTCCTAAAGTTTCCATATAAATATCAACATAAAACGGTCTTTCTTTTTCTCTATTTTTTTATAGTAGTTTGATCGTCACCTTTTTTTATAATCAGCTAAGATTCTTCCTAATTTCTTTGATCTAATATAACTAGACTTATACGCATCTTCGAATTTTTCTCTTAATTCAACAGGTACTGTAGTTGTTCTATTTTTTCTTCCTCTTTTTGGTCCATAACCTTCAATTTTCGCATAGATAGGCTTTTCCATGTTGTATAACTTTGCATCCTTAGTAACAGAGTCCCCCAGCATTTTTTTTACTTCATCGGGGGTTGCTTTCAACATTGTAGTACCTTTATCATGCTCTACCAAATAGAATTTTTCACCATCCGATAATTTATCATCCTCTATATTTGTTTCTTCAATATTTATAATTTTTACAACAGCATATCCAGCCTCTCCCGGTTCATAAGCTCTACCATTAGAATACTGAGTTTCTAATCCTTCAAAGAGCTTTTGTATATTATCTTTTGTAAACATAGTCGTAGCCAAGCATACACCTATCGTCATAATTATAAATAACAAAACGCCTTTTTAAATAACTTTTTCTCATACAATATCCTTTTTATTTATTAGGATTATTTATTATTACAGCTCCTCCTGGTGTTCCTTTAATGCATAGCTTACATATTTAAGAATAATCCATGTTCAACTACACCTACTATATTAGCTAATTTTTCTTTTACCTCTTCTATATCAAAATCCATATCCAAGGTGTAAATCTGCAATATAATTGTGATTATCTGTAATTAAAATTTCTCCATCTTTTTTTCTTATTACAGGATTTAGTCCCGCTTCTGTCAATTTTCTAACAGTGTGGCTGTATCCGAAAGGAAGTATCTCAACTGGTAAATTAAACTTACCAAGTTTTTCAACATCCTTACTTTCGTCATAAATCCAAATAACTTCTTTTCGCTATATCTGCAACTATTTTTTCTCTAAATAGTGCTGCTCCCCCACCTTTTATAGCATTGAAGTTTTTATCGATTTCATCTACACCATCAACTGCTAAATCAATATGATCAATTTCTTCTAATTCTTTTATGTTAAGACCTAGACTTTTTGCTAGTTCTACAGTTTGAATTGATGTAGATACCATTTGGATATTCAAAGCCTTCTTTTACTCTATCCGCTAAAGCATGAACAAAATAAAATACAGTTGAACCAGTTCCAAGGCCAACAATCATTCCATCCTCTACATATTTTACAGCTTCTTTCCCAACAACTTCTTTTAGATTCATTTTTATTCTCCTCTTTTGTTTATATAGATATTTCTATTTTTAATAAAGGAGCAAACTGCTCCTTTTATTATTTTATTATTTGTACTCTACTAATTGATATTTTTTTCTTACCACGTCTTAGTACTGTAAATGCGTCTTCTAAACGTGATTCAGCTCCTACTACATAATCTAAATCTGTAATTCTATCACCATTTACATAAATAGCTCCATTATTAACATCTTCTCTAGCTTGACGTTTAGATTGTACTAGTTTAGTTTCCACTAAGAAATCAACAATATTGTATTCTTTTTTCTCAGCTTCTGATTTTGGCATTCCCTTAACTGCCTCTTGAAGTTCATCGTGAGTTAATTCTTTAACGTTTCCTGAGAATAATGCTTTTGTAATGTTTAATGCACTCTCTAATGCTTTTTCACCATGAACAATTTTAACTAATTCTTCAGCTAATGCTTTTTGTGCTAATCGTAAATGTGGTTCTTTTTCTACACTTTCTTCTAGTTTTTCGATTTCTTCTCTTTCTAAGAATGTAAATTTCTTAATTGCAGAGATTACATCACTATCTGCTGTGTTGAACCAGAATTGATAAAACTCATATGGAGTTGTTTTTTCTGGGTCTAACCAAACAGCTCCTCCAGTTGATTTTCCAAATTTAGTTCCATCAGATTTTAACATTAATGGAATAGTAAATCCATATGCTTCGACATCTCCACGAAGTTTTCTCATAATTTCTAATCCAGTAGTTATATTACCCCATTGGTCAGAACCACCTAGTTGTATCTTAACATTGTGGTGTTCATTTAAATGAGCATAGTCGATTCCTTGTAGTAAAGCATAACTAAACTCAGTAAATGATAATCCATTTTCTAAACGGCTTGATACTGAATCTTTTGCTAATAAGTAATTAACGTTGATTAATTTACCATAATCACGTAAAAACTCAATCATAGAAAGTTTTCCTAACCAATCTCCATTGTTAACAAATTCAATATTATCATGCCCACGGAAAATATTTCTAAGTTGATTTTCTAATTTTTTAGCATTTTCTGCAACTGTCTCTAAACTTTGAAGTTGTCTTTCTTCACTTCTTCCTGATGGGTCACCTATTATTCCTGTTCCACCACCTACTAAGACAACTGGTTTGTGTCCATGCTGAGCAAATCTGCGTAATGTTAAAAATGGTAGTAAATGACCTACATGTAGAGAGTCCCCTGTAGGGTCTGTTCCACAGTAAATAGATACACTTTCATTTTCTAATAATTTTGCTATTCCTTCTTCATCTGTTTGTTGGTAAACTAAGTCTCTAAATTTTAAATCGTCTAATAATTTACTCATCAATACTCCTCCGTAGTCAAATTTTCATACATTTAACACAATTATATCACATTTTTTTATAACTTTCATCTTTTTCATTATTTTAATTACAAAAGTTCTCTTTTTTTCTCACTTTATTTTATAATTTTTTTAAAGTTTTATGTTATAATATAATTATTAAAAATTTAATGAAGTAATAAACAGAAGTTAAAACAAGGAGATTTTAATGGAAAAGAAAAAGAATCGTTCTTCTATTCTAAAGAAATTACTACTTCCTACGGCCGTATGCTTAAGTCTTGGTTCAGGAGTAGCTTTAGGTTTTGTAGGTGGACTTGTTAAAGATCAGCCACTTATGAATCATGAAGAAATGCTAGAACAAGTTAACAACATTTCAAAAAGTAGTGATGTTTACTTTGGAAGTGGAGAAAAATTAGGAACTATTAACTCAGAGTTAATTAGAAAAGTAGTAAGTTATAACGACATTGGTGAAAATGCAAAAAATGCAATAATTGCGAGTGAGGACTCTAACTTCTATTCTAACAGTGGAGTTGAGCCATTAGCTATCGTTCGTGCTAGTTTTAGTGAAGTAACTAAATCTGGTAATACTGGGGGTAGTACAATAACTCAGCAATTAGTAAAAAACCAATTATTAGATAACTCTAGATCTTATGAAAGAAAAGCAAAAGAAATTTTATTAGCACTAAGAGTTGATAATAACTTTTCTAAAGAAGAAATTCTAGAAACATACTTAAACGTTGCTCCTTTCGGGAAAAATAGTTTAGGTCAAAATATTAGTGGTATTGAAACAGCTGCACAAAGTATCTTTGGAGTTCACTCAAAAGATTTAAATATTGCACAAGCTGCTTATTTAGCTGGATTTGTTCAATCACCATATAAATATACACCTTTCGATGGTTCAGGTAACGTGAAAAGTGATGAAGAACTACAAGTTGGTTTTGATCGTCAAAAATACGTACTAGAGCAAATGAAAGATAATGGATTTATCACAAGAGATCAATATAATGAAGCTCTAAAATTTAATATTAAAGGTGCTTTTATAAAAGAAAAAGCTACTGAATATACTGATTATCCATATATTCGTGATGAAGTTGTAACTGCTGCTGCAGAAATTTTAGCTGAACAAACTGCTAAAAAGAATAATAAAGAACAACAATTTAAAGAAGATAGCTCATATAGAGATGACCTTATTGAAAAACATAAAACTAAATTTGTAACTGGTGGTTATACAGTTAAAACAACATTAATTAAAAACTTATATGATAAACTTCAAGAAGCTAAAAAACAATTTGCTTCTTACCCTACATCAACTCAAGATGGAGTTACTTACCCTCTTGATATCGGGGCAACTGTTATAGAAAATGGAACAGGTAAGATTTTAGCATTTGTAGGTGGTATGGATTATAATAAACAACAACTTAACCACGCTACAAGAACTCACCGTTCTCCAGGTTCTACTATTAAACCTCTTCTAGTATATGGACCAGCAATAGATAAAGGATATATTACTCCTAACTCAACATTACTAGATAAGAGATTTAACTTTGAAGGTTGGAAACCTGAAAACTTCTCACAAACAGAATATAAATACTTACCTGCTAGACAGGCATTAGCAAGATCTCTTAACCTTGCAACAGTACGTCTATATTCTGCATTTATAAACGAGAATCCTGCAAAAGAATATTTAGAAAAAATGGACTTCAAACGTCTTACTGAAGCTGACCAGAAAAACCTAGCTACTGCCCTTGGTGGTATGAACTATGGGGTGTCTGTAGCGGAAAACACAGCTGCGTTTTCTACTTTTGCTAATAACGGTAAATATAATAAAGCATACATAATCCAAGAAATTCGTGATCACAACGATAAAGTTGTTTATAGTGCTGAAGTAAAACCTACACAAGTGTACAAAGACTCAACTAGTTATTTAATGTTAGATATGCTTAATGATGTTATTAACACAGGTTACGGTACAGCTCCAGATATCGCTGCTGCCCTAAGTTTCAACACTAAGAACCTATTTGTAAAAACTGGTACTTCTGAGTACTATAAAGACTTATGGGTTGTAGGTGGTTCTACGAAGATTACACTTGGTACTTGGACAGGTTATGATAAACCTGCTACAGTTCCGGATTATTCTTACGGACATAAGATGTGGTCACATTTAATGAATGCAATTTATGCCTATGACAGTAGTTTAATCTCTCCTGATACTGCCTTTGAAAGACCAAGTTCGGTAGTAGATGCGTATATAAATCCACAAATAACGGTAAAGGTGGTACAGCTGATATAGTACCAAGCGATTTCCAAGAATTATCAAAAGATAAAGTTAATCTTAAATTCGGATCTAATATCGATAAAACTGTTATCTATGGTGAAGTTACAAAAGCAGTAGTTAAAAAACCAACAACTTCAACAACTACTACTGATAAAGAAAAACAGGAAAAAGAAAAGCAAGAAAAAGAGAGGCAAGAGAAAGAAAAACAAGAAGCTGCTAAACAAGAAGCTGCTAAAACAACAAGAGTTAGATAGGCAGAAAAAAGAAAAAGAGCGTTTAGAAAAAGAAAGACAGAAGGAAATAGAAAGACAGAAAGAATTAGAAAGACAACGTAAGCAAAATGCCAATTCCAATAAACGGAATTAGAAATTCTAATTAGTAAGTCAACAAAAAAGTGTCTACAATAAATGTAGACACTTTTTTTATTATTCTAAAACATCGTAAAACATTGGTAAGTCATGAGCCTGAGCTAATTCAACCCAACCTTCTACATCATCAAACTCTTTAGCATTAACTAAAGTATAAATTGCTTTTTATTAATGTATAAAATTCTTGTAGCGGTTTTAAAAGACTCTTTAGATTTATTGCTGTTGCATTACCTAATACCTCTTGGTATAAAAGTACTCGCCTGTTTACTCTCTTCACTGTTAATTACATCCTCAGGAATTATTCCAGAGTGAGCAAGATAAAGCATATAATTATATAACGCTTTAAATACTCTATACGATTTTTTTTATATCTGAACCATCGCTCTTTTTACCCCAGCTTCCTATACTTACTATTTGATTGTGAATAGGATCTTTTATTTCTGAGATTAGAAAAATTTACAAACTCATCCGCAATTTCTTTTTGCTTATCTTTTTACCATATCAGGTAAAAATACCGATAGATAATAAATGTTTATAAAAAAATCACCAAATAATCTATCAAGTTCATAAGAATCTTCTTCCGATAAAAAAACTCATCTGGTGAAACAAAGTTTTTTTAATATTGGTGGAAATTCTATAGTCTTTACCTACGGAAAAATGTTCCAACAGTCATATTCATAGATTGAACAAAATCATTTTTTTCTAACATAGTTATAAATATGATGACTATGTTTTAATATAATAGTTCTCTGTAAAATTCTGAAGTTTGTTTGTCATCTCCAAATCTTTTTCTAAGAAATATTCCTCTAGCTTTTTGTTAAATTTTTTTATCATATTTTCTTAATTGATTTAGCTGTGGTAAAAGCTGTATTATACGTATATACTCGTTGGAATGGTGCTTTTAACAGTTGTACAGTTGTTGCTAGATGTCCTCCTAATGAATGACCGGCAGCTACTTTATAGCACTCATCAAAATCAGTTATCTTTCTTTTTAAATATCTAACAAAGGCCAATGCTGAATCTATTTGGCTAGTATTTTCTCCTGATACTATACCTGTATAATTATAAAACCAGTCACTTATATCCTCTTTTTCACTACCTCTAAAAATAACTAGTATTTCTTTATATTTTGGGATATAAATAGCTGTTGCTTGGAATCCATTTTTTGATAACTTAGGTGTAGACAAACCACTATTATATACATAAAATTCGGTAATCTTTTTCACCTGTAACATCTTTAATTATTCTTTTTATTTTTATACTCTGCGGTACTTTGTTTTTTTGCTTCCTTTAATATAGTATTCATACCAAGTTAATTTTTGCTAATAACAATGGGTTATGAAAAAAAGCGTAAAAACATAGTAATTCCCCCTTGAAAATTTTTTTGTAATAAATTATATTATACCACATTTCAGTATTTTCACAGAGAAAGAAAAAACCTATGAGTACAAAAATATACCATAGGTTTATAAACTATTATAATTTTATTTATTACTATACGTTAAATCTAAATAGCATTATATCGCCATCTTTTACTTCGTATTCTTTACCTTCTAGACGAACACGACCAGCTTCTTTTGCTTTTGCCATGCTACCATATTCCACTAGGTCATCATAACTTACAGTTTCTGCACGAATAAATCCACGTTCGAAATCTGAGTGAATAATCCCTGCACATTCAGGAGCTAGCATTCCTTTTTTGAATGTCCATGCACGAACTTCTTGCACACCTGCTGTAAAGTATGTTGCTAATCCTAATAGATTATAACTTGCTTTAATTAGTTTATCTAGACCACTTTCATCTATTCCTAATTCTTCTAGGAACATAGCTTTTTCTTCATCTTCAAGTGCAGCCATTTCTTCTTCAATTTTTGCACAAACAACGATAACTTTACTTCCTTCGCTTGCAGCAAATTCACGGACACTTGCAACATGTTTATTAGCATCAACATCTAATAAATCATCTTCACTAACGTTTGCTACATAAAGCATTGGTTTCATTGTTAGTAAGTGTAATCCTTTAGCAATTTTTTGTTCTTCTTTATCTAATTCTAAAAGACGTGCTGGTTTTTCTTCTTTAAGAATATCACGTACTTTAGATAATACTCCAAATTCTGCTACTGCATCTTTATCTTTTTGTTTAGCTTGTTTTTCTACACGTCCTATACGTTTTTCTACACTTTCAAGGTCGGCAAGAATTAACTCTAAGTTAATAACCTCTATATCATATAATGGATCTACTCCACCTGCAACGTGTGTAATATTTTCATCTTCAAAACATCTAACAACTTGGCAAATTGCATCTACTTCACGAATATGACTTAAAAATTTATTCCCAAGCCCTTCACCTTTTGATGCTCCTTTAACAATACCTGCAATGTCTGTAAATTCAAATGATGTTGGTACAGTTTTTTTAGGTTCAACAAGTTCAGTTAATTTATTTAATCTATGGTCTGGAACTTCTACTATTCCTACGTTTGGATCGATAGTTGCGAATGGATAGTTCGCCGCTAATGCTCCTGCCTTTGTTATCGCATTAAAAAGAGTACTTTTTCCTACGTTTGGTAATCCTACTATCCCGGCTGTTAGTGCCATAGTATTAATCACTCCTTTTCGTTATAATATTTCGTTTTTTCTTAGGTTTATCCTATTCAACTACACTATTATAACATAAAAAAACTCTATCTTATCATTTAATATTACTATTTTTACATTATTTTTTTCTAATAAATCACCCTTAATATATTAATTAGTATCATAAAAAGATACTAACTATTATAAAAAAACACGTACTTTACAAATTATATTACTAGATGTAAACTATATAACAAGGTAATAAATTACCTAATAATTAAAAAAGAAGGTAATGCTTATGGAAAAAAATACAATTCAAATATCAAACTAGGTACTGCTACATTAAATGTAGTAAATCTAGAAAAGAGCAAATTAAATTTTTATACAGAATCAATGGGAATGGAGTTAATATCAAACTATGCCCAAGGAGCTACTCTCGGTACTAAAGACAAAACTCCTCTACTTTTCTTAAATAAAGTTGAAGGTACTCTAGTTCACTCATATGGTTTATATCATATAGCTTATTTAGTTCCAAGTAAACAAGACTTAGCAAATATATTACGTCATTTCATTGATACTCATACTCCTCTTGAAGGTGGAGCTGACCACGGATATAGTAATGCACTTTATCTAACTGATATAGAAGGTAACGGTATTGAAGTTTATTACGATAAAGATGAAAGTACTTGGGATAAGCGTGAGGATGGCAAAATAGTAGGAATTACAGAACAACTTGACGCAGATCATTTATTAAGTATATCAGAAAAAGTAATTCCTTATACTCTTCCTGTTGGTACTACTATTGGTCATATACACCTTAGTGTTAAAAACTCTTCAGAATCAACAAGCTTTTATCAAAAAGTACTTGGATTCAAAGATAAATTCACTGTCCCTAGTGCAAGTTGGATTGCTTATGGAGATTATCATCATCACTTAGCTGTTAACCAGTGGGCTGGTCCTAATCTAAATCTACGTCAAAAAGGCACTCCAGGACTAGCTTATTTTGAGATAATATTTGTCAATAATGCTACCTATACTAATATTATTAACAATATAAAAGAAAACAATATTAATATTGTTCAAAAATTAGCTAATAAAACTATTATTACTGATCCAAATGGAATAGAGATTCATCTAATAAATCAATAATTCTATTACTGGTATAGTCAAATTAATGATAAAATACATTTAAGTATGTTATAATAGTAAATATAAAAGGATGTCAATATATAATATTATAATTTTACTAGGAGGTAACTATCATTAAATATCGTAAAGCAAATATAAACGAAATCGACACATTGGCTAATATATGTAAAGAAGCTTTTATAGACTATCCATTATTCGCACTGCTAAAATCAAATATTTACAAAAAAATAAAAAAACTATGCAGATTATCTATTAGCTTTATACAAACTTCTTATTAAGCTTTTATATAAAAATTTGGAATTTGTATAGTTGTTGAAAAAGACAAAATTCCTGTAGGAATAGCATTACTTCATACAAAAGATATTTCTCTCTTTAAATATATTATCCACGGTGGAATATCTTTATTAAAATATGTATCAATATACAATATTTTATCATTTTTTTCGTGTTTAACGATAAAACTACTGAGTACCTGAGAAAAAGAAACAGATCTAGACTGGTATTTAATGATTTTAGCTATATCTCCAAAATACCAGGGGCAAAATGTAGGAAGTAAATTCTTTAAACTATATCGACACTTTTGTTATGGATAATAATGGTAAATCATTATCATTTTGTTACAAATATTGAAAAGAATAAGCACTTTTATTTAAAAAAATAAGTATGAAAAACGTTAATTATAAAAGAGTTAGATTTTCGTGGTAAAAAAATAGATAACTGGAGTTTTAGAAAAAAATTTATAAATAGCACTTAAAAATAATGACCACCCCTAAAAAGGGGTGGTTTTCTCTGTGGGTATAACCCTTTGTTACTAACACGCACCTCAAGGCGCTGGCTTTCACATTCGTTCAAGCCCTATTGTATTTTGACGCCCGCTACCCGTTAAACGGGTCTATTTATTTTTTCTTATTCCCGAATGGATTTATATATTCTTTTGTTGTCAACTTATCCATCGCAATATCATGCGATTCTTGTTCCCTGATGTATTTCCTTATCGTACTTTCATTCAGTCCTACTGTACTTACATAATATCCTTCTGCCCAAAACTTTCTATTCCCATACTTGTATTTCAAGTTTGAATGCATATCAAATATCATCAATGAACTTTTTTTCCTTTCAAGTATCCCATTATACTTGAAACACTATATTTTGGTGGAATTGACAAAAAGCAAATGTATATGATCTGGCATTATGTGCCCTTCTATTATTTCTATTCCTTTATATTTACACAATCTTTGTATTATATTTACTATATCTCGTTTATATTGATTAAATTCAATTTTTTTCGTCTATACTTAGGGGTAAATACAATATGGTATTTACACAACCACTTTGTATGCGATAAACTATTATGTTTATTAGTCATTATAAAAATCATCCTTTCTTTATTTTTAGAGCTTGAACTACTCTTATTTTTATCAAGAAAGGATGATTTTTCAATTGTTTAACTTTTTATCTCGCACCCGCATAGCGAGTGGTTTTTGTTTCGGAGACTTCGCCTCCTCAACTGGCTTAAGCCATTAACAAAAAAGACAACAAAACAGAATGTTTGTTGTCTTTTCATTTTCTTTAAGAATGTTTTTTTCTATTATCTTTTTTTATCTTTTTATTAAACTCTCGTCGTGGCATCATAATGTTATTGTCACATTTTAAACATTTTATCTTTATATCAGCACCCATACGTGTAATTTGCCATCTATTTGTACCACATGGATGTTGCTTTTTTTCATTTCAACAATATCATTTAAACCATATTCCATTGTTTAACTCTCCTACTTTTCTTCTAATAATGTTAATTTATCTTTAAATTCATTGTAAAAAAAGTCTTTTCTTAACATTGTTTCAACACTTTGTTTTTTTCCCAACTTTTGCTTTTTCCAACAATATTTAACGTAAGAATATTATCTGCGATTTGCTCAATATTATTAACATGTAGTTTATCATTTTTTTATAAATAAAATTATGATATTTATCATTATTATTTGCTACATCTAATACTTTTTGGATTCGCTCTTCTATAGCTTCTATTGTTTCATCTATTTGGATGGAGAAATTTTACTTCTGCTAAGTTATATGTTAATGAATAGTTAATTACTTGATTAATAGAGCCATTTGGAATAAAGTAAATCTCTCCATTACCTGAACGAATTTTAGTAGAACGTAATCCTAAAGACATTACACTTCCACCAGCTATAAAGGCTGCTTGATTATATAATTTTCACTTCATCGCCTACATCAAATTGACCTTCCAGAATAATAAAAAAATCCTGATATTATATCTTTTACCAAACTTTGAGCACCAAATCCTATCGCTACAGAAGCTATACCTGCACTTGCTACTATACTCGTTGTATTTATACCAAGCGTTGACAAAATTTGGAAAAATGCAATAAAATAGATTGTGTATCTAATTGCACTTCTAATTAATTTATGAAGTGTTTCTGATCTTTTTCATTAGATTTAATTTTTGAATTTTTTTATTCGCATTTATCTTTCGTTAGCATTATATAATCTACTAGTTTATTACAAAGCTTTTGACACTAATTGAAGCTATAATAATAATTAAAAGTAATCGTTATTAACTTCTCTAAAAATTTGAAAACCCTAGTTCTGAATTATAAAAATATTTTTGAAAATTTTTTTCTTTAATTAAATCCATATTCTAATCCTTAAACAACTCTAAAAATTCTTTCGAATTCATCATTATCTTTAAATTCAATCTCTATCTTTACCTTTTTTTATTTCTACCTTGTTTTTATCGTAACTACAGTACCTAAACGTTTTTTTCAATATATTTTCTTGTTCTTCGATAAATATATCTTTTGGTTTAGCTTTTTAACTTCTTTTTGGTTTTAATAATTTTGCTACATACTCTTCTAATTCACGAACTGACATTTTTCGTTCAATAACTTTATCACATACTTCTAACATTGCTTTTTTTGTTTTTAAAGCAAGTAATGTTCTTGCATGAGCTGCACTTAATTCACCGCTTAGTAGCTTTATTCTTTAATTTCTGTTGGAAGTTTTAAAAGTCTTAGACTATTTGCTATATATGGGACGACTCTTACCAAGTTTTTTTGCTAACTCTTCTTGAGTCAGTTCCATCTTATCCATTAGATTTTTATAACTTTCTGATTCTTCTAATGCTGATAAGTCTTCACGTTGTAAGTTTTCTAATACACTGAAAACCATCATTTCTTCATCAGTCATCTCTTTTACAATTGCAGGAATTGTCTCTTTACCTAATAGTTCAAAAGCTCTGAAACGTCTTTCACCTGCTATTATATAGTATCCTTTTACAGCTTTTTTCACTACTATTGGCTGTAGTAATCCATTTTTTTCAATAGATTCTTTTAATTCATCAAGTTTCTCTTCATTAAAAATAGTTCTTGGTTGATATGGATTTTTCTTAATTTCTTCTAAAGAAATCTCTAAGACTTTATCATTATCTGTTACTAACTCTACATTTTCTGTAGCAAAGATTGCATCTAAGCCACGTCCTAATCCTTTACCTGATTTTTTAGCCACGTTCAATCACCTCTTTAGCTAATGATAAGTATTGTTTTGCTCCATTTGAGTTTTTCGCATACTCAATGATTGGTTCTCCAAAACTTGGTGCTTCACTTAATCTTACTGTTCTTGCTATAACAGTATTAAATGCTTTACCTTTAAAGTGTTCTCTCACTTGCTCTCCTACTTGATTTGAAATATTAGTTCTACTATCTGTCATAGTAAGTAATACACCAAAAATATCAAGTTTTGAGTTAAGATGTTTTTTAACTATATTAAATGTATTCATTAATTGACTCAAACCTTCTAGAGCATAGTACTCTGTTTGCACTGGGATAATTACACCGCTAGCAGCAGTTAGTGAATTTAGTGTTATAAGTCCTAATGATGGAGGACAATCAATAATTATATAATCATATTTTCCTGATACTTCTGAAATAGCATTTTTAAGTCGTTGTTCTCTACTAATTGCAGAAACTAGTTCAACTTCTGCTCCTGCTAGAGCAATACTAGATGGTACTATATCTAAGTTTTCATATGCGGTTTTAGTGATTACATCATTAATATCTACCTCATCAACTAAAATATCATAAACTGATTGTTCTACTGTAGCTTTATCAACACCAACTCCACTAGTTGCATTAGCCTGTGGATCAGTATCTATCAAAAGAACTTTTTTCTTTAAATGCGCCAAAGAGGCAGCTAAGTTAATAGCTGTTGTAGTTTTTCCTACCCCGCCTTTTTGATTACATATTGCTAAAATTTTCATTATTTACCTCACTCTAAATGTATCTAGGTACTGTTACTTTCACAACAATACTTTCCATTCCTTCTTCTTCTTCTTTATTTAAACTAACTCCATATTTCTTCAAGTTTTGCAATATCTTTTGTTAATCTTGCTAATATTTTTTGAGCATCATAGTTAGGGTTGTGTTGAATCATTATTTTTTTGTTTCATTTTTGATACGTAAATAAGTTTCAATTCTTTCTTCTGTTTGAGAGACATTTAAACTTTGCGTTAAAATCTGATTCAATATTTTTTTCTTGAGCACTAGGATCCAGTTTTAACCATTGCACGCCCATGTCTTTCAGTAATACGTTTTAGAATTAATCGCATCTACTACTTTTACTACATAATTTAAGTAATCTGAGCTTATTAGCTACAGTAGCTTGAGTTTTTCCAAGTGACTTAGCTAATTCATCTTGTGTTAGATTATTGATACTTAATAATTCTTGATATGCATAAGCTTCTTCAATAGGAGTTAGTTCCTCCCTTTGAATATTTTCAATTAAAGCTAGAGTAGCCATTTGTTCATTAGTTAGCTCTTTAACAATAGCTTTTGTTGTAGGATACTCTAAATACTTTAGAGCACGTAAACGTCGTTCTCCCGCTATTAATTCATAAAATCCATTACCCATATCTCTTACAGTTATAGACTGCAATAACCCATTCTGTTTAATTGATTCTGCTAATTCTTTTATTTTATCTTCAGTAAACTCCCTACGAGGTTGGTACTTGTTAGGTACTATCTTTTCTATTCTTATTTCTCTAAGTACATCATCATCAGATATACCCACCTTTTCAGCCCTTTGAGTTAAATCATATAATTTACTAAAGGGTTTTACACTTTCAGTCATATTTTACCTCCTAAGATTCAAACACAATACTACAATAACATACTTTTTATATAAAAAGTCAAAAATATTTCCCAAATAAAAAAATCACAAAAAATCTATATTTTAAAGGCATTCTAGAAAATATATTTCCTAAAAATATACTTAAAAATTATAATTAAAAACATAAAAAAAGTATATCTAATGATATACTTCAATCAACAGGGACGGCAGGAATCGAACCCACGCCAAAGGTTTTGGAGACCTTTGTTCTACCGTTAAACTACGTCCCTAAGAATGGTGGGAAGAAGTGGATTCGAACCACTGAACCCTAAGGAGCGGATTTACAGTCCGCCGCGTTTAGCCTCTTCGCTATCTTCCCAAAATATAAAAAAATGCCGGCCAGAGGACTTGAACCCCCGACCTACTGATTACAAGTCAGTTGCTCTACCAACTGAGCTAGGCCGGCAACATGGTGCCTCGAGACAGAGTCGAACTGCCGACACATGGAGCTTCAATCCATTGCTCTACCAACTGAGCTATCGAGGCATTATTAAATTTTACATAAAAAAATGGCGGTCCCGACGGGAATCGAACCCGCGATCTCCTGCGTGACAGGCAGGCGTGATAACCGCTACACCACGGGACCAAGATATTAAAAAATTGCGGGAGATGGATTTGAACCATCGACCTTTGGGTTATGAGCCCAACGAGCTGCCAGACTGCTCCATCCCGCGATAATAAAAATGGAGGAGGAAAGGGGATTCGAACCCCTGCGAGCTTTTACACTCCTGTCGGTTTTCAAGACCGATCCCTTCAGCCGGACTTGGGTATTCCTCCTTAAAAATGGTGGACTCTGCAGGACTCGAACCTGCGACCGATCGGTTATGAGCCGATAGCTCTAACCAACTGAGCTAAGAGTCCGTGTTCCTTTAGAATTCACTAAACTATTTATTGGTGGCGGCAGAGGGGATCGAACCCCCGACCTTACGGGTATGAACCGTACGCTCTAGCCAGCTGAGCTACGCCGCCAATAAAGGCTTAAATTCAATATTAAAATGGTGGAGCCTAGCGGGATCGAACCGCTGACCTCCTGCGTGCAAAGCAGGCGCTCTCCCAGCTGAGCTAAGGCCCCTAAATAATAATTTTTAAAATGGTCGGGAAGACAGGATTCGAACCTGCGACCCCTTGGTCCCAAACCAAGTGCTCTACCAAGCTGAGCTACTTCCCGTTTGATTAATGGCGCGCCCAAGAGGAGTCGAACCCCTAACCTTTTGATCCGTAGTCAAACGCTCTATCCAATTGAGCTATGGGCGCTAATATAATGGTGCCGAGGACCGGAATCGAACCGGTACGGTATTGCTACCGCAGGATTTTAAGTCCTGTGCGTCTGCCAGTTCCGCCACCCCGGCACTATATTAACTATTGGAGCGAAAGACGGGATTTGAACCCGCGACCCTCACCTTGGCAAGGTGATGTTCTACCCCTGAACTACTTTCGCGAATATCTAGAATGGTGCGGGTGAAGGGAGTCGAACCCCCACGCCGTGAGGCGCTAGATCCTAAGTCTAGTGCGTCTGCCAATTCCGCCACACCCGCAAAAGAATGGTGATGGGGCTTCAATTCATACCTTCGCTTGCGCTAAGCACTCCTCTTA
>BNJU01000781.1_pt1:0-102500 | contig 165487 bp, 228 predicted proteins | sample 8539281 | NCBI WGS metagenome assembly BNJU01 (sample SAMD00202456, study PRJDB9452) | human saliva metagenome | isolation source: human saliva | place: Japan | reverse complement strand
AATGTCATAATTTCACCTAGTCAATCTGTTTTTTTGTAATTTTTTTCATTATATTATTTCTATTTTTCCAACATTTAGTACTTAAGTCCACCGGATAAAACTCAGGGTTTAATAAACGTTTATATTCACTCCATATCAATTCCTTGCTTTCTTTAAAGTATTCAGCACTCTCTTGAACAGTTGGAGCGACATAAACTTGTTTTCCATCTTTGAATACATCCACATGAATATCACGAGCTTCAAAGTTTACCACTTCTTTTTCTAAATACGTGTGTGTTGGATGGAATAATTTTATTGTAGGTTCCGCTTGCACATCTTCATCATCCATTGCAATGTAGTCCCCAGCAGCTTTACCGGTATCTTTATTGATGATTCTATAAACTTTTTTCGCTCCAGGAATAGTTAACTTAGCAGGATTTTCTGATATTTTTAATCTATCCACCATTTCCCCATTGTCATCTTCTAAACATACCAATTTATAAACTGCACCTAATGCTGGATTATCATATGCTGTAATTAACTTAGTACCAATTCCCCAAGAGTCTATTTTAGCCCCTTGTTGTTTAAGGTGAGTTATAGTGCCTTCATCTAAATCATTAGATGCAACAATCTTAGCATCCGGATAGCCAGCAGCGTCTAACATTTTTCTAGCTTCTTGAGATAGGTATGCAATATCGCCCGAATCCAAACGAACTCCTAAGAAATTAATTTTATCTTTCAATTCATCAGCAACTTTAATTGCTGTTGGAATACCCGAACGTAAAGTATCATATGTATCCACTAAGAAGTAGCAATCTTTATGAACTGAGGCATATTTTTTAAATGCCGTTTCTTCATCTTGATAAGCTTGCACAAATGAGTGCGCATGCGTTCCACTACATGGAATACCAAACAGTTTTGCAGCTTTCACATTACTTGTCGCATCAAATCCACCTATTATTGCAGCACGAGTTCCCCAAAGAGCGGCATCAAATTCATGTGCACGTCTTGTACCAAATTCCATGCAAACTTCATTTGGACATAAGTGTTTAATACGCGCAGCTTTAGTAGCAATTAATATTTGATAATTCACTATATTCAATATTGCAGTTTCCATTAATTGCGCTTGAATCAAAGGAGCCTCTACTCTAATTAGCGGTTCATTACCAAAACAATTTCACCTTCTCTAACCGAACGTATACTTCCTGTGAATTTTAAATTTTTTAAATAATCTAAATAATCTTCATCATAGTTAAGCGTACGTAAATACTCTATATCAGAATCTGTAAATTTAAAGTCATTTACATACTCTATTATTTTGGCTAACCCTGCAAATACAGCGTAACCTCCACCAAATGGAATCTTTCTGAAATATACATCAAAAATATGATTTTTCTTTCATGTATACCATCTTTAAAATAAACATACCCCATATTTATTTGATATAAATCTGTATGAAGCGCATCGCCTATGTATTTATTCATAACACCCTCCGGCTTTATTTAACTTATTACTAAAAATTTTTAGTTATCTATATATTAACACTTTTTAGAGTATTTTAACAAATAATTATTATCATTTAAATTATTTATCAAAAAGACAATATAAATAATGACCACCCCTAAAAAGGGGTGGTTTTCTCTGTGGGTATAACCCTTTGTTACTAACACGCACCTCAAGGCGCTGGCTTTCACATCCGTTCAAGCCCTATTGTATTTTGACGCCCGCTACCCGTTAAACGGATCTATTTATTTTTTCTTATTCCCGAATGGATTTGTATATTCTTTTGTTGTCAACTTATCCATTGCAATATCATGCGACTCTTGTTCCCTGATGTATTTCCTTATCGTACTTTCATTCAATCCTACTGTACTTACATAATATCCTTCTGCCCAAAATTTTCTATTCCCATACTTGTATTTCAAGTTTGAATGCATATCAAATATCATCAATGAACTTTTTCCTTTCAAGTATCCCATTATACTTGAAACACTATATTTTGGCGGGATTGACAACAGCAAATGTATATGATCAGGCATTATGTGTCCTTCTATTATTTCTACTCCTTTATATTTACACAATCTTTGGATTATATTCACTATATCTCGTTTATATTGATTAAATTCAATTTTTCGTCTATACTTAGGTGTAAATACAATATGGTATTTACACAACCACTTTGTATGAGATAAACTATTATGTTTATTGGCCATTATAAAAATCATCCTTTCTTTATTTTAGAGCTTGAACTACTCTTATTTTTATCAAGAAAGGATGATTTTTCAATGTTTAACTTTTATCTCGCACCCGCATAGCGGGTGGTTTTTGTTTCGGAGACTTCGCCTCCTCAACTGGCTTAAGCCATTAATAAAAAAATAGAGATTAGATATTACTAACCTCTATTATTGCTTCTTGTATTCGATTGGGTGTTATTAGTGTTTGAATTCTTTTTAGTATTCGTACTGTTACGATTACTGTTTGAACTTGAAGTTTTTTTGTCAGACGTATTTTCTGACTCCTCATCCGATGATTCTTCATCTGTTTTTTCAGATTTACTTTCTGATTTATCATCTTTATTTTTTTATCTTTTTGAGTCTTTATTCGAACCTGGTAACTTACTATCATCTATACGACCGCTACCATCATCTTTTTTCTCAATATTACCTTGCATAATAGCTTCTATAGCATTTTTTAAGAAGTTCTCTTGCTGAGGTAAACTAAAGATTATCTCTCCACCGTAGCTAAGTCCATATTCTTGTCTTACTAAATCAGTAATAAACTGAGGATCTTTCAACTTATCGATTACTACATCATTTACTTTTGCTTCTTTTTCTAATTTCTCAATTTGTTGAGATTGTTCTTTTAATTGGGCATTAATTTGTTTCTTTTCACGAATATAGAAAAATGTCTGAACCAAGGTAACTACAAGCAATAAAGAAAGAACACTTATTATTATGAACTTTCTACGCTTTCTGTATTTCGCCTTTGCTTTAAGAACATCCTTCCTGAATTGGGGGTCTAAATTATGCTCTGCCATTGTCTTCCTCTCTTGTTTTTTCCGACACTATTTTGAACATTTTAGTTGCATCTTCTTTTTTTGTGCTGTCTTTTAATTCTAACACTTCATATACAACTTCTTTTTTCGCAAAGAAAATAGTAATTACATCTCCGACTTTAAGAGGACTAGACGGTTTTGCTTTCTTTCCGTTTATCGCAATGTGTCCTTCAGCCGAAATTTCATTAGCTACTGTTCTTCTTTTTATTATTCGTGAAACTTTTAAGAATTTATCTAAACGCATTTAATCACCCCTGTATAATTTGTACTAACTATTATCACATATAATTCATTTTTTCGCAAATATTTCCAATTAAGATAACACAAAGTTATTTTAACACGAAGAAACTTAACTAAACTCATTTTTGTCTAGCTAAGTTTCTAATATTATTTATATTAAATTTAACACTTGTAAACTATGCCCAGTTACCATCTTTAAATATTTGGACTTCACGACCATCTTTAGTGATACCAACTATATTAGTAGTTCCTTCTCCAACCATAAAGTCAACGTGAACTAAGCTATCATTAGCACCTACAGCAGCTAATTCTTCATCAGACATTTCGCTTCCACCTTCGACACATGTTGGATAAGCTTTACCTAGCGCGATATGACAAGCTGCATTTTCATCAAATAATGTTTCTAGGAATAGGATTCCTGTATTAGAAATAGGTGAATCAAATGGAACAAGAGCCATTTCCCCTATACTTCTAGCACCTTCATCAGTTTCTAAAATATTTTTAAGTGCATCATATCCTCTTTTTGCATCATAATCAACAACTTTACCATTTTCAAATTTCAACCAGAAATCATCAATTAGCACTCCACCATGGTTTAATGGTTTTGCATTATAAACTATTCCGCTTGTAACATCTTTATGAGGCATTGTAAATACTTCTTCCGTTGGAATATTAGCTACAAAACGACCTGCTTTTTTAGCATAACTTCCTGCACTTTGCCAAATATGACCTTCAGGTAAACCTACAATAAGATCTGTTCCTAAGTCATTTGTAATATGTAATTTTTCAAGATTACTTTCTATTAAGAATTTTCCTTTAGCATCTAAAACACTAATATGTTCTTCCCAAGCTGCAACTGGATCATCTCCATCAGCACGACAAGCACTTAAAATTTCATCCCATAGACGTAAGTATGCTGCTTCATCATCTAATTCAGGGAATAGGCGTTGGCCCATCCAACAGTTGAAGCTGCAACTACTGACCATGGACACTCATCACTCATTATAGATTTCATGTAATTTCTTAAAGCTTTAGAGCGCCCAACTAAAGATGCTTTCATTTTATTACTATCAACACCTGCTAATCCATCAGGATCGTCTCCAATAATTGATAAGAAAGCTGCACCGTTTTCTAAAGTTTCTTGGTAGTGGTCAACATACCATTGGCTTACGTTACTTAAACTTTCTTCACTTTGATAAGTTAAATTTAATTTTGTTAATTCTTGATCACGCCATTCTACTTCCACTTTACTAGCACCAAGTTCATAACATGCTTTTACTACTTTCACTACAAAATTTCTAGTATCAGTAGTAGCTCTAACTAATACTGGTTGATCTTTTTGTACGTTCAGCCCTACTTTAGCTATTAATTTTTGCATAGTTATCTAATTTTTTTATCTAATCCCATGTTTATCTCCTATATTTCAATATTAATTTATTTTAATAAGGCTTTGAGAACAATACCCCAAAGCCTTATTTGACCTACTATTAAACTTCTCTAGTAGCTTCTTTTTAACCAAGCTCTTTCTTCTTCAGTTAATTTAGGCGCAATAATATCATATACTTCTTTATGATATTTGTTTTAATTCGATGTTATCTTCACTTGTTAGTAAGTCTACGTCAATTGCTTCTAAATCCCAAGGAACATATGTAATAGGTTCAAATTCTAAGAATTGACCATATTCATTTTTAACTGTAGCTTTTACTAAAATTTCGTTTTCTAAACGGATACCGTGAGATCCTGCAATATATAATCCAGGTTCGTTAGTTAATACCATACCAGCTTTAAATGGTTCTACAGAACGAGCTATACTCCAGTGAATTCCTGCTGGACCTTCGTGGATATTTCCTAAGAATCCTACACCGTGTCCTGTTCCGTGGTTGTAATCTTCATAGTCATACCATAACGGTGCACGAGCGAATAAGTCTACGTTTGGACCAGAAATTCCTTCTTTGAATTTCAATCTTGATAGACGTAAGTGACATTGTAATACACGAGTGTAGTCACGTTTCATTCTATCTGAAATTTCTCCTAATGCAGTTGTTCTTGTGATATCAGTAGAACCTTGACTGAAGTTTGCCCCAGTATCTGTTAAGAATAATGTGTTTGGAGTTAGAGCTCGGTTAGTTTCTTCAGTTGAAGAGTAGTGAACGATTGCTCCATTTGGACCATGACCACAAATCGGATCAAAACTTGGACAAATGAATCCACCTTGTTCTTCTCTGAATTTTTCTAATCTTGCAGATGCAGATAATTCTGTTTCATTTGCAATTTCACCACTTTTAACTAATTCTTTTAACCAATAGATGAATTTAGTATGAGCCGCTCCATCTTTAACGTGTGCTTCTTTGATGTTTTTAATTTCTACATCATTTTTAATTGCTTTCATTAATACAGTAGGGTTACGTTTTTCAACTAATTTAACACCTTCTGGAATATTACTGAAGATAGCGAAGTTTAGACGTGCAGGGTCTACTAATACAACATCTTCTGATTTAAATCCTTTAATATCTTCATAGATTTGGTTGTATGGTTTAATAACAACATTATCTTTAGCTAAGTTAGCTTTAATTTCATCAGAGAATTTAGATTCGTCAACATATAAAGTCAACGTGATCTTCAAATACTACTGTATAACTTAATAGTAATGGGAAGAAATCAACGTCCATTCCACGGATATTTAGTAACCAGCCAGTATCATCTAAGCTAGTAATGATGTGGATATTAGCTCCTGCTTCTTTCATTTCTTTTCTTACGCGTTCTAATTTGCTAGTAGCAGTTTCCCCTGCTAAATCAACATCTAGATAAAATGCTTTACGTTTAGATAATTCTGGTCTATCTTCCCAAATTTCATCTACTAAATCAACTTCGTATTTAATAGTTGCATTTTTAGCTTTTAGTTTTTCTGATAAAGTTTTTCCTTCACCGAATGTTACAACACGTCCATCAAAACCTAATACTCCTCCTTCAGGAATATTTTTTTCGATAAATTCAGTAGTTGTTGGAACTCCTGGGTTGAACATACGACATAATTCAATACCAGAACCTTCTAATTGTTGTTCAGCTTGTAAGAAGTAACGACCATCTGTCCATAATCCAGCATAATCTTTTGTTACTACTAGTGTCCCAGCTGATCCTGTGAACCCACTCATAAATACACGAGCTTTAAAGTGTTCTCCTACATATTCACTGTTATGAAAGTCAGCAGTTGGTACCATATAAATATCAATACCGTCACGTTCCATAAGTTCTCTTAGTTTAGCGATTCTTTCTTTAACTGCCATTTTATATTACTCCTTTTTATTTGTATATAATATTTTTATTTTAATTTTTCTTTAAATCTATCTGTAGCACGAACCAACGCATCTACTATAGCTGGTTCAGCTGATGAGTGCCCTGAAACGACAAAATCTAATTCACAATTGTTAAGTTTTTTACTTAATTCATAAGCTCCTATAGGGCGACAGTCCACATCATAGCGTCCATGAACGATATAAGTTGGAATATCTTTTATTTCATCAACATGGTTTAATAACCAATTATCTTCGCCACCCCAGAACATCTCATTCATCCAAAAATGACATTCTATAGTTGCAACTGATATTGCGAAATTAATCTCCCCAGCGCTCTCTTCTACATTTGGGTTAGGGTATAACGTCATTACACTACCTTCCCAAATACTCCACTCACGTGCAGCCTCTTCTCTTACCTCTTTATTTTCACTTGTTAAACGCTTATAATACGCTCCAATAATATCATCCTGTTCTTCTTTTGGAATAATAGATGTATATCTTTCGAAGGCTTCAGGGAAAAATTCACTTACCCCACCTTTTTCGTATAACCATTCAATATCTTCCCTACGTCCTAAGAATATACCTCTTAATACTAAACCAAGAACGCGTTCAGGATGTTTTATAGCATAGCAAAGTGATAAAGTAGTTCCCCAGCTACCGCCAAAGACAAGCCATTTATCGATATTTAATTCCTCGCGAATTTTCTCCATATCTTCTATGATATGCCATGTATCATTATCTTTCAAACAAGCTCGCGGTGTCGATTGACCACTACCTCTTTGATCTAATAAAATAATACGATACGCTTCCGGATCAAAAAATCTTCTTCCTGTTGGTGTTGTACCTCCACCAGGACCTCCATGTAAGAAAACTACTGGTATTCCATTCGGATTACCACTTTCCTCATAATATATAGTATGAACGTCGTCAACTTTTAACATTTTAGAGAAGTTTTCACTTATCTCTGGATATAACGTCCGTAGCTCTCCCATAGTCAGGACCTCCTATCTCAATAAATTATTTACATTTACTATTTTTAACACAAAAATAAAGCGTTTTTCATTACAAATTTTAAATATTTTCTTACAATTTTGTAATTTCAGCAAAAATAAATATACTTATACATTTTTAAAATAATTTTTGTTATTTTAGAATATCTTTGAAATAATCAGTAGCTCTAACTAATGAATCAACAATAGCAGGTTCTCCTGATGAGTGACCTGAAACAACAATTTCTAACTTACAGTTATTTAATTTTTTACTTAATTCGTATGCTCCTATTGGTCTACAATCTACATCATAACGCCCATGAGCTATCCATGTAGGAATATCTTTAATAGCATCAACATGATTCAATAACCAGTTATCATCATCCCAGAACATATTGTTCATCCAGAAATGACATTCAATTGTAGCCATAGAAATAGCATAGTTAATTTCTCCGAAACTTTGTTCAAGGTTTGGATCAGGATGAAGAGTTACTAGACTACCTTCCCACATACTCCATTCCTTAGCAGCAACTTCTCTAGTTTCTTTATCTTCACTTGTTAAACGTTTATAGTATGCTCCTATTATATCTTTACGCTCTTCTTCTGGAATTATCGAAATATATCTTTCAAAAGATTCTGGGTGGAAATTACTTGCCCCACCTACTTCATAAATCCATTCAATATCTTCTCGTCTTCCTAAGAAAATACCACGCAGTACTAAACCTAATACTCGGTCAGGATGTTTAATTGCATAGCAAAGCGATAACGTTGAACCCCAGCTTCCTCCAAAAACAAGCCATTTATCAATATTTAACTTTTCACGAATTTTTTCTATATCTTCTATGATATGCCATGTATCATTATTTTCTAAACATGCACGTGGTGTTGATTTACCACTTCCACGTTGATCAAATAAAATTATACGGTAAAATTCCGGATCAAAATATTGTCTACAGCTTGGAGCTGTCCCACATCCAGGCCCCCCGTGCAAGAATATTACAGGTACTCCATCAGGATTCCCACTTTCTTCATAATAAATTTTATGTGTACCATCAACATCTAGCATTTCTGAGAAATTTTCTTTTTATTGCAGGATATAAAGTTCTTAATTGTTCCATAATAGACCTCCCAATTATATATATTTTATTTACACTTATATTTTTACCATAAAATCAGTATTTTATCATTATTATATAAAAAAATTATTTTTTTCTATTTAATGATAATATCATATATAAAAATATTTATAATATAACAATATTCTTTTTTTAAGCACTCTACTCTTTTAAAAAAAGAAAAAAAGGCTAGAATTTCCATTCTAACCTTTTTATTAATTTTTTTATTCTTCTACTAATGTTTCACCTTCACGAAGTTCCACTAGACTAGCTAATTTTTTCTCGAAGATAAATACTAATACTGCCACTACCACACAAACAGCACCTATACCTAGAGCTACTTGAATAATAGGTAAATCAGCTATTTTTGAGTATAATAAACTGTATCCTTTAGCAGCACCAAATGTTGCAACAATCCAAACAGCCATCATTATAGATAGGATTTGCTTAGGTGCATATTTAGATACAAATGATGCCCCTAATGGAGAGAAGAACATTTCAGCCAAGCTTAGTACTACGAAGAATAGTATTACCCAAAGAATACTAGCTTTTTGAGTTTCAGGAGCTCCTACTCCACGAGTTACTTCTGTTAATGCTAAGATTCCGAAAGTAACACCTAGTAAGAACAATGCAATAGATGCTTTTTTGTATAAACTCCAGTCCCCTTGTGGACGAGTAGCAAGTTTATACCATAACGCTCCTAGAACAGGACCTAAAATAATACAAGTTAATCCATTAACAGAGTCTAACCATGATGTAGGAACCGTAAAGCTACCTAGATTTGCATCAATGAATTTAGGCATATAATCATAAAGAATTACATATGTTAAATACCAGAAAATCCAGAATACTACAGATAGTAATGAAATGATTACGATAGACCATACACGACGAACTTCATATTTTTCTAAAGGACGATTTACTTTAGGTTTTTCTTCATGTTTTTCTTCACCTTGAGCAAATGGGTGTTTCCCAACATCACCTAAAGATTTGAAACCTAATACAAACCAAACCGCTCCGATTAAACAAATTAATCCAGCTAATTTGAAACATTGTAAGTAACCATTAGCACTAGCTGTTGCAAGTTTTACATATAGAAGACCTACAAAAGTTGTTCCGATAAATGACCCTATATTAATAAATGAATACATAGTTGAGAATGCATCGTCTTTACGTTTTTGATCTCCTTCGAAAATTTGTCCAACTACAGCTTGAAGGTTACCTTTGAAAAATCCAGTTCCTAAAGAAACTAAAACGATCATAACCCATAAAGCTGAATATGATCCAACAAATCCTGCATAACCATATCCTAATCCCATTAATACTAATCCTAGCGGAATTAGATATCTAGCTCCTATCAACTTATCGGCGATAAAACCAAATAATACAGGCGCAAGATAAGTGAACGCTACTAGGTTAGATTGCATCGCTGCACCTTCTACCTTACCTAGACCAAGACCACTTTCTCCAAAACCTCCACTTACTACAGCTGCTGTTACATAAACAATAATTAGCCATTTAGAAGAGTAGTAAGCACAACGTTCGAACATAAAAGTCATCGAGCTCATATAAAAGCTCCACGGTTTACCATTTTTAACCGCTACTTCAGACATAAAAATCCCTTCTTTCTGTATAATTTAATACACAAATATTATAGCATAACTTTTTAGATTACGACAACTATTTTTTTGAAAAATGTTATCAAACAATAAATTTACTATTGTTTTTTTCAAATTAGCAAGTGATATAATGAAAATATATTCGAAATATTAAAAGGAGTTGTATAATATGAAACTTTCTAGAACTAATACCATTTTAGGTAAAATGAAAGAGCAAGGAATTACGCATGCACTTGTAAGTGATCCATATTCTATTTTTTTATTTAACAGGATTTTTAGAAAACCCTGGTGAACGTTTCTTCGCTATTTTTGCTAGATGAAAAACGGAAACCACAAATTATTCTTAAACATTCTGTTCCCATTAGAAGAGGATTTAGGTTTAGAGATTGTAAGTTACTCAGATACTGATGATATTATAAGCAAAGTTGCTGAGTATATTCCAGATGGAACAAAACTAGGTATCGATAAAATCTTACCTGCTCGTTTCTTACTTCCATTAATGGATAAATTACCTAAAACTAAATTTGTTGATGTTTCAGTACTAGTAGATACTACTCGTATGTTAAAAGATGAAGAAGAAAAAGAATTAATGCGTATCTCTTCTGAACTAAATGACAAAGCATGTCAGTTTGTTATCGACAACATTACAGAGGACACTACAGAAAAAGATTTAGTTAAAAAATTATTAGCTTACTATGAAGAAATCGGTGTAGAAGGGACATCATTCCCACCTATTATCGCTTTCGGTGATAACGGTGCAAACCCACACGGTATGCCAGGAGATAGAAAACCAAAACCAGGTGAATCTGTTATTGTAGATATCGGTGGTATTAAAGATAAATATTGTTCAGATATGACTCGTACAGTATTCTTTAAACAACCTACACCAGAAGATAGAGAAGTATTCGAAATCGTTCTAGAAGCAGTTAAACGTGGTACTGCTTTAGTAAAACCTGGCACTAGACTTTGTGATATAGACGCTGCTTGCCGTGATTATATCACTGAAAAAGGATATGGTGAATACTTCACTCACCGTACAGGTCACCAAATTGGATTAGAAGACCACGAATACGGGGATGTTTCTAGCACAAACGAAATGGTTTGTGAGCCTGGTATGATTTTCTCTATTGAACCAGGAATCTACCTTCCAGGTCGCATGGGAGTTCGTATCGAAGACTTAGTACTTGTTACTGAAGATGGTGTTGAAGTACTTAATAAACTTAACAAAGAATTTGTTGTAGTTGGAGAAAAAAATAATATTATTTAGTATTTTAATAATCAATATAAAACACTAGACTGTATATACAATCTAGTGTTTTTCATTGATTATTTTTTTAAAAATATTTTTCTAAAAACTTACTTACGATATCCCAATATTGATCTCTATATTTTTCGTTCTGCTTGAACGTGTTTCATTCAAGGGAAACTATGGAATTCTTTTTCTGATCCAATTAACTCATAAGCTTCTCTACCATGTTCTATAGGAACAAATCCATCTTCTTCCCCATGTAGAACTAAAGCTGGTAACTTAGTATTTTTTAATCCTTCAGTTGCATTAACATCTCCAAAGAAGTATCCACCTCTTATTTTAGTCATTGTATTAGCTGCAGGTATTACAGGGAAACTAGGTAGTTTAAATAGTTTCTTCAATTGATAAGTAAACTCTACTTTTAAATTAACATATCCACTATCTTCTATAAACACTTTAACATTACTTGGTAAATCTTTTCCTATCGCATTCATAACAGTTGCAGCACCCATACTTATACCAAATAATGCTGTTTCCGCATTGTTATTTTCAGCAGAGATTTTCTTAACCCAATTAACTAAGTCATCCGAGTCAAATCCACCCATCGATATTGTTTCACCTTCACTTTTACCATGAGCAATTAAATCTGGAGCAAATACACTATATCCCATATCATAAAATCTTTTTATATACTTAGCCATCTTTTTAGCATCACTAGTATAACCATGCACAACAAAAATCCACTTTTTAGCATTAGGATTAACAAACTTATATCCTACTAATTTATTTTTAGTGACAGACTCCATCGTCACTTCTGTTTTCGTCGATTCAAACCAGTTCTCTACAGCCGTCTTATCTTCTTTTTCTCCATCGCTATCTTGATTAACAATTGCACTTTTATCTACTTTTTGGATTTAAGGCAAAATTATAAAAATAATTTCCAGTGAAACCAAAAGCTACTATTAACAATACTAAAATTGATAATAATATTTTCTTAAAAATGTTTTTTTATCATCTACAACTCTTTCTCCTTACTAATAAATATAGTTTACATTATACTACTTCATTACAGAAAAAGTAAACAACAAAAATACACTAATAGAGATTCGCATTGTCTCTATTAGTGTATTATTATATTTTTACTTCTACTCTTTCTCCTACTTCAAATTCCGCTTCAGAAGATAATCTTAACGCTGTAATAATTCCATATTTATATGTTTGAATTTTTATATTCTATTACTGAACCAAAAAAATATTTTTTTCTATTATAACATCATCACTAGTCTCACTTTTTAATAATTTTACATTCTCATATCTAACTATTTTTTTCGGAATCTATTATATTACTATCCCCTATGAACTTAGCGACAAACTCTGTTTTTTTGGTTTTAAATATAATTCTTTTGGAGTTCCTATTTGTTCTATTTTACCATTATTTAAGACTACTATTCTATCTGCTAATCTAAATGCATCTTCTTGATCATGCGTAACAACTATCATAGTAATTCCAAATTGTTTTTTTGAATTCTTTTTACCTCATCACGCATAACGCCTCTAAGATGCACATCAAGATTTGAGAAAGGTTCATCTAAAAGCAATACTTTGGGATTTAGCACTAAACTACGAGCAATAGCAACACGTTGTTGTTCTCCTCCAGATAATTCACTAATTCTCTTTTTATCATATCCTTCTAATCCAACTTTTTTTTAATACATCCTTAGATTTTTTTCTAGTATTTCATTTTTTTGATAATTTCAAAAAAACTTTTAATCCGTAACTAACATTTTTCTATTACATTTTTATGTGAAAAATAAACCATAAGATTGAAATACAGTAGAAATTGGTCTTTTTTTCTGGAGGTAAATTACTTATATTTTTATCAGATAAGACTATATCCCCTCATAATCCGGTATAAATCCTCCTATTATATTAAGAAGTGTTGTTTTCCCGCAACCTGAAGGTCCTAAAACACATATTAGTTCACCTTCATTCAGTTCAAAACCTATATTTTTTTTAAAAACTTCTTTATTATCATATTTCATTGAAACATCTTTTTATTCTTAAATACATCTCTTACCTCTTTCTGTTTTATTACTAAATAATATATGGTATTTACTAATAAACAAATCACAATTATATAAAATGCTATTACTGAACCTATATCATATTTCCCACTCTCAATCACATCAAACATTACTAAAGTAGCAACTTTTTGACTTGGATAAACTAAAAATATAATTGAGCCTATTGTTGTCATAGTGGCGGTAAATCCATTTACGAAACTCACATATAACCCACGTTTACTAAGCGGAAAAACTACATCTTTTATTTCATTTAGTCTTCTCCCACCTAAGTCTCTTACTGATTTTAATTGAGAAGTAGAAACTTGGCTAACCGAACTGTACCCTATCTTACTAGCAAATGGCATTTGTTTAAAAATCAGGTTAAGTACTACTATCGCTACTGTTCCCGTTAATTTTAGAGGTGTAGAGTTAAATGCTAATACATAACCTAGTCCAAAGAATGTCCCTGGTAATATATACGGTAGAGTTGCTACAAAATCAATAATCTTCAATAATTTAATTTTTCTTATGTTTATATAATATTGCAACACATGACCTATAACCGATGATAGCCCTCCAGCTATTAACGCATATATTATACTACGTATAAATACACCTGAAATATATTCACTTGCATCACTAAAATTCTGTAATGTAAATACTAGTTTTCCCATATTCCATTGTAGAAAATGCAGAAAGAATAATAGCTCCATATAGACTCACTAGTGAAAATACTATTAATAGCGATGCAATAGCTGAACAATAATAAATTACCCGCTCTTTCTCATATTTAGACTCACAGAAACTAATCCCCTTGATTCTGTTGCTGTACTTCTAAAACTCTTAGAAAAATACTAAAAAAATATAATTAGTGATGGTAATAATATAATAAGATTCATAATAACCGCCTTACTTATATCTCCTTCAGCAATAAAGGCTAAATACCCTTCTGTAGCAAGAACATTATATTTTTCCACCAACTATTGCAGGTGTAGAAAAAAATCAGCCATACTTCTAATAAAAAGTTAATAATAATACTACTTTTTATTGCCGGACGTAATAACGGTAAAATAATATCTAAAATTATTCTATTTGTATTAGCGCCAAGTGATCTAGCAGAATTAATAACACTCCTATCGATACTACTAATAAACCCAATTAGTAACAAGGCATTTATCGCAATATGAGTAACACTTTGCATACTAATAATTCCCCAATATCCATAAGGATCATAGTTTAATTTCAATAAATTATAAGTAATTAACCCTCTTCTACCAAATAAGTTTATATACGATAGAGACGTTACAAATGGCGGCGAAATTATTGCGATCATAAATATAAAGACAAGTACCTTTTTTTAATTCTACCACTACTTATAAAATAAAATATAGCAATAAATATAGAAAAAAATTGTTGTTAAAAACTGTAGTCCCGAAAGCTACTTTTTAAGGAGTTAATAAATAATTTATTATAGTATTGTTTATTTGATATAAAAACTATGAATTAAATCTCCTTTAATTCCATAATTGAAAAACTGCAACAAATGGATACAAAAACAAAAAGAACAAAAGAGATAATTATTGTTAGTATCACTATTGAATCAAATAAATTTATTTTTCTTAGTCGCATATTATCTCCTTTGCTTATCATATATTTTTTTAAATAAAGAGATAGTAAATTAGAAAAATACATCTTCTTCATTACTATCTCTGATGTTTTTACTATTTATCCCCTACTAACTCTTTCCATTTTTTTAGAATTGAGTCACGTTCACTACCAAAAGTAGATAAATCTTCTTTCATAAGTCTATCTTTTGGTAATCCTAAATCTGCTCCTTTAGCTCCATCAATTACCATTTGAGCTCCATCTTTACCGTCTAATTCAGCTATTAATTGTTGATTTTCTGGTTTTAAGATATAGTCTTCAAATGCTTTAGCAATATCAGTAGCTTGTGAGTTTTTGAAGATTGCTACACCTTCTGGAATCCAAGGAATTCCATCTTCTGGATAAACAACTGTTAAGTTATTTTTCTTAGCTGCATCAAATGCAGATTTATCTACAGGAATAATTCCAATTCCAAATTCTCCTGCAACAGTTTTTTCTTGTGGATCTTTTCCCTCGTTTACTATAGAAGTCAACATTTTTATTGAAAGCAGTCCAATATTCCCAACCTTTTTCTGTACCTTTTTGATCCAGGATACCTTTTACAGCTCCATAGTTTGTTCCAGAAATAGCAGGATTACTCATAATAATTTGACCTTTATATTTTGGATCTGTTAAATCTTCCCATTTTTTAGGAATATCATATCCTTTTTCTTTAGCTACGCTATCATTTACTAAGAAACCAACAACTGTGATTCCTTTAGAAATCCAGTAGTTATCTTTATCTTTAAATCCTTCTTTAATTTTTATCAGAACCTTTCGCTTCATATTGTTCTAATAAACCATCATTTTTAGCAGCGATAAAGGCATCTACTCCCCCTCCAAACCAAAGGTCTGCCATAGGTTTACCTTCTGCTTTTGTTCTTGAAATAACTTCTCCACTAGACATAGATAAAAAAACTCTACTTTACAGTTTGTTTCTTGAGCAAATTTATCAAATAGTTTTTTTGTATTTTTTTCAGAAGTAGCGACAACGTTCATTGTTCTACCACCAAAATCTAACTTTTTGCTCCTCTTTTTTTAGTTTCTGTCGATTGTTTTTGGCCACAACCTAATAAAACTAAAAGATACTGCTAGAATTGTAGCTAACAATTTGAATATCTTTTTCATATATTTACATCCTTTCTGTAATTTTTAATCTATATAAAATTATACAAGCTATTAACATAAGTTGCAACCTAGCTATAGGTAGGACATTTATATTATATTACTATTTTTCATCAAATCATTAACCTTATTATTTATTTTTTTATATAACTATTTTTATATTTTCCGTATATTCACATTTTGAAAAAAATACTACTCTATTCCAAATTTTTTTCTTTAATTGCATCAGCGACAATCATTCCTGTAAACCACGCTACCATTAGATTATACCCTCCTATTTCACCGTGTAAATCAAGAATTTCACCAGCAAAATACAAGTTATCTATTTTTTTATGGCAACATGTTTTTTTGGACTAACACCTTTTAAATCTACTCCACCTGCTGTAGTAAAAGCATATTCTAACGGCATTGTTTTTAACCCCTACTAATTCATAGCGTTTAATCTTAGCTACAAATTTTTCTTAGTTCTTTTTTTACTAACATTTTCAGGGAAATATTTATCTAACATGAAATTATAAAAAGCTTTTTGGTAATTTTTCCATGTAGATATTTATTATCTTGCCATAATTTCTCAAAAAGTTGTTTCCTCATTAAGTTCTGGATAAAAAAATCTAAGTAGAAATTTATCTTCCGGAAATCTCGCAACAAATTCTCCCATAGAAATAGATAATGGCCCACTAAGTCCCTTTATGGGTAAATAACAAATCCCCAGTTCTTTCATTTTTTTCTTATGAAACATTCTAACATTTTGAAGGGCAACACCAGATAATTCAGTAAAATCATCAAAAATTAATGCTACTTCACTAGGGATATATCTTTGTTAATTTTACTCCATGTTTTTTTCAGTATTCTGTGTAATGAGCCATCACTTCCACTTTGTGGATAAGTTTTCCCTCCAGCACAAACTACAATATTTTTTCCTAGATATGTATCAACGTTTGTTTTAACTCCTACTAGTTTATCATCTTCAAATATTAAGTCTTCTACCTTCTCTTTATATTTAATTTTTGCATGATCTATTTTAAAGGTATTTACTACATCACGTGCTTTTTCACTTGCTGGATATAGTCTTCTATTTTCTTGTTTAAGTTTTAGATTGTGCTTATCAAAGAATTTTTTAACATTATATTTATGATATGCACTGCGTAAAAATCTCCCGTTATGTACAGCGGCTACAAAGTCTTCTGCATTATCACTACTCATGACATTACAGCGGCCATTCCCTGTTAGAAGCAGCTTTACACCTGCTCTTCGATTTTGTTCAAGTACTAATACTTTTAATCCACTATCATTTAATCTATCTGCAATCATAAGTCCAGCACTTCCCAGACCTATAACTATAACATCATATTTCATAGTTTCTCTTAACAACCCTTATATTTTAACTTCCCATCTCTAGCAACTCAATTTTATACTATTAGCTATATTTATTCAAAGATGAGACACATAGGCTGTATTCCTCCTAATATATTATATTCATTTTTTTCTTTATATTTACCATAGTTAATTATATCTATATTTACTATTTAAAGCAAGAATCTCAGAACAAACTTATCACTAGAAAAATAGTTTATTTATTTTTTTATCGATAGTAACTATTTCTGTATTTAATTTTCTTTTTCACATTATTCTAATTTAAAAATAAATTATTGCTTTCCGTTCCTTCTTAATGGAATTTTTTTACAATTTTGTACTATACTATATTGTATGTATTTAGAAAATTATTTTTTTATTATTTTCTAAATAATTTTTTTATGTAAAGGATTTTTTTATAATGAGATTTAAAAAAATTAGTATTTTTAGTTATGGCTGTGGCATTTCTATTTCCTAATCTTGCCAAAAGCAGATGACGTATTTTTTTAGATAATAATGCCATTTCGGAATTTAGTGATGCTAATTCTAGCATTGTTATATCTGAATATAATACCGGAAAAAAATTATTTCCAAACGTGGAGAAAACGAAAAAGTATCAGTAAATAAATTACCAAATTATCTTGCCCTTTATATTTATTAACAGATGATTTGAAAAAAATAAAAAAACTAGCTTAGACGATAAAATAACTATTAATAAAAGGTGATGACGTATTATCAAAATACCAAATCACTAAAGAACTAACTATTAAAGATGCTATATTCTTATTAGAAAATGAGAATTCTAGTAGCTTATTAGAGGCAATCTTTACAAAAATATAATGTAGATGTAGAAAAAAAGCTAATTCTATTCTTGGGGCAATGTCTCTTAATAACACTAAACTAGAAAAACCTTGAAAATTCTGACAGCAACACTAGTTCAGCAAAAAGATATTACATTCTTAAATAGTGTTATTTTAAAAGAATTATCCTGAATTAACAGAAATTACAAAAAAATCCAGAATACACTCTTTCTTCTGATGAAAAAAGTAACAAACAGTATTACATTTAAAGAATCAGAAAAAAATTTAGGGTTCTTGGACTAGATTATTCAGGAAAAAAATAGCGTAACGTACGCATATAGTGGAAACACAAAATTACTTGTAACAGTATTAAATCAAAGTGATGATAAAGATAAGTTTTTTTCGAGAAAACTTCAAAAAAACTTATGAATATCTATTTTCAAACTATCAATATAAACTTGCTTTAAAAAGCAGGAACTTATACAATAAATAACGAAAATATTAGTTTTGATCAAGATATTTATGATTTATTCTATGAAAAAAACATTCTATCAAAGATGTCACTTACCTATTAATGAATAGTAAAATTCTTCTATTCCAAAAAAATATGAAACAATTTCAGCTAATGAAGGTACAGTATATGCTGACATTAAAAAAATAACGATTCAACTGGAGTATTAGACAAGTTTAAATTCAATTTTATCGAGGATAAAGACTTCAGTAAGAAATCAAATTCAGAAAAAAAGCACTTATGGTAATTGATCGTACTAAGTATTTTGCTACTGGTATTTTTAGCTATATATTCACTTGTCTTCATGTCATTATATATTATGAGACGAGTAGTTAGGAAGGATTAATTATGGAACAAAAACAATTTAGTATTCGAAGTTGATGGACTTATCTATGAACTAATTTATAACTTCAAAGATGCTTTCCAAAGAGAAGCTTTCGAAGAAAAAAATTAGTTGATGTCCTTAAAAAAACAAACCATATATTGTTGGTGATATATCTCATGATAAACTACGTTTAAGTGGCTTTATCCTTACAAAAGATGGGAGTAATCCTAAAAAAACATTAACAATCTGGAAGACTATATTTTAGAATATTGTAATTTTGGTTCACCCTTCTTTGTAGTAAAAAAACGAAATGGTTAAACATAATAAAAAGCTCTCAAAAAAATAAAATTGAGAGCTTTTTTTATTTATTTTAGAACAAGTGACCTTCTTCTATTTCTTCTAATTTTTCTTTTTCTGTGATTGTAAAAATCTTCATCAGAAACTTCGAAATTCTTCAAACATTTTTTTCTTGCTTTTTGACGGATCCATAATAGGTGTCGAATTTAACAATCTCTTTGTATAAGGGTGTTGAGCATTATTTATAATTTGCTCAGTTGTACCTAATTCAACTAATTTCCCACGATACATAACTGCTATTCTATCAGCAATATATTCTACCACTCCTAGATTATGAGAAATAAATAGATATGTAAGATTAAATTCTTTTTGTAAATCTTTTAATAAATTAATAACTTGAGCCTGAGTAGAAGCATCTAATGCTGATGTAGGTTCATCACACAATATAAAATCTGGTCTAGTAACTACCGCTCTAGCTATACCAATTCTTTGTCTCTGCCCACCACTAAAAGTATTAGACAGTTTTAAGGCATCTTCATTAGATATTCCAACAAACTCTAATATATCTAATGCTTTCTTTTTTGCTTCTTCTTTGTTCTCTTTAAATAATGGTTCCATTACAATATCTAATGCTGACAATCTAGGGATTTAAAGAAGAGTATGGATCCTGGAAATATTATTTGCATTTTACTATATACTTCTTGTTGCTCTTTTTTAGACATTTCTAATATAGATTTTTCTTTTTCCTTCTACATATATACTTCCAGAAGTTAAAGTTTCAATATTCAGAATACCTTTACCTAATGTAGTTTTACCACTACCTGATTCTCCTACAAGCGCTAAAGTTTCTCCTTTGAATATATCTAAACTTATATTATCAACAGCAACGGTATTAGTAGGTTTACCACTTATCCCCTTACTTTTTAAATACTTTTTTTTGCATTTTTTTAATAGTCAAATATTTTCTACTCATTACTCCACCTCTTTCAAATATTCATGAGTATCACTTACTTTTTCCCATACGTACCCAGATTTATTTTGTTCGTAATCTACAGTTAGCAATTCACTTTCTTTATTTTCTAATCGTGCTGCAGCTAATAGTTGTTTGGTATATGGATGTTGAGCATTAGAAAAAATTTCTTCAACATTACCTTTTTCTACTACATTACCTCTGTACATAATATATACATAATCACACATCCCAGCAATAACACCGAAATCATGACTTACTAAAGCTACGCTAAGTTCAGTTTCTTTTTGTAATTTTTTTATTAAAGATAATATTTGCGCTTGAACAGTAACATCAAGTGCTGTTGTAGGTTCATCTGCAATTAATAATTTAGGATTAGCAAGTATTGACATAGCAATCAATATTCTTTGTCTCATACCACCCGATAGTTCATGTGGATATTGTTTCATTCTTAACGGTGCATTTAGTATCCCAACTCTTTCTAACTGAGCTATTGCTAACTCTGTAGCTTCTTTTTTAGATTTTTTCTGGAATCTTTCTATTACTTCTATTAAGTGATATCCTATTGTGCGAACAGGATTAAGAGAGGTCATAGGATTTTTGGAAAAATCATTGAGATTGGTAATTTTTTTCTCCTTTTTTTAACCTCTTTTCCATCAAATAAGAAATTTTTCATAATTATCATCAACATTATTTGGTAATATTGACATAATACTTCTCATAAGAATACTCTTACCACTACCAGATTCTCCTACAACTCCAGTTATATGTCCTTTTTTTATATCAATATCGATTCCATGTATTATTTCTTGTTTATTACCCTGTTTAGGTGTGTAATCTACTTTTAAATTTTTTAATTCTACTATATTCGCCATACTACTCACCTTCCCTTTGTACATATTGAGTAACTAAATTACCTATATTGTTAAATGAGTAAATAGTTAACATTACAAATAATCCCGGTATTATCGCCATATGAGGTGCACTTTGCAAGCTCTGTTGAGCATTTTGTAATAATGTTCCCCATGATGTCATCGGTTGTTGAATACCTAAACCTAAAAAGCTCAGAGCTGCTTCTGTCATTATTGCATTGGCAATAGATGAACTAGCCGCAACTACTAATGTTGGAATAATTGCTGGTAGTATATGTCTTTTTAGAATAGTCGTTGCCTTCACTCCAGTAAACTTACTATAAACAACATAATCGTACTCTTTTGCAGACAATGTCTCTGCTCTTATAAGTCTTGCTAGTCGCATCCAAGAAAAACATCCGATTACTATTACAATAGAAGTTAATCCTGGTTTTAAAAATACACTCAATACTATAACAAGTACTAACCAGGGATAGATGAAAGTACATCTACTATACGCATTAATAGATTATCTATCCAACCACCTAAATATCCAGCGATAAGACCTATTGTCGTACCAATAATTACTGATGTTATCATAGCTAGTAATCCAACTTTAAGTGATACTTGTCCACCATAAACAACACGCGCAAAATAATCACGACCTACTTCATCTGTCCCAAATAAATATTGTAAACTTGGACCTTGAGATAAACTACTAATATTAGTTTTTGTCGGATCAATAGGTAACATTGGAGCTAATAATGAAATTAGCATTAATACAGTTATAAAAAAATTACTGAAAAAAATATAAACTTTAGAACTTTTTAATTGTATTAAAAAAATCTCTTCATAATTATTTACCTCCTCTTCTAATACGAGGATCTACTAATGAATAAAGTATATCCGAAATTAAATTACCAACTATTACTAATGTTGCAGATAATAACATTACTGCCATAATTATTGGGTAGTCTAAAGAACGTGTTGCACCAGTAATATATGGACCTACACCTGGCCAACCAAATACAGTTTCTGTTATTATCGCTCCTGTTACTAACATTGGTAACGACATACCAACTTGTGTAATAACTGGAATTAAAACATTTTTTCTAATATGGCGCGTGAAGATTTGCCATTTTGTTGCTTGGAATGCTTCTTGAACCACTACATATTCTTCATTAGTTTGACTGATCGCTGACGACCTCACATAACGAGTTAACTCTGCAAAGAAGACTATTACTAATGTTAAATACGGCATAAAGAAGTGCTGTAAGAAATCTCCAAAGTCTCCTTCTTTACCAATTGTATGCATCCCCATAATAGGAAATATATTCATTTTGTAACCAAGTAAGTAAATAAATAGCATAGCTATCCAAAATGAAGGAGTAGCTATACCAAGAGATGCTAGCCCATCTACGAATCTATCTAAAAACTTACCTTTATTAGCAGCAGCTATTAATCCAAGTACTATCGCTAAAATTAACGCTGTAATATATGCTGGTAAAACTAAAGAAATAGTATTGGGTATGCGAGCTAATAATTCCTCACCAACTCCTACATGAGTTACTAATGAATGTCCAAAAATTACCAGATAAAGATCTGTTTTAACCATGCGAAATACTGAACTATAAACGGCTGATTTAAACCACTTTGTTCACGTAAAATATTAATTTGTTCTTCTGTCATATTAGGGGTTACCTGAGCATCAATTGCATCATATGGTGCAATATAAATTAATGAAAATACAATAAATGAAATAACAAATAACAGAGGAACCGCCTGTAATATACGTTTAATTATATAACGTAGCATCAAAATACTCCTTTCATGTACTTTATGAATAAACGGCTGGAACAAATGTCCCAGCCTATTTATTTATTAAATAGTATAATTATTATTTTTCTTGCAAACGAGACTATTTATTACTTAATTGAGATTTTTGATAAATCTTCAAATGTATAAATAGGTACTAATTTTGCATCATTCACTCCACTTACACGTTTATTTACCGCTAAGATTTTTTGGTTATCTACTATTGGGTAAATATATGCTTCTTTAGCAATTTCACGTTGTAAATCATTGTAAATTTCTTTACGTTTTGTACTATCTAGTTCTGCTGCTCCACGTTTAAATAAATCATCGATTTTTGATTCTCTATATTGGAAGTAGTTTGATGTACCATTTGAAGCAAATAGTGTTGAATATAAGTCTGGATCGTTACCCATAATATATCCCCCTAAGAATAAATTATACGCTGTTGAATCTTTCTTTCTAAGTTCTGTAAAGATAGCTGTACCATCTCCACCACGTAATTCTACATTAACACCAATTGCTTGTAATTGTTGTTGGATAAATGTTGCTTGAATTTTCTGAGCAGGGTCATTACTTGTATATGCTAATGTTAATTTCAGATTACTTACACCCGCTTCTTTTAATAATTCTTTTGCTTTATCAACATTTTGTGTATATTTTTCTACATCATCAGTTTTATATGGATTATTCGGTGGTAAAATTGAATATGGATTTTGGTAATATTTCTCATCTAAGTAAGCTCGCTTTATTCATATCACCCTTTATTTAAAGCATATAAAATAGCTTGACGAACTTTAACATCTTTTAACTCATTAGTTTTTGTATTTAATCCTAAATATCCTATTCTGTTTTCACTATATGAATACACATCTAGTTTATTTGTATCTAAATCTTTAATATCAGTAGGTAATACGTATGATGCATCAATTTCACCTTTTTGTAAAGCTACTTTAGCAGTATCTGCACTTTGAATAACACGTAAAACTACATTTTTTACATTAGGTTTACCTTTATAGTAGTTTTCATTCGCTTCAAACTTAATGTATTCTCCACGTTTATTTTCTACTAATTTATATGGCCCAGTTCCTACAGGTTTTTCTTGTAAATCTTTTACAGAAAAATCACTAACATTTCCATAAATATGTTTAGGAATAATGTATGTTTCAGTAGCAATATTATTTGCTGCTGCTGCACTTGGTTCTGGGAATTTAAATACTACTGTATGATCGTCTTTTTTCTCTACAGTGATTGGTTTATCGTTAATCCATAAACTCTTGAAGTTTCCGTTTTCTTTCTTCGCTTTTGTTTCATAAGTAAATACTACGTCATCAGCAGTAAAGTCTTGACCATCTGACCATTTAATACCTTTTTTCAGGTTTACTGTTAAGCTTAATCCATCTTTAGCAAGTTCTGTAGATTCTGCTAACTCATTTACTAATGATCCATCACCCTCAACACGAATTAACGGTGAGTAAATCATATTTGTCATAGTTAATCCCCAACGGTCACTTACATTAATTGGATTTGTTGAAGATGGGTCACTATTTATTGCATAAGTGAACGTATCTTTATCCTGAGAAGTGGTTGTTGTGTTTTCCGTTTTAGAACTACATGCTGTAGTAAATGCCATTAATAACGCTAGTGCTCCTATAAACAACTTATTCTTTTTCATTCTCATTTCCTCCTTTGGTTTAAAAATATCAATGTAATATAAACATTACTGCTAAAAAAGCTATCTCTAATAATGGTTTAATATAGCCATGCATAATTATGGCGCGAGCTTAGTTTCCACTCTTATATTAATTAGAAATAATATAATCTTCTATTACATTAATATTTATTATTTAATTATGATCACATTGAGCGAATGAATTCAATGTGGTTTTTAGTTTACATTTTTAAATTTACAATGTCAATTTTATTGTTTTCATTTTTATTTTTCATTTTCATAACTCATCTTTAAACCTGTTAATCTTAAAAGCGATTTACTATGAAAACAAGCTACTAGCTGTCTGATTCTTTTGGTAGTTGATTACTCTCCCCAAACTTCTTTTACAATCTCACTTATAAGAGCAATTTTTTTCCATTGATCTTCTTCAGTAAGAATATTTCCTTCTTCTGTAGATGCAAATCCACATTGTGTACTTAAGTAAATATTTTCTAACGGAACATATTCACTAGCTTCTTTAATTCTAGCTATTACTTCATCTTTATTTTCTAGTTTTCCTGATTTTGAAGTTAATAAACCAAGAACAACTTTTTTATCTTTTCCAACTTTAGCTAATGGTTTGAAATCTCCTGCACGGTCAGTATCATATTCTAGGTAATATGCATTTACATTTTCTTCACCGAATAGTGTATCTGCCACTGCATCATAACCTCCTGCACTAGCCCACGTAGAATGATAGTTACCACGACAAATGTGTGTATTTACTACTAAATCTTCTGGAAGTTCAGTTAGTATCCCATTATTCAAAGTAATGAAATCTTTAATAAATGCTTCTCTAATTCCCTCTGGTTCTAATCCGCTTCCTTCAGCAATTAATTTAATTAATTTATCATCAACAATAGCTCCCCAAGTACAGTCATCTAATTGGATAATTCGACAACCAGCATCATAATGCTCTTTAATTACTTGTTTGTATGCTGCGATGATATCTGCAAATAATTCTTCTTTATTTGCATAAACACTATATGTTTGAGCGATATGTTCTTCATCACGAATTAATTCAAAGTAGAATTGTGCTGGTGCAGGAATAGTTTGTTTAACTTTCGCTCTATCTCCTACTAAATCACGTAAAAATTTGTAATGTTCTACAAACGGATGATTTTCTCCAGTTATTTTTCCAACTACATCAGCTGAATCAGGTTTAGTTGTTTCATCATGGAATTGATATCCGATTTTTGCTTGAGTATGCTCTACCCCATTAAGTCCCCAGAAAAAGTCTAAGTGCCAGTATGCACGACGAAACTCTCCATCTGTAACTCCTTTTAATCCATTAGCTATTTGTTTTTCTACTAATTCTGTAATTACTTTATCTTCTACTTTTGTTAATTCTTCTTTACTTAATTCACCTTTAGCAAATTTTTCACGAGCTTCTACTAATTCTTTTGGTCGTAAAAATGATCCTACATGATCTACTCTATACGGTGCATTTCCTACTTGATTATTTTTGGCAATTTTTGACACATACTACTAATCTCCTATCGTTTTTCTTTTTTTCTCTTTTTAATAATATTTTTTTCTATAAATTTGGCCCTATCGACTTTTCTTTATTTTCTACTATATTTAGAAAAATACATTTTTTTCTTACTATACTTTTTCTCCATAATATATTTAACTCTTTAGAAGTATATCGATTTATTTAGTTTCCCCAAACTTCATCAACTATTTCACTAATTAGAGCTATTTTTTTTCCATTGATCTTCTTCTGTTATTACATTTCCTTCTTCTGTAGAAGCAAATCCACATTGTGTACTTAAGTAAATATTTTCTAATGGAATGTATTGACTAGCTTCTTTGATTCTAGCAATAACTTCTTCCTTATCTTCTAAATCAGCAAATTTAGATGTGATTAATCCTAAAACTACTTTTTTATCTTTTCCAACTTTAGCTAATGGTTTGAAATCACCTGCGCGATCAGTATCATATTCTAAATAGTACGCATCTACATTTTCACCTGCTAAAAGCTCATCTTCAACATTTTGATATCCACCTTGTGAAATCCATTTAGATGCAAAGTTACCACGACATACGTGTGTATTTATAACTAAATCTTCCGGTTTACCTTCGATTACTTCATTATTTAAAGCTAAGCAACGTGCTGCATAATCGCGACGAACTTCTTCTAATGGGCGCTCATCACGGAAACGATTTGCAAACCCATCATCTGCTAATGCTCCCCAAGTACAGTCATCAAATTGAAGTACTCTTAATCCTTCGTTGTAAAGATCATTAATAACTTGTTTGTATGCCGCAACAATTGCTGCTTTTAACTCATCAAAGTTACTATAAAATTGTTCATATGATTTAATGTGATCTTCTGTACGAATTAATTCGAAGTATAATTGTGATGGAGATGGTATAGTAAGTTTTACTACCACATCTTTATCTTTTGTAATATCTCTTAAATATTTGAAATGTTCTACAAATGGGTGATTTTCTCCACTAATTTTTCCTGATACTTTAGCTGTATCTGGTTTAGTTTCTATCCCTTTAAAAGCATATCCTTTCACCTTGAACGTGTTCAATTCCATTAAGTCCCCAGAAAAAGTCTAGGTGCCAGTATGCACGACGAAACTCTCCGTCTGTAACTCCTTTTAACCCTGCAGCAATTTGTTTTTCTACTAGTTCTGCGATTAATTTATCTTCAACTTTTGTTAATTCTTCTTTGCTTAATTCACCTTTAGCGAATTTTTCACGAGCTTCTACTAACTCTTTTGGTCTTAAATATGATCCTACGTGATCTACTCTGAATGGTGCTTTTTCTACTACTTTATTTTGACAATTTTGACACATAATTTTGTTCTCCTTTTGTTTTCTCTTTTTTATTTTGACTTCTGTTTAATTATTAATAAATTTTTTATTCATCTTCTGGTAAAATAGCTACTACTCTTACAGGTGATCCAGTTGCTTCTGTCCAGTTAGGATACGCTACTGATATTAAAGCTCCTGTTGCTGGAACTTGATCTAAGTTAGCTAAAACTTCTACTTGATAAATATCTTGTTCTAATAAATAATACTCTTGAATTAAACCTTCTGCTGCTGCAGATACACCTGAGTCTGTATCTAATGTTTCATGTCCTACTGCTTTAACATTTCTTTCTTTAATTAAGAATTCTAATGCATCTCTTCCCCAACCTGGTGTATGTTGTACATCATTACTCATCAAGATTTCTTATTTCATCATAACTTGGCCAACGTTTTGACCAGTCACTTCTAAATGCTACAAATGATTCTGGTAAAATTTCACCATGTTCTGCTTCAAAATCAAGAATATCTTGTTTTGTAATAACATAGTCATTATTTTCTGCAACTTCAGCGCTTTTATCTATTACATAAAGAGGTAGTAATAAATCTTTTAGTTCAATTTCATCAAGCCATCTACCACCTTCTACAAAGTGAATTGGAGCATCAATATGTGTTCCGTATTGACCAACTACTGAAAATTTTTGAACGTAAAATCCATCTTTTAGTGTAAATACATTTTCTTTTTCTAAAAGCTGGTAAAGCTGGGAAATTTTGGTGAGTTTTTCATCGATCTTATGACTTAAGTTTACCCATTTTTTTGATTTTAAAGTTTTTGTAAATATTTAGTAATTCTGACATTTTGTTGTCCTCCAGTTATGTTAATTTTTAAAGTTAATTATTCTCTTGATTATTTTGAGAAATAAAAAGTCCTCACAGAAGCTTATGCTCCTGCAAGGACGTCTAATAATCTACGTGTTACCACCTTACTTTATGATATTCTCACAAATATCAACTCAAAAAGTACGCACCAAATAATTATGGTGTTATACCCTGAGCTTTAACGGGCTCTCCCGTAGAGGTCTAATTATTCGACCACTAACACTCAAAGACCATTTTCAAAGTTTCCGTATTGATCTCTTTTTCACCACCCGAGACTCTCTTTTACAATCTTTCACTTTTACTTATCTTTTTCAACGTGTGAATCATTAACTTGAAATTAGTATAACAAGATTTTTAATTTTTATGTCAATAGTTTTTTTCGGAAAAATAATATATGTTTTTTTAAAAGTCTATATCAGGTGAAAAAGCATCCTATAGTACGGATATAACACTTAAAAATACAGTATACACCTTATTATTATTCACTTTTACATCTAAAAAAACGAATTTTTTTCTCTGAGGAGAACAATTGTTTTTACGAACTTTCTAAAGAGAATTAAAACTAACCTATATGCAAAAAAATAACCACATACGCTTAGTACATATGTGGTTAAAGTAATAATCTTAGCTACAATCCCAATTGTATAATATATTAGAGAAATCTTGTGCTTTTTAAATCTTTTTCTCTTATAAAGAAGTTTGCAATACCACAATCTCCCCAAATAATTAAATATCTACGCTCACCTTCAACAAATTCGCTATCTACCTGTAATAGCATAACATTGTATTCTTCTTTTTCCTCATCGTACTGTCTCGGATCTTCTTGTATAAATAGTGGATATCCACCTATTGAATGTCCTTCATCTGAAAACTCATTAAATACTTTATCTAATGAAAAATCATCTATATCAGTCCACATATCAGTTACATTTGCTTCTGGATATAGTTCATTTATTGCATTACAGAATATCTCCTCAAATCTATAATCTACAGCTGTTATTGATACTGGTTTCTTTTCAAATGCTATTTTTAATGTATTATTTGCAGGTTCAAACGGAGAATATTCATCTCGATCATCTTCATCAAAAAGTTTATACTTTTCTAATACATCCATTTCTGTTACCATTCTATCTAACTCTGGATAATAAATAACTTTACTTCCTTCTTCTTCATCTAGTCCCCATAAGATCATCACGCCCAATCCAAAATTGTACTAATCCAGTTTTTGGGTATAAATCATTTTCTGGTAAATCACTACAATTAATCTGTGCAAGTAATCCTAACTGCACCCCTTCACTATCTACTGGAACTTTTGCATCTTGAGGTAAATATGGAATACCTCCAAATTTACTATCAAATATTGATAATGTAGGATCTTCACCGACAACTGTAATTTTAATATGTTTATCAGTAATCGTATCTCCTTTTACCTTTTCTATAGCTTTACTAATCATTTCTTCAGTAACCATATAGTACCTCCTTAAATTTTTTTCTAAATTAATTATACCATAGTAAAATAATATTTTCATATATTAAAGGAGCTAGTTTTCACTAACTCCTTTAATCTTTTTATTATCTACTTTTAATCATTTTAATAATTTGAGTCACTATTGTTGGTGCAATAGCTAATCCAATTATTGTTAATACTTGAGTAATATTTAAGCTCATAACTTTAAATATACTTCCTACAGCAGGTATAAATACGATAATACCTACTAATGTTATTCCAATTAGGAATGCATATACTGTATTTTTGTTAGAAAATACTCCAATCTTAGTTAAAGGTTGATCACTTCTACAACTAAATCCATTAAATAATCTAGCCAAGCATAAAGTTAGGAACGCAAATGTAGTAGCATAACCTTCTCCTGTTTCAATACCAATATAGTATCCAGCAAATACTGCAAACCGCAATTAAAGCAGCTTCAATCAACACTGATGTGAATGTTGCACGAGTTAAGATTGGCTCATTTGGATCTCTTGGTTTTTGTTTAAGAACGTCGTCAGTTCCTTTTTCAGTCCCTATAGCTATCGCTGGTAATGAATCTGTAACTAAGTTAATAAATAGTAACTGAATTGCAGCAAATGGAACTACAAATTTACTATCGAAGAAAGCTAATAATGTTGTTGCTATAACAACGAAAATTGCTCCTGCATTACCAGTTAATAAGTATTTAATAGCATTTTTTTAATATTTGTAAAAGATATTTCTTCCTACTGTTACTGCTTTTTACGATTGTCGCAAAGTTATCATCTGTCAGAATCATATCAGCTGCATCTTTAGAAACTTCTGAACCTGTTATTCCCATCGCAATACCAATATCTGCTTGTTTCAATGCTGGAGCGTCATTTACTCCATCACCACTCATACCAACTACTTTTTCCTTTTTGCTTGCCATGCATTAACTATACGTATTTTTATGCTCTGGTGCAACACGTGCATATACTGATATTTTTTCTAAATCACGTGCTAATTCTTCATCTGTCATATTTTCTAATGTTAAACCATCAACAACCATATCACCATCTTGGAAAATTCCAATTTTACGTGCGATTGAACGAGCTGTAACAGCGTGGTCACCCAGTAATCATAATTGGTTTAATACCTGCTCTAATAGCTTTTTTTCTACAGCATCTTTTTGATTCTTCACGAGGTGGGTCAATCATTGAAGTTAATCCCTACGAAATGTTAAGTTATTTTCATCATCAAATGTTAACTCATCACTAGCATCTTTCTTGAATGCATAACCTAAAACACGTAATCCTTCTTCAGCAAAGTTATTATTTTGTTCTAAAATTTGTTTTTTATCTTCTTCTGTAATATCACGAACTTGACCATCTACTAGAATTGAACTACATTTTTTAAGCAGTTCATCTGTTGCACCTTTTTGTTAACATTAATTTCTCATTATCAATAATTTGTAATGTTGACATGAATTTACGAACTGAGTCAAATGGTAATTCTGATATACGAGGGTATTTTTCTCGAAGATCTTGTTCAATTATATTATATTTTCTACCTAATTCTACAAGTGCTAACTCTGTTGGATCACCTACTTTTTGATCACCATTTATAAATGAATCATTAGTAAGAACCATTGTATCCATAATAAGTTTACCTGCTTTATCTTCTAGATTTATATCCGTTGGATTTAGCAATTTACCGTTAATATAGACATTTTCTACAGTCATTTTGTTTTGAGTTAATGTACCTGTTTTGTCTGACGCAATGATAGATACTGAACCTAGAGTTTCTACAGCATTAATATCTTTCATTATTGCATTTTCTTTTAGCTAATGTTTGAGAACCTAATGATTCAACTATTGTAATAATTGAAGCTAGTGCTTCTGGTACTGCAGCAACTGCTAATGCTATAGCAAACATTGCAGCTCCACCGAAATCATGTGAACTCATATAAGTTAATCCAAATACTACAATACATAAAATTATTATTCCTACAGATAGATTTTTCGAAAACTGATCTATAGATTTTTGCAGTGGAGATTTTCCACTTGAAGCATTGTTTAATAACTCTGAAATCTTACCAATTTCTGTATTAACACCAATACTAGTAACTACTGCCTGCCCTTTACCATATGTAACTTGAGAACCTGTGAAAACCATGTTTGTTTGGTCTCCTACTACAACTTCACCTTCAACTACATCAGTATTTTTTTATCTACTGCGTGACTTTCACCAGTTAACGCTGATTCCTGAACCTGTAGTGAACTTGCTTCAATAACACGTGCATCAGCCACAATCATATCACCAGCTTCAAATTCAACAATATCACCAATAGTTACGTGGTGTGAATCAATCTCTTGTTTTACACCATCACGAATGACTTTAACTTTTGGTACTGATAGTTGCTTTTAAGCTATCTACTGAACGCTGAGCATTTAATGTCTGTGTAGTTCCTAAAATTGCATTAATGATTAACACTACTACAATAACTATTGATGACTCTGCATCTCCTGTTACTCCTGAAATAACTGCCGCTGCAATTAATATTAATACTATTAAATCTTTAAATTGATTTAAAAAATATTTGAAATCCACTTGGACGTGGTGCTTCAGGCAGCACATTTAATCCATGATTTTTCTTGACGTTTTTTTCAACTTCTTTACTATTTAAACCAGAAGTAGTTGTATTTAATTCATCTAAGATTTCTTTACTTTCTTTTTGATAAAAAAATATTTCATCTCTATACATTCCTTTTTTTATAAATTTCACAGAGTATGTACTTAGTTACTACGCCTTTCAAATGCAAAAAAGCGAGACCGGTTGCGTAGCAACCAAGTCTCGCTTTTTAATATAGTACCGGAAAAATATTCTTTCGTACTGACGATACTATAACGTTTATTCGTAAGCTAATCCCTTGTGTTGATAATACTATAACATAGTATTTTCACTTTTTCAAGAAAGAAATTTTATCTATTTTTTTCTTAATTTTTAAAAATAATACGTTTTCTTACAATCTTTGTGAACGTTTTTTTGTAACATAGGTCCCTACTATTACTCTAAAGATTGAGTCTGCAATAATAATTCCTACTGCTAAACCTATTGCACCATAAAAACTATTTAAGAAAAATTCTTGCAGAATTTGAATATTCATCTAATAATAATGTTCTAAATGCATCGTAAATAGTAACTCCCAGGAACTACCGGAACAAGTCCAGGTACGAAGTATACTGTTAGTGGGTTTTTAAATTTAATAGCACAAATTTGACTCGTATTAGCTAGTAAAAGTGAACATACTAAACTCGACATAAAGACGCTTTGCCCATGACTCCACATTTCCCAGTATCCACACCAACCTATTGCTCCAATTACTCCTCCAGTAACCAAAGGTTTTTCTAGGTACATCACATATTACGGCAAACGATACTGATGAAATAAAACTAAATACGAAGTGATATAATAATAAAAGTAAATGACTTAATATTGCCATAATTATACTACACCTCCAAATAATCTAACTAAATAATAAACTGTTACTATCCCTGCTCCAAGCGCAAAGGCCACACAGAAAGTTTCTATAAACCTAATAACACCTGATATATACTGCCTTGCTATAATATCACGCATAGAGTTAGTAATAGTTATCCCTGGTACTAAAGGTACTACCGCACCAATCATTGCTAATCTTAGCGATTGACCATTTAATAATGCAAAACCTAAATACCCTGCAACACCACCTACAAAGGTACTAATATACTCTGAAATAAATGGTGCTTTTAAATATGTAATAGCTACTAAATAAATATAAAAAGCTACTGCACCAGCAATACTTCCTGGTATAACATCCCAGTAACTTCCCTCGAAATATTAAGACGATACCTCCACTAAGTATTCCAGCACATAAGATCTTTAAACCAATCCGGGAACTTTACTTTTTGAAGTATGAATTCTTTTTAATGCATCATACATATCTTCTAGACTAATTTGTCCTGAAGTATATGCCCTAGATAAGGTATTTACAGCAGTTGTTTTTGTTAAATTATATGTTCTATTTTCTACTCGATAAAAGTCTGTTCCATAATCTTCAATACGGACAAATAACCCTGTTAATGTTACATGGGTATAAAAAATATCAGTCCTTACTTGTCCAACACCTTTTCTAATAATACGTTCCATGGTGTCTTCTGTACGGTACACTTCTGCACCATTTTCCATAAGAATTTTTCCCGCTAATAAAGCAGTTTTCATCAACAATTTTTCATTCATGTAATTTGCCCTATCACAGACTAACCCTACGTTAATCCCGTTTCCTTTCTAAATTTTGTCAATATGCATATTATATCATAAATAACCTAAGAAAAATATAGTTTTATCAAGATTTTTTTGAAGATAATTAGCTATAAAATATTAAAATAATTAAATAAACAAATATTATATACTTAAAATAAACTTTAAATATATACTTTTTTTCATAAAATATTTAATTATTATAAAATAAAAAATTCCTCTTTAGATTTATATTTTCAACTATTTTTTTCAGAAAATGATTTTCAAAAAGACACGAACTCCCTATTATCAAAAGTAATATCTAAATTTTTTTCTTATAAGAAATTATAGTTAAAATCCTATTAAATATAATCTGATAAATTTTTACATAAATATAGTAAAAATTTATGTGATCTATGAGCAATTTTTTTGATAGATTATGTTAATCATGGTAAAATATTTTTCAATTGTGTTTTAAATGCTAGTATAAACACGATATAAAAATGAAAAGGAGCCTATTTATATTATGAAAAAATATATTAAACTATTTCTAGCAATGACATTGGTCATCATCAGTATGTTTAGCTCAGCTAAGCTGAACACTACATCTGCTTTAGGTGCAACTGGGGCCATTAATATTACAGGTCAATCTATTACACCTACAAAAAATCCTGTCGATCAGTATACAGATATAAATGTAAACATGAATTTTTCTGTTCCTAATACTGCAAAAACAGGCGGTCAAGCTATTATTTCTTTACCGAAAAATCTTAAGTTTGTCTCTGATACAAGCTTTAATGTAATGAGTTCTGACCAAAAAATTGTAGCAAAAGCTGTTCTTAATGCAGCAAGTAAAACAATAACTCTTACATATACAGATTACGTAACAAAAAAATCTGATATTAAAGGTAGTCTATTCTTCAATGTAAGAGTAAGTCCTGATACTGCATCACCTAGTAAAGTACCTATTAATATTAGTGTAAACAACAAAAATATACCAGTTGGAAGGTTAATTTTGTTGTTGATCCAGGTAAATCTGATAAAGTATTAGACAAAGTTAGCTGGAATACACAAAAATTAGCTGATGGAGGAATAACTCGTGATTATGAAGTTCGAGTTAACGCTGAAAATAAACCTCTAACTAATGCAATTGTCCTTGATAAACTTAGCACTGATGGAATGAGCTATGTAAAAGATTCATTTCGTTGTTAAAAAAGGAACTTGGGCTGTAAGCAGTAACCACAAATTAGGATTAACAAATGCTACTGTAGTTAGTGTTCCTGTTAACTTTGATGCTAGTCAAAAGAGTTTCCAAGTTAACTTAGGAAATGTTGCTGCTAATGAAGGTTATTCTATTTACTATAAAGTAAAAATTGATAAAACACCTAAAAATGGACAACAATTCCTTAATAATGTAACTCTTAAAGCAGATAAAGTTACTGAAACTAAGAATAATCCATTCGTTTACCAAAATGCCGGTGGTGAAGCAGAAGGTTTTAACTACTCTGTTAAAATTAAAAAAGTAGATAGTGAAACTAATGCAGCTTTAGCTGGAGCAAGTTTTGATGTTATTCGTACATCAACTAATGAAACAGTTAAGTCAGTCACTACAGATGCAAACGGTGAAGCTTTAATTGATGGTCTACTAAACACAGAATATAAATTAGTAGAAACTAAAGCTCCAGAGGGATACCAATTAAATAAAGAAGCAATTGCGGTAAAACCAACAGACTTTAATACTTCAAAAGTTGCTTTAAAAACTATTAGCAACAAAAAAATCCCTAAAGAACCTACTCCAACCAACGCTACTATTGAGTTTAGATAAACAACTTTCTGGTCGTGATTTAGTTGATGGAGAGTTTAGTTTCGAGCTTTATGAAGGTTCTAACAAAATTCAAACTGTTTCAAACAAAAACGGTAAAATTACTTTCGATGCTATTTCTTACAAAGAAGTAGGAGAACACACTTACACTGTTAAAGAGGTAAAAGGCGATAACAGTACTATAGCTTATGATTCTTCATCTAAACAAGTAACTGTTAAAGTTACTAAAGATGGAGATAAGCTTAAATCTGAAGTTGTTTATCCTGATGGAAATACATTCAACAACAAATTCACACCAAATGCAGCTAACGCTACAATAGAATTAGATAAAGCTCTTTCTGGTCGTGATTTAGTTGATGGAGAATTTAGCTTCGAACTTTATGAAGGATCTAATAAACTTCAAACTACTACAAACAAAAATGGTAAAATTTCGTTTGACTCTATTTCTTACAAAGAAGTAGGAGAACATACTTATACTGTTAAAGAAGTTAAAGGTAATGATAGTACAATCACTTACGATTCTTCAGAAAAACAAGTAACTGTTAAAATTACTAAAGACGGAGATAACCTTAAAACTGAGGTTGTTTATCCTGAAAGTAAAACTTTCAACAACACATTTACTCCTAAAGAAACTAGCGCTACTATTGAGTTAGACAAACAACTTTCTGGTCGTGATTTAGTTGATGGAGAATTTAGCTTTGAACTTTATGAAGGTTCTAATAAACTTCAAACTACTACAAACAAAAATGGTAAAATTTCGTTTGATTCTATTTCTTACAAAGAAGTAGGAGAACACACTTATACTGTTAAAGAAGTTAAAGGTGATAATAACACAATCACTTATGATGAATCTGAAAAACAAGTAACTGTTAAAGTTACTAAAGATGGAAATGAACTTAAAACTGAAGTTGTTTACCCTGAAAGTAAAACTTTCAACAACACATTCACTCCTAAAGAAACTAGCGCTACTATTGAGTTAGATAAAGCTCTTTCTGGTCGTGATTTAGTTGATGGAGAATTCAGCTTCGAACTTTATGAAGGTTCTAATAAACTTCAAACAACTACTAATAAAAATGGTAAAGTTACTTTCGACTCTATTTCTTACAAAGAAGTAGGAGAACATACTTATACTATTAAAGAAGTTAAAGGTGAAAACAGTACTATAGCTTATGATTCAACAGCTAAAGAAGTAACTGTTAAAGTTACTAGAGATGGTGACAACCTTAAAACTGAAGTTGTTTATCCTGAAAGTAAAACTTTCAACAACACATTCACTCCTAACGCAGCTAACGCTACTATTGAGTTAGATAAAGCTCTTTCTGGTCGTGATTTAGTAAATGGTGAGTTTAAATTTGTTCTTAAAGATGATCAAAGGGAATCAAGTAGGAAGTGAAGCTACAAACCAAAATGGTAAAAGTTACATTTCCCTTCTATAAAATTTGAAAAAGAAGGAACATATAACTACACTGTTAAAGAAGTTAAAGGTGAAAACAGTACTATTAACTATGATGAATCTGAAAAACATGTAACAATTAACGTTACAAAAGATGGAAACAATCTTAAAGCTGAAGTTGTTTACCCTGATGGTAAAACTTTCAATAACACATTCACTCCTAATGCAACTAATGCTTCTATCGAATTAGATAAAAAACTTGATGGTCGTGATTTAGTTGATGGTGAATTTAGCTTTGATCTATACGAAGGTTCTAACAAACTTCAAACTGTTTACTAAATAAAAATGGTAAAGTTGCTTTCGACTCTATTTCTTATAAAGAGGTAGGAGAACACACTTACACTATTAAAGAGGTTAAAGGTGATAATAGTACTATCACATATGATGAATCTGAAAAACAAGTAACTGTTAAAGTTACTAGAGATGGTGATAACCTTAAAAACTGAGGTTGTTTACCCAGAAAGTAAAACTTTCAATAATAAATTCACTCCAAACGAAGCTAAAAGCTACTATCGAGTTAGAAAAACAACTTACTGGTCGTAACTTAGCAGATGGTGAATTTAGCTTTGATTTATACGAAGGTTCTAACAAACTTCAAACAACTACTAATAAAAACGGTAAAGTTACTTTTCGAGTCTATTTCTTACAAAGAAGTAGGAGAACACACTTATACTGTTAAAGAAGTTAAAGGAACTGACAGTACAATAGCTTATGATGAGTCTGAAAAACAAGTAACTGTTAAAGTTACTAGAGATGGTGACAACCTTAAAACTGAAGTTGTTTACCCAGAAAGTAAAGTATTCCATAATTTATTCACTCCAAATGCAACTAGCGCTGAATTCTCACTTAAAAAGAATTTAAGCGGACGTGACTTAAAAGATGGTGAATTTACATTTACTCTATTCGACTCTGAAGGAAAAGCTGTTAAAACTGTTTCAAACGATGCAAATGGTAATATTTTATTCAATGGATTAATTTTCTCTAAAGAAGGTAGATACACTTATAAAGTAGTAGAAAATAAAAACAATGTAGAAGGTATTACTTACGATGAAATAGCTCGTACAGTTACAATTGACGTTAAATTAGATAAAGAACGTGGTGTTTTAACTTCAGTAGTTGAACTACCAGAAAACAAAGTATTTAATAACAGCTATAAACCAACAACTCCTCCAAAAAGGAATTTTTACCTCGTACAGGTATTGGTGCTCTATCTTCATCTATCGCAGGTTTAGGTATTTTTATCACTAGTTGGACTAGCTATTAGAAGAAAACAAAAAAATGAATTAATTTTTAGAAGACATAAATAAGAAATTTCTTATTTATGTCTTTTTTTCTTTGTTTATATTTTCATCAATAATACTACGTTCTCAGTGGAAATATGCCAATCATTTCATCGTTTACACTCTTCATTCTTGGTATTTCCTTGTTTAGCTTTCTTCTATGCTTCTTTTCACTATTTTTCAAGAAGCTAAGAATAAACCTATTGGAGCAACTGTGCGTATTTTGCACATAATGATTTTTTTTACTGCAACTCGAAGATTGAACTATAAAATCTTATCTCTTTATCTCAGCAGTAGACTTTTGCGTATTCCAATCATGCTACGGACTGAAATCTTAAACTATCTTGCAGTACGATTCCATCAGCGTACGTTGTACGTGCAGTGATTTCGACGTGTCTTTGACATCTAGAAATCCAAAACGTACTAACGCAAAAAAAGACTACCTTGCCTGGTAATCTTTTTAAAGTATAATTAGATTTAATTTTTAAAGGGACAAAAGGGTATCCTAGCATCCTCGCTAGGATACATTAGAGCTAGACGACGTAGCCTTTTATCTACGCATTTCAAGCACTCTTTTGCCAAAAAAATTAGTTTAAATTGTGTTGTATGTGTTGTTTAGTTGTGTGTGTGTATGTAGTATGTTATTGTTGTATGAAAAATTTTTATTAAACTAATTCTATAATAGCTGTTTCTGCACCGTCACCTTTACGTGGTCCAACACGTAAAATACGAGTGTATCCACCATTACGGTCTGCATATTTAGGTGCTACTTCTTCAAATAATTTTTTAAGAGCTAATTGACTCTTACCTTCTTCAGTTGCTACTGCAACAGGTTGAATGAATTTAGCTGCATTACGTCTTGCTGCTAGATCACCTTTTTTACCTAATGTAATCATTTTTTCTGTTAATGAACGAACTTCTTTCGCTCTTGTAACAGTTGTTTCAATTCTACCGTGTACTAGTAGAGCTGTAACTAAGTTTCTTAACATCGCTTTACGGTGAGCTGATGTACGTCCTAATTTTCTGTAACCCATTAGTGTGCCTCCTTGTTAGTTTTATTCTTCTCTAAATCCTAGTTCTAAATCTTGAAGTTTAATTTTAACTTCTTCTAATGATTTACGACCTAAGTTTCTTACTTTAATCATTTCTTGTTCTGTTTTGTTAGCTAATTCTTGAACTGTATTTATACCTGCACGTTTTAGACAGTTATAACTACGTACTGATAAGTCAAGTTCTTCAATTGTCATTTCTAACATTTGAACTTTATTATCTTCTTCTTTAGCTACCAATATATCAGCAGCTTTTGCTTCTTCAGACATTTCCATAAATAATTCTAAATGAGAAATTAGAATTTTTGATGCTAATGCTAAAGCGTCGTTAGCTGTAATTGTACCATTTGTTGTAACATCTAAAATAAGTTTATCAAAGTCAGTGCTTTGTCCTACCCTAGTTTTTTCAACTGTGTAGTTTACTTTAGATACTGGTGTATAAATTGAATCGATTGGAATTACGCCAATTGGTAAGTCACGTTTTTAGTTTCCATCTGCTGGTACAAATCCACGTCCTTTACCTACGTAAATAAGCATTTCAAATTGTCCACCTTCTGATACAGTAGCAATATGTTGATCTGTGTTGATAACTTCGATATCTGAATCGATAGCGATATCTTCTGCAGTAACAACTGCTGGACCTTTTACATTAATAGATACTACTTTTTTTCTTCTTCTGAATGTACTTTAAACGCAATGTTTTTAACATTCATAATGATTTCAGTAACATCTTCTACTACACCTTTAACGGCTTGGAATTCGTGTTGAACTCCTTGAATATCGATACTTCTTGCTGCTGCTCCTGGTAATGATGAGATTAACATTCTTCTCAATGAATTACCTAATGTAGTACCATAACCACGTTCTAATGGTTCTACTACAAAGCGACCAAATCTTTTTATCTGATGATTCTTCGATGATTTGAATTTTTTTGGTTTTTTTCTATTGCTAACATTATGTTAAACCTCCTAAATTTAGTGTATTCAAATTATTATACACGACGACGTTTAGGTGGGCGACATCCATTGTGAGGAACTGGAGTTACGTCTTTGATTGATGTAACTTCTAATCCTGCAGATTGTAATGCACGAATAGCTGCTTCACGCCCTGCTCCTGGACCTTTAACTGTTACATCTACATATTTCATTCCGTGTTCCATAGCTTGTTTAGCTGCTGCTTCACTTGCCATTTGTGCTGCGAATGGAGTAGATTTTCTAGAACCTTTGAATCCTAACGCTCCTGCACTTGACCATGATACTGCATTACCATGTTCATCTGTAATTGTTACTATTGAGTTATTGAATGTAGAACGAATGTGTGCTATACCGTTTTGTATATTTTTTTTCACACGACGTTTACGTGATTGTTGTTTACGAGCCATAGTTGTGTTTCTCCTCCTATCCTAATTATTTTTTCTTGTTCGCAACTGTTTTCTTAGGACCTTTACGAGTACGAGAGTTGTTCTTAGTATTTTGCCCTCTTACTGGAAGTCCACGACGGTGACGGATACCTCTGTAACATCCGATTTCCATTAGACGTTTAATGTTTAATGAAACTTCACGACGAAGATCACCTTCTGTTTTGTAGTTATCTACAGCTTCACGAATTTTATCTAATTGTTCACCTGTTAAGTCTTTAACTCTCACATCTTCAGAAACACCAGCTTCTTTTAAGATTTTTTGAGAAGTTTTTAAACCTATACCATATACATAAGTTAGTGATATAACAACGCGTTTCTCACGTGGAATATCGACTCCTGCTATACGTGCCATTAAGTTTGCACCTCCTAATTAATTATCCTTGTTTTTGTTTGTGTTTTGCGTTTTCGCAAATCACTAATACTTTACCACCACGACGAATTACTTTACATTTGTCACAGATTTTCTTTACTGATGGTCTTACTTTCATCGTTATTTCCTCCTTGAGTTTATAACTTACTTGAATCTATAAGTTATTCTACCTTTTGTCAGGTCATACGGACTCATTTCTACTGTAACTTTATCACCTGGTAAAATTCTTATATAATTCATTCTGATTTTTCCAGAAACATGAGCTAAAATAATATGACCATTTTCTAATTCTACTTTAAACATTGCATTCGGCAAGTTTTCTACTACTAAACCTTCTACTTCAATGACATCTTTTGCCATACTTTTCCTCCCTGACTATTTCAGTTTATCTAATACTTTTTTTACGTCTTGGAAAACTACTTTGATGTCTTGGTCACCATTAATATTTTCAACTACACCTTCTTTTTGACTATAGAAGTCAAGTAATGGTTTAGTTTGTTTAATATTAACCTCTAAGCGATTAGCAACTGTTTCTTCGTTGTCATCACTTCTTTGGTAAAGTTCACCACCATCTTTATCACAAACACCTTCAACTTTAGGTGGGTTGAAAATTAAATGATAAGTAGTTCCACATTGTTTACAGATTCTTCTACCTGTTAATCGAGGTAATAGAATATCTGGATCAACATCGATATTTAATACTTTATCGATTTTTCTATTAGTTTTCGCTAAAATTTGATCAAGGGCTTCAGCTTGTTCTACTGTTCTTGGAAAACCGTCAAGTAAAAAGCCTTCTTTTGCATCTTCTTGATTCAATCTTTCTTCAACTAATCCTATAGTTACACTGTCAGGAACAAGTTGTCCTTTATCAATATAACTTTTTGCTTCTTTTCCAAGCGGTGTCTCATTTTTAATAGCAGCTCTAAACATATCTCCTGTAGAAATATGAGGAATTGGATAATTCTCTTTAATTTGTTCTGCTTGAGTACCTTTACCCGCTCCCGGTAATCCCATTAATATTATATTCATCATATCTATTTACCACCTTTTTTTCCAGTAATGAAACTTCTATAGTTTCTTTCCGTTAATTGTGTATTAAGTTGCTTAACTGTCTCTAGTGCTACACTGACAACAATTATTAAACTTGTTCCACCAATGTGTACAGAAGCTGGTAATTTAGCTAGGTTGGTGAATATTGTTGGAAGAACCGAAACAGCTGCTAGGAATATTGAACCTACAAACGTTAGTCTGTATAAAATACCTGTAATGTATTGTTCAGTTTTTTTACCTGGTCTAACCCCTGGAACAAAACTTCCTTGTTTTCTTAAGTTATCTGCCATTTTCTCTGGGTTAACTTGTACCATTACATAGAAGTAACAGAATGCAATAATTAATACTACATATAATGTTAATCCAATCCAATGACTGAAATCAAAATACGAAACTATTCTTTGCAATTTCTCATTGTTAGGTGCGAAGATTGCAATAGTTCTTGGTAATTGTAAAAATGCTACTGCAAAGATTACTGGGATAACTCCGGCACTGTTAACACGAAGTGGTAAGAATGTTGAACGAGCTCCTAACATTCTACGCCCAGCTCTTGCTTGAGAGTATTGAATAGGTATTTTACGAATAGCTTCTTGCATGTAAACAACAGCAGCCACTATTGCGATAATTACTAATGCAACTATAACTAGTTTTAAAATAGCTAGGTTAATATTCTCAGCATCTTTAATTTGTGATTCATATACTTGGTAGAATTGTTGAGGCATACGAGCTATAATACCAGCTAAAATGATAATTGATACCCCGTTACCTACACCATATTGAGAAATTTGATCCCCAATCCATAATAGTAATGCAGTACCTGCAGTTAATACTAAGGCTACTGTAATGAATCCTACTACAGATGTATCTTTGATTAATCCACCATAAGCATTATTAAATCCATAAGACATAATTAACGCTTGAATAAATGATAAGACTATCGCTAATACTCTAGTTAATTTTTGAGTTTTCTTCTGACCTACTTCACCTTGTTTTGCCCACTCAGCTAATGTAGGAATAACATCCATTTGCATAAGTTGAATTACGATAGATGCTGTAATGTATGGCATGATACCCATAGCGAATACAGAAAACTGTTGTAATGCTCCTCCTGCAAATGTGTTAAATATACCGAATAACCCTGATGCGTCTTGACTTTTTAGTACATCCGCATCTACTCCCGGTACCGGTAAATATGAACCGACACGGAATAAAAATATACCAAATAAGGTAAATAATATTTTGTTACGAGTTTCTTTTACTCTAAACAAATTCAGCGTTGCACTAAACATTTATTATAGCACCTCGCAAACTCCTCCAGCTGCTTCAATAGCATCTTTTGCTGAAGATGAGAATTTATGAGCTTGTACAGTTAATTTTTTCTCTAATTTACCGTTAGCTAATACTTTAACACCTGAAAGTTCTTTTTTGATAACTTTAGTTTCTACTAATAGAGCAGGTGATACTACAGTACCATCTTCAAATTTGTTTAAGTCTGTAAGATTTACAACTGCATATTCTTTTCTGTTAACGTTGTTAAATCCACGTTTTGGAATACGTCTGAATAATGGGTTTTGTCCACCTTCAAATCCTGGGCGAACTCCACCACCACTACGTGCTTTTTGTCCTTTTTGACCACGTCCACTTGTTTTACCGTTTCCTGATCCAATCCCACGACCTACTCTGTTACGCTCTTTACGAGAACCTTCAACTGGTTGTAATTCATGTAATTTCATTTAGACTAGCACCTCCTTGTATTAATAATTATTTTTCTTCTACAGTCACTAAGTGTGAAACTTTATTAATCATACCACGAATCGCAGCGTTATCTTTGTGTTCAACTGTTTGGTGCATTTTTTTAAGACCAAGAGCTTCTACAACTTTTCTTTGATTCTTTGGACGACCAATTGTACTACGAGTTAGGGTTACTTTTAATGTCATGTTCTTTTCCCTCCTCTTATCCTAATAATTCTTCTACAGATTTACCACGTAAAGCTGCTACGTGTTCAACTGTTTGTAATCTTGTTAATCCTTCGATTGTAGCACGAACCATGTTTACTGGTGTGTTTGAACCTAGAGATTTTGATAAGATATTTGAAATACCTGCTAATTCTAATACGGCACGAACTGGACCACCAGCGATTACCCCAGTACCTGGTGCAGCTGGTTTAACTAAAACTGAACCTGCTCCAAATTGACCTGTGATTTCGTGAGGTATTGTTCCGTTAACTACTGGTACAGTAATTAAGTTATGTTTTGCAGCTTCAACTGCTTTTTTGATTGCATCTGGTACCTCTTGAGCTTTACCAGTACCAAATCCTACGCGACCATTTTTGTCACCTACTACTACTAAAGCAGAGAAACGGAAACGACGTCCACCTTTAACAACTTTAGCTACACGGCGAATGGCAACTACGCGTTCTTCAAATTCTTTTTTGATTTCTTCCTGACGCATCTACTAATTTCCCTCCTTTATTAGAATACAAGTCCGTTTTCACGTGCTGCTTCAGCTAATGCTTTAACACGTCCGTGATATAAGTATCCTCCACGGTCGAAAAACAACTTTTTTTCAATTCCTTTTTCTTTAGCTACTTCTGCGATTAATTTTCCTACTTGTTTAGCTGCTTCAACACTTGATTTAGAAACATTTTCTAATTTTAATGAAGAAGCTTGTGCTAATGTAACACCTTTAGTGTCATCAATAATTTGTGCGTAAATGTTTGTGTTTGAACGGTATACGTTTAAACGTGGCACTTCAGCAGTTCCTTGAACTTTAACACGAACTCTTGCGTGTCTTTTTTTACGAACTTTATTTTTTTGTCAAGTTTCGTAATCATACTTGAAACACTCCTTTCTGTTATCTATTATTTACCAGTTTTACCTTCTTTACGGCGAACATATTCACCAACGTAGCGAATACCTTTACCTTTATAAGGTTCTGGAGGACGTACTGCACGAACTTTCGCTGCGTATTGTCCTACTACTTCTTTGTTAATACCTTCGATACTAACTTTAGTGTTTCCTTCAACACCCTAATTTAATTCCTTCGATTTCTTCAAATTCAACTGGGTGAGAATATCCAACACTTAGTACTAATTTTTTACCTTGCATTTGAGCACGGTAACCAACCCCGATTAACTCAAGTTCTTTTTTGAATCCAGCAGATACACCTTCAATCATGTTAGCTAAGATAGCACGAGTTGTTCCGTGTACTGTACGGTGACGTTTTGAGTCTGATGGACGTACTACAGTGATTTCATTCCCTTCAATGTTGAAAGTCATGTCTTTATCAAATTGTTGTTTTAATTCACCTTTAGGTCCTTTTACTGTTGCGAAGTTATCGTTAATGTTAACTTCAACACCTGCAGGTATTGTAATAACTTTATTACCTATACGTGACATTTAATTGGCACCTCCTTATAATATTACCAGATGTAAGCTAATACTTCTCCACCTGTATTGTTTTTACGAGCATCTTTATCAGTTACAACTCCGTTTGAAGTTGATACGATTGCTATTCCTAGTCCGTTTAATACTCTTGGCAGTTCGTCTGCTTTAGCGTAAACACGTAAACCAGGTTTTGAAATTCTTTTAATTCCTTTAATTACTCTTTCACCTTTAGAGTATTTAAGTGAAATTTTAATGATTCCTTGTTTGTTATCTTCGATGTATTCTACATCTTTGATGAAACCTTCTTGTTTTAATATTTCTGCAATTTGCTTTTTAATATTTGACGCAGGTAATTCTAATGTTTCGTGTTTTACCATGTTAGCATTACGAATACGTGTTAGCATATCTGCGATAGGATCTGTCATTGTCATTAGGATAAATCCTCCTTTCTTCTACTAATATATTACCAACTTGCTTTTTTAACTCCAGGAATTTGTCCTTTATAAGCTAATTCACGGAATTTAATACGGCTAATACCAAATTTCCCAATGTATCCGTGAGGACGTCCAGTTATGCTACAACGATTGTGTAAACGAGCTGGAGCTGAGTTTTTAGGAAGTTTGCTAAGTCCGATGTAATCACCTTTAGCTTTTAATTCCGCTCTTTTAGCTGCATATTTATCAACTAATTTTTGGCGTTTTAATTCACGCTCTACCATTGCTTTTTTAGCCATGTGTCTATTACCTCACCTTTCTTATTTTGCGAATGGCATACCACATAGTGTTAATAACTCACGAGCTTCCTCATCTGTGTTAGCTGTAGTTACTACTACGATGTCCATACCACGTACTTTACTTACTTTATCATAATCAATTTCAGGGAAAAATTAATTGTTCTTTAACACCCTAATGTGTAGTTACCACGACCATCGAATGCTTTTTTTAGAAACACCGTGGAAGTCACGTACACGTGGAAGTGCTACTGTTACTAATTTATCGAAGAATTCATACATTCTTTCTCCCACGTAAAGTAACTTTTTGCACCGATAGGCATACCTTCACGTAGTCTGTATGTAGCGATTGATTTTTAGCTCTTGTAATTAATGGTTTTTTTGACCAGAAATTAAAGCTAATTCAGCTACAGCGTTATCTAGGGCTTTAGAGTTTTGCACTGCATCACCTACACCCATGTTAATTACGATTTTTTTCAATTTTTTTGGTACTTGCATTACGCTTTTGTACTCAAATTTTGTCATTAATTCTTTTTGTTATCTCAGATTTAAATTTATCTTCTAAACGAGCCATCTAAAAATTGTGCCTCCTTTCTTCAACTAATAATTATATTTCTTTTTCCTGATTTTACAGCGATACGTACTTTTCTTACCATCTTTAGTTTCAAAACGTACTCTTGTTGCTTTTTCCAGTTTCAGGATCTTGTAACATTACGTTTGATGCGTGGATTGTCGCTTCTTTTTTTCAACGATTCCACCTTGAGGTGCATCTTGAGAATTTTTAACGTGTTTTTTAATGATGTTAACACCTTCTACAACAACACGATCTTTTTTAGGTTGAGCTTCGATTACTGTTCCAACTTTACCTTTGTCTTTACCAGTAATTACTACAACTTTATCACCTTTTTTAATGAACATTTCTTGTTAACCTCCTTCTTTCTGTACTTTTTTATTATAATACTTCTGGAGCTAATGATACGATTTTCATGTAGTTACCGTCTCTTAATTCACGAGCAACTGGTCCGAAAATACGAGTACCACGTGGGCTCTTATCATCACGGATAATTACACAAGCATTTTCATCAAATTTAATATATGAACCGTCGTTACGACGAGCTCCTGTTTTTGTACGAACGATTACGGCTTTAACTACTTCACCTTTTTTTAACAACTCCACCTGGTGTTGCTTTTTTAACAGAACATACAATAACGTCACCGATATTGGCAACTTTACGTCCTGAACCACCTAGAACTTTAATTGTTAAAACTTCTTTTGCTCCTGAGTTATCAGCCACTTTTAAGCGTGTTTCTTGTTGAATCATGCGCTTTTTGCCTCCTTCTTAGGGTTTATCCTAGTTTTATTAGATTATAACTGCTTCTTCAACAACTTCTACTAAACGGAAGTTTTTAGTTGCAGATAATGGACGAGTTTCCATTATTTTAACGATATCATTTAATTTAGCAACATTGTTTTCATCATGTGCTTTGAATTTTTTAGAATATTTTACACGTTTACCGTATAGAGGGTGTTTTTTGTAAGTTTCTACTAAAACTGTGATAGTTTTATCCATTTTATCAGAAACTACTTTTCCAACGTAAACTTTTCTATCATTTCTCTCAGTCATGTTTGCCTCCTATTATTATTTATTCGCTAATTCTCTTTCGCGAATAACAGTTTTCATACGAGCGATTGATTTTCTAACTTGACTAATACGAGCTGTATTTTCTAATTGACCAGTTGCCAATTGGAAGCGTAAGTTGAAAAGCTCTTCTTTAAGTTCTTTGATTTTTGTTTCTAACTCTTGTGAAGTTAATTCTCTAATCATAGATTTGAATTCATTTGTTTTCATTATGCTTCACCACCTGTTTCTTCACGTTTTACAAATTTACATTTAACAGGTAACTTGTGAGATGCAAGTCTTAGAGCTTCACGTGCAACTTCTTCACTTACTCCAGCAACTTCAAACATCACTCTACCTGGTTTTACTATTGCAACCCATCCTTCAACTGCACCTTTACCAGATCCCATACGAACTTCTAATGGTTTTTAGTATAAGGCATGTGAGGGAAGATCTTAATCCAAACTTTACCACCACGTTTCATATAACGAGTCATCGCTATACGAGCAGCTTCGATTTGACGAGAAGTAACTCTTGCTGCAGTAGTAGCTTGTAATCCATATTGACCGAAATCTACTACGTTTCCGCCTTTAGATTTACCTTTTGTTGATTGTCTGTGTTGACGACGATATTTAACACGTTTAGGCATTAACATAAATTAGTTACCTCCTTTTTCAGATTTTCTAGTTGGTAATACTTCACCACGGTTAATCCAAACTTTAACTCCAAGTTTACCATAAGTAGTATCTGCTTCTTCGTGAGCGTAATCGATGTTTGCTCTTAATGTATGTAATGGTACTGAACCTTCTGAATAGTGTTCTGCACGAGCGATATCTGCTCCACCAAGACGACCTGATACTTGAGTTTTAATTCCTTTAGCTCCTGCTCTCATAGCTCTTTGGATAGCTTGTTTTTGAGCACGACGGAATGATACACGAGCTTCTAATTGACGAGCAATGTTTTCAGCTACTAATTTAGCGTCGATATCAACTTTTTTGATTTCAACTACATTAATGTGTACTCTTTTTCCAGTTAATTTGTTTAATTCTAATCTTAATTTATCGATTTCAGATCCACCTTTACCGATAACCATACCTGGTTTACCAGTGTGTACTGAAATATTTACTTTCTTATCGAATCTTTCAATTTCTACTTTAGAAACTGAAGCGTCTTTTAATTGTTTACTGATGAACTCACGGATTTTGAAATCTTCGTGTAAGTTAGCAGCGAAATCTTTTTCCGCATACCATTTTGAATCCCAATCACGAATAACTCCAACACGTAAGCCTATTGGATGTACTTTTTGACCCACAGTTTGTAGCCTCCTTTAACTAGTTTAGCTTTTTATTTCTTAATTTTTATTATTTGTTGTCACTTAAAACGATAGTGATGTGACTTGTTCTTTTGTTAATTGAACTTGCAGCACCTTTTGCTCTTGGACGGAATCTTTTAAGAGTTGGTCCTTCATTTGCAAATGCTTGTGATACTACTAAGTCTTCTACATTCATTCCATAGTTGTGTTCAGCGTTAGCAGCAGCTGATTTAATAACTTTAGCTACTGGTAGAGAAGCTGATTTTGTTGTGAATTCTAAAATTCCTAATGCTTCGCCCACTTTTTTTCCACGTACTAAGTCTAATACTAGTCTTACTTTACGAGGAGCAATGCGGACTGTCTTAGCGATTGCTTTTGACTCCATGAATGTGCCTCCTTGATTTTTCTAATTTCTAAATTATCTTCTTGTTTTTCTGTCGTCTGCAGCGTGACCTTTATAAGTTCTTGTTGGTGCGAACTCACCTAATTTGTGTCCTACCATATCTTCAGTCACATATACAGGTACATGTTTTCTTCCGTCATATACTGCAAAAGTAAGTCCTATGAATGTTGGGAAGATTGTTGAACGACGAGACCAAGTTTTGATTACTTGTTTTTTCTCTTGTTCGTTCATTTTTTCAACTTTTGCTAATAAGTGGTGATCAGCGAATGGTCCTTTTTTTAAACTACGAGCCATTGTGTTATCTCCTTTCCGATACTTTGCATACTTAAGGTTCTGGTAAAGAGCACTTGCTCCTCACCAACTAACCTTTGTTTCGTTTTATTATTTATTTCTAGCACGTACGATGAATTTGTTTGAACGAGCTTTTTTAGAACGAGTTTTCTTACCAAGTGTAGGTTTACCCCAAGGTGACATTGGTGATTTACGTCCGATTGAAGTACGTCCTTCACCACCACCGTGTGGGTGATCGTTCGGGTTCATTACAGATCCACGTACAGTAGGTCTTTTACCTAACCAACGAGTTCTACCGGCTTTACCGATATTAACTAGTCCGTGTTGTTCGTTACCAACTTCACCGATTGTAGCACGGCAAGTTGCTAAGATCATTCTAACTTCTCCTGATTTAAGACGTACTAATACGTATTTACCTTCTTTACCAAGTACTTGAGCACTTGCTCCAGCTGAACGTACTAATTGTCCACCTTTACCAGGTTTAAGTTCGATGTTGTGAATTAATGTCCCTACTGGGATGTTTGCTAGTGGTAATGTATTACCAATTTTGATATCAGCTTCTGGTCCAGATACTACTACTTGTCCTACTTGTAATTCTTTAGGAGCGATGATGTATCTTTTTTCTCCATCAGCATAGTGTAATAATGCGATGTTTCGCTGAACGGTTTGGATCGTACTCGATTGTAGCAACTTTTGCTGGTACGTTGTCTTTATTTCTCTTGAAGTCAATAATACGGTATTGTTTTTTGTGTCCTCCACCGTGGTGACGAACAGTGATTTTACCTTGGTTATTTCTTCCCGCTTTTTTCGGTAGCGGCGCTAATAATGACTTTTCTGGTTTGCTTGTTGTAATTTCTGCAAAGTCTAATGATGTCATGTTACGACGACCATTAGTAATAGCTTTATATACTTTAATAGCCATTTGTCATTTTTCCTCCTTAGTGGTTTTAAATGTTATTCTTAAGCGAATAATCCTTCGATTGTTTGTCCTTCAGCTAACTTAACGATAGCTTTTTCTACGTTTGTTAGTGTAACCACCGTATCTTCCAACACGACGGAATTTTTGGTTTGTAGTTCATTACGTTTACTTTTCTCAACTTTAACTCCGAAGATTTCTTCGATAGCTTGTTTAATTTGAGTTTTGTGAGCGCGTGTGTTCACTAGGAAAGTGTATTTATTTTCTTGCATTAATAAATAACTTTTTTTCAGTTAATACTGGGCGTTTGATAATATCGCGTGCTTCCATTATGCTAATACCTCCCCAACTTTTTCTAATGCATCTTTAGTGAATACAACTTTGTTGCTTCCTAAGATGTCTAATACGTTAAGACCAGTTGTTTCTACGAATTCAACTCCTGGAATATTTCTTCCTGATAAAACAGTATTTTCTTCTAGTTCAGTAACTACGAATAATACTTTTTTCTCTAGGCTAAGGTTTGATAACATTTCTTTAAAGTTTTTAGTTTTAATTGTATCAAATGCTAATGTTTCTAATGCAAATACTTCGTTAGCTGCTACTTTAGAAGATAAAGCAGAACGTAATGCTAAACGACGCATTTTACGAGGCATTTTGAAGCTGTAGCTACGTGGTGTAGGTCCGAATACAATTCCACCTCCACGCCATTGTGGTGAACGGATAGATCCTTGACGAGCACGACCTGTTCCTTTTTGACGCCATGGTTTGCGACCACCACCTGAAACTTCAGAACGTCCTTTTGTTTTGTGTGTACCTTGACGAAGTGATGCTCTTTGTAAAGTTACAGCTTGGAATAATACGTGTTGATTTGGTTCAATACCAAATACTGCATCATTAGCTTCAACTGCACCAACTTTTGTACCGTCTTGTTTAAATAAATCTAATTGTGGCATTATCTAATTTCCTCCTTCCGTATATTTTCCGATTATTTACCAGATTTAACTGCTGATTGGATTTTTACGAAGCTTTTTTTAGATCCTGGAATACATCCTTTAACTAGGATTAATCCATTTTCTACATCTACGCTTACGATTTCTAAGTTTTGAGTAGTAACTGTAACTCCACCCATTTGACCTGGTAATGCTTTACCTTTAAATACACGGTTAGGTGCTACAGGTCCCATTGACCCAGGACGACGGTGGTAACGAGAACCGTGTGCCATTGGTCCACGAGATTGTCCGTGACGTTTAATAGCCCCTTGGAATCCTTTACCTTTACTTACTCCTGTTACGTCAACTAAGTCCCCTGCTGCAAAAATATCAACTTGGACTTCTTGACCTACTTCATAACTAGCAACATCTGCATCTCTGATTTCGCGTACGAAACGTTTTGGAGCAGTGTTAGCTTTATCTGCGTGACCTTGTTCAGGTTTGTTCGCAACTTTTACTAAACGATCTTTACGTTCTTTATCGTAAGGACGTTTATCGTCGAATCCTAATTGGATTGCGTTGTATCCTTCAACTTCTTCTGTTTTCTTTTGTAATACGACGTTACCTTTCGCTTCAACTACTGTTACTGGGATTAATTCTCCATTTTCAGCGAAGATTTGAGTCATACCTACTTTTCTTCCTAAGATACCTTTGGTCATCGAAAGTCACCTCCTATAATTATAATTTTAATTCGATGTCAACACCTGATGGTAAGTTTAAGCTGATTAAAGCGTCAACTGTTTTTTGTGTTGGTTCAATAATATCGATTAGGCGTTTGTGTGTACGTTGTTCGAATTGTTCACGGCTATCTTTGTAAATGTGAACTGAACGTAAAATTGTGTAAACTGCTTTTTCCGTTGGTAATGGAATTGGTCCAGAAACTTTTGCTCCAGAACGTTTTGCTGTTTCAACAATTTTCTCTGCACTTTGATCCACTAATCTGTGATCATATCCTTTTAGACGAATACGAATTTTTTGTTTTGCCATCATTTCTCCTCCTATTACATTTATTCGCTGTTATCTAGTAACAACTTCTCCACGAAAGTTCTCCAGCACGCCATGCCATGGCAAAGCGGCCGGGCGTGTCAGTAACCTTTCGCTTCAACGCAAGTCTTTTTCAGACCAACATTCATTATTATACATGGAAAAACCATTAATTGCAAGTGATTTGACGAAAAAAATTCAAAAAAATTTTATGAATATGTTTTCCATTTTTTTACCTATAGATTTTTAGAATTTTTCAACCTTCCATTTTTACCCTATATTATATAGAAGAAAAAAATTTAATTTATCACTTTTTATATTTTTGAAAGATTCTCCCTTATCGTCTATTAATTATTTTTCCAGAATAATAAGAAAAAAACCTAGAATAATTATTCTAAGTTTTTTTTCCAAAAAAATTATTTTTTTCCAAAGGTAATATATTATATTGAAATACTATCTCCTGCTACTAAAACTTTATAGCCTACTGCTTCAACTTCTTTTCGAGTCGTTTTATAATGACTGTAATCTTCAATGTGCAGCGGATAAACATTCTTAGGTTTAAGCAAACTTTCCATTTGTTTTTAACATTTCCAAATCCATTGTAAAAAGGTCCACCAAATGAACCAGATTTTCACTGCACCTAGGTTAGCAAAAAAATAACATCTATATTTTGCGGAATATTCTTCGTTAACTTAGAATACAGAACCGTATCACCCGTGAAGTAAATTACCTTAGTTAGCGAAGGGCTTTTAATTGTTATTTGATATCCATTAACTTTTCCAACTATCTTTTGCATAATATAATTACTTGCGTGATATGCGGGTACTGCTTTAATAATAATTTGATATTCTTCAACTGAAAATATTTGTTCTTCGCCCCATTTTTAAAAACCATATTATTTAAAAGTTGACAATCCTTCTGTAATTTTTTTATTAGTTGAAATTACAGTTTTACCCTTTAGGTAACCTCTTCCTACATCATCTAAATGATCTTGATGACCATGAGTTATTAACCATAGGTCAACTTTATTAAGAAGCTCGCTGTCATTGTTAACATCAGTTTGCTTTTCAGATACGAACCCTTTAAATTGGACTAGACTTCCTTTAGGAGATAAATCAGGATCAATACCGATATAAAATTTATTATCTATAGAGATGACTCCACACGCAACCCCACAATAAGTAAATAAAATAGACATAATACCCTCCTTGATTTTTCACGAGCACACTTTATCTTAGCTTTTTATTTTTTTCCAAAGGTAATATATTATATTGAATATCTAATTCATCAGATAATAAATGAGAAACTTTACATCTTAATTTGATATTTTCTAGTACTCCTCTCTATCTTTTGAACTTAATTCTTCTTCTGTTCTATCTACATAGACATTTGCTACAATATCTTTTATTATCATAGTCTACTTTTTAACTCTGTTTCCACAGCTAAATCTTTTTAAACCGTAAGCTCTGACAAAATAACCTTTTGCACACATACTAATACACCCATTATAAGCAACAGTAAAGATTTCCATAGGTCCATCGAATTCTTCTTCTATTCTCATTGTATAATTTCCACCTAATGGTGTTGTTGCATTAGCAGTAAAACCTTCTTTTTATTTTTTTAAGTTTGATGTGTACATTATAATACCCCCATTTATTATTTTTTTAAAAAAATTCTTCTATATTATTTATTTTCTACTACATCTTTTTATTGTTTCTAATAAATCTACATCTTTATAAGCGTACTGAACTCCAGTAAAATCCATATACTTAGTAATATCATTAGTCTGCAGAATTAATGTTGCACCTGATTTACTAGCACCTATTGCTCCAGGTTTAGAATCTTCAATTGCAATTGAATTCTCAATATTAACCCCTAATTTATTAGCTGCTAATAAATATACATCAGATGCTGGTTTTGGATTTTCTACCTCTTCTTTAGTAGCAATTGCCCCGATATATTTTTCAAAACCTTTTCTCTTCAAACCTGTTCGAATATGCTCTTCCTTACCATTTGACGCTACAGCCATTTTCACACCTATCTCATGTAAATATTCCATAACTTCAGCTATTCCTGGTAATACAGGAGCACTATGATAGTTCTCAAAAATACGTCTAGTTATCTCCTCTTCAAACTTATCATAGTCTTCATCAGACATACCAAATCTTTTATTATAATACCTTCTACTAGTCTCTTCATTTGTACCTGAGACATTTTCTATATAGTCCATTTTATCAAGTTTTGTACCTAAGACTTCTTCAGTCAAGTCTCTCATATTTTCATAATAAACTTTTTTTCAGTATCTACAATAGTTCCATCAAAATCAAAAAAATTACCGCTTCTAGTTTTTTTCACTGACATTCTCCTCACCTATACATATATTACCTATTTTAAACCCTAAACAATATTTTTTAAAGTAATATGCTAGCAAAATTCATCCTATTTTTAATTGAACTCCCTAACGTAAAAACTACTCAAAAGTCACTAAATCTTTAGCTTCCATTCTAGTAGAAGGTCTCGCATCTTTTTCTTTTTTTCCTATAGCTATTAACATTACTGGCATTAATGATTTATCAAGCTCGAATAGCTCAGAAATTTTCTTTCTATCAAATCCACCGATAATATTAGAATCATAACCTTTCGCATGTACAATATTCGCAAATTGCATAGTCCAAATTCCACAATCAAAATACACTAACTCACGTTTTGTCTCATGAGTTGTAGCCTCTATCATTCCCTCAAGACCCGTTCTAAAGTTTTCTTTTACCTCTTCTGTCATATGACCTTCTTCTACTGCAGAACCATAGATCTCATCAAATTTGTCAAAGTAACTTAAATCACCTAATAATACAATCATCGCCGATGAAGTATCATTTTGTGTTTTATTGAAATTTGCTTCACCTAACTTTTCTTTTCCTTCAGGCGTATCTACTACAATATATCTCCAAGGTTGAAAGTTACATGACGAAGGAGCGATATTTGCTTCATCTAACATTTCTAAAATTTCCTCACGAGGTATTTTAACACTCTCATCATAGTATTTAACCGATCTTCTATTTCTAATTACATCAAAAAAATCTCTCATTGTTTATTCAATCTCCTAAATTTAATTTCCTAATCTTTTAGCTGTACAATTATACTATAATTGATACCTTATATCAACTATATCAACTTAATATAAAAAAAGAGCAGCCAACAACTTTATTATCAGCTACTCTTCATTTATATATCATATTCGTTTCCTAGAAAAAAATTTTAATACCACCATAATACCTCCTTGGATTACTCGATATTATTTTCTCTAGATTTTTTTAACTTTGTTATTTAACCAATCTTGCATTATTTTTTTCCCTAATAACTCTTTTTACTATCATCTCCGGTTTTAGTCACCATAAGCAGATGATCTTCTTCTTCTATTTGTATATAATTTGCAGGTATTAATTTAAAAATAAGAGAAAAATCGTAACTCTATTAAATACTTCTCACATTTTTTTTAATAACCCTAAATTATCTATTCCTGCATACAGAGATAAGTAATCATACTCTAACTCTGCTGACGGACTAATCACATATTCACTACCTCTTTTTCTCAGTTTTCTTAGGAGTAACTCCACTAAAAACTTATCTTGCATTTCTTCTTCACTAAGCGTCTTTGATAGATATTCTTCTTTACTAGCGAACTTTATCTCTGGTTCAAAAATATGTTTTTAACACTGATTTAGGAGGTATCGGCTCTAATCCCTCAATTACCATTAAATTAACTTCATTAAGGTATTCGCCAAAAATTTCTAATCCATTAAGTAAAACAACTGTCCCATAAGATGCACTAATAATATAGCCACCTCTTTTAACCTTAGTCATTTTATTTAACAGCACAGTCTCTATTTCTTTTTTTGATATAGATTTAAAACTCTCTTCTGTAAATTCAATAAAATCAAAGGTTTGGTTTGGCATATCTTTCCAGAACTCTCGTCCAAATATATCTATCCCAACCTAGTGGATTAATAAATAAGATATCTGTCATTTTCATCATCCTTTCAAATATCTGTACTAAAATCCCAATTCTTCACCAAAATCCTCTAATTTATTTACCAGTATCGCCCCCTCTCTAATATATTCATTCATGGCCCAACTCATTTTTTTGCTCCCAAATTTTCCCGGAAGGCAAAATACACTATTTACCTAAATCCAAAGCAAAATCTACAGTTCTAGATGTACCACTTTTTTTAGCTGCTTCTGTGACTAATAACGAACTCGATAACCCCGCAACCAATCTATTCCTTTCCAAAAATTTATATTTTCTTATTGGCGAAGTTGGTACATACTCCGATATAATCAAATATTTTTTTCTCTAATTCTTTATAAAGATATCTGCTTTTGTTCGGGATATATTATATTGTGACCATGAGCAATTACCCCTATTGTAAAACCTCCATTTTTTTTATAGTTTTCTTTCATGAGCTAAACTATCTACACCCTATAGGCCAGCCCACTAACTATTAGAAAAATAATTTTTTTACTAAATGAGGGTACTATTATTTCTAATGATTCTTCTGAATACGAAGTATTATTTCTACTACCTACTATCGACATCTTTACGCTTTAAATAGCAACAACTCTATGTTTCCTCTATAAAAAAATTACAAAAGGAAAATCATATAGTCTTAAAACAAATTCTTTTCGGATAGTAAATATCATCACAAAAAATGTAATTTACATTATAAAACTCAAAAATACCTCTTAAAATTGAAAATTCATATTATATTTAAACTTAGTTTTGAATTTCTTCTGCATTATCCCCGAAAAAAATTTCTCAAATTCCTGAGTAGTTAAGTTCTAATACCTTTTCTATACATCCCCTAACTCCTTAAACACCTTTATGCAACTTCAAAGGTCGTAACCTTTTTCTATCGCAACCAATGAAAGGATAATCTTTTTTTCGATGTTCGTTAACATCTCATAATTTCTCCCATAACTAACTCCCTTAATCCTCATTTAGCGATTAACAAATTGTAATAATTATCAAAGACCTTTTCATAAAATATCTCATTTTGTTGTTTATCGCTCAATGTAGATACTATCTTTTATTTCTATAACATTTCTCATTATGCGAATAAGCTCTGCATATGTTTTTACCTTCCTTAAAAGAAATCGATACATTAATCCTTGCCAGTAGACTAAAGGCGTTATTATTAAAAATTTGTTCTAATATATTAACACCCTATAACCTCCGGAATATTATTCAATTCAATCCTTTTGATTATAAAACATACTTAGTACTTTGTTCTTTACTGTTTTATCATATTTAATTTGTTCATAAACATAGTTTTCAATATCTGATGGATATAATTTAGAAGTCAAAATTCTTCTCCGATAATCTTAAATCCAAATGGAATATCAAATTTATCTAAACTAACAGTTGTTTTTGATACAAACAGCATTTCTCTTTTTCAGATTATGTGCCCAGAGTTGATATAATTCAAAACTCTTATTCTCACTATCCCAACCATAGAAGAACACTTTCCCTTTATAATAATTCAAAAAATTATCCACGAAAGGAGCATACCTTATATAACTTATACCATCATAGCTTTTCAACTCTTTTTATGAAATTTATTTGTATCTATTAGCCAAATAAGTTTTATTCCTGCTTTTTCGTATCCTATGGTTCGTTGCTTAATGAGCTCTAACGGAATTACCGAGCGTTGATATTCAAAAGCAATATTCTTATCCCTAATAAAAACATCAGCTATTTGAATATTCCCTTCTCCTACTTTGAAAACATGCTCAACTTCAACGTTTTTTTATACATACTTCTAAAAGTGGTTATATAAATCCTTTTTCGCTTCTAAAGTGTTCTCTACTTTCTTTTTTTATATGTTTCATAATCACATGAACAATTTTTAACATGAGCAAAATGCGATTGAATCTTCACACCTTTTTTTAAAAAAATAACCTTTTCTCCACATACTGGACAATGGTATTTATTTGTTTTTTCAATATCAGTATCCAATGCATTGCAGACTTTATCTATTATCATCATACGCTACATACATGATTTCTCACCTTTTTCTCTAGCACCTCATTACTAGAACTACTGCACGTCATTCGTATTAAAAAGCTATTAAATTATCATTTTACTTAAGTACTCTATACTTTCTATAAATAGCATCATCTATCTCTATTTCAACAAACTTATTTAAATTTATCCCTGATATTTCATCTTTGTGGTTATCACTATCTATTAGATACGTTTTTCCCATCTTTTTTTGACATAGATAATAATGAGTCTGACGAATACTTGCTTCCCTCATAAGATACATATCTTCTTTAAGTGAAAAAAATTCAAAGAATTCATTGGCCACGGTTTTTTTATGTATTTTTTTACCTCCACTACGCGATCATAACAATTAGCATTCATTGTAATATCCCCTTTCATTGATTAGAAAACATAATTATTATTTATTTTTTTACATACTATAATCTCTAAATCTATAGTTATTTCTTTTTAATTTTTTTGAATATCACTTTCTAATATTTGTTTCGAAAAATGTTAGTGGTGTCATCTTTAAAAAAGTTTTCCGCCAAATATGAATCTAATACATACGTCTCTTTTCACATTAACACGTTCCACTACTTCGCAATTTTCTTCAATTAGAGAAATAGTATCATCATTTTTATACTCCTTAGCAGCTGTAATAGAACGTATTTCCTTTTAAATACTCTGCGTTTGGAATAACTTTTTATCAAATATCCATCTTTTCCAAGAACTCTAAAAAACTCTGTGTAATTAGCCGGAGTTAAAATATTCAGAATACACGAAACACTATTATCTCTAAATGGCAAATTTGATAGATTCGCTATCATATAAGGATTTTTTTTATCCTCCTTTTACCGCAAGTTCTATGGCATCTTTACTATTATCCAGACCATAGAAACACTTATCAGGAAACTTTTCTTTAAGTTTTCTAATATAATAGCCTTCTCCACACCCAATATCTAAAACTCTATCTCTTGCATATTTCTCTATTAGACTACCTAAAGCATCTAGCACATTTCCATAAAAACCATTATTAAAATATCAGTACTACGAGCTTCAAACAATTCTTCATTATATTTTTGTGGGTTTATAATTATTTATTAAATGAATATATCCTTTTTTGAGAAATCATATCTATGGTTATCAACACAGATTAAACTTATTCCCTTCTATTTTAGCTTCTGCTGAACATTTCGGGCAAAGATAAATATCATTTTTATCAAACTTTTTTTCACTACATTTTTCTATTTTCATGAAATAACCTCTACTTCCTAGCTATATTGTATCAAATTTTCAACAATAATGATAGTAATAAATCAATATTATTAAAAAGAAATTTTTCAGTTTTTTTAGATTAGAATTTATTTTATTTTTATAAACCTTATAAAACATTGATTATTCTGTACATAAAAATAAAAAAATGACGATTATTATTTTTAAAAAAATTTTAAATCCATCGTCATTATATTTATTTATTCTTGTTTTTTTATTTTTTTCTATTTTAGGTAATTTACCACATTAAATCTTCAATAATATATTTGTATATACATATTAATTTTTTTCTTTTTATTTTCTCTTAATTCTTTTGAAAAAAATTTCTCATTAACAGAAGAACATTCATCTTCTAATACGCCAGATATGACAGTAGCCTGATGATTAAACTTATTATCAGAAACTAAATCCATACAGCTACCACAACAACCATATTTTGGATCTTTCGCTCCGTAGATTACATTTTCTACACGCGCTTGAACTATCGCACCACTACACATAACACACGGCTCAATCGTAGTATATAAATAGCTATTGTCCAAACGCCAAAACCCTTGCTTTTCACACGCTCTTTTTATCGTAATCATTTCTGCATGATTCAAAGCTTGTTGTGTTTCTTCACGTGTATTATGCCCACGCGCAACCACTTCTCCATCCACTACTAATACCGCTCCAATAGGAACTTCACCTTTTTCATACGCTCTCCGCGCTTCTTCTAATGCTAACTCCATATAATAACTATGCTCTTTCAATCTATTACACCTTCCAGTATATTTTCTCTAAGTTCTACAATATTATAGCATATTTCTAGCATAGTAACAGTAAAAAAATAAAAAAATCCAGCTAATTCTAATATGGGTGGTTATTTCTGTTTATTCAGTTCTTAAAGCTTCGACTGGATCTTTTTTAGCTGCCATTCTTGATGGTATTACACTAGCTATCAAGGTTAGTATTACACTCAATAGTATTAATCCTACCGCAGATTTTATATCTAAGCCAGCACTAAAGTTATCTATTTTTAGAGCTTTAGCTATAGTTTTACTAATCGGTAAAGCTAACCCTAAGGATACAATAACACCCACTGCACCAGATACAAACCCTATTAATCCCGCTTCCGCAATAAAGATTCGTGTAATATCTTTTTTACGCGCTCCTATAGCTCGTAAAATACCAATCTCCTTAGTTCGTTCCACTACCGAAACATATGTCAATATCCCTATCATAATTGATGATACAACTAATGAAATACCCGCAAACGCAGTTAATATCAATGTAATAGTATTAATCATTTGCGACATAATTGATGTCATCTGTTTAGCCATATCAGAATATGTAATACTATACTTATTATAATCTTCTGTACCTGCACCATATTTTTCTGCGACTTTTTTTATTGTACTCACTAATAGTATTTGCTATTTTATCTCGGTCATTAAATGTTTTTGGATAAATTAATATCGAACTAGGCTCAGTATTTCGCTCCTAAACCAGATAAAACTTCTGTTGCCACTTCATTATCCATTTTTTTGTATTAGTTAGAATATTTTTTTACTTTTTATCTTTTTCTTGCTCTTTTACTATATCCGAAGATACTTCTTTAGATAATAAGCTATCTTGTAGTTTTTTTGTATAACCCTAATGTAAATTGAGGTGCTGTAAAACTATCTTTAGCTTTAGCTATCGCTACAATTTTTTTACTTTTTGTACCAGCATTATACATTTTTCTCATCAACAGTAGCTGGAACAAATCTATTTTTCTACTTTTAGTGTAGTAGTTATTATTATCCACTATACTAAATTCTTTCCCAAGAACATCTTCATATTTTACTTTAGCATTTTTCACTATAACCAAGAGCTTTTTAAAACATTTCTTTATCTATTTCATTATTCTTCGCTGTAAATAATACTACTTCATCACCTTTTAGGATACTCAAAATTTCTGTTCCAAACTTTTTAACTATTTCAAATTGATTCATTATTAAGCTTTTTTTATCTTCTGGTAGTACACTAAATATAGTATTTCCTCGGGAATTATCTTGACCATCCACTTTAACATCTACTATATCACCTTTAGTGTTTTTAGTAAGAGCTTTTATTTTATATCCTTTTGCAAAATCTATCGCTGAATAATAGTCTTTAGCATTTTCTTGAATATATTTAATAAATGTTTCCCCATTACCTAGCGCATCTTCTGAATACAGGTTCTTATGGACATCCCTACGTGATTTTGGAACAAGATTCTCTTCGCTAGAATCAGATGTGTTGTTATCTTCACCTATTCCAAAATTAATCTGATTCGAACTAATTGTTATCGGCATACTAGATAAATTCTCATTTTGCATAGTTTGAATATACTTATCCATACCTGATGAGATAGCTAGTACTAATCCAATACTTATAATCCCTATACTACTAGCAACAACGGTCATTAATGAACGAAACTTTTTAGTAAGTAGGTTTTTAAAACTAGACTTTATAGCACTACTAAATGCCATTGCTGTTTTCTTCAACTCATATCCATTGTTTTCTTCTTGCTCAATATACGGTTTAGTATCTTCTATTATCTCCCCATCTTTTACACTAACTATTCTATCACTATATTTACGTGCTAACTCGGGATTGTGAGTTACCATAATAACTAGTTTCTCTTTACTTATTTCTTTTATAAGCTCCATAATCTGAACGCTAGTTTTACTATCTAAAGCTCCAGTAGGTTCATCTGCAAGAATAACTTTCGGATTAGTTACTAAAGCACGGGCAATAGCTACTCTCTGCATTTGACCACCGGATAGCTGATTAGGTTTTTTATACAGATGATCTCCTAGTCCAACATCTTCCAATGCTTTTTTAGCTTTTATATCATTTTCTTTATTTGATTCACCAGAGATGGATAGAGCCAATTTAACATTTTCTATAACACTTAGATGCCCTATTAAGTTATAGCTTTGAAACACAAAACCAATAGTTCCATTTCTATAGCTATCCCAATCTCGATCTGTAAATTCTTTAGTAGAGCGTCCCATAAGCAACATATCTCCCGAAGAATACTTATCAAGACCTCCTATTATATTTAATAGTGTTGTCTTACCACTACCACTAGCACCTAAAATCGATACAAATTCACTTTCTCTAAAAAGAAATATTAACCTTTTTAATACTTCTACCTCTGTGCCCACCCAGTATTATATTTTTTTACTATATCTTTTAACTGTAACATTGCACTATTCCTTTTCATTCTATTTAGTTAATACATTATAGTTTTCTTAGTTTACATAGAGTTAAAATGTCTCTATTACTAAAGATTCCGTATTTAATCTATTTAATAAACTAAATACAGAATCTTTTTACTTATCTATATTTTTTTCATAAGATAAAAACGGTAGGAAATATACAAATTAAACGCAAAAAAATAGTTATAGCAATAATTGAACTTATAGGATTAATCATCGCACTAAAGAATATTACTGCTCCACCTATAACCAATACTTTAGAGTAACTACGAATAACTTTTTTTGTTCATTTACTCCTTTTTTTCTAATCCAAATAGTTTAAAGTTATATTTACCCCTAAAAATTCTTTTTTTAGGTAAGTAGTTACCTAACACCATAAATATTATACCTATTGTAAATACTGTATACTCTCTAATCTCAAAACTACTATTCATTGCATATGTTAGTAATGCACATTGCCCTATGACACTCACTATAGGGATAATACTTTTTATTAACATCGCACCTTTTTTTAGGTGTATTTTTTTAGCATCAGCAGATAAAGAAATTACTACTTGTAATATTGCACAAAACAATGGCAGAACAATAATCTCAATATCTTTACTCATAAAACTATTTGGTTTTCCCATCAACACCGAAAATGTATAGCTATTTCACTAGGTAATACACTATAATAATATACACCTATTAAAAATTGGCAACAAACAAATTACAACACTATATATCAATGTTTTTCTATCAACTCTCATCTTTCTTTCCTCCTAATTCATACAACCACACTAACAGTTCCTCAAAAACACTGGCATTAAGTTCATAATAGACATAGTTTTTATACTTACTTTCTATTATCAAACCAGCTTTTTTTAATTTAGATAAATGATAAGAGATTGTCGCTGCAGTTAAATGGAATTCTTCAGCTAATTCCCCTGCACTTTTCTTTTCATCTTTCAGTAAATCTAATATATCTCTTCTAACCGGATCTGAAATTGCTTTTAATGTTTCACTCATCCCATTTATATCACCACTTTCATATCGAATTGCAATTCTATTTAGATATCTATCTAATTAGATTATAGTCCTACCATTAAATATTTGTCAATACCTATTTAGATATTTTTCTAAATAGATTTTGAAAAAATTATCTTTTTGGTAACTTTATTTTAGTATATACAATTTATACTCTTAAAAAAATTTATATAATTATTTATATGCCAATCATTGATTTCATAATTTCAAATTTTACTTTGTAAAAATATTAGCACTCTTTAATCATATCAAATAATACTAATATATTTTTTTCCAACTCTTTTCATCCACTATAACAGTATTGAACATTAATTTAAAACAGTTTATAATAAGTATGAAAACATTTACAATTTTAAATAAAGGAGAATCAATTATGAAACTAGCACTATTTAATTTAAGAGAAGACGAACGACCATTTGTTGACGCTTGGATGAAAGAACATCCAGATGTAGAAATAGACTCTACATGAAGGTGAACTTCAAGCCGAAACAAAACACTTGCTAGACGGAAAAGATGGAGCGGTAATGTTCCAAAATAGACCTTTTGCTAAAGAAGTTTACGATTATGGTAAAGAACAAGGTCTTAAAGTTATAGCTAACCGTATGGCTGGATTCGATATTTATGATATTAAATATATGAGAGAACTAGGAATCAACATGACAAACGTTCCTCGTTATTCGCCAAACGCTATTGCAGAACACGTAGTAACTACTGTTCTTTACATTAGCAGAAATATTAAAAAAATACTTAACAATATAGAAAAACACAACTTTACTTGGAATAAAGAAATATTATTTCAAAAGAACTTAGAACACAAACTGTCGGTGTTTTAGGAACAGGAAATATCGGTCGTCAAACAGCAACATTATTTAAAGGATTAGGTTGTAAAGTAATCGGATATGATTTATACCCTAGTGATGCTGCTCGCGAAGTTTTAGAATATGTTGATACTATCGATGAACTTTTAAGTCAAGCTGATGTAGTTACTATTCACGTTCCAGCTACTAAAGAATATACACATATGGTTAACGATGAATTCTTTAGCAAAATGAAAGATGGATCTATCTTCGCTAATGCTGCTCGTGGTATTTTGGTAGATACAAAAGCTGTTATTCGTGCATTAGATAGCGGAAAATTATTAGGAGCTAGCTTAGATGTTTACGAAAACGAAGGAAACTATGTTCCTAAAGACTTCTCTAATAAAGATTTCGACGACAAACTTATGCAAGAATTAATTGATCGAGATGATATCATCTACACTCCTCATACAGCATTCTATACTGAAACAGCAGTTAAAAACCTTGTAGAAGGTGCATTAAATGCAGCAGTAGATGTTATTACAACTGGTGATTCTCCAAATATTGTTAATAGATAGCCCTTTAATATAATTAAACAGGAAGGTAAACTACAAAAAAATCTAATTCTAAAGATTTTTGAGTAATATTTCACCTTCCTGTTTTTTTCTTTTTTCACATAATCTATATTTTCATATTTTACTTTTTATATTTTTTTAAAAAAATAATATAATTTTCTGTTAGTTTGCATATTCTAATTTATCCCTATAAACACCTCAACAACAACCTTTGTAATTATCCTGAAATTGAAAAACTGGAAAATATTTTTTTTATATTTTTTTTATCAAATCTAATTTTTCTATTTGACTTATTGTATATTTTTGATAAAATAAAAAAATGTAAACGGTTGTTTTTATTTAGTTTATTATTTTATATAATAATTTCATTTATAAAATATCCCTTTGAATTTAATTATTCTATTTGTTACCTCTTGATATTTTATAATGAGATTAGTTATATGATATTTTTTTGTCGAGTATACATACCAGGAGATATAGATGGAGATTTATTAAATCGTCCGAATCTTAACTAACATAATTCACATATTAACGGCATAATATTTTTATAATAAACTAATTTGGAGTTAATAGAAAAAAAGCATTCTCTAACCTTTTGAGAATAGCAAAACCGTTCCTAATAGCATAAATCGCTATTTATTAACCTTGGTTGTTAAAAATTTTTTTAACAATAAACTTTTAATTTAATGCTGAAACTTTCTAGTTTTCGGCAAACTACAAAAATAACTAATTTACCCTAAATTTTTTTATTTTGTGTTCATTTAACGAGTAGCCCCCAAAAGGCTACTTTTTGTTTTTATAAGTAGATAAAAAGAACTCAAATTCTATTTGAATTTGAGTTCTTAGCTTTTATTAGTCTATTTCAGATACTTTTTAAGAAGTTTGTAGAACCTACATTACTTCTTGAAGTGTTTACTGGGATACCACCAGTGATTACGATAGCATCACCTTGTTTTAGCATATCCAGATTCTTTAGCGATTTCTTTTGCTGTGTCTAACATTTCGTCAGTTGATTTAACTTGAGCAGATACTTTTAGCATCTACACCCCAAACTAAACTTAATCCACGAGCAACTTTTTTTCACTTGGAGTTACAGCTAAGATAGCTGCGTTTGGACGATATTTAGAAATTAATCTAGCAGTTATTCCAGACTCAGTGTAAGTTACGATAGTGTGTAAGTCTAAGTTTAATGCAGTATATCCTACAGATACACCAATTGCATTTGTAATATCTTTAGATACAATTTTTCTTGAACGATCTTTTAAGATACGAGAATAGTCTTGTGTTTCTTCAGTACGTTTAGCTATTGTTGCCATTGTACGAACAGACTCGATTGGGTATTCTCCAGCTGCTGATTCTCCTGATAACATGATTGCATCAGTTCCGTCATAGATAGCGTTAGCTACGTCTGATACTTCCGCACGTGTTGGACGTGGGTTTTTTTGCATAGAATCTAACATTTGAGTAGCTGTAATTACGAATTTTCCAGCTGCGTTACATTTAGCAATGATATTTTTTTGCATGATTGGTACTTCTTCAGCTGGCACCTCAACTCCAAGGTCACCACGTGCAATCATAATACCATCTGATACTTCAATAATTTGCATCGATATTGTCGATAGCTTCTTGACATTCGATTTTTAGGAACGATTTGAACGTGTTCGCATCCTTCTTCTTTAAGAATACGTCTAACTTCTAATACGTTATCTTTAGTACGAACGAATGATGCAGCAACGAAGTCGATATCATTTTTACATCCGAAACGAATATCCTCTTCATCTTTTGGAGTAATCCCTGGTAATTTTGTAGAAACACCTGGTACGTTAACTCCTTTTTTTGTTTTTTTAAGTACTCCACCATTTTGGATAGTTGTATAGATTAATCCAGCTGCAGTATCTACACTTTTAACTGTTAATCCGATTAATCCATCATCAAGAAGAATAGTATCACCAGCTTTAACATCATGTACTAATTCTCCATAAGTGATAGAGAATTTTTCTGGTGTTCCTAGAACTTCTGACATAGATACAACAACATCTTTTCCAGTTTCTAAGATGATTGCATCATTTTCCATATTGTGAGTTCTGATTTCTGGTCCTTTTGTATCTAAAAGGATAGCTAAGTTAGTTCCTGTTTCTTCTCTAACTTCTTTAATAGTTTGGATACGAGCTCCATGTTCAGAATAGTCACCGTGTGAGAAGTTAAGACGACAAACGTTCATTCCTAACTCTACCATTTCTGTAAGTCTTTCTTTAGTTTCAGATTTAGGTCCAATAGTACAAATTATTTTAGTTTTTTTCTGTATCATAATATTAATTTACCTCATAATTTTATCGTTAATATATATTCTAACTTATTTTCAATATGTTTTCAAACATTTTTTCAAATTTTCAACGTTTACAAACAAAGAAAACGTTTTTAGATTGAAAGTTGTTTAGAAACTTCGTAGATTGATAAATCGACATTGTGCACATCGCTAAATACATCTTCGAATTTAGTACTTACAAGTTTGTTATTTTGAATACCTACTGCACGTCCAGATTTACCTGCAATTAGTAATTGAACTGCGTAGTTACCAAAACGTGATGCTAATACTCTGTCTTGTGCTGTTGGAGTCCCACCACGTTGGATGTGACCAAGAATAGTCGCACGTACTTCTTCACCTGTTAATTCTTTTAATTTAGCCGCTAATTCTTGTCCACCCATTACACCTTCTGCAAGAACGATGATTGAGTGTTTTTTACCACGACTTTCACCAGCTTTAATACGAGCTACTACTTCATCAAGATCTTCTTTTTTCTCTGGGATAAGAAGACTTTCACTTCCTCCAGCGATACCAGCATATAGTGCTAAGTCACCAGCATTACGCCCCATAACCTCAATAATAAATGCACGTTCATGACTTGATGCTGTATCACGCACTTTGTCGATAGCATCTACTATTGTATTTAAGGCAGTATCGAAACCGATAGTGTAGTCTGTACAACAAATATCGTTATCGATTGTTCCTGGCACACCGATTGTTTTAATGTCCATCTCGTTACTTAAAGCCATAGCTCCACGATATGAACCATCTCCACCGATTACTACTAATCCATCAATACCTAAGTCTTCTAAGTTTTTAATAGCTACTTTTCTTACTTCTGGATTAGCAAATTCTGGTAGACGAGCTGAATAAAGCATTGTTCCACCACGGTTAATGATGTTACCTACATCACCTACCTCTAATTTCTTGATGTTATTTTCTACTAGTCCTTTATATCCCGAAATACTCCATATACTTCCAAACCATTGAAGATTGCTGTTCTTACTACGGCACGCACAGCTGCATTCATTCCAGGTGCATCTCCACCACTTGTTAAAACTGCGATTTTTTTCATGTAGTTTTACCTTCCTCTGTTTTTATTTAGATTAATATTTTTAAATTTACTTAACAACAATACCATATTTTAACTATTTTTTCTAGTCAAAACACGGTATTGTTTGTTTTTTTGTTCATATTTTTTCTTATTTATCCTTATATGCTAATTTTTAAAGGCTTTTCAGGTAGATTTTCCAAAAATTTATGAACAAATTCCTGTTCATTTTTTATATACACTGTTTTAGCCTGCGTTGAGTTATTACTACGTAGCATAACCACCTTAACAGCTGATTTATCAGTAATATAGCTAGAAATCAACTGAGAAATCGATTCATCGATAACTGTATAAATAATTTTTATATTTTTTTCAGACAAAAATTATTATAATTTTTTTAAACTAGCAAACTTTTTCAAGTATGTATTGTTCCTATTGTTTCTAACTTGTTTTTTTCAAAGTCATCACTACAAACTCTCCGACCTTTATAAAAGTATTTGCGTATTTATAAACACTAGGAAATACAGTTACATCATAATCATTTTTACCATCATTGACAGTTAAAAATGCCATGTAGTCTCCGTTTTTTGTTTTTATTTCTTTCTTCGTAATAACTTCTACATAACTATCCGTTATATCTCGACCAATATATTGCAGTGGAAGATACGAGTATTTTTTTCTTTTTTTCCACTTGAACAGGGTGTTTTAAGAAATATGTACCTGTAACTTCTTTTTCCATTTGAATTCTTTCGGTAATAGAATAGTCCTCAACTTCTTCTACTTTTAAAGTTAGACCTGTTTCTGCGGATAATGCTACTCTAACATTGTTTATATATTGGCGATTATCTTCATAATAATCTTTAACTTTTTTTCATAAGCGTTGCACGATTATAACCAAAAAGTATCCAGTGCTCCAGCTTTTTACTAAAGAAGCTGCAGCTTGATAATCTACTTTTTTTATTCATTCTTTTTAGGAAATCATCAATATCCAGGTATTTACCAAAAGTTCAAGCGATCTTGAACTATTTCATAACTACTGCGGTATCCAACATTTTTTTAATAGCTGTTAGCGCAAAGACTATATCTTGTTTATAAACACTAAAAATCACTTAAACTAACATTAACATCAGGTTTTACCAATTTAATTCCTAAATTATTAAGCTCTTGTTTATACTCATTTATTTTTTTCTCACTACTAATAACGTTATTAAGCAACGCTGTCATAAAAGTACTTTAGTATAATAAACTTTCAAATAAGCTAAACGATACGCAAGCATACTATACACAACCGCGTGACTCTTATTAAAACCATAATTAGCAAATGTAACGATAAGGTCAAATAAACTTTTAGCTACATTACGGTCGTAGCCAGCAGCTACACTTTTTTCTATGAAAATTCGTCCATAATATTCCAAATCTTCTTTTTTTCTTTTTTTACTAACAGCTCGTCTCATATTATCCGCTTCATTAAGTGACATATGAGCAAAAATTCACCGCTATAAGCATAATTTGTTCCTGATAAACAATTACACCATATGTATCTTTAAGAATTTTTTCAAGATTAGGATGAGGGTAATTTACCTTTTCTTCCCCATGTTTTCTTCGAATATAAGTTTCAATTTGCGCCATAGGTCCTGGACGATATAAAGGCATTCATCGCGACAATATCATTGAAACTCCGTTGGTTTAAGAAGGCGTAGTTTTTTTCCTTCATTCCACTAGATTCAAATTGGAAAATACCTTCCGTTCTTCCTTCCGCAAATAGATTATATACTTTTTGATCTTTATAATTTATCCTAGTAATATCAAACTCTGGATTTTCCTTTTTAATCTGTTCAACAATGCTAGATACCATCGTTAGATATCTGATTCCAAGAAAATCTATTTTTAATAATCCAACACTCTCGACATCATCCATTGTCCACTGCGTTAAATATTTAGTCATATTAGATTCAGCAAGAGGTGCATATTTCACAAGAGGATTACTATCACTTATTACAACCCCCGCAGCGTGAACAGACGGGTTTTTCGGTAGACTTTCTAAACTCAGCGCTATACTAAACCAACGGCGGTTAATAGTACTTTCATTAACAAAATTACGCAACGGCTCAGAACTTTCATAACATTCTTTTAAAGTTCTTGTAGAACTAATATTACTACTAATAAACTTCAAGGCATTATCATCAAACTGCAGAATTCTCGCAGATTCTCTCGCAGCACTTTTAGATTGAAACGTTGTAAATGTAATAATTTGAGCTACCTTATCTTCTCCGTATTTTTCTTCTACATATTTAATGACTTCATCACGACGCGTATCCTGAAAGTCTATATCAATATCTGGCATAGAAATACGCTCTTTATTTAGAAATCTTTCAAACAGTAAATTATATTCTAGAGGGATCCGCTTCTGTGATATTTAATAAATAACAAACTAAACTTCCCGCGGCACTACCACGTCCAGCCCCTACTAAAATTCCGTTACTTTTGGCATACTTAACAAAATCATAAACTATTAAGAAGTAGTCATTAAAGCCCATTTCATCGATAATTTTCAACTCATACTCATAGCGTTTTTTTATACTTGTATAAATCTTTACCTAATAATTTTTTTCTTTCGCACCTTTTTGAACTAAATAACGTAGATAGTCTCTTGATGAGAAAAGTTTTTGAAATACATCTTCATCCTTTTACCATATTTATATTTAGGTAGATGGTATCCTTTAAATTCTAGATTGTATCGACATTTATCAATAATTTCTGCTTGTTTAACTAGTGCTTTTTTTCTAACATTGATTTCAATAATGGATTATCAACATTTAATAAATTCATAAAATCTTCTTGAGTTCTAACAAAGTTACTACCTGTCGTCGTAGTTAACTCAGTAATATTAAGTTTGGCATTGTCTCTTATTGCACGACTTACAATTACTTGTTGGTATTGATCGTTATTTAAATAAAAAAACTTGGCTTTTGTATAAACTACATTTTCATAATATTGATAAAGACTAGCATCAAACTTTTTCATTAAATCCAAAAATAAAAAAATCAAAACCTTTTAATACATCATTTAAGTAGCTAAACTCCATACTATCTCGAAGTTCATCAATAACAATAATTACAAAATCTTCTTTAGATTTTTTTAGTTCTTCGACAAATTTTTTTCAATAGACCATTCTACTTTGTTTTCTATCATTGTTGATATTTCCAACAAACGATAAAAACATTTCGGTATTTTTTTACATAGTATATTGAACTTTTAGAAAACTAATGCCATAACCTAACTTTATCTCTAAACCGTGCACTAAATCAATATCAAACTTTTTAGCGATTTTTGTGAGCTTTTAATTGCACCATAAAGAGTTGGATCTGTAATAACTACAGTATCTTGCCCGTCTTTTTTTAACTTACTAAATAACTCAGTATATTTGATTGTACTATTTAATAAATCATAAGCACTATGCACTTGCAAATTGTAATAAGTCATAATTCTCCTCCTTTCTTTAATAATCTATTTATTTTTTTATTATATCATATTTACATGAAAAACTAAATAAAAAAATAAGGACTCTACTAGAGCCCCTATTATTTCATTATCCACAAATCGAATCATCTTCTGCGCTACAACCCATATTTTTCACCTAATTTTTTTAGTATCACTATTGAAGTAGCGATATATTCTTTCTTTATCATCACCCTATAAAATATATCGGGTTAAAAGTCTCTACTATTTAAACTACCATCTTCGTTTAGCATTTCATCACATATAACCCTACGCTCTATAGTAGCTATAAAAGTTAGTGTAATCACCGTGTTCTACTATATGCTCTACACGACACTCAATACTTTAATAAAGCATTCATCTAATAATGGGGCATCCACCTTTTTTTCACCTAAATCATAAGTAATATCTGCCATACCAATCTTATTTTTGACCAGAATGGAAACCTGCCATCTCTACTTTATTTAGAATCTCTTGGCATGGAATGTTTAAAGTAAACTCTCCGTATTTTTTTATATTCGCTACTGCATTGCTTTTTGCTTGCTAAACCTATAGTTAATGTATTACCTAATGAGTATGATGAACTCATAGTAGTAACATTATATTTCCACTTACTATCTTTATACCCTATTAATACAACAGGAAATCCATAGTATAGTTTCTTTGTATTCATCTCTGTTTTCATAAATTATATTCCTTTTTATATTTTCTCTTTTTTTATCTTTTTCGCTATAAAAAAACTAATAGTTTTTCACTAGATTGATCTTCTATATATTTAAAATCATCAAATTCTATATTTTTTTATTTGTTCTATATCTGTAACTTTACCTTTAATAAGTTCTGTTAAAAAATTTTCCACGTGCTTTTTTTGGAAATCGTAGAATGAGTTTTTAAAACCCCATCCTTATCTTCCATGAAAATTTATTTTTATAAATTTATCTCGTGAAGCTGGTGAGAAAACCTCTTCGAACTCACTTGATAATAACGATATAACAAAAGTCATCATTTTCAATAGCTTTATCATAATCCTCTCTCCAAAAAGTTTTTTTAGAGAAGTATTCCCCTATTTTACACTTTTTGTAGAAAAGTCTAATCTATGTTCACTTATTGGGATAGTACGCATTTATAACTCCATATAATGCTGAAGTTATAAAAAAACATTAGTCACTTATATACTTTCCCTATCCTCTTCATTAAAAGCTTTGACGAGCAATATTTCGATACATAAGTCCATTAAACAGCTCTAATGCAGGGTAACTATCTACGTCTTTCTTAGTTAATTTTTTTCCCAACGAGCATATTCTTCTTTAGCTTTATCCTCTTTTTATTTTTGTAAATCGACTTTAATTCATCAATTGTTTTTGAAAGAAAAATTCATTTATTATACTTTTTGTTTTTTTCGATAATTTTTTTCCCCAGATACTTTCTCCGCTTTACTATTTAATTCTTTAGCGGTAGGTATTAAAAATCTTCATTATTATGCCTCTTCTGGTAGCTCTAGAAAAACTATTTTCTATTAAACTATCTACTTCCATTAATACAAAGTTAAATTCTGTTGCTTCTATCTCTGGATCAATAATTAGAGTATTAAAATAACCAACTACAAAGTCACGATTAGCTATTTCTAATGCAAACATATACTCACTAATTTCATCAACTAAAAAAAGCAGTTTGTTGTAAAACTTTATTTTTCAAAAAGTATTTGCGTAATGTACTGATTCCATTAGTCTTCTAACTTTTAATTCTGGATAGTTTTTCAACAAAAACGGTCCCTAATATATTTTGCTAACTCTTCAGTCTTAAATTTATCAGTATTTTGCTTTTTCCTTTTTTTAATACTTCTTTATCTTCTAATTTTTTTTCAGCAGTTGAGTTAAAGATGTATGTAAACTGTTCATTTTCTCTCTCCTTAAATTTTTTTCTTACACAATATATTTTATAAAAAAATTAAAAAAATCGCTAGTTATAAGGTTCCCTCGAATAAATATTTTTTTCAAAAAAATCTAGAGTTCAATTTAAAACTCTAGATTTACCTTACCTTAGCCGTTATAACAATTTATAATTTCGAAATAATTTATTTCTAATTTCTTCATTAGAAGCATGCCCTAACATACCTTTTTAATTCCGCTAACTTCTGATCTAATTCATTAACGTTAATATTTAACGTAGTATTTTTATAAATCATTTCATTATCTGTTTTTTCACTATTTTCATAGTCTAACGACAACTCTTCATACATTTTTTCACCAGGTCTAAGCCCTATTTCTTGGATATCAATATCTTTATATGGCTCTAATCCTGATAGTTTAATTAAGTTTGTCGCAAGGTCTATGATTTTTACAGGTTCTCCCATATCAAGTAAGAAGATTTCTCCTGCACTAGCATAATATCCTGCTTGCAGCACTAGTTGTGCCGCTTCTGGAATCGTCATAAAGTAACGAATAATATTTTTATGGGTAATAGTAATTGGTCCGCCTTTTTTAATTTGTTCTCTAAAAATAGGAATTACAGAACCATTAGATCCAAGAACATTCCCAAATCTTACCGCCGCAAATTTAGTATTATATTTATCCCCTTTTGATTGAAGGATAATTTCTGTAAGACGTTTAGATGCCCCCATCGCATTTGCAGGATTAACCGCCTTATCTGTAGAAATCATAATAAATCTCTCTACATTTTTCTCAATCGCAACATCCATAACATTTTTTGTACCAAAAACATTATTTTTTATAGCTTCTTGAGGACGACGTTCCATTAAAGGAACATGTTTATGAGCTGCAGCGTGGAATACTACATCTGGTTTATACTTATCAAAAACCTCACCTAATGCTTCTTTATCACGAATACTTACGATTTCTGAAATATAAGAGACATTATCATAAGCATCTGTATGACTCTTTTCAAAATCTAAGTCTCTTTCAAGCATATATAGTGCATTTTCATTTACATCTACTAATATTAGATTATTAGGTTTAAATTTGAAGATTTCTCGTACTATTTGGCTTCCTATAGAACCACCTGCACCTGTTACAAGTACATTTTTATCTCTTAAGTAACTACGAACTTCTCCTTGTGAAAGTTTAACTTCACCACGACCTAATAAATCTTCAATTGAGACATCTTTAAGGTGTTTAGCAATACTTTCACCTTCTTCAATAGCCACACCTGCACCCATTACTTTAACAGTTACATTAGTGTCTTTTAAGATATTTAAGATTCTATTTTTATTATATGAATCTATCGAAGGGATAGCTAAAAACACTTGTTCTACTTCATATTTTGGAATCATTTGTAGTAAGTCATATGTTGTTCCTACTACAGTAACTCCCACTAATAACTGAGTTTTTTCTATTATCGTCTATTAAACCAACAACATGAGCTTTAAACACGTTGTTTTTAGATAATTCTTTTAATAGAATATACCCTGCATCTCCTGCACCAACTATAAGTGTATTTTTTTATAAAGCAGTTTTACCATTTACACTAACTTCTCTTTCTCTTAGAGCACGATAAAGCATACGTATAAACATAATTCCCGCAATAATTAATAATGGTGAGAAAATCGCAAAACGTACATTAGAAAATGTATCTGGTAACATAAATTGGTATAATATACTTACGAAAAAGATCTCCAATTATTACCGACATACAAATATTGAAAAATCTCAGCAACCCCTAAGTATGACCATAGAGATTTATTAATACCAAATATTTTTAAACAATATACCATAAATTACTAAAGAAATAAGTAAGAATTCACAGATTTCCATTCCGTAAAAAAACGAATCATTTCTCCAGGATAAGCACTCCTACCTAAAAAAATATTGAAGACAGTACCCCCTAAAGCTACTATGATTAAATCAAGTAACATAATTAGTTTAAATCTATGATATGTATATAATTTTGATGAAAAATAATTTATCCATTATATCTCCTATATCATTAGTACATCAATATACTAATACTACTTAATAAATTCTCGAAGGTAATATTTAAATAAATATTACCTTTAATTTTTTTATTTTACTTTCTACATTCTATAACCGAAATAACTTGCTGCAGAAACTATAATTATAAGAACTACAATACTTATCCTTCTAGTTTCTTTTTATCATAATTATTTCTACAATTTTTCTGTACTACTAAAAATTCCAATAGCAGTAAACATCGTAATCATTTTTGTTTTTTTGATCATCAATAAATATTGCACCTACTATAATTCCCAATGCAACAACTGTAACTAACATATTGATAGCCAAAAACCTTAATTTCTTATTATCCATAACTATTTTTTCCTTACTTTAATAGTAACTTTAACTATTGCAGGATCAGAAGTTACACGTATGTCTTCTTTCGGATATAGCTTCAGATTACTTCGTTCTTCTGTTTCATCTTTCACATCACTCAAGTCAACATCTACTAGCATTTCCGTAAGTTTGTCTAACTCTGTTTGACTTTCCCCACGAACAGTTGCTTTTGTAGCTTCAGGCGTAATACTTACTAACTCATACCCTTCAGGTAATGCGCCTATAGTATTTACAGTTACCGGTACTTCTTTCTGTATATTTTTCACTTCAATAGTCATAACTGTAGAACTTGGTTCTATATGTATATCTTCTATCTTATTGTAGTTACTATCGTACGCTACTAATTTAGCTTCTTCTTTTGTATTTTTATTAATTTTCGTTTTATTATCACTTTCAGCTCTTACTTCTCGAATACTGTTAATAGTTTCAAGATCCCCTGAAATTTTAACATGTTCATCGTTAACTTTAAGTTTTTCTACTTCGTAACCCATAGTTAGACGTTCTTTTTTAAGCGTTGGTGTAACAACAAACTCTTTCGTAGTTTTTTCACGTATAGAAACAGTTATCGTACTTGGTTCAGCTGTACCTTCTATACCTTTTTCTAAACCTTCTACATCAAGTTTTACTTTTTGATCATCACCTATTTGTGAATTTTTAAGATTTAGTTTTACTTTGAAGTTCTTAGCTACACTTTCTTTTTGTACTTTTGAAGGTGTTCCACTAAGTTTCACTGAAACGGTATTTGGTATACCTAAAACATATTGCTTATCTCTATCGTATTCTGCTTCTACTTTAACATCTGTTACCCACACAGTTGTATTATTATCAGTGTTTCCTATAACCGAAAAAGTTTTTTTATTTTTTTCATTAACTGAAAGAAATAATAAAAATAGCTATTAGTAATGATATTAATTTCAATTGATTATTTTCTTTTTAATCGCATACTAACACCTCTTATATTAGATTTTCTGGAGATTGTTGCCAGTTTTTCTTCTAAATACTTAGTTAATTCTTTTTCAGAAAAATCAGTAACCAATCTGCCATTTTGACAAATACTTATCTTTCCTGTTTCCTCAGATATAACAATAATTATTGAATCTGTTAATTCAGATAATCCTAATGCCGCTCTATGACGCGTTCCGTAGCTACTTGCAATACTTCTATTGTCAGATAACGGTAGCACACAACTTGCTGCACGAATACTGCTTCTATCAATAATCATCGCCCCATCATGAAGAGGTGTATTTGGTATAAATATATTAATAATAAGCTCACTAGTTACTTCTGAGTTTATTTTTATTCCACTTTCCACATACTCATCAAGACCTGTATTATTTTCCATAACAATTAGCGCCCCTATTCTTCTACGCGCCATGTGCCTTGCTGAGTCAACAACAGCTTTTATGATATGTTCTTTTGTATCTCTTGTTGTATCTTTGTATTTTAGAATATTCGATAACTGGACACGACCTATATATTCCAAAGCACGTCTAAGCTCTGGTTGGAAAATAATCATTATTCCTAAAACTCCCCAAGTAACAACTTGGTCAAAAAAATATAAGTCATTGTTGTAAAACCTATGAAATTAAAAAAATATCTTTTAATCCTATGATGATTAAAAATACCTTTAACTAACTGCATTCCGCGTGTACCTTTTTAACAAAGTTAAAAGTTTATAAACTAAAAAAACCAAACAAGTAAGATATCTAATACATGTATTACTAACGATAAAGTACCAATGTTTGATAGATATTCAGCTATCATAATATTCTCCTTTCATAAACTTGTTAAATAATCATCACTTTTACAAAAATAATCTGTAAAAACAATCCATTTCCATTATTAAATAAAGACATTTTTTTGGATTATCAAAGCATATAACAATCCACATTTTATTATACCATAAAAAAAGCATAATATCGATACTTTTTTTATTAAAAATAAAAGCAAGAAAAATATTAGTAAAATATCCTCTTGCTTTTATATCTATATTATTTTAATTTTATATAGTTTTTCTATATTGTAATTTTCCGCTTCTAATTCATTTTCATTTCCTAAGATAAGATTAGCTACACTATACCCTATAATTGGACCTGTTGTTAACCCTGAAGAACCTAAACCGCTTATTGCATAAACATTTTTCAACTTAGGCACTTCCCCAAAAAACGGAGAATAATCTGACGTATACGCTCTAATACCAACACGCTCATTAATAATGTCAGCATCTTCTAAATTGCGAAGAAACTGCTTAGCTTCATTACCAAAAGTATCTAATTGTTCTTTATCTACTTCCAAGTCAAATCCCATTTCATTTTCGTGAGTAGCCCCTACACTAACTACACCATCTTCAAACGGAATTATATCTAGTTCCCCTTCTGGCATAATAACAGGATAGTCCCCTGTATTATTATCACTTACTTTATAATCACGCAGTTGTCCTTTTTGTGGTCTAACATCAACATCATAACCAAGTGGCTCTAATACATCTTTTAACCATGCCCCTGTCGCAAGAACTACAACATCGTACTCTTTATTATCAATAACATACTTATCATCTAATAAATTTATTTCTACTTTTTTATTGATAACATTTGCTTTAGATGCTGTAAGCAATGTTTTTACAAAACGTTCACCTTCAACTCGTCCTCCACCACTTGCATAAAGAACATCTCCATTATTATCAAAACTAGGAATAACTTTTTGAACTTCTTCTTTAGAGATTATCTCTAAATCACCTATCATCGGAGATAATTCTTTTCTTTGTTCCGCTAGCTCTTTTAATTCTGGAAGTTTATTTGCATCTTTCTTCAGTAAATATACCCCACATTGATCATAGAAATCGGTATTATAACCATCTTTTTTCAAGTCTTCTACTAATTTTAAATAAAAATCCGCCCCTAAACGAGCCATTTTATACCATGGCTTATTACGTCTTTTAGAAAAACCATGGGACTAATAATCCCCGCAGATGCTTTTAGTAGCTTGTCCTACTCCATAATCATAAAACTGTTAACTCTATATTTTCATCTTTTGATAAATAATAAGCACAAGTAGCACCCACTATTCCTCCACCTATTACAGCTACTTTCATAATTTACCTCACTTTTTTTAATAAATAATTTTTTTCTACTCAATAAAATTATACATCAAAAAAATTATGAACGTAAACTTTTTATAAAATAAAAAGAAACTTTATAAAAATTTACTAATTGACTTAAATAACTCTTACAAGTAAAAATAATATCTATAAAAAAACAATTATGGAGATTATAGAATGAAAAAAACAATTATTATTAACTGTTGCTATCGCAGTTCTTTCAGGAACAACACTAGGATGCGCTCAAAAATAAGAAAGACAACAACAATCAACCTACGAAACACAAGAAACAAAAAAAGAGTTATCCAATGAGGAGATAGTTAAAACAGCCTTAAACAACTTTCCCAAAAAGACAATAATCTTGAATTAGAAAGTAAACTAAATATAGCTACTCAAGTTGGAGCTGAGCATATTTCTTTAAATATATTATCAGACATCAAAATTGATGAAAAAGGAAATATATTAAAAAAACTCTTCTAAACAAGAAACTTCTGACGAAGGAAACTCAAATGAGAAAAAAACAAGTTTTCTTAAAAAAATAGATTCTGGCTATGAAAAAAATTTGATGTTGTAGATGGAAAAATTAGTAGCTAAAAAAATTGAAGATGATGCAGATTTTCTTTTCAGCATTAGATCTATTTTTTTCAAAAGGAGTTCTATATTTGACTTAGTACTAGATAAAAAAATTATGAAAAAAATGATACGAAAACTAACATTTACTGGGAAAAATTAAAGTTTTCTGAGATAAAAGAAAAAAATTTAAATTGAGTGATGAGGATATGTTAATTGATGGCAATGTAGACTTATCACAAATAAATATACCATTTTCTTTAGTGATAGATACTAATACAAATGAAATCACAACAATTACTGTAGATGTGAAAACTCCTATGAATGAAATCATTAAAGCAAATCTTGAAAAAGAAAAAGGACTCAATGGAGAAACAAGAATATGCTGTTGCGAAACAATTACTTGAAGCTATCTCAAAAAGATTCTAAAGGAGAGTATGTATTAACTCGAAAAAAACTAATAAAATAGACGAAATAAAATTTAATTAATATAGAGATAAATCTAGGTTATTTTTATAATAATCTAGATTTTTCTTCTATAATATAGTTACTATTATTGAGTAACTCTAGTTTTCATGATCAAACTAATATAATTGTCTTTACCTATTTACATTAAAGTACTATAATTAATATTAGATATATTTTTTTAATATATAAATAGAAATTAGATTATTAGTTTTCTAGACTAATAAATGGAGGTTAATATGAGTGAGATTAAATTAGTTCCAAGAAACGAAGTAGATAAAAAAATATACTTGGGATATGACATTACTATATAAAAGCGATAAAGAATTTATAAAGTTCTTTAGAAAAATATTAAAAAAAGTATTATAGAATTTAAAAAAGAACTACGAAGGAAAAATTAGCGGACTTTAAACATCTTTAGATAAAGCAGTAAAAAGAATACGAAGCTATGTATGAAGAATTTTATAAACTTTCTCACTATGCAGAACTTCCTATGACTGTTGATAGATTCAATGAAAATGTAGTTAATAACGCTACTTTATTCGAAGAAGTATCAACACTTTGGGCAAGCAACCTTAGCTTTTTTTCGACACAGAATTAGTAGGATTGGACGAAAGTTTTATAAATGAATTTGTAGAAAAAAACATAGACCTGATTTAAAAATATTTCTTCGAAAAAAGTTATTTTTAGAAAAAAACATACTCTTTCTAAAGAAGCAGAACAAGTAATTGCAAACTACGAGAGTCTTCCTAACTTTTTATAATTTATATGAAGTTACTAAACATGAAGATATGCAATTCGATAGTTTCGAAGCTAATGGTAAAAACATTAGAAAAATAGTTTTTGTATTATATGAAAAACTTTACATGAGATGGATAATAATAAAGAAGTACGTCGTGGTGCAGCAAAAAGTTTCTATAAAACTCTAAATGCATATAAAAATACTTCTGCGAATGAGTATATCTCACAAATCAAAAAAGAGAAAATGATTGCGACTATGCGTGGTTATGATAGTGTTATAGATTTCCTATTAGATAAACAAGATGGTAATCGTGAACTTTATGATCGTCAAATTCGTACTCTTATGGTAGATCTTGCACCTCATATCCGTCGTTATATTAAACTTCTTGCACGCGAACATAATATTAGCGATATGCAATTTGCGGATTGTAAAATTAATTTAGACCCTACTTTTGAAGTAGATATGAGTATTGCAGAATCAAGAGAATATTTGAAAAAAGCACTAGGTGTTCTTGGAGAAGATTACCTTAATATGATTGATGAAAGTTACGATAAACGTTGGACTGACTTCCCTCAAAATATAGGTAAAAGTACTGGTGGATTCTGTGCAACAGTTCCAAATGTAGCGGGATTCATCCTACTATCTTGGACAGGTAAAATGAACGAAGTGTTCGTTCTAGCGCATGAATTAGGTCATGCTTATCACTTTATGAGCACTGGTAAACACCAAACAATGTTAAACAACGACTGCCCTCTATACTTTGTTGAAGCACCATCTACTTGTAACGAAGTAATAGTATCAAATTATCTACTAAAAACAAATACTGATGCTCGCTTTAAACGTTGGGTAATTAGTAATATGATTAGTAGAACATACTTCCACAATATGGTTACTCACTACTTAGAAGCAGTATATCAAGATAGAATCTACAAAAAAGTAGATAATAATGAAATGCTTAACGCTGATGTTCTTTCTAAAGTAAAACGAGAAGTAATGGAAGAATTTTTCGGAGATAGTTTAGTTGTTAATGAAGGTGCAGAATTAACTTGGATGCGTCAACCTCACTACTATATGGGACTATATCCATACACTTATTCAGCAGGTTTAACTATCGGAACATCTATTGCTAACAAAATAGATAAAGATTCTAACTACGCTGATGTTTGGTTAAATGTCCTTTCTAAAGGTAGCAGTATGTCAGCATTAGACCTTTCTAAACTAGCTGGTTGTGATGTTAGTACAGATGAACCATTAAAAGAGGCTATTTCTTATGTAGGTTACTTAGTTGACCAACTTTATGAACTAACTGATGAATTAAATAAATAATAGAAAAGTACCGATTGAAATTTTATTCAATCGGTACTTTTTACTACCTACTACATTTTACTTAATTTTTCAAAACATGCTCGTTCACATTCGATAACCGCACTTCTAAAATTATTTTCTTCAAGCACCCTTACCGCTTCTATCGTACTTCCCGCAGGCGAACAGACATCATCTTTAAGTTTACCTGGATGTTCATTTGTTTCAAGTACCATTTTTGCTGAACCTAACACAGTATTCGCAGCCAATCTATATGCCACATCTCTTCGCAATCCATTAAGAACCGCACCATCAGCTAGCGCTTCTATAAACATATACACATATGCTGGACCCGATCCACTAATCGCTGTTAATCCAGGCATATCTTTTTCACTTATTACCTCTACTTTTCCTATATTATCAAATAACTCTACTATTTCAGGTTGCTCATCTTTACTAATAAGCTCACTAAAGCTAACTCCTATTACCCCCGCTCCTACTTCTACAGGTGTATTTGGCATAATTCTTACTACTTTTAGTTTCTGGAATAATAGCTTCTATATCTCGTATTTCTACAGATGCTGCCATTGAAATTACAATTTTATTTTTTAGTTCATCTTTAATTTCCTCTAATACCTTAGCTACTAAGTAAGGTTTTACACCTATAAATACTATATCACTCTTTTGTGCCAATTCTTTTAAACTACCACATGCTTGGACACCGTTTTTTTGAGCTGCATTTTGAGTACTACTATCAGAAGAGTTTCTAATAAAAATATCATTAGCTCCTACTTTACCTCCCGCTATTATACCCTTTAATATAGCACCACCCATATTCCCAGCACCTATAAAACCTAATTTCATAATATTTATCCTCCTTATTTGCTAGTCAAATTTTTACTATTTATTTAATTAATCCAACTTTATTATACCATACTTATAGTATTTTATTTTTTTATCATTCTTTATTATTCTAGAAAATCATATTATTATTAAGGAAGGTATGCTATACTAAAATTAAATATTTAATAATTTATAGAGGAGTACAATTATGGACAAAAGTTGGAAAGAAATATTTAAAAAAATTATCCCTAAAAGAGAAGAACTTTCTATTACAATAGATGAAATTAACAATAAAAAGAAAAACTACAACTATATATCCACCGGAGAAATTAGTATTTAGAGTTTTTTTGACTTTACCGCTAAAAAGATATTAAAGGTAGTAATACTAGGTCAAGATCCTTATCATAATCCTGGACAAGCGTGCGGACTTAGTTTTTCGGTTAATGATGGAGTTCCCCTACCAAAAAGCCTTATTAATATTTACAAAGAACTTTATGATGATCTTGGTATTAAACCAGCCAAAACTGGTAATTTAGAAAAATGGTTTAAACAAGGTGTGTTTTTATTAAATGCAGTTTTAACAGTTGAAGAAAATTCTCCAGCTAGTCATAGTAACCTAGGATGGCAAGATTTCACAGACTATATTATAAAAACTATTTCTAAAGAAAATAATAATGTCGTATTTATATTATGGGGAGCATATGCAAGAGGTAAACGAAAAACTTATAGATCAAACAAAACATAAAATTATAGAATCTGCACACCCTAGCCCATTATCTGCTTACCGTGGATTTTTTTGGTAGCAAAGTCTTTTTCTGAAACAAATAACTATCTAAAAGAAGTCGGGAAAAGAACCAATAGATTTTAATCTGGAAAAAAATAATTTATTTTAAGTAAATTTTAAGTAAAATTTTAAGTATATTTTTAAGTAAGAGTCCCTATAATATTGTCTTAAGCAAAAAAATAATGAATTTTCTTAACTTAACGACACTTGTCGTTTCTCCCTTTTAAGTTAGAAAAATGTTTTTGTTTAAACCAATATTTCGGTTAATTCTTTATGATATTAACAGATAATAAAAACTTTTTAATTTTTTTCATAATGTGGCTTGTCGCTCCCTAGGCAAGCTCATTCTCCCTTTTAAGAGTACATATTACTCTTTTTGTTATTTGTATATAGATATTAGAGAACTTAATTTAGTTCAGTAAAAAGACGTACACATCAACTTGTGTACGCCTTTTTTTATTTATATTATTTTTAATAGTAGATAAAACTTTCAACATAGTACATAGTTTTATTTTTGTCCATTTGGATAAACTTTATTATTTAATCTAACTGTCATAAGACCAGTTGGTTTTATTAGTTGCTACTGTTACATAAGGAATTAAGATTTTATCCCTTCTACTTTCCAATCTTCTGTTGGAGCAAATATAGAATTAGTAGTTCCACCATAACCTACTACACTACGTATAGCAAACATATTATCTTTTTTGAAGTAAACAACAGTGTTATTATCTGGTACTAATTTTTTTCTAATTCAGCTGGAGTGTATTCACTTTTTGCTTTATTTGCAGTAACTAGTTTTACACCATTTTCAACAAATAATTTATTTAGAACAGCATTAACATTGTATGTTTCAGCGTTATTTGTATTAAGTCTATCTAATAAATTAGCTGCTGGAAGATAAACAACTTGATTTTGTGTACTAGAGATACTTGCACTAAATCTTATTATATCTATCATTTTTGAATTTTTTTAGTATTGCTTAGCTATAATTAATAACGTTTAATAATTTTTCTACTTCTTTAAAGTTATGTTTATAGCCATTATTTTTGTTTTTTTCAGTAGCTTTAGAATTATCATCAGCTTTTTGGATTTTTTTGTTCAGTTGCTTTTTACATCGTTATTGTTTTTAACATTTTTTTTGTTCAACTGATTTTTTTCTCATCTTTTTTTACAATTTTTATTATTTTTGTTCAACTTTATTATTAGCAACAGTTGCTTTTATTGTCACTAGCATTTTGTTGAGTTTTTTTAGTATTTTGTGATACTTTGCTGTTATCACTATTTTTTTGTGTCACTTTGCTAGTAGAATTGTTATCTTTAACTACTTTATTGTTTTCTTCACTATTTCTAGTTACTTTGTTAGTATAACTGCTATCTTGAATAGCTCTATATATATTTGAATTATTTTGAGCTATTTTACTAGTTTGATCATTGTAATCACTAGTTGCTTTATAACCCTGTATTGTTACCGTTATTTTCTTGGGCTACATTATTACTATTCTCTTCAGTTACATTATTTCCCATTATCATTTTTTTATCTTTATTTTCATCTACATGAGCAATAGCTACTTTTGATGATTCATTAGCTATTATCTGATTTTTGTGATGAAGTATGTGAGCACCCTGTTAAAAGTCCTACACCTAAAATAAATACGCCTGTTGTTTTTTTAATAATTTTATTCATAACTGTACCTTCTTCTAAGAAAAACTATATTTCTATGTTTTTTTACAAACTTATTATACTCCTAAAAAAATTTCAAAATGCAATACTTTTTATTACAAATATTGTTACAAAAAAATATTACATAGATATTTCTAATTGTCATTAAACATTGATAAATTAACGTTTACAAGTATTGCATGTTACTATTTTTTTGTTACAATATTACAATTATGTTACAAAAAATCTTAGATTCTATTAAAAATGTATTCATATTTTCTCTTTATCTTGTATAAAGATACATTTATTTGAACTTGCTAAATGTTTATAGTAAAAATATACTCGATAAATATACTTATAAGGAGATTATTATATGAATAGAGTTGCTATTGTAAGTGCAAAACGAAGCCCAATTGGAAGTTTTGGAGGAAGTCTTAAAAATGTTTCTGCTGCAGCTTTAGGTTCAGCAGTTGTTCAAGATGCTTTAAATAATATAAACTTAGACCCATCACTTGTTGATGAAGTAATTATTGGTAATGTTCTTCAAGCTGGACTTGGGCAAAATATCGCGCGCCAAATAGCTGTTAATGCAGGTATCCCAAAAGAAAAAAGTGCTTTTACTGTCAATAAAGTTTGCGGATCAGGATTAAAAAGTGTTATTTTAGGAACACAGGCTATTCTACTAGGAGATAGCGACATAGTAGTTTGTGGTGGTGTAGAAAATATGAGTGCCGCACCATTTGTGACTAGTTCACCTCGTTTCGGTCATAAACTTGGTAACTTTGAATTAGAAGATAGCATTATAAAAGATGGATTAACTGATGTTTTTGAAAATTATCATATGGGTATTACCGCAGAAAAATATAGCTGAGCAATTTAATATTACCAGAGAAGAACAAGATAATTTTGCTTTATCTAGTCAACAAAAAGCTAGTTTTGCGATAGAAAAATAATAAGTTTGTTAATGAGATTACCCCTATTACAATTAAAACTCGTCGAGAAGAAATTATATTTGATACTGATGAATACGTTCGTCCTGAAACAACTCTAGAATCACTATCAAAACTACGACCAGCATTTAAAAAAGACGGTACTGTAACTGCTGGTAATGCTTCTGGAATAAATGACGGTGCAGCATGCGTTATTTTGATGTCTGAAGATAAGGCAAATGAATTAGGTCTAGATATATTAGCTTATGTAGATGGCTACGCTACAGCTGGTTTAGATAATAAAGTTATGGGGCTTGGACCAATTCCTGCAACTCAAAAAGTGTTATCAAAACTAAATCTAGATATTAAAGACATAGATTTATTCGAAATGAACGAAGCCTTTGCTTCACAATCTATTGCTGTTACACGTGAACTTGGATTAGATAGTTCAAAAGTTAATATTAACGGTGGTGCAATAGCGTTAGGACACCCTATCGGTGCAAGTGGTTGCCGTGTTCTAGTTACTTTAGTGCATTCATTAATAAATGAAAATCAAAATCGTGGACTTTGCTCTCTTTGCATAGGTGGAGGACAAGGTGTCGCTATGGCAATTTCTAAAAAAATAAAAAAATCGTAGAATATGTTCTCTTTGCATTTGCAGAGGACAAGCTATTCTATGCATTTCTAAAAATAAAAATATGCTAATAGAAAGGTTTCTTCTCTATTAGCTCTTTTTAGTCTTTATTTAAGTTTAATTTAAGTATACTATATTAAAAATTTGAGTGCTATACAACTTTTTTTAAAAAAATTTAATAGTCAAACTGTGGACTATTTTTTTAAAAAAATCTTATACAATAGTAATTGCGATAATTTTTATTTTTTTGACATAAGTATATGATTATTATAAATCCATATACTACATAATATTAATATATTCTATAAATAGTATTTATAGAATAATTACGTAGATCGAAAGGTAAAAGGAAATGAAAATAGGAATTGATAAAATAGGTTTTGCCATGCCTAAGTATTACTTAGACATTCGCGATTTAGCGACTGCTCGTGGCATAGAGCCTGATAAATTTACTAAAGGATTACTTCAACTTGAAATGAGTATCCCACCAGTGTCTCAAGATATAGTTACTCTTGGGGCTCAAGCAGCATTTGAAATTTTAGATAAAGAAGACTTAGAAAAAATTGATATGATTATAGTAGGAACAGAATCAGGTGTTGACCAAAGTAAAGCCTCTTCTGTATTTATTCATGGATTATTAGATATTCAGCCATTTGTACGAGCTATAGAAGTTAAAGAAGCTTGTTACGGTGCAACTGCAGCTTTAGATTTTGCAAAAAATCATGTTATGAATAATCCTGAATCAAGAGTGCTTGTTATCGCTAGTGATATCGCTAAATACGGAATCAAAGCTTCTGGAGAATCAACACAAGGAGCTGGAAGTTGCGCAATGTTAATCACTAGTAATCCTCGTATTTTAGAATTAAACAACGATAACGTGTGTCTTACTCGTGATGTTATGGACTTTTGGCGTCCAAATTACTCTCAATATGCCTTTGTAGAAGGTAAGTTCTCTACTGAACAATATTTAGGTTGCCTTACTACTACATGGGATAAATATTTAGAGAAAAAATAATAAACAATTAAGTGATTTTTGATGCGATTTGCTTACACCTTCCATATCCAAAAATTAGGATTAAAAGGTTTAAACACATTATTAGAAACAGAATCTGATGAAGCTATTAAAGAAAAAAACTATCAGATCGTTTTAATGAATCTATTTTTATATAGCCAACGCGTTGGTAATATATACACAGGATCATTATTCTTAGGTTTACTTTCTCTATTAGAAAAATAGTACGAACCTTAATCCTGGGGATAAAATTGCATTATACAGCTATGGTAGTGGTGCTGTTGCTGAAATCTTCAGTATGACTTTAGTTCCAGGATACGAAAAAAACAACTTAAACAAAAATCGTTTTTGACGAATTTAATAGTAGAACACGTATTTCTATAGAAGAATATGAAGAAATGTTCTTTAGAGATACTACTGTAGATAGCGAAGGAAATCTTGATATTTCTGATATTAAAGACGATAGTAGATTCGTATTAGAAAAAAATAGAAAATCATAAGAGAATTTATAAAAAAACAATTTTTAAAAAGAGGGAATTATGGGAAACATTTGGAGTAGATTTTATAAAAAGAATAGAGCCGAACGCCTAGAAGTTATCGAACAATCTAATATTCTTGAAGAAGAATATCTGAATTTAGTTAAAAGACAATACTGTTTTTAGATTACGATACCGCTAATAATATGGTAGAAAATGTTATTGGAACATTCTCACTACCATTTAGTGTAGTCCCTAACTTTGTTGTTGATAATAAAAGTTACGTAGTCCCAATGGTAACAGAAGAACCTTCTGTTGTTGCAGCTTGTAGTAACGCCGGGAAAATAGTTGCTTCTTCTGGCGGATTTACGACTACAATTCATGATAGAAAAAAATGATCGGGCATGTTGCCTTGTATAATATTTCTGATACTGATTCAGCAGAACAAACTATTCTTAATAATAAAGATCTACTTCTTAAAACAGCTAATGAAGCCTACCCTTCTATCGTTCAACGTGGTGGTGGTGCAAAAGATATTAACGTTAGAGTTTTAACTGAAGATGGTACTACTTTTGTAGTAGTATATCTTATTGTTGATACTTTAGAAGCTATGGGAGCTAATATGTTAAATACTATGTTAGAAGCTCTTAAAGTTTCTCTTGAATCTCTTACTGGTGGAACAGCTCTTATGGCTATACTATCAAACTACGCTACTAGTTCATTAGTTACTAGTAGTTGTACTATTCCTTTTGAAAAATTAGGAGAAAATGGTAAATACTTAGCAGAAAGAATTGAGCTAGCGAGTAAATTCGCTCAAAGCGATGTATATCGTGCTGCAACACATAACAAAGGTATCTTTAATGGTATCGACAGCATTGTTATAGCAAGTGGTAATGACTGGCGAGCTATCGAAGCATCTTGCCAAAGTTATGCTGTAAAAAAGATGGAAAATATAAAGGATTATCTACTTGGCGTTGCGATTTAGAAAACAACCTATTAATCGGTGAATTAACTGTACCTATGCCAGTAGCAAGTGTCGGTGGTTCTATAGGAATTAACCCCTAGTGTAAAAGTAGCTAGACAAATGCTAAATAATCCTGATGCTAAAACTTTAGCAAGTATTATTACATCTGTTGGTTTAGCACAAAACTTAGCTGCCTTAAAAGCTTTAGTTGGAGATGGTATTCAAAAAGGACATATGAAACTTCACGCTAAATCACTAGCAATTTTAGCTGGGGCTACTAATGATAATCTAGATTTAGTAGTTGAAAAATTACGTGAACAAAAGCATATGAACCTTGCTATCGCAAAACAAATAGTTTCGGAATTAAATAATTAAAATCAATATAACAAAAAACAACTTCAAATTTATTTTTGAAGTTGTTTTTATATTTTCTTAATATATTAAGCAGCTTTTTTATATCCTGCTCTAGCTGCAGCTTCTTCTGAGCTATAAACTACTACATTATTAGGTGCTACCTTATTATAAGATGGATGACCTGGAGTGTAGTATTGACCACTCTTCTTACTTGCTCTTACTACAACCTTTTTTTAGCTTTTTGGTTGTGGTTGCACTTGTTTTTTTGTGCTTGAGACTGTTGAGCTTGTGAATTATTTTTTTATCTTTTTGCTTGGTCCGCTTTTTTTCTTTTTTTCTGTAGACTTAGAATCTTTGTCTTCTTTTTCTTCTTTGTCTTCTTTATTTTTCTTTTGTTTATTATCTGACTTTTTTTATTTGCAGCAGCTAATTCAGCTTTTTTTCTCTTCTTCATTTTTTTCTGCTGTTCTTCTGCTCTTTTTGTTCTTCTGAAGATTTTTCTTTCTTGCTCTTCTTTTTCTCTTCTCTTGATTTATTCTTATATTCTCTTCCTTTTAAAAGTCGCACTATGACGTGATGTTCCAAACAATGCAAAAAGACATAACTATTGTCGCAAAAAAATACCTAGAACTACTTTTTTTAATCTTGTTTTTTTCTCTGAATAAATTTTTATTATAGGTGGACACAAAAATATAAGACTTGGTACAAATACTACGAGTGCATAGACTATCCCTTGACTTACTAATACCATTAATGATATAAACATAAATATTATAAAAAAATTAGCCATAAAATTATATGTCCGTACTTATGTATAAAATTTTTTTCACAGTTCTTCTCCTTATTAATTAATTCTTACTTTGACTATTTTATCATGTTTTATTAGAATATACAATTATTTTCATGTAATTTATACTTTTTCATGCACAAAATCATAGATTTATGTAAGCATTTTTGTTGTTAATTATAAAAATATTTCTTATAATTAATATATATTAATCAGAAAAATCGGGAGGATTACAACTATGACTTTTAAATTACCTGAATTACCTTATAGTTTCGATCACTTAGAGCCAGTTATCGATGCTAAAACTATGGAAATTCACCATGACAAACACCATGCAGCTTACGTTAATAACTTAAACGCTGCTTTAGAAAAACACCCAGAAGTTGAAACTGGATGTATTTGTGGATTATTAAAAAATATCGACAAAGTACCAGCTGACATCCGTCAAGCAGTTATCAACAACGGTGGAGGGCACCACAACCACTCTCTATTCTGGAAATCTCTAACTAAACCAGATTCTTCTGAATTCGGTGGATTAGTTAAAGAAAAAATCGATGCTGAGCTTGGTGGATACGAAGAATTCGTTAAAACTTTCTCTGCAGCAGCTGCTACAAGATTTGGTAGTGGTTGGGCTTGGCTAGCACTTGATAAAGAAGGTAAATTAGTTGTTACTTCAACAGCTAACCAAGACTCTCCTTACTTAACAGGTCTTACTCCAATCCTTGGATTAGACGTTTGGGAACATGCTTACTACCTAAACTATCAAAACCGTCGTCCAGACTACATTAAAGAATTCTTCCGTGTAGTAAACTGGGACTTCGTAAACGAACGTCTAGCTAAACACTTAGAAAAATTAGGTAAATAATTTTGAAAATCACCTCTGTAATATTCAGAGGTGATTTTCGTTCTTGCAATTGGAAACTTTAACTAAATTTAAACTATTTCTTATATAATTTCTAAGATTTATTAATAGCGTGTAGTTGGTCTATTTTTTAAATTAGCCAACTACCCTATTTTTATTTTATAAAATTAGATTTGATTTGGAGGAAAAACTATGAGTAATTGGAAAGCTATTGTTGCTTTTGTAGGGGTAGCTGTATTTTACGAAGTATTAGTTTTACTTTTATGGCTCGGCTTAAAATGGATGTTGACACCTTTTATCTCACCTAAAGTAAGATTAGTTCTTGGTATCTTATTCTTTATTTTTGCTAACTTTTCTATTTTAGCTTATATGCTTCGTCTAGGTGCTCCATGGGTAAACTATGGAAACACTTGGTATTTCTACTTCCTAAACGGCGTAGTTATAGCTGTAATTTTATTAGTAGCAAAATTAGTATTAAAGCTATTTAACTTTAACCTTTCTCAAGGTATAAGTTTAGGTATAACAAGTATATTCCTTGTCGGAATGACCACTTTAGGGTTATATTGGGCATACTCACCTATAGTTAAAAAGTGAAACTATAAAAGTTGATAAAAAAATTGAAAAAAACCTATAAAAAAATAGCTATGGTATCTGACTTTACATCTTGGAACATTTTTTTCGGAAATGGTCAACTTGAAAAAAATTAAATAAAAATCATTGAAGAAGAAAAACCAGATGCTATCGTAATTGCTGGTGATATTATGGACGATGATATGGTTATGTATAAAAAGCGCAATATGGGTGAAACACTTAGCAAATTATCGGCACCTTTAGGCGTATACGCTACTATGGGGAACCATGACCGTGAAGCTCAAGAAATAGTAGAAGAAGTATCAAAAACTGGTATTAAACCATTATTTGATGAGAGTGTTAATCTAACCGATGATGTAATTCTTGTTGGACGTAAAGATAGAAGTGTTAGCAAGAATAGATTATCTACAGAAGATTTATTAAAAAATGTTGATACTAGCAAAACTACTGTTTTAGTGGACCATCAACCTGATGCTATTGACCATCACAGTACATTGCCTATAGATGTTCAGTTATCAGGGCATACACATCGTGGTCAAATATGGCCTATTAACTATATTACAGATAGAATCTACACACTTGATTATGGTTATGCTAAAATTAATAATAAACACTTCTTTACTTCTGCTGGTTATGGTTTTTGGGGACCACCTTTTTAAAAACTACAGCTCAAAGTGAAGTTTGGATGATAACTATTGAAGGAAAATAATAAAGAACAACCTAGAATTGATTTCTCAACTCTAGGTTGTATTTTTTTATTCTCGATCAAATTTATTTGTTTGTTCATCAATAAATTCTTTTGTCAAATACTCATCTATAGAACTCTTTTTTCTGTAATTTATAATCATCTCTAATAGAATCCCATAGTTCTTTAGCAGTTTCTTTAAATCTACACCATAATGCTCTCTAATTGTCTTAATATTTCGCAATATCTCCTGCCTCTGGATTAATCACTTCTCTTAAATCAGAAAAAAATCTTCAGCAATTTCTTTTCTTTCACTTCTGAATTATAATTTGATCTTACTTCATCTTTAATAGATTCCCATAATTCTTTAGTATCGCTAAGTAATAGTTCTGGATATCTATCTCTTAATAATTTAATATTGTTAATATCTCCTTTTGAAGCATCAACAACAGAGAAATAATTCATCTTTATAACTTTCTTTTTTTTAGCTCTTCTAGTTTTTTTCTTTACTTACTTTTTTTCTTTTCTTCAAAAATCTGCTTTTTGATTCACTATTTCTAGTTGAGAAGAAAAATAAATATTACTAGTGCTAAAAACAACAATTAAACCTATTTTCATACTTAAATACCTCTATCTTTCTTAATAATTTCTAATAACTTTTTTTAGCTTCTGGATATTGTAGAAAATAAGCCTTTCTTAATGTAGCTATATTTAGCGCATCACTTTGGCTAAAATCAATTAATCTTTCCAGTTCTTTCCTATAACTTTTACTTTTGCAATCTTTCTAATGCTTCTTTACTTTTTTTGCTTTACGTTGCTTGTTCTTTATCTAATACTGATGAAATTATCGCATAAACTAAATATAAAAACCAAGCATAACATAAATAGTATTCATATTCATAGTTATATCTCCTTAGTGCTTTCCAAATAAGTTATTATTATTATACACTTTTTTTGTGATTTTTTTGTAAAATTGATATTTAGCAACCTCAACTATCTAAAAAAATTGATTTTTTTAGCTATAATTTGTTATCATTAATTGTACTTTAATAGAAGGATTTGTAGAAACTATGAAATTTTTAACTGATATAAACAATGAAAAAAATACACAGAATTTATTAAAAAGCCATAAACATGGGAAATATGATGCAAGCTATTGAATGGTCAGCTATTAAAAAAATACATGGGGAGCTGTTAGAGTAGCAGTATCTGATGATGAGGATAATATTATCGCTGCAGCTCAAGTTTTTAACTCGTAAAGGACTTTGGTACGTGCCACGTGGCCCAATCTTAGACTACAACAATAAAGAATTATTAGGATTTTTTTCTTAACTAATCTTAAAAAATTCGCTAAAACTAAACAGGCAAAATTAGTTAAACTTGATATCCCTATAGCTGTTAAAGATGAAAAATTAGCTAACTTTAAAGATGTTGATGTAGATCGTAGTAACGATGAATTAATAAAAACATTTAAATCTTATGGATATAATCACAAAGGGTTTTAGCCTTGATATGAGTAGCACTATCCAACCTCGTTTTTAATACTGTTACGAAGTTAGAGCAACCTGTTCCTGATTTATTCTCAAAAGATACACGTCGTCTTATCCGTGATGCAGATAAAAAAATTCGTTGAAGTTAGACGTTGTGGAAAAGAAAACTTAGATGATTTCTTATTTGCCTTAGCTTGTACTGAAAAGAGAAAAAATATTTCACTTCGTGGACGTGAATATTTCGAAAATCTTCTTGATACATTTGGTGATAATGCCCTACTTTATATTTCTTATATAAATGTAGAAAAAGCACTTAAAGAGTGTCATAATCGTAAAGAAAAACTTTAGAAAAAGAAATCGAAGAACTTGGAGAAAAAAATCTCCTAAGAAAAAAACGTACTTTAGAAGAACAAGTAGCTGGAACAGACAAGTTAATCGCGCTATTTAATGGACTTGAGATTGAAGATAAGTCTAAAGACCAAGTAATTAGTGCTGCGATTACTATAGCTTATGGTAACCATGCAGAGATTATTTATGCTGGTATGAATGAAGACTTTGCTAAACTTCCTGCACAATATAAAGTATTTTCTGATACAATGAAAAAAGCCCAAGAAATGGGTATTAGCGAAGTATCTATGGGAGGAATCGAAGGAAGCCTAAACGATAGCTTACTAGGGTTTCAAATCTAAATTCTCTCCTAATATTGTTGAATACTATGGAGAGTTTGACTTAGTTATCTCTCATGTATTTAACCTAATGTATAATTATGGTCTACCTTTACGTAGAAAAAAATCTTAAAATTAATACATAGATAAAATTTTAATCCCTAGAACAAATATAGTTCTAGGGATTATTTTTTTATTCTATTATACTAATTTAAACACATCGTTTAAGTTTTCAGCCATTGTTGGGTGAGTAAAGATTTGGTCTCTAATATAAGTATATGGAATTTTTGTTATCAATTGCCATTTTTAATAATATTGATTATTTCTTCAGAGTTTTTTTACTAAATAATGTTGCTCCAAGAATTAAGTTAGTGTCTTTATCTACTACTACTTTAAAAAATTCCACGTGGGATCTTGGTTTACAGCTCCTCTTGGCATATTTCGCAACTAGTAATGATCCTACCGCTACATTGCTATATTGAGCTTTAGCTTCTTCTTCATGTAATCCTACATGAGATAATGCAGGTGAAATAAATGTAGAATATGGTACATTTTTACGATCAGCTGTAGTATATTCTTTTTTACCATGTAAGTATCCATTAACTATTCTAAAGTCATCTAATGATACATATGTAAATTGTAATCCACCATTAACATCTCCTACTGCAAATACATTCTCAACAGCTGTTTGACAATACTCATCTACAACAATTGATCCGTTAGGACGTAGTTCGATATCTGTATTTTCTAAGCCTAGATTTTCTGTATTTGGCACGACGACCTGTTGCATGTAATACTGCTTCAAATTCTAATTCTCCGTGTTCTTCAGTTACTACAACAACATTTTCTCCGTTGTTACGAACTTCTTTAGTTGTAGAACCTAACTTAAATTCTACACCTGTTTCTTCTAAGTAACCTTTTGCTAATTCTGCAACATCTGCATCTTCTCTTACTAGTATTCTATCTGAATGATCGATTACTGTAACTTTTACTCCAAGACGAGAATATAAGCTAGCGAACTCTAGTCCGATATTACCACCACCAATAATACCTAATGTTTTTGGTGCTTTTTCTAATTTTTGTAATTCTGTGCTATCGTAAACATTTTTAGAAGTTGTTAATCCTGGAATTGGTAATACATTGTTTTTAGCTCCAGTGTTAATTACCACAACTTCTCCTTCTAATTGTTTTAGTTTCACCATTTGCTGAGATTTCTACTACTTTATTTGATACAAATTTTGCACGAGCAGTATAAACGTCTACATTTGGGCTATTATCTAACATAGCAAAGTTTTTAGCGTTTAATTTAGCTACTACTTTATCTCTTGTAGCTTTAGCTTCATTGTAATCTTTTTTATTATCTGCAGCTACGATAAGAGTTTTTGTTGGGATACATCCAATATTTATACATGTCCCTCCGTACATTGCGCTACTTTCTTCAACAACAGCTACTTTTTTTACCTTCTTTAGCAAAATGTAGCAGCTAATGTTTTCCCTGCTTTCCCAAAAACCTATTACTAATAAATCATATTTAGACATAATTTTATACCTCATTTTTTTTATTATTTTTTTCAAAAATTAATCATTCTTGTTTAACCTTTAGTCTTTATTTTAGTCCTCTTTTGTTAACTATGCAATATATCTGCTTACAGCGTTTTCTTTAAATATTCTGATTTATTTAATATCAATTCTCAATAAAATTTGATATTCTTCGTTATTATGGTATAATATGCTTTGTATAAATTTGAAAATTTATGGAGGAATACAATGTCATTACCAAATTGTCCAAAATGTAATAGTGAATATACTTATGAAGATGGAACTATGTTAGTATGCCCTATGTGTGCTCACGAATGGTCACCAGAAGATACTAGCGATGTTGAAGAAGAAAAAGTATATCGTGATGCTAACGGAAATGTACTTCAAGATGGAGATACAGTATCAGTAATCAAAGACTTAAAAGTTAAAGGTAGCTCTTCGACTCTAAAACAAGGAACACGTGTTAAAAACATTAGACTAGTCGATGGAGACCACAATATAGACTGTAAAATCGATGGTTTTGGTGCTATGAAACTAAAAATCTGAATTTGTTAAAAAAATATAACAAAAAAACATTTACAATAAATAATTTTTTTAAGCAGTAATTTTAGAAAAATCAAAACATTTATAACTAATTATAGATTTGCTAATTTTACTGCTTATATTATGTCTAAATTCAGTTGAAAATTCTACATTAAGTATGAAAAACTATTATTTTTCAACGATTTCATGTATTCTGCTATTTACAAAAACATATTTTTTTCTTGTATAATATACACATGTCTTTTTAGAAAATACAATTGTGAAAATTAGTTAATTGTTATAACTTAATATTATTAAGTTATTCAATTTATCTAATTAAAAAAATTTAGTAAAGGAGAATTTTCTATGAGTTTTTATAAAAAAATACCATTATTAGTAAAAGCTTCTTTTTAGCTATTACTCTTGGGATTGTTCTTGGTAGTTCACTACCGACTTCTATTATTAGAGTCTTTGTAACATTCTCATCAATATTTCAGTTCATTCTTAGGGTTCACTATCCCACTTATTATTGTTGGATTTATCGTTCCTGGTATTAGCCAAGTTTCTAACAATGCTGGAAAATTATTAGGTCTATCAACTGGGAGTTGCATATGTTTCTACACTTATCGCAGGAACATTCGCTTTTATCGTTGCTAAATTTACATTTTACCTAGCATTCTTGCTAATGCAACACTACAAACTTTCCAAAACCCAGAAGATTTAATGCTTAAAGGTTATATCGAATTTAAGATGACTCCTATCTTCGATGTTACAACAGCACTTGTTATCTCATTTATTCTAGGTATCGGAATTTCAGCAACACAATCTGAAAGCTTTAAAACAAGGATTCAATGACTTTGGAGAAATTATTGAGAAAATTACTTTCTTCAGTAATTATTCCATTATTACCATTCTATATCCTTGGGGTATTTATGAATATTACTGCTTCTGGTGAAGTATTCAAGATTCTAAAAAAATCTTCATCATGGTATTCGCTGTAATTATCTTACTACACTGTATCATTATTATCGTTCAATCACGTTTGTCAGGTAGTGTAAATGGTAGAAAATCCATTTCAAGATGATTCTTAGCTATTGTACCCAGCTTATATCACAGCTATAGGTACTCAGTCATCAGCTGCTACTATCCCAGTAACACTGAAAAGTGCTAAGAAAATGGGTATTGATAAAAATATTGCAAACTTCACTATTCCGTTATTTGCAACTATCCACCTATCAGGTAGTACAATAACATTAACTACTTGTGCATCTGCAGTTTATTGGTTACAACACGGGGCAACATTCCCATCAACAGTAGTTATGATTAAATTTATCATACTTCTAGGAGTTACAATGGTTGCCGCTCCAGGTGTTCCTGGTGGTGCTGTAATGGCAGCTCTTGGATTACTACAATCAGTTCTTGGATTCAATGAAGTTATGTTATCACTTATGATAGCTCTTTATATCACTCAAGATAGCTTCGGAACTGCATGTAACATCTCTGGAGATGGTGCTTTATCAGCTATCGTTGATAAATTAAATAGAGTTTTCTTTAAAAAAGATAAACAACAAGACTTAGCATAAATAAAATAAATAGTAAGCAGAAATTTCTGCTTACTATTTTTATTTTAGTTTATATTTTAATCTCACTGGATTATGATCACTATATCTGTAATCTTGGCCTAAAGTTTCTACACTAACTACTTCGATATTATCACTTACCATATAACCATCAATAATAAATCCATAAGTCCCTTCACTACCACTTACGTATGGTTTATTATTAAGCCTCGCTGAATTTTTGCTTTCATCATAAACCAATTTAAATCCTTCTGGAATTAAACTCTTATCAAAGTTCTCTGCACGCCATAGATCCTCTGGAACCTTATTGATTTCTTCTTTAGATAATGTTTTTAGCGATTGGTTAAAGTCTGCACCTACCAGAACATAATTTCCTTTTTTGTACTCTTTTTGAACAAATTCTACTAGCTGTTTAGTTTGAGCTATTTTACCCTTATTTTCCTTATCATACGCATCAAAGTGCGCATTAATAATAACTAATTGCTTATCACTATTTTCAACTTTACTATAGATAACTGAAAATCCACGTTTTAAATTCGCTAATTTTTCAGGGAAAGTAAATGGAATTGGCATTTGATAACGTTCTGCACGATCAACATTGTGTTTGTAGCTGTATAAATACCACTATTTACCTTACCTAATGTTGGCCATGGATAAGGAATATACTTAACTTTAAAATTATATGCCAAAATACTATTTAAACCTAGTTCTTTATCTAAATATGATACTTGGTTAATGTTATAACTACGTTTTGAATCTTCATCAACTTCTTGTAATAAAGTAATATCTGCATTTTCATCTTTAATTATTTTGGCTATATTTTTAATATTTTCTTCTACATGGGCTTTATCAAGTGGTAAGACCATCTTTCCTCCATCCATAAAGAAATCTTCATCTTTATCAAGACCTGCATACCCAATATTCCAATCAAAAGCGGTGTACTCTTTACCTATCTGCACACTCTCACTTTGCTGTTTTATAGTATTTTGTAGAGTTAACACTTCTACATCCTGCGGTTTATATTCTGTCGCCATTAAATACCCTACTAACGCTCCAAAACATAAAACTAGCGTTAAAAGTATACTACCTAATATTTTAAATAATTTCTTCATAGAACCTCCTTAGATTTAATTCGCTATATTTTTAAAAAAGATTGATTACATAGCTTTCCTAATTTTTTATATTTAGGTTGGTTATAAATCAATCTCTCTATCATTATTTTTCTATTTGTTTTTTATCGGGAACTTGAGATATGATAATACCAGCAAACACTATTAACATACCTAATCCTTCTCGAATACCTACATGTTCATTAAGAATCAATACTCCACCAATTACTGCAACTATCGACTCTAAACTTAAAATAAGCGACGCTGTATGAGGTGGTACATTTTTTTGTCCTACTATTTGTAAAGTATACCCTACCCCACTCGAAAGGACACCTACAGCTAGTAATGGCCAAATCACACTTAGTATATCCGCAAGTATAATTTTTTCAGTAAAGACAGCTAATACTAAACTAAGGATTGATACAACTACTAATTGAACAATTGATAAAAACATTGAGTTAACTCTAGCAGCTGAATAGTCAATAACTATTATATGAATACCAAATAAAAGAGCACTAATAAGAACAACTATATCTCCTATTTCTAAGCTAAATTCCTCTTTTACTGAAATAAAATAAAAACCCAATTACCGCTAATACTAATCCGATAATAAAAAATTTATTTAGCTTATTACCTAGAAAAATCCCAATAAATGGAACGAAACATATATATAATACCGTAATAAATCCTGCTTTCCCTGCCGTTGTCATACCTACACCTACTTGTGATATGTACATTGAAACAAATAGAACAATCCCACATATTATACCTAAAATCCATTCTTTTTTCTTAGATACTTTCATTGCAAGATTCTTTGGATCTTGACTTTTATATAATGCTGGCATTAATACTGCAGAAAGAATAATAAAAATAACTGCAATTACGGATCTAATTCCTACTACTGTAAGTGGTCCAAGTACTTTACTAGCAATATTTTGCCAAATAAATGCAAGTCCCCAAACGATTGTTACCATAATTAACAAAACTTCTGAAATAAATTTTCTCACACTACACTCTCCTTTATTTAAATTTCATTCTTATCCTATACCATTGTATATTTTTTTAAAGATAAAAATTCAACTATAATTACTAATTTTTTTAAAAAAAGATTTTAGATTTTAATTTTAGATATAAAACCCTCATAAATAAGAAGGTTATGTAAAGATATATTCTCTACATAACCCTCTCACATAATACTATATTGAAGATTACTCTTTTTCTGGAGCGTCTTTAATTAGTTCTAATTTTTTTCAACTGGTAAGTATCCTTTTGTGAAATCTTCTACGTTAA
>BNJU01005826.1_pt1 | contig 165675 bp, 177 predicted proteins | sample 8539281 | NCBI WGS metagenome assembly BNJU01 (sample SAMD00202456, study PRJDB9452) | human saliva metagenome | isolation source: human saliva | place: Japan | reverse complement strand
TGGAAAAAGCCGCCTTTCTTACACGCGTCAGATATTGTATCGCACACCGAATGCGTAGAGAAAGTGAACAAAAGCAATTTGTGGTGAAAGATATTTCCCAACTGGTACATGAAGGGCGGGATATTGTGGTGCAAGTGGTAAAAGATCCGCTTGGCACGAAAGGTGCGCGACTCACTACGGATATTACCTTGCCTTCCCGTTATTTAGTATTCATGCCGGAAAAACAGCCATGTGGGCGTGTCACAACGCATTGAAAGCGAGGAAGAACGTAATCGCTTGAAAGAACTCACCTTGCCTTTATGTGATGAATTGGGCGGTTTTATTATTCGTACTCGCGACCGAAGGGCGACTGAACTGGGATTTACAACAAGATGCCGATTTCTTAAAACGCTTGTGGCGAAAAAGTGCTGAGAACGCCGTGCGAAATACCCAACTCGTTCTATGCTTTACGGCGAATTGGCGCTGACACAGCGCATTCTGCGCGATTTTATCGGCGAAAATTGGATCGCATTCACATTGACTCCCGACTTTGTTTCAATGAAGTGAAGCACTCACCGAAGAGTTCATCCCAACCTCACCGACAAACTGATTTTATACACGGGAAATCAACCGCTCTTTGATGTGACAGTGTGGAAAAAGGCATTCATCATGCTTTAGATAGACGAGTGAATCTCAAATCCGGTGGCTATTTGATTATTGAGCAAACAGAAGCCATGACCACGATCGATATCAACACCGGTGCATTCGTGGGCATCGTAATTTGGAAGAAACCATTTTCAACACCAATATTGAAGCCACCAAAACCATCGCGCAACAACTTCAACTGCGCAATCTCGGCAGCATGATTATCATTGATTTCATCGATATGCAGTGAAGAACACCGTAATCGTGTGTTGGAATCCTTGCAAGATGCCTTATCGCGTGATCCGGTGAAAACAAACGTGAATGGCTTCACGCAATTAGGGTTGGTAGAAATGACCCGTAAACGTACGCGGAAAGTTTGGAACATGTATTGTGTTGCGAATGCCCAACCTGCCAAGGTCAGCGGACAGGTAAAAACTGATGGAAACCGTGTAGCTATGAAATCATGCGTGAAATTATCCGCGTGCATCATTTATTTGCCAGCGAACAATTTGTGGTTTATCAGCTCCCACGCTGTTGCCGACTATTTAATCAACGAAGAATCTCACGGTTTGTTAGCCGAGTTGGAAGTCTTTATTGGCAAACAAATCCAAGTAAAAACCCGAACCGTTTTAACACAGGAACAGTTTGATGTGGTGGTGATGTAAAAAGTGCGGTGGAAAAACAATCCATTTTTTTCGAACGTTTTCGTTTTATGTCATCGAATGTTGTTTTTCCCTCACTACAATAGCCGTCCTGAGCAACGTATCCTTGTATTAGGGATAACGCAATTTAATTCTTATCCCCGACAGTATGTTGGGGATTTTTACATAACAACGCTGAGAAATAATATGGTAAAAAGAATCCAATTCCTTATATTTACAATTAGAAATTTTACGGTTAATTCCAAAACGCAGTTACATTAGTAGCCATGAAATCCAACGAAGTTGGAGAACATTGGTTTTTCGTGATATTCGTAGCATTCAACGTCAATTAAAAAGTCTCATCCGAACAGTTTGATATTGAATGTAATATCCTCAGCAAGCCTTACAGTTATCGCTGGAAAGAAAATGCTAAAGGGCTCGATTTTGCCAATTTCTAAACGAGCAACAATCCTTAGTATTAATGCTGGCGAAGCAATATTTGAAAAGGCATTTTGCCTGCGAATATTCTCAATTCCATGGAATCCTTTTTAAGCAAGCCGAATATAACTTGGTCTATGATGCCAATAAAAATCCGGTTCCGAATGGTTGAACAAAGTGGCTATTGCGCCAACCAGCCAACCGTTATTGCCGGCTAAAATTGAGCCCGAAATTTTTGCTCAAATTAGCACCGCACTTTATCAAAATCGATTCTTACAGGTGCATTACCGAAGTATTCACGGCAAAGAGCACAAAGCACAAGTTAAGCCACTTGCTTTGGTGCAACAAGGCCCGAGTAGTTATCTCGTCGCGCAATATGAACATGGTGATATTTTTGCATCTTGCTTTGCATCGTTTGCTTGAGGTTACCGTGGCACCATGCAATTTGACCGCCCGGATTTTTAATTTGAAAGCTTATATTGAAAGCCAAAAATTCGGTTTTAGTTATGGCAGAAAAATTCGCTTAACGTTCAGAGTGGATAAAGCGATTGGTGGATTTTTGACAGAAACGCCGTTATCAGTCGATCAAACGGTGAAAGATTGTGGCAGTGAATATGAAATTTCAGCTACGGTCATTGAGAGTGAAATGTTGAACTGGTGGATAGCTCACTTTGGTGAAAATTATCAAGAAATTGAGCGTGTATATTTAGAAGAAAACAGTATAACGACATAAATTGTCGCTTTGTGATTTTATGATAAATCTATCTGAAGAGAGGACATTCAAATGAAACAGATTGTGTACATTGATATGATAATGTGATGGTAGATTTTCCATCATGGTATTGCAAAACTAGATGATAAAACCAAGCGAGAATATGAAGGTCGATATGATGAAGTAGAAGGTATTTTTAGCTTAATGGAGCCAATGCTCAACGCCATTTCGAGCTGTGCATAAATTGATGAAAAAAATATCATATTTATGTACTTTTACTGCGCCTGGCATAATCCTTCCGCTTGGAGTGATAAAGTAAAATGGATTCAACATTATTTTCGGTGAAGAAAAAGGTTCAGTCTATACAAACGATTGATTTTTATCCCATCATAAAAATCTCAACCAAGGCGATTATTTAATTGATGATCGCATTAAAAATGGTGCTGGTAAATTTCAAGGCGAACATGTTCATTTTGGTACAGAACAATTTGCTAATTGGAATTGTGTCTTATCTTACTTAGGCTGTGGGCCTTTTACACCAAGTGATGTGTTGCAAGATTGTTTGAAAAAGCCAGCCGCACTCGTGCAAGTTGAAAATGAGGATCAAAGCCGAATCATTGGTGCTTTGCAGATCGCTATAAATGGCAAGTGTTTAATTTAGCCTGTGTTTATGCGGATGAAACAACAACTGAACACAAAACGGTCTATTTAATTATCAGCCCTTGTCACAGTGATGAATTTAAATTGCGTATTGATGCCGTGATCGCTCATATTCAAGCGGAATATGAAGTGCTATTACGCTCAAAATCACAGCTAAAAACAATATTTCAACGCCTTTCAGATAAGCCATTCTTGCATATTGACAAGCTATAATTATCAACCACTTTATAAAGCAGGGAATATTTTTTTGGCATGATGGGAAGAGATAGACAGATTGATGAGATTCTGAAAATGAGAGGAGAGGAAAAACATGACAGTGAAAAATAAACCAATTTGCATCGTATTAACCGGAGCCGGAATTAGTGCCGAAAGTGGCATTCCTACCTTCAGAGCGGAAGACGGTTTGTGGGCAGGGCATAAAGTCGAAGAAGTTTGTACACCGAAGCCTTAAAGAAAAACCGTGCAAAAGTATTGAGTTTTATAATGAACGACGTCGTAATGCTCAATCTGCAGAGCCTAATGTCAGGCACTTAGCTTTGGTTGAATTGGAAGAGTTTTATGAAGTTCATATAATTGCCCAAAAATGTGGATGATTTACATGAGCGAGCGGGAAGTACTAACGTACTCCATTTACATGGAGAATTGAATAAAGCTGCAGTAGTTTTTAATACCGATTACATTGTTCCATGTTTGGGTGATCAACTATTAGAGGATAAGGATAATCATGGTCATCCAATGCGTCCACATATAGTCTTTTTGGGGAAAATAAAATTAATGTTTCCTAAAGCAGAAAAAGTTAGTGAAAAAGGCAGATATTGTGATTGTTATTGGCACTTCATTACAAGTTTATCCAGCTAATGGATTGGTAAATCTCGCTCCATATGGTTCACTTATCTATTTGATCGATCCTAATCCCAATACCGGCTTTGTACGCGCAAGTGATTGCAGTAAAAAGAAAAAGGCAGGTGAGGGAGTGCCAAAGGTAGTGGCAGAGTTATTGGAGAACGTAAAAACACATAGAAAAACGACCGCTCACGCAAATAGCGACTTCGGTCGCTATTTATCGTTATTCCCTTGCTTAAGCATATGCATAATAAGCGTTTCTTTTTGTTTCGGATTGATGGTTGCTGTGGCATTCTCGAGCAATTCGGTTTGCCCGCGTTTTAAGGAAATATTATTAAATACAATCATTTTTCGAATACATCTGAATTTGTGCCTATTTTGCAATATTTTTCCTTTTCGGAACTGTTCTATTCCAATTTTTATTGATTTACCAGTCAGAAAAACCCTCGTATAATAAGGGACAATAAAAGACCTATTTATCGAGAAACCCCCTATCGAAAATGCAACAAATTAATATGAAAACAACAGGCACGCCCGATGTGCTTTTTATCGAAGAAACGGAAATTCTCAACCACAAGCGGGAGAGATTTTAGTGAAAGTGGCATATGCGGGCGCATTAATCGACCCGACATTATGCAACGCCAAGGCTTATACCCAATGCCGAAAGGGGGTTACACCCATTATGGGCTTAGAACTTTCAGGAACGGTTGTTGCTATCGGAGAAGGTGTAACGGCATTTAAACCGGGCGATGAAGTCTGTGCCTTAACCGATGGTGGTGCTATGCTGAATATTGCATCGTGCCTGCTACGCAAGCCCTGCCGATTCAAAGGCTATTCTTTGCTTGAAGTCGCAGCGATTGTCCGAAACCTTTGCCACTGTGGGCAATGAAGAAAAAGCAGACGTCATCCGTCAGCTCGAGGCACACCAATTAACTACAAAACCGAAAACTCTGCAGAAGTGTTAAAACAACAAGGCATGTGGATGCTGTGTTGGATTTGGTCGGTGCCAGCTACTTCAAGGTAATATCGACAGTCTTCGCCAAAACGGACGGTTATTTTTAATTGGCTTTATGGGCAGCAACATCGCCGAAAAACGTGGATTTATTGACGTTGCCTAAAAACGCATCCACATCACCGGCTCAACGATGCGCAGTCGCACCAAATTAGAAAAAGGCAGAAATCACCGAATCCTTTACGCAACGAGCTCTGGGAAAAACTCGGTAACGGTGAAATCGGCAAACCGATTATTCATCAAGTATTTGATTTTAAAGATGTAGCAAAAGCCCACATAGAAATGGGACAAAGGCACGCATATTGGGAAGGTGATGTTGGATTTCACTTTGCTCAATCAATAAGGAGAAACACCATGAAACTTTCTATTCTCAATCTTGCCCCCGTTCGTGAAGGGCAAACTTATTTGCAAGCGGTCGATTCGATGGTGAATCTTGCAAAACATGCTGGAGAACATTGGCATTGAACGCTATTGATTGCTGAGCATCATAATATGAAAAATTTGGTGAGTTCAGCGACCGCACTTTTAATTCAGCATACGCTAGCCAATACGAAGACCTTGCGCGTGGGGTCAGGTGGCGTGATGTTACCGAATCATTCGCCTTATGTGGTGGCTGAGCAATATGGCACACTGGAGACGCTTTATCCAAACCGTGTTGAACTCGGTTTAGTCGTGCACCAGGAACCGATATGCAAACGGTCGCAGCGACTTCGTCGTGGACGAAACAGTCTGGATTTCCTGCGGAAATCGCGGAACTTCGAGGTTACTTTAAAGATAGCAATCCTGTTTCAGCTTACCCTTCCGCAGGCTTGGATATACTGTTTTATATTTTAGGATCCAGTACCGAAAAGTGCCTATCTTCAGCAGAGCTTGGTTTGCCCTTTATGCCTTTGCTTCACACTTTTGCACCACGCATGATGGAAATGGCGGTGGAGATTTATCGCAAAACTTCAAACCCTCTACCTATCTTACTGAGCCTTGTGTCATCTTAGGTGTGAACGCGATTGTCGCCGAAACCGATAATGAAGCGAGACAACTGGCGACAACACAAACACTATTTTTCTTAAATGTGGTCACTAACGCGCAACAAAATTTACAACCGCCTTTGGCGTCAGAGGAAGATGTTTGGAAAGCTCAAATGCACGCTCAAAAGAAACCGCACTTTTGGTCCAGTCGATTTTCGAGGAAATCCTGATTTACAACCAAGAACGTGCCGTAGTAGAACAAATGACCGCTTGTTCGCTTATCGGTAGTCCTGAAAGCGTAGAATTTCAACTCAAGCAATTACGCGAACGGGTGCATTTTGATGAAATTATGGCAGTGAGCTATATTTTTGATGAGCAAAAACAATCCCAATCTTCACACGATGTTGAAAGCGATTGTGGACAAGCAATAGCGAGACAAAAAGAAAAGTGCGGTGAATTTCACCGCACTTTAAATCAAAAAATACTAATAAGCCGTTTCTATTGGTAAACCGGCTTTCTCCCAACCATCAAAAGCCACCAACGACGCTAAACACATTTTCATAGCCTTGCTCAATGAGGAAAGTTGCCACATTTCGGCTGCTCACGCCATGATAACAACTCACGATAATCGGGGAGTCAAAGTCCACCTGTTCTTCAAATTGTAAAAGCTTTGGTTGGTTAAATGAAAAGCCCTTTTCGCATGAGAATAGGTGAAAACGTTGTGGATCCTGAATGTCTGCAAGCATGGCACCATTTTTGCACCATTTCCAAAGCTTGTTCTGGACTCAATTTCTTTAAACGACATGGTTTGTTCCCTTTGCGCGCTGTTTATACACGCCATCAAAAATAATCAGGCTCGTCGCCAATACTAAACAAATGAATAACGGATAACTATCCGCATCCATTTCCTCTCCAATCAAAAATGAAATAATCACCATCAAAAATGGTTTCAACATAGCCCAGCAGGCAAGTAAATTCATCCATTGCATTTTATTGATGTAAATGGACGTCAGAAGGCGCAAAAAGAGCGGTCGATTTTTCGATTGTTTTCTAAACGCTCAGGAAAAAGGGTGTATCCAGCCAATGGCTTAGTCAATGAAGCTCCACGCAATACGCCGATTTACTGAATTGATCCGAATCCAAATACCGGCTTTGTACGCAAAGCAAGTGATTGCAATAAAAAGAAAAAGGCAGGAGAGGGAGTGCCGAAGGTAGTGGCAGAGTTATTGGAGAATGTGAAAAACACAGAGAAAACGACCGCACTTTTAAAATAAATAGCGACTTCGGTCGCTGTTTATCGTTACTTATCTTGCTTGTGTTTTAAGCATATGCATAACAAGCCTAATGAGTGTTTCTTTTTGTTTCGGATCAGATTCTGCAACCAATAATGTGAGTAGCGAAGCCGGTATCATTGATAACCGGATGACCATTATGATCAAACAAACGCCCATTTCGATGTAAGAAATCACTAAACAAAAACGCTCGCTACGTTTTTTACCGTCTCGAAAAAGGATGGTTTTTGACGACGAAATACAGTAAATGTGCGGCTTTTGCTTCAATGCTTGGGTAGGCGACCTCACCAAACACACTGATCTCAAAATTGCCTAAAATGGAAGATAAGCCATCATCTCGTTCACGCCCAAAGAGATCGCTTGCTTCACCTTTTTGCCATAAGCTGTACTTTTAAGTCTGCCAGTGTAGAACAGGCTTCGGAATAGGTGGGGCAACATACCCGCCTGCTGGGTTTTGCGGTTCGGCAGTAAACCTTCATCATATTGTTGTAGCCATAAAAATATATGCGTATAACGGCTGACAATATCCACTAATCCACGACCGCTTTCTAGCGTTAATGCTGAGGAATTTGCTGTTTTTTGAATAAGTGCAAGCGCTTGTTCCAGTTCATGTGCGTTTTGCTTTAAACGCAGTTGGTTAATGGTATAGCCTTGCAGTTAGGGTACCTTTTAAACGAGCGGTTGCCCAACGACGGAAATTAACACCTGCTTTATAGACTTTACTCGATAACCAACAGAGATAATCATATCTAAATCATAATGTTCAATTTCACGATTGACTTGGCGTTTACCCTCTTGGCGAACTATCCGGAATTTCCGGATAGTTGACTCTTTTTCAAGTTCTTCTTCATCAAAGATATTGGTAATATGCTCATTGATGGTGCGAACATCTTTACCAAATAATATAGCTATCTGTGCCTGAGAAAGCCAAACTGTATCCTTTTCAAATCTGACTTCCACTTGTGTCGATGCCATCTTGCGCTTGGTAAAATTTCAATCGGGTTTTGGTTATTCATATTCTTCCTTTGAAATAATAAGATATATGTATATATAAACAGGGTAAAGAAATGTATTGCAATACTGTATAATCCTAATTTTCAAAGAATCTTCTCAAAAGAAATTACGCATTAAACTTCCTAACGACACGAATTGTCGCTTGTTTGCATATCATTTTTATAAAAGAGAGATTTTTACTTTTTACACTCTCTCAATCCATTTATCGTCGCAATAGAGGAGAAAAATAATGCCAATGAAAGTCACTTTTAATCGAGATCCGCTTTTTGAAGAGGTAATTTGTACAACAACAAAAATTGCGTCTTGCTCAAATGTTATTAAACAGCAAGCAGGCGCTTTTAATTTTTGATGAAATTGAAGATGTGTTTAACGGTTCGTTTATGGAGCGTTCTGTTGCACAAAAAATAAAGCCTGGACAAATCAGTTGCTGGAGAACAATAACGTGCCGATGATTTGGTTATCAATTCGGTACACAGCATAGATGCGGCTTTTTGCGTCGCTTTGATTTTGTGTTTGAAATGCCGGATTTACCGCTGAAAAAATAAATCGGCGTTAATTTCGCAGCTGGCGAGGCGGTAAATTAACGGCGGAATACGTCGACATTTTGCCAAAGTGCGGTCACTTTCACCGGCGATTTTTAACGCGGTGTTCAATGTGCAAATACGGTTGATAACGGCAAAAAGCTTTTTCTGAGGTCTTGCTTACGCTCTTAATGAAACCTTACAGGCACAAGGCAAAAGAAAATTGAGCCGTTGGTGGAAAAGTAAACTGAGTTATCAGCTTGAGTGGGTTTCCTGCAATGAAAATATTCATAAAATCACCGAAGGATTAATGCGAACCAAAAAAGGCAGAATTTGTTGTTATGGTCCGCCGGGCACGGGAAAACCGCTTGGGCAGGTTGGCTTTGCCGAGCAGTTAGATATGCCGTTGTTGCTTTTGCAAAGGGTCTGATTTGCTCGATCCTGATGTCGGCGGAACAGAACAAAAATTGCGGAGGCATTTGAATCGGCGAAGCGTGATAATTGTTTGCTAGTGCTGGACGAAGTGGATACCTTCCTGTTTTTCACGCGACGGTGCAGAACGTAGTTGGGAACGTTCTCAAGTCAATGAGATGTTGACACAAATTGAGCGTTTTGAAGGTTTTAATGGTGGTTTCAACGAATTTGATGAATGTGCTGGATCCGGGCACATTACAGCGTTTTGATTTAAAATTAAGTTTGATTATTTAACACTCAGCAACGGTTAGATTTTTGCTAAACAACAAGCGGAAAAATTGAATTTGGGCGCATGGGCTGACACTCATTCAAAACTTCTCCTTGAGTTGAACTTACTCACGCCGAGGCGATTTTGCCGCCGTTGCCAGACGACACAATTTTTCACCCTTTGAGAATCTAGAAGAGTGGTTAGACGCATTGCGTGGTGAATGTCTTGAGACCAGAATTTTTCCGCAAAAAGGTCGGTTTTAATTGTTGTTGCGTTTTTCAGACAAAGCTTGAGATGTCTTATGCTGCCTACCGGAAGCTATTAAAGTGATGATTGAACGACAGTCTTAAAAACACGGCGAAAAACACCGTGAAAAACCACCGCACTCTTTCTTTTGCGCTAAAAGGGCAAAAACAACAGGGCTGAAAAAGGAAAGCTTGGTATAATCCGCAAAATTTCATTTTCTTAATTTATGAAAAAGATCGTTTTATTTTCTTTTATGTCTTCATTCTACTTGCCGGTGCAGGATTTGGGGATATCATCAACTACAACAGTCTTGTCAGCAACCTGTCAATGTGCAAAGGATCAACTCATTACTGTAGAACGTGGCACAACCGGCAATCAAATTGGTCACGTTGTTGGAGCAAGAAGGTATTTTTGGACGGTGCGGCTTGTGCCTTTGGGCCTTAAAAAATTGCATCCGAGATTGAGCAAAGTGAAAGCGGGCACTTATTTGTTGGATGATGTGAAAAACTGTAGAAGATTTTGCTGAAATTACTCAACTCAGGCAAAGAAGCGCACTTAACGTGCACATTTATTGAGGGCAACACCTTTAAAAATTGGCGAAAACACCTCGAAACGCACCGCACTTAAAACAGACCTTACAAAGATAAATCCGAACAAGAGATTTTCCAGTTATTGGCACTGCCAAAAAGTCTCAAAAGCCATTGATGAATGGATGAAAATCGACGGTTGGTTGTATCCGGACACTTATAATTACATGCCGAACTCCTACCGACTTAGAACTGTTGCAACGCGCTGCAGAACGCATGAAAAAAAGCCTTAGATAAAGCCTGGAATGAACGCGATAAGGACTTACCGTTAGAAAATCCTGCGAGATGTTGATTCTCGCGTCTATCGTAGAAAAAGAAACCGGCATCGCCGCAGAACGCCCTCAAGTAGCTTCGGTGTTTATCAATCGTTTGAAAGCCAAAATGAAGCTCCAAACCGATCCAACGGTAATTTACGGCATGGTGAGGATTACAACGGCAATATTCGTAAAAAAGATTTAGACACGCCGACCCCTTATAACACCTATGATGATTGACGGTTTACCGCCAACGCCGATTGCCATGCCAAGCGAAGATGCATTACAGCTGTGGCGCATCCTGCGCAAACAGAATTTTATTATTTCGTTGCCGATCGGCAGGGCGGTCACAAATTCAGTCGGAACTTGAATGAACACAATAAAGCGGTGCAGGAATATTTACGCTGGTACCGCCAACAAAACAGGGAAATAATATGGCAGGCAAATTTATCGTGATTGAAGGCTTGGAAGGCGCTGGCAAAAGCACCGCTCCATCAATGTGTCGTGGATACGTTAAAGGAATTGGGTGTTAATGATGTCGTGTTCACCCGCGAACCCGGTGGCACGCACCTTAGCCGAAAAATTACGTCACCTCATTAAAACACGAAACAGAAGAACCGATCACAGACAAAGCCGAATTGTTGATGTTATATGCCGCCCGAATTCAATTAGTGGACAATGTCATTAAACCCGCCCTCGCCCAAGGTAAATGGGTGGTGGGTGATCGCCATGATATGTCGTCCCAAGCCTACCAGGTGGTGGCCGCCAGTTGAGAGCGCTTTTTAACGCATTTAAAACAAATCGTATTGGGCGATTTTGAGCCGGATTTGACCCTGTATTTGACATCGATCCAGCCGTTGGTTTTAGCGCGAGCCTCGTGGACGTGGTGAGCTGGATCGTATCGAACAACAACATCTGGATTTTTCCACCGCACCTGTGCCCGTTATTTTAGAACTGGTCAAAGACAATCCGAAAGCCGTGATGATCAATGCGGAACAATCCATTGAGCAAGTGCAGGCAGACATTAAAAGTGCGGTCAAAAATTGGTGGATTTCGCTATCAAAATGAGCCTTTTACCCTTTGGCTGACGCCAACTTATCACAAAAATCACTACAGGCTTTTGATGAGGCTTTTAGGGACATCACGCCCTACTGATTCGCGCCGATGACGGCCTCGGCGTCGAGACAACTTTGTTCTGCATTGGCAAAAACGTCTGATGCTTAACGCTCAACGGGGCGGAGGCTTGTGGCGAATGCCATGCTTGCCATTTAATGCAAGCCAACAGCCACCCGGATTTCCAGCATATCGCGCCTATTGAGAACAAAGACATCGGCGTGATCAAATTCGTGCCATGAACGAACAAGCGACGCAGACATGCGCAGCAGAAACGGCAATAAAGTCATTTATATCGAACAGGCGCATCGTCTGACGGAGTAGCCCGTCAACGCCATTTTAAAAAACACTGGAAGAGTCAGCGTCCAAATACCTATTTCATTTTTGCAGTGCGATATGCAAAAGGCGTTGTTGCCAACCATTTTTCTACAGTCGCGCCAAGTGTGGAATCTCTTACCACCGGACACAGACACGGCATTACAGTGGTTGCAATCACAAACGTCCGCCGAAACGTCAAGATATATTGACCGCACTTTGGGTGAATTATGGTCGACCACTTCTCGCGCTTCGCCATGTTAGAGCAAAATTTACTAGCGCAACGACGGGAATTTTTACGCCAATTTTTGGCTATTCTATCGTCGTTGTTCGCCTTTTGGAATTACTCGCCGTTTTTACTAAAGAACTTGTCTCTGCAGCTAGACTGGATTGGTTGTCAGCTTTTTAAGCGATAGTTTGAAAAACAAACCGCATATTCACGAAGACTGGATTTGTCAGGATATTGAACAGGGCGTCATTCAATTTAGCCAAGGACTGTCTGCCCCGGCATTATTAAAAGCGACACAAATTGTTGGCAAAGTGCGGTCGGATTTATCGGCAAATTCGGCGTTGAATTTAGAATTGATTTTACTCGACGGGCTGACCCGTTTAATTACTGAAGTATTTGAAGGATAAAAATATGTTTATTGTGGATTCCCATTGCCATTTGGATGCTCTTGATTACGAAACATTACATCAAAACATTGCTGATGTCGTGGCAAAGGCAAAAGCACGCGATGTGAAACATTTATTGGCAATTGGCGTGACCTTGAGCCGTTTTTGAGAAAAAGTGTATCCGGAATTAGCAAAAATTCGATAACGTCTCTTTTAGCCTGTGGCGTACAACCTCGCTGGATTTTTGAAGAAGAACCTTGTGATGCCGCGCGTTTGTTACGCTTGGCGCAAGATCCGAAAGTCATCGCCATCGGCGAAATCGGCTTAGATTATTATTACAGTGCAGAAAACAAAGCGGCCCAACAAGCCGTGTTTGCTAGCCAAATTGACGTAGCCAATCAGCTCAATAAACCGGTCATCATTCACACACGCCAGGCGCGCGAAGACACGATTCGCCTGTTGCGCGACAATCAGGCAGAAAAGTGCGGTGGCGTTTTGCATTGTTTTACCGAAAAACTATGAGATGGCAAAACAAGCATTAGACTTAGGGTTTTTACATTTCCATTTCAGGATTATCACCTTTAAAAATGCGGAAGAACTTCGGGATGTGGTGCGCAAACTGCCGTTAGATCGCCTGTTGGTAGAAACCGATTCGCCTTATTTGGCACCGGTGCCTTATCGCGGTAAACAAAATCAACCGGCGTACACTCGTGAAGTGTGTGAATATGTGGCGACATTGAAAGGCGTTTCAGCTGAGGAAATGGCACAAATCACCACAAAAACTTCGAGCGTTTATTTAAAATTCAGGTACATAATTAACCAACCTCATTTCAATAGGGACAAAAAGATGAGAAAATTTTTAAAATATTTTTTATTTCCGTCATTTTTTATTTTTCATTTATGCATTGCTGCGGCGATAAATTATTCGATGCCAGCTTTCATGATGTCACCAAAGTGACCGGCGTTGAGGTGAAAACGGGTGGATAAAGACGGACCGATTACAAAAGCCAATCCGGCAGACGGCCCGACCCTGCGATGTGTATTTTATCAATACGCAACATGAAAAACGGCAAAGTGATGGTATATCGCAACGAAGATACCCGTTGGGGTTTTTCCGTTCTATTTCAAATTCGGCTCAGCCAATTTACAGGCATTACGCAAAGCCTTGGGCATGAAGAAAAACTGTGGAAATCAAATATTACGGTTGGCGTTTAACGATGTTTTGATGAGTTTCCAAATGCGTTATCCATAAAGCAATGGCTGAGACAGATTCGCCCAGCCATCCGATTGTTTCTTATATTCTTTATGTTGTTTTGCTCTTTACGCTCTTTTTCGCCATTCAATTTATCCGTGGTTGGTTTGATAGCGAAAAATTAATGTGTTCAGTGGTAAAAACCGGCTTTTTCCTAGGAACGCGTTTTTGCCATAACGCAGATGGATATAGAGAAAGAACATTAGCCCGATCGTTGCAAAAGGCGGCACCGGTAAACCCAATGTGGATAAACCGAGGTCGTGCATAACCTGATTGCCAAGTAACGCACCGCCGCCGATACCAATATTGTAGAGTCCGGAATAAATTGCCATCGCCACATCTGTAGCATCTGGTGCCAGTTGTAGCACACGAACCTGCAAACTTAGACCAATCCCTGAAATACCGATTCCCAGACAAATGCCAACAAATACATGGAAAATTCACTGTAGCTAAAGGTAATAGTAAGGCTAAAGAAATGACCAAAATTGCGCGGACGTTAAGAGGAATTTTTGCCGGTGCTAAACGATGAGCGGTTGAAGAGCAGGCTGGCGGTAATGCCGGAAAGCCCAAAAATCAATAAAATTGCCGTGGCAACGCCATTACTCATTTCTCCAATGCGGACAATAAAAGGCTCAATATAACTGTAAGCGGTAAAATGCGCCGAAACGATCAGTATCGTTAACACGTAGAGCCCCACCAAAAAGTGGGCGTTTAAATAACGAAGGCACACTGCTTATCGAACCGGCATTGCGTGACTGGCTAGGTGCGGTAGGAAACGATAGAGAAGTAGAAAGAAGACAAAAACGCAGAAAAAGCGATAATCCCAAAGGCTTCGCGCCAACCGAAATATTGTCCCAATTACGCCTGAGCGACAAGCTGACACCATTGCCAATGAGCTTCTATTGCTAACAAACCGATTGCTTGTGCTTTTTATCTTTCGCAACGCGAACGGCAAGTGAGGTGGTAATGGACCAAAAGATTGCGTGTAAAAGCAATACCGATACGAGAAAGCAACAGCACCCCAAAGTCCCACGCCAACTACTGGAAAGCACATGGCTTGCCACAAAAAATAATCAATAATTTAATGAGCAAACTACGTCGTTTCCAGTTTTGCCGTCATGAGCATAAAAGGCAAAGACATCAGCGACACAATCCACGCATAAAATGGTAATCATCAGCCCGGCGTGTTCTACAGGAATGCGAAAACTGTCGGCGATGTCTGACAATAAGGCAACCGGCAAAACTCAGTGGTGTTGAATACAAATGCGCTGCATGCCAGTAAAATGACGCGGAAAAAGTTCTTAAGCGTCGAACGATTTCTAAAGTCGCCATTATTCCCGACCTAATTTTACGTTTAAGAAGATCTTTTGTTGATTGCGCAAGTTTTTGTCAAATAGCACTTCATATTGTGGGGAGTAGCAATTATTAAAAGAAACGCAGGGGCAGAACAAATTCCGAATATTTTTCATTATTTGCTCGAAGCGTTAAATCTACATCACATTGCATGGATTTTAAGTTTACCTGACCGCTTCCTTCCCCTGAAAGTGCGGTGGTTTTTAACAGGATTTTTGTCAATCTTCAATTGATTCTCTTGAAGCTAGAATTCATCGACAAATTTTTATACGGCGTTTTGAATGCGTCTTTTTGTTTAACTTCGGCATTTTTGCCAATTGATCGGTAAATATTGCCCGGCAAGTTCCAGTAAATTTACACCGGATAACTCGCCATCATGCGCACTAAAAATAGAATTTACCGGCTTTTTATTCGCGACTGAACGAACTCGGCGGTAATGTCAAAAATCCGTGTTGCCGGTGAGCGTATTCGGAAAGTTAACAACGCCAATAAACGTCTCGATAGGGTAATTTTTGCCTCGAAAACTGACCGCACTTTGATCGGGATCGCCTCGCATAATCTAGGTGTGCGAGACAAACGAAATCAGCAATCCGAGATAATATCAGCGGTAACATATTTAGTATCTTTGGATAAATCGACTTCCGCACGGAGAGTGCCTAGCGGTTGTTGGTTTAGCTCAGCGTCTTCAAACACCACCGCAAAGTCTTTTCGGCGAATCGAAATTTCCCTTTATTGAAACGAAAATGAAAAACGTTGTAGATCACCATATAATGGTTTATCCCATTCAGCTGATTAGACTGAGGCCCATTGAATTGCACGCGATCTTGGTGAACATTATCCAGACTGAAATCGGAGAAATGTATTTGTATATTCGCGCATTATGTGCCCTATCAGAGAAAAACGAATCTTTTGAATATCTAACTGCGCAAGTTGCACATTGCCGGAAATTAACGTGGAAAAATTCAATTTCCCGGTTAACTTCCCGATAGTCACTTGTTGTGTTTAACCCTTCAAAAGCCACATAGGGTCGCGGGAAAAAGCCAATATGAAGATCTTGAACAACTGTTTTATATTGCGTTAATTTGGTACTGACCGCACTTTCCAGCTTATTCAGTTGAACGTAAAAAGTGCTGAGATCGCAACAACACGACCAACGTCATCAGGGCGATCTTTTTTCATTTATTTATCCTCGTCAATGCGACTGGCAACCGCGTTTTGTTGATTTTTGTATTTAGCGTCTTTACGGCTGTTATACGGACGTGCCGCCGCGCCACTTAACACTTCAAAACTCAAGGCGCCAATCACCATATTCGGACGCAACGCCAACGGCAATTTACCGGAATTATAAAACTCCAACACGATTTTGCCTTCCCAACCCGGATCGATACGGTGTGCCGTTACGTGCACCATTAAACCCAAACGCGCTAAAGAAGAACGTCCGTCCAACCAACCGATAATATTGGCCGGTAATTTCACTGACTCAAGGTTGTCGCAATGCAAGCATGCTGGGGTGCAAAGAAGGCTTCATCATCAGCAATAATAATTTCATCGCTCATGACCGACTCTAACTGCGCGGAGACTTCTTCTTTCGGCCCACTTAAATCAATATAAGGCGCGGAATGTTCACGAAACACGCGAAAAGAATTTCCTAAACGAACATCAATGGTCGCGCCATTAATTTTATCGTTAGACGGTCGTGGATTCAGAGAAATCAAGCCTTCATCCAGATAACGTTCAATGTCGGTATCACATAATCTCATGCCAGGCCTCCTATTTTTGCTTAATAATTGCATAATTTGCGCTTTTAACATATTGATCGCAATACGGTTTTTCCCTCCGCGTGGGATCACAATGTCAGCGTGTTGTTTAGAGGGTTCGATAAATTGCAAGAACATCGGACGCACAGTAGCACGATATTGATCAATGACGGATTGTAAGGTGCGTCCACGCTCTTCCATGTCGCGCTGTAAACGACGAATAAAGCAAATATCTAACGGCGTATCCACAAAGACGGAAATATCTGCCAACTGGCGTACACGTTCGTCTGTGAGTAACATCCCTCTAAAATCACAATACGTTTTGGCGTGAAATGGGTTACTTCATCGGTTCGGGTATGCTCCACATAACTATACACGGAATATCAACAGCGTTGCCGGCTTTTAAGGCTTTCAAATGGGCAATAAGCAAATCACGGTCCATAGAATTTGGGTGGTCATAGTTGGTTTTGACCCGTTCAGACATCTCTAAAGTGGCTTTGATCTTTGTAATAACTATCTTCTGCAATAATACCGATTTCTTCACAGCCTAATTCATGACAAAGCTCTTTGTAGCACCGTAGAGGCGATAGAACTTTTTCCTGAAGCCGAAGCGCCTGCAATGGCGATAATAATACAAGATGATGCTTGATGATCTGACATACTGTTTCCCTTTTCTCTCATTGAGTAAATAAATTAGCGAAATTATAAAGAGCGTTTTTGACATAAACTAGATCCATTTACAAACAATTTTTCTACAACTAATTTTTACGCAACATATTCAGCTCATAAAATTCTTCGTTTTGTGAGACTTCTCACATTAATTGAGGGGTATTTTTATGTAACATGCAAACCCTCGAAAAGCATTCGCTTGAGCGCATTTCAGTATTACATTTTCATTTTATGAACAATAAAGAGGTACAACATGAAACTAAAATCACTTTCTCTTGCAATTTCAACCGCACTTTAGCCGGTGGATTACTCGCATCATAGTGCAGCGGCAAAAGGACGTTTAGTCGTGTATTGTAGTGCGACGAACATTTTATGTGAAACCACCACCAAAGCATTCGGTGAAAAATATGATGTCAAAACCTCCTTTATTCGTAACGGCTCAGGCAGTACCTCTGCCAAAGTAGAAGCGGAAAAATAACCCGCAAGCAGACGTGTGGTTCGGCGGTACATTCGACCCACAAGCGCAAGCTGCTGAATTAGGTTTAATCGAACCTTATAAATCCAAACACATTGATGAAATCGTAGAACGTTTCCGTGATCCGGCAAAAACCAAAGGTAACTATGTATCCGCCATTTACATGGGGATTTTAGGTTTCGGCGTGAACACAGAACGTCTGGAAAAATTAGGCATTAAAGAAGTGCCGAAAATGCTGGAAAGACTTAACGGATCCACGTTTGAAAGGGGAAGTACAAATTGCTGACCCACAAAGCTGCCGGTACAGCCTATACTGCGCTTGCCACGTTCGTACAACTTTTGGGGCGAAGACAAAGCCTTTGATTTCTTAAAAAAGCGTTACATCCAAACGTTTCCCAATACACCAAATCCGGCGTCACCCCATCCCGTAACGCGGCTCGTGGTGAAGCAGTCGTGGGTATCGGTTTCTTACACGATTACGCCCTTGAAAAACGCAATGGCGCACCATTGGAACTCGTCGTGCCATGTGAAGGCACCGGCTATGAATTAGGTGGCGTGAGCATCTTAAAAGGTGCACGTAATATCGACAACGCAAAATTATTCGTGGATTGGGCGTTATCTAAAGAAGGCCAAGAATTGGCATGGAAACAAGGTGAATCTTTACAAATCTTAACCAACACAACGGCAGAACAATCGCCAACGGCGTTTGATCCAAATAAATTGAATCTTATCAATTATGACTTTGAAAAATACGGCGCGGCCGAACAACGCAAAGCCTTAATTGAAAAATGGGTTCAAGACGTTAAATTAGCGAAATAACACGCTAAAGTGCGGTCGAAAATTCTTGTATTTTTCTCACCGCACTTTTTCTTATATTGATGGCTCGTGTCCTCACGGCGTGAGCCTATCGCCATCATTAGGACGTACATCAACAAAAGTGCGTTACTCGACATCAAAAAACACAGGAGTGTTGAAATGAAACTCTCAAAAATTGCGTTAGCTCTTTCAGGCGTTGTACTCGGTGGGATGTTATTAAGTGGCAATGCTGCGGCAAAAGGTCGCTTGGTTATTTATTGCAGTGCGCAAAACACCATGTGCGAGCAAGAAGCCATGGCATTCGAGAAAAATATGATGTAAAAACCAGTTTTATTCGTGGTAGGCACGGGCACTATCTTAGCCAAAATCGATGCGGAAAAAGATAACCCTCAAGGTGACGTTTGGTATGGCGGTACAATGGATCCGCATTCCCAAGCGGGTGAAATGGGCTTGTTAGAACCGTATAAATCACCAAACCTGCCACAAATTGTTGAACAATTCCGTGATCCGCCCAAAACGAAAGGTAACTATTCCTCTGCTATCTATCTTGGTGTATTAGGTTTTGTGTGAACCCTGAACGTTTACAAAAACTCAATTTGCCAATACCAAAATGTTGGAAAGATTTAGCTGATCCTATGTATCGCAATGAAATTCAAGCAGCGGATCCGCAAAGTTCCGGTACAGGCTATACTCAATTAGCCACCTATATTCAGCTTTGGGGCGAAGAGGCCTTCAAATACTTGAAAGCGTTAAACAAAAAAACGTTTCGCAATATACCAAATCCGGTAACACAGCTAACTCGCACACTGCCCGTGGCGAAACAGCAATCGGCATCGGCTTTTTACACGAATATTCGTTAGAAAAAGCCAAAGGTGCTCCGGTTGAATTAGTGGTACCTTGTGAAGGTACAGGCTATGAAAATGGTGGGGTCAGCGTGATCAAAGGCGCACGCAATCTTGAAAATGCCAAACTTTTTCGTGGATTGGGCACTATCTAAAGAAGCGCAAGAATTAATATGGCAAAAAGGAAGCCTATTCCATTTTAACCAATACCACGGCACAACAATCGCCTTATGCGTTAGATTTTAAATCCGTTAACCTGATTAACTATGATTTTGACAAATACGGCGCCACCGATTTACGTAAACGCCTCATCACCAAATGGGTCGATGATGTCAAATTAGCCAAATAATTGTAGTAAAATTAAAGAAGCAATGCGCTGTTGCATTGCTTCACTCTTTCTACCAATGCGAGGTTGTATGAACGCAAACAAACTTCCACAATACATTCTGCTCATTTTTGGATCATTTTATCCTTAATTGCATACTTGGTTTTACCTTCCCACGCCCTAGATTACGGCTTGTTCGACAGCACTGCCGATGAATTCCTGATGCCATGGGGTGGTCGTCTTTAACATTACCGCCTTTTGGTTCCTACCGGTGATTTTGTACGGTTTATTGCCGTGGCTAAAATTACCAACCAATACGCAAGCCAAAGCGGAACTTTACTTATTAGTACTGGCGACATTATTTACCTTTATCAGCGCCAGCGTGCTGAAAATCAGCATGGGCTATTCGGTGATCGTTTTACTCATCGCTTTCACCGCACTTGCTACGCTCTCTTTGGCGAAGTTAAAGATTGCGCAAGGCGACAAATTTATTGCCTCCTTGCTGTGCATTGTGTTGCTGATTTTTCTTCTTTATCGTTTATCCCGACATTGGCGATTTTTGTTTCCATGTTCTACGACGGGGACACCTTTTGCACCACAACAAGTGATGCGTATTTTGACGCAAAGCTACATTGTGCGCGTCATCAGTAACTCCTTGTTCTTATCCGGCTTTCGTGGGTATCGTTTCTACGGTGTTCGGTTTAGCCTTTGCTCTTTACACGACCCGTATTGCGCGCCGAACAGCCTTTATCGGAAAAATCTTCTATTTTACCGATTGTTACATCACCTTTTGTGGTCGGGTTAGGGGTAACTTTAATGCTTGGTCGCTCCGGTTATGTGACCGAGTTTTTATCAAGCAATTTCGGCTTCACTAATCACAACTGGTTATACGGTTTTAACGGCATCGCTATTGCTGCAGATTTTAGCATTCGCGCCAATTTCCTTCATGATTTTAGACGGCGCATTAAAATCCGTGCATCCGTCCATTGAAGAAGCGTCTTATACGTTGCGTGCTAACCGTTATCAAACCTTCTATAACATCATTTTCCCGTTACTGCGTCCCCTGCCTTAGCGAACTCTGTTCCTCATCGTGTTCATCCAATCGCTCGCAGACTTCAGTAACCCGTTGGTGTTGGGGTAGCTTCGACGTGATTGCAACGCAAATTTACTTCTACATTGCCGGTTCACAATTAGATTACGCCCTCCGCCAGTACCCTTGGATCCATGTTGTTAATCTTCTCCTTGGCGATTTTTATCATTCAATGTTATGGATTGGCAACCGCTCTTATGTGACCGTTTCGGTAAATCTTATCGCGGCGATGTACAAGAACTCCCTACCGGCTTGAAATACACGATTATTTTCATGCTCGGCGCTTGGGTCATCTTCAATCTTGCTTTTTATACGGCAGTATTTTCACGGAAGCTTCACCGTCAACTGGGGTGTGGACTATACCTTAACCTTGAAGAACTACGCCATGTTGTTCGGTCAAGGATTAAGTGACGGTGCGTGGCCTTCCTTAATTAATACCTTAATTTACGCCGGTATCGCGGCACCACTTACCGCCATTTTTGGTTTATTAATTGCCTATATTGTGGTGCGTAAAGACTTCAAGGAAAAATCCCTGAGTTCTTAACCATGCTTTGTTTTGCCGTACCTGGCACCGTGGCGGGGTCTCTTCATTCTTGCCTTTAACAATGCGCCAATGTACATCACCGGCACCAGTATTATCGTGGTGATTTCCATGGTGATGCGTGACTTGCCAATCGGTATGCGTGCGGCGATTGCAGGCTTGGGACAACTCGATAAATCCCTGAGACGAAGCCTCCCCTTTCTCTGAAAGGTAGCTCGTGGAAAACCCTGTGGTATATCGTGTTGCCATTATAAAACCGGCCTTGCTTTCTGCGCTTGTCACCAGTTTCGTGCGTGCCATGACGACAGTGAGTGCAATCATCTTCTTTGGTGACTGCGGATACCCGTGTAGCAACCGCATACATCCTAAACCGTGTCGAAGACGGTGAGTATGGGATTGCCATTGCATATGGGCTCTATCTTAATCGTAGTGATGATGGCGATTATTTTTATTCTTCGACTGGATTGTTGGTGACACCCGCATTTCCCGTTCCAAAGCGATGAATTAAGTTGTAGGGTAAAAATATGAGTAATGATTTCTTAGTATTAAAAATGTCACGAAAGCCTTTGGCAAATCTGTGGTAATTGATGATTTGATTTAACCATTAAACGCGGCACCATGGTGACGTTGCTTGAGCCATCCGGTTGCGGTAAAAGCAACCATTTTGCGTTTAGTTGCCGGTCTTGAAAATCCTACCTCCGGGCAAATTTTCATTGATGGTGAAGACGTGACCAAATCGTCCATTCAAAAACCGTGATATTTGTATCGTGTTCCAATCTTATGCATTATTCCCGCACATGAGTATCGGTGACAACGTAGGTTACGGCTTACGCATACAAAACGTGAGCAGGAAGAGCGTAAACAGCGCGTTAAAGAAGCCTTGAATTGGTGGATTTGGCTGGGTTTTGAAAGATCGTTATGTGGACCAAATTTCCGGTGGTCAACAACAACGTGTGGCGCTTGCTCGTGCGCTTGTTCTCAAGCCGAAAGTGTTACTGTTCGATGAGCCGTTAAGTAACTTAGATGCTAACTACGCCGTGCGATGCGGGAAAAATCCGTGAATTACAACAAAGCCTTTGGCATCACGTCTCTATACGTGACCCACGACCAAACAGAAGCCTTTGCAGTATCCGATGAAGTTATCGTGATGAATAAAGGGAAAATCATGCAAAAAGCGCCGGCAAAGATCTGTATCAACGCCCGAACTCCTTATTCTTAGCTAACTTCATGGGCGAATCCAGTATTTTCCCGGCGAAATTGCAAAGGCAATACCGTTAACATTCATGGCTATGAACTTGTCTTAAATAATGCCGCCCAATTCAATTTACCGGACGGTGATTGTTTGGCAGGCGTTCGCCCGAAGCTGTTTATCTGCATGAAACCGGCACAGAAGTACAACGTTGCACGATAAAAAGTGCGGTGTACATGGGTAACCATTGGGAAGTTGTGGCGGTATGGCATGGTCAAGATTTGTTGATTAACTGCCGTCCGGAACAGTTCAACCCTGGCATTGCAAGAAGCCTATGTGCATCTTTCCGAGCAAGGCATTTTCTTGTTAAAAATCAGTAAAAATTAAAAATAATTGAAATTTTAACCGCACTTTGATTCAAAAGAGTAAAGTGCGGTTATTATTACGGCATTTTTAACGTTGGCGTTCCGTATCGTCATAGAAATAACTTAACCTAAGCTTGAGAATCACATGAGTAGAAAAAAGTCACTTTTAACCCTGCTGACCCATGATTATTGCACTTTGGTGGGGGCGCGCAGTTTTATACCAATCAGCAAGTGGATCAGGTCTTACAAAAAATTCCCTTTATTCTTTAGATAATCAGCTCAGCCTTCATGTCACCGAAACGGGAAATCATTTTTAGTCGAGACCTCACATTTAGCTTGGAAAATAGTGAGGGTAAGCGCACAGAGGTGATTTCGACTAAACCGACGGCGTTGCCTTTTATTACGGCAGAATCTCAGCTTTCGAACAGTTGGTGCGTCAATTAAATAAAAATCTTAATATCACGCTTGATAAAAACACCATTAACAGCAAATTTTCTCCGGTAGGCGATTATTTGCACCGGATCTTGTTGCTGAATTTCGTGATTTTACGAACAAAACGCAAACGCTTTCTTTGCTATTTAACTTTGATCCAAGTAGCAAAAATATCAAGGTGAAATCCACGCTGAGCGGATTTAATTATCGATAAAAACAGCAAATTAGAACAGCCGCAAGGGCACGCGCAATTACAGCGGGTCGATGATAATGAATATGCTATTCGGCTATTAGAACTGAATGCCAAGCGTTGAGGTGGATTTATTAAATGGTGAAAACACGAAAATTGCAGTTAAAAACGTCGCTATCGTCTTGATGTCAAATCGCATCCCGAGACACAGCAACGAGATTTATTGACGCAATTGAATAGCGAAACCTTCCAAATTACCGATAAAGCGCATAAGGCAGAGGAAAATCCAACGATTGTGCGTGGCTTATCACTGAATCTTGAGCAACAAGGCGTCAAAGTGCGGTGGATTTTTGCCAGTGAATTTAACGCATTGAACAAGCGACCGAGTGTTAAAAATGCCGTGAATTTTGCTATTGGTGTGCTGACCCATAATGAGCGTTTTAACGGTTCGCTTTCGGTGAAATCCATTGACGTACCGAAAAGATCAGCGACCTTTATTTTTCTTTTAAGGACACTGCATTCCAGCTTGAATTAAACAATACAGACCTTTCGCCAAAGCCGGTAGTACATTGCAAATTAAAGGCGACTGATGTCAAACAAACGCCGGCAGAACCAACGAAACAATGGCAACTTAGCGATGCGGATATTCGCTATCAACTGGATGACTATCCGTTACAAAATGAATTCGCGTTTATTCCGTTTTATTTTAGATAGCGTTGGCGACCAAAAACACCACCAAAAGAAGCGAGTCAATGCATATCTGCCTTGAGAGATCAATGGGTGAAGTCCATGGAAGATAAGGCACATTGGGAGATGACACTGAAGGCTTTTTCGCTATGGTGATGTAGCGTTGGAGGCGTTGGCGGTAAACGGTGATGCGAAGGTGGAAAATCAACACTATTACGGGACATCACACCTTTCATTAAAAACGTTAGCCTTGCCTGATTTTGCAAGTGCACTTTGAGGGATTGCAGATAAATATGCCGATGGTGCTAAACAATTACCCTCAGTTAGCAATAACGCAATTCTGTATGGGAATGCATAGTCTCTTGTGTACTGCGTATTTGTTTCACCGGAAAGCTATAAGAAAAATGTTCGATGATCTCGACTACGCTGGATCTGTCAACAGAGGGCACAACGGTAGCATTGAATCTCAATACCTATCCGACGACCAAAAGCTTATCCTGCAGAACCTTGCTCTTAAAGGGGGCGGCATCTCGTGCCACAAGAGAGTAAAAAGTCTGCTGGGTTGTTTAAAGCAAAATCTTAAGGGAAAAATGACGTTTTCATTTGATAAGGCGCTACTGGATGATACACAGGAAGCCGCTTCAAAAATCAAAAAGAATTCGATGTTTTGGCAATCATGGCAGACGGAACTTAAAACCCGAAGGTAAGCTGATCCCCTTTTCACTGAGCTAGATGGAAAATATGTCATGACTCTGGAAAAGGATAAGGAATGGCTTCAGAATCGGTAAAACGTTAGAGGCGATTCGTCAGGAACGTCTTTGCTCAGGCGGAAGCCGAACGGAAAGTCGCGGCTGAACAGGAAGCACTTGAACAAGAAACGCTTTCAGAAAGCTGAACAACATGAAACGGAAACGCCTGCGGTGTTAGAGGTCGAATAAAGCGTGGATGAAACAGCTAATCCTCTGCGGTAGCGAGAGAAGCAACGAAAGACTCAGTCATGATCACAGATTCCGTAAACCGGAGGTAAAGGAACATTCTGCGAATGAAAGTACGGTTCAAGAAAAATCCTGTTAAAAAGATGTCGATCAGAAGCTGAAAGCGCTGAAGCGCATAAGGAGAAATGTCGAAATGAGCAAGGAAAAAGGAAGTAAATAGGAAAAGACATCAACAAGGAAAAGTAGAAAAATCGGCGACAACGTCTCATTAAAAGAGACATTAAAAAGCGGGCTTGATTCATATCAAGCCCTTTTGTTTATCTCATATACGGAATAGGTATATTTAGCCCATCCAACAATTCATTATGAACGTTTCATAATTTCAAAGAAGGCTTCGTTGGTTTTTGCCACAGCGAGTTTGTCGATAAGGAATTTCCATCGCTTCCACTTCACCCATTGGGTTAGGGATTTTGCGGAGGATCCACATTTTTGTAGTTCGTCAGGGGTAGTAGAGCAAGTCTTCTTTACGGGTACCTGAACGGTTAAAGTCGATAGCTCGGGAACACACGTTTTTCCGCGATTTTACGAGAAAGATGCAATTCCATGTTACCGGTACTTTTGTAAATTCTTCGAAGATCACTTCGTCCATTTTGGAACCGGTATCCACTAATGCGGTGGCGATAATGGTTAAGCTACCGCCTTCTTCCACGTTACGCGCTGCACCGAAGAAACGTTTTGGACGGTGTAATGCGTTGGCGTCCACACCACCGGATAAAAATCTACCGGATGCCGGGGTCACGGTGTTATAAGCACGCGCCAAACGGGTGATGGAGTCGAGTAAAATCACTACATCTTTTTGTGTTCTACAGAACGTTTGGCTTTTTCGATCACCATTTCTGCCACTTGAGACGTGACGGGTTGCCGGTTCATCGAAAGGTAGAGGCAATCACTTCGCCTTTTACGGAGCGTTGCATTTCCAGTTACTTCTTCCAGGGCGCTCATCGATCAATCAACACAATCAAGCTCCACATCAGGGTAGTTGTGGGTAATGCTTTGCGCAATATTTTGCAACAACATGGTTTTTACCCGCTTTTCGGTGGCGCCACGATCAAACCACGTTGGCCTTTCCCGATAGGGGATGCTAAATCTAAAATTCGGGCGGTTAAATCTTCGGTAGAGCCGTTGCACGTTCCATTCTTAAACGGGAGTTGGCATGCAATGGGGTTAAGTTTTCGAAAAGGATTTTGCTGCGGAAACTTCCGGTTTGTCGTCATTGACTTGGTCAACTTTAAGGAGAGCAAAGTAGCGTTCCCTTCTTTTGGCGGTCGAATTTTCCTTCGATTTTATCCCCGGTTTGCAAATTGAAACGACGAATTTGGCTTGGAGCGACGTAAATATCATCGGGACCGGCTAACAGGGAACTGTCCGCCGAACGTAGAAACCAAAACCGTCCGGTATTTCCAAAACGCCGCCGCCGAAAAATATCTTCTCCGCCTTTCGCATGTTGTTTCAAAATGGCAAAAACGATGTCTTGTTTTGCGTGCAACGGGCTAAATTTTCTCCAAACCCATTTGTCCTTCGCCGAGTCTCACGAGATCGGAAACAGGCATATTTTTAAGTTCTGTCAGATGCATAGTTAATTTGAGAGTTGTTTAGATTTAGATGAATTTAGATATAAATAAAAAGAGGGATTTTGAAATTGGTGCGTAAAATTAGCATTAAATTACTAGCCTGTCTAGTTTTAAACTGAGTCTTTTCCAATGATTGAGCAGGTAAAAATCGAAAGTGCAGTGTCATTTTTAGCGGTGTTTTTAGAAGGATATTTCGTATTTCCTAGCCATTATATTACTGCACGCACGATGAATTTTGGTGATTTTTCCGTTCATGCTATGCTTAGCGCCAATTTTTATGATTGAATTTGATGATTATGCAAGAGAATTATTTGAGTTCGGCACGTTTTGCTGATTTTCCGCTGCATCCTTTGTGTTACAGGCGTTGAACGATGAAAGGATTTGAATTTTGTACGCCATTCAGGCGTTGTCCTTGCCCGGTAACATTGCACGGAAAAAGATGTGGCAGGGCAAGCGCAAACCGGCACGGGAAAAACATATCGCATTTTTGACCGCACTTTTTCACCATTTATTAACTCACCCAACTGAGACGGATAAGAATCAACCGCGTGCGTTGATTTTAGCACCGACCCGTGAATTGGCGGTGCAAATTGAACATGACGCGCAGATTTTCTTAAAAACAACGAAATTTAAGACCGCACTTGTTTATGGTGGTGATGGCTATGACAAGCAATTACAGCCATCGAAAACGGGCGTGGATGTGCTTTATTGGCACGACCGGACGCGTCATTGATTATGTGAAACAAGGGCATTATCCGTTTGGATCAGATTCAAACCGTGGTGAGATGAAGCAGATCGGATGTTTGATTTAGGGTTTTATTCGCGATATTCGTTATTTATTGCGCAAATGTCCGCCTCCGCAACAACGGTCTGACCATGTTGTTTTTCCGCCACGCTTTCCTACAAAGTGCGCGAACTTGCCTTTTTCGAAGATATGAATGATCCGGAATACGTGGAAATTGAGCCGGAACAAAAACCGGGCAGCAAATTAAAGAAGAATTATTTTTACCCTTCTAACCAAGATAAAATTCCGCTATTGCTCACGTTGTTAGAAGAAGAATGGCCGAGCGTTGCATTATCTTCGCCAACACGAAACATCAATGTGAGGGACGATTTGGGGCTATTTGAGCGGCAGATGGACACCGTGTCGGTTTGTTAACCGGCGATGTGGCGCAGAAAAACGCCTTTCTTTGTTGAAACAATTTACCGATGGCGATTTGGACATTTTAGTGGCCACAGATGTGACGCGTGGCTTGCACATTGCAGAGGTGACACATGTGTTTCAACTATGACTTGCCGGATGATCGGGAAGATTATGTGCATCGTATCGCGTACCGGACGCGCAGGCGAAAGCGGGATTTCCATTAGCTTTGCTGTGAGCAATACGCTATGAATCTACCGGCGATTGAAGAATATATCGGGCATAGTATTCCGGTGAGTCAATACGATCCGAATGCATTGTTGCAGGATATTCCGCAGCCTTATCGGTTAAAACGGGAAGGCAATTTTTAGCGCACCGAACAATCAACGTCGTAAGCCGTTTTCGCGCGAAACGCTGGCCAAAGGATTGGCGGGTGATTTTATTCAATGCTAAAATTCGCGCCTTTTGTGAATTGAGGAGAAAAATATGTTATTAGTCGAGTTTCGTGGTGAATAAATTAGATGATTTAAAAAGCCACTGACATTTCTGCCGTTAAACGTAAAGGGAAAAGTCATCCATCACCGATACCATGATTTTATGCACCGGCACCTCTTCCCGTCATGTGTCTTCCTTGACGCAGAAATTAATCACCGAATGTAAACTGCCGGCATTGACGTGTTTGGCGATGAAGGCAAAAGAAACAGCTGATTGGGTCGTTGTGGATTTTGGGCGAAGCTATCGTGCATATCATGCAGGCGGAAAGCCGTGATGTATCAATTAGAAAAACTTTGGGCATAGGGCATAAAAACATAAAGTGCGGTCGTTTTTCACGTTGTTTTTGGAGGAGAATGAAAGATTCAGATTAATTGCCGTTGGAACCAAAAATGCCGGCGTGGTGACTACAGGCTTTTCGAGGAATATCAACGTCGCTTTTCCGAAAAGACATGCCTTTGAATTAATCGAAATACCTGCCGGTAAACGGGGCAAAACTGCCGATATTAAACGGATTTTTGGAACAGGAAAGGCAAAGCCATGTTGGCGGCGGCCGGCAAAAGGGTAAAATCGTGACGCTGGATATTCCCGGCAAACCTTGGACGACCGAACAACTAGCCCAACAGCTGGAAAGTTGGAAAAATGATGGACGCGATCTGTGTTTGTTGATCGGCGGACCAGAAGGGACTTTCACCTGAATGTAAAGGCTGCCGCTGAACAAAGTTGGTCGTTATCGCCTTTAACCTTGCCACATCCGTTAGTGCGCGTGGTTGTCGCAGAGAGCTTATACCGTGCTGGTCGTTAACCACTAATCATCCTTATCATCGAGAATAAATGAACTTAAAAGAAATTACTGTCGCAACCACAATACGATCCGATTCGTGATAAAAGCCGAGCGCAATTTATTTGCTCGTCGCGCCTTGGTGTCATTTATCGGGCGTGTTTGGCGTTTGTCGGTAATTTTAGTCTGAAATCTCTATCGGCTTTGCAGGTGGTCAATTGACGACAGCTATCAAACCCGCTCTAATGGCAAACCGAATTAAATTGTTGCCGTTACCGCCTACACGCGGGCTGATTTACGATCGTAACGGGCACATTTATTGGCAGAAAAATTTAACCTTTTTCGGATTGTATATCGTGCCGGAAAAAGTGGAAAAATTTAGACCGCACTTTTTGAAGAATTGAAAAGTGTTGGTCGGTTTAACCGATACCGATATCGAGAAACTTTAAAAAGAACGTCAACGTTCTTCACGCTATACCCAATTTTATTGAGCCTAATTCTGACGGAAGAGCAAATCGCGCGTTTTTCGGTGAAACCAATACAATTTTCCCAAGTTTGGATGTGAAAGCCTTATTTTCAAACGGCACTATCTCTACGGCGAGCCGTTGACCCATATTTTTAGGGTATGTGTCGAAGATTAACGATCGTGATGTCGAGCGATTAAAGAAAAGAAGAAAAATTTTAGCTAACTATGCGAGGCACGCCATGATTTAGGCAAGTTAGGCATTGAGCGCTATTATGAAGATGCGTTGCACGGCACCACCGGTTTTGAAGAAGTGGAAGTGAATAGTCGTGGCAAAGTGATTCGTAAATTACGCGAACAACCGGCGGTCGGCAGGGAAAAGAGCATTCATCTGACCATTGATTTGAATTTGCAACTTTATGTTACCGATCTCTTGGCGGGGCAAAAAGGGTGCCGTTGTGGTGATGGATCCGAAAGATAACAGCGTATTAGCGATGGTTTCCGTGCCGAGTTATGATAATAATTTGTTTGTAGACGGTATTTCAGCGTGAAGATTATCGTCGTTTATTAAATGATCCGAATCGTCCCTGTATAGTCGTGTGACACAGGGCGCGTATCCGCCGGCATCGACGGTGAAACCGTTTATTGCGGTATCGGCGTTGCAGGAGAACGTGATTACGCCGAAATGACCATTTCTGATCCCGGTTACTGGGTTTTGCTGAATACCACGAAAACGCTTTTCCGTGATTGGCGTCGTAGGCGGCGTAGTATGACGGATTGAAATAAGGCTATTACCGAATCGTCGGATACCTCATTTTTATCAAACCGCCTATAACTGGGGATTGATCGCTTGTCCGGTTGGATGAAAGCGCTTTGGGTTTGGTGTGCCGACCGGTATTGATATTCAGGAGGAAACCGCTGCGAATATGCCCGACCCGAGATGGAAGCAGAAAACGCTACAAAAACCGTGGGACAAGGTGATACGATTTCGTGGGAATCGGCAAGGCTACTGACGCACGGCAACCTTACATTAGCGAAAAGCGACGAGCATAGCTAGTGAATAACGGTAAAGTTAATGACGCCGCATTTAATGAAAACGTATTGAGGGGACAACGTAGTCGAACCTTATCAAAGATCCGTTGCAAATTATGACAGATATTACCGAGCCTAAGACAATACTATTGGGATGTCGCAAAGCGCGGTACGTATAACGTCGTGAACTCGGCTGCAGGAACCGGGCGTAAAGCGTTTGCTGGTGCGCCTTATCGGTGGCGAGGCAAATCCGAACGGCTCAGGTATTTAGTTTGAAAGAAAATCAAAGCTACAATGCCGGAGCGCTAAAAGAATTGCATGACCATGCGTGGTTTACCGCTTTTGCACCCATGACATCCACACGTGGTAGTTCATATTTTTGGAAAATGCGGGATATGGGTCGAGTAATGCCGCGCCTGCTCGTGAGAAAAATCATGGACTATTATTTTAGAGCAGACAAGTGAACGACAAACATGAGCAAACCGCACGACTTATGTCGGCAGCGTATCAAACAAATGAAAATGAATGAGCGTCAGGTTTGGTAGAAATTATGGCGTCGTTTGCATATTGATTTGTGGTTGTTTATCGGACTCGTCGTCATTAGCGGTTACGGCATGCTGGTGTTATATAGCGCATCCGGCGCGAATGAGGCGATGTTTCATGAACCGCATTGTCAGGTTGTCTGGTTTGCGGTCATGCTTGTAATGGCACAGCTTTCGCCTAATTTTATGAGCGATTGCACCTTATTTATTTGGGTTTGATTGGTGATGATGTAATTTTAGTAGATTTTTGGGGGGGGGTGGTTGGGTGGTTTGGTGGTTGTGGGTGGGTGGTGTTTTTGGTGACAACCGATTAAACTGCAAAGAAACCTTTATTGCCTTAACGCATTATTATTGTGCCGACCCCGCTGTGGCAGTTCAGCCGATTTAGGGACTCGTCTGGTTGAAGCTACCAGGATTATTTGCGCGTTTTGCGATGAGTTGCGCTGATTTTAGCCGCAAATATTGGGCTTGCTGGCTTTTATCCTTTATTATAGAGTTTTCACTCGAATGCACGATTATTATCACCGTGCCTCGCGGCTAACCTCCTTGATCCGGTGACAGATTTATTGGGAGCGTGGACACCAAGCATTTCGGCAGTCCAAACATTGCTATCGGTTTCAGTGCGGCTGATGTAGCGCTGGATGGGCACGCAATCCCAATTAGAATTTTTACCGGAAACCGACAATGCGATTTTATTGCTGTATTAAGGAAGAATATGTGGGATGGTGGGCTTTAATTTTACTAGCGATTTACTTATTTGTTATTGCGCGGTCTCGACGATTGCGTGAGTGCACAAAGCGCATTCGGACGCACTCTAGCTGGCGCATCACGTTAATTTTCTTTGTTTATGTTTTTGTGAATATTGGTACATGGTCGGCTGCAGCATTTTACCGGTAGAAAAGCGTGCCGTTGCCAGCCAGCCAGTGGCGGCACTTTGCATGTGGCGATTATGGCAGGTTTCGGACCAATTATGTCGATTCATACTCACAAAGAACACTTTCTGAAGCGGAACCTGCATTGCGTCAGTTTTCTGAAGAGTTAACCCGACAGAAGGGATAACTTCTGGTGAATATAAACAAACTGTAACATTACGTGCTTTTTGTTTTCGTTTGCACCGCACCTGTCAGCAAGCGGAAACCATTATATGGGATGCAAGGCCGAGTTTAATCTATCGTCAGTTATCTAACTCGCGAAAAACCTATGAAGTCACGCGAAGTTCCATGTAACGCATCCACCTGAATCTGCCAAGGAATATACGAAAAAGGTATTGCAAGCTATTATCATCATAACACTGGAGCGCTCGACTTCAAACGAGCCCATGCATTCCACCCCATACACGGCACTACAAGACACTTCCGCACCTTAACGGCGCGGTAGTGACCATATGTATATCACAAACGGAAAGTCATTGTACGGATTTAATCACAGATACCTGTTTGCTAAAGATCGCATTATTGATTTATCCCATGCGCTGGCATAGCGAAATCGATCGTGAATGACGGAATGTAGTTAAGCAATGAAGCTCTTCACGTGCATACCAATGGCGATATTTCCGGACCGGGGAGTGCCACATTGGCAAAATCAGCAAAAATGTGGAGGCTTTAAAACGTTAAAACCCGAATGCTATACGCTCCACCGATGAAAATCATTGTCAAAAGGATAAGGCAGGAGCCGAAAAAGAGTTATAAAATCAAGATGCGAATATTCCCAGCAGAGAGAGCATGACTCATTACAGCATTATCATCAAAATATTAAAGCGGAAATGATTGCGCAGGGTATACAATGTCTCACTTCGGCCCTTTTAACATGAAATAGAAAAACTCAAAACACAATTGGAGACAATGGAAACATTCCGAGCTCTTTAATTGTGTATGCTTACAACAACAAGGACCTAATCTAGGGATATGTTTAATATGTCTCATCATATCGCAAAGACAAAAACAAAAATCGCACTTCTTTACCGGAACGCTCAGTGCCTCCATCATCGGAATGCAAATGACGTAGCCTACGATGTAACTGCCGCCACAAATTAAACGCACAAACTCATATTTTAATGGGACTACAATTCTGGTGCGGTGTTAGCAAGATTGAATCCGGATCAAAGACAATATCCCGCCCTCATTAACCAAAATGATGACTAGCTATGTCGTGGCAAGTATGAAACAGGGAAAATCCATAGCACAGATATGGTAAACTATTGGGGAAAGCATGGGATAGTACCGCGTTTCCTCAAAAATGTTCTTAACTTTAAACCAACAGGTTTCCGTAGTCAGATCTTGGAATCGTGGATTGATCATCGTGTCAGGAAATGATGCTTGTGTTGCTATGGCAGAGCATACTTTCCGGTAATACCACCAACTTTATTGAGGAGCATGAACAAACATGAGCCGCTCGTGCTAAAAATACGAATTTACGACAGTGCATGGCTTTAGACGAAGAAGGCAGTATTCTTCAGCACGTGATATGGCGATTATTCGCGGTCGCATATTATCTCGCGATTTGCCGGAAGAATATAAAATCGGCGTGAAAAGAATTTACCTTTAACAAAATTAAGCAACCAAACCGCAACGGTCGATCATGGGATAAAACCATCATGGATGCATGAAACCGGCTCATACAGATGAGCTCGGTTATAATCTGGGTGGTCAGCTAACGAACCCGAATAATATGCGTTTAATTTCTGGTGATGGGTGTGCCGACTTTGCAAAGTGAGCGAGAAGTGGAAAGCAAAATTATTACAATGTGTTTTAAGGAACTTTGAGACCTTTAAAACATTAGAAGCGCAGGTAAAGCGGATTTCAGAACAGCGTGTCATACGGCGGTGATGATAACGCAATTAGGTGTGTTGCAAGATTGATTTATTACCATCCGAGGGGTAATGAGTTGAGCTCGTTATGAGCGGATAAAATATCTCGAAGCGCCACCTGCCAAAGGTCCAAGTCGTCGGGAAAGTCGTTTACCAGCTGGATGGAAAAGATGTTGCCAGTTTAACTTGCAAGTGAGGCAAGTCAAAGAAGCGGGGGATATTAGGTCGCGTTTGGGATTAATAGCTGGCCCTTGACGATTAAAAGTTTATTGATAGTTTAAAATCTGAGGCAGAAACGACCGCACTTTTTTGATTTTTGATAATCAGCGGTGACGAAGTGCGGTGAATTTTTTATTTATTTTAGGAAAACAATGACTCACGATAAACCGCCGTTAATTTGACGGATCTTGCACATAATAAGAAAACTCGCAAAGATTTACTTGAATTCCTGGTGACGCACGAAGTTGTCGGTGCAAGATGGGCAGATTGATTGATGATGTTGTGCAAACCGTGTTATAAAACCATTAAAGGGATTACACGCCAATCACGAAAGAAAAGCAGCAAAGGTACGTATCATTCGTTTCAATCAAGGTGCGTGCAGACAATATTGAACAGATTGAAACGCTTTATAAAACATTGGGCAAATTAAAGGCGTTCGCATGAAAGAGAAAGAATAAAGTGAATAAAATTATTATTCCGCCTATTTTATTTTTGTATTTTAAATGACTACGCATCTTCAGGCATGAGAAAGGCATTATTTTGTGTTTTTCTAAAGAGCGGTGTAAAATTTTAACGTTTTTACCTCTTGTCTTGGAAATATCTTCCCAGCTGTTCAGCAATATAAACGGAGCGATGTTTTCTGCCGGTGCATCCGATAGCAATGGTTAAAATAACTGCGATTATTTTGTTCCGAGCAAGGGCAACCAAGTTTCGATATAAGAGCGGGTTAGATAAATAAATTGCGTACATCACGTTTATTTAAAAATTCCGCCAATTACCATCTAATCCTGTCAGCGGCGTAAGGCGTGGTTCCAGTGCGATTAGGCAGAAAGCGCACATCAAACATAATCCGCACTTCGCGGAGCTACCGTACGAATCCGAAAGACTCTACCACGATTTTTAATTCTTTATCACGAATGCCACGTAAAATTCACGTAAGGTTCGCGTTCATGGTGGATAACGTGCCCAACAATAATCGGTTGGCTTGTTGAATCAAAGGTCGTTTCGTTTCGTTTTTCTTCAATGGCGGCTCCAGAAAGATCATGGGTGAAAGCGGATAAACGACGAGAATCGCTGAAGCATGGGATCAGCGTTGTTATCAGCATCTAAGAAAATAATTTTAACATTGTGCTGTTGTTGAAGATCATTAATGGCCTTTTCCAACACTTGTGGGACGTCGGTAAATCATAATATCTAAACCAACGCGCTACTAAGCTCATTAACTGACAGAATTTAATTAATTCGGTAAATCCAATGGCAAATTATCCATAATAATAGCCCATATCTTCAACGTTTTAATGCGACGATTTACCGCCACCACTGTCCGCCACGATGATAATTTCCATGATGTTCCTCTTTGATTCGTTCACAATGGCACCATTTCCTTCCGCGTTATCCGGCATTGAGATTGGCGTATCTTCCTCAATGGATTCTGACGGCTCATTATATTGATCATAATGCAGAAAAAATTTTCCAAATTTCATCCGCACTTTTGCCGAACGCACTGTTTGCACAGTGATTTATCCATTAGTAGTCCGCCACCTCTGGCAGACACTGGGCATAATCGCCACACATATTTTCCGGAATCATCATCGCAAAATTAAATCCACATCCCGTTTGTCGGCGTGATCATACTCAATGGGGTTTCTAATTGAATAACACACCACGGGTTTTGTACCTTGCAGACGGCCTTTTCGGCATCGCAATCGCCACCGCTTAAACCGGAATTGCCTAATTTTCACGATTAAACAAACAATCAAATAATATTGTTCCCATTTTCCATGGGGTAATTGTTTCCGGCCACGCGATAGATTCAAACACGCGTTTCGGAAGAAATCATTCTGACGAAGGGCTTTATGCTACACACCCGGTAAATTCTTATAAGCTATAGTTGAAATCTGCACCCAACATATCGCGTCTTTTACCAATTTGTTATTCATAATTTGTAGGTGTGCTGGTAGCAATCATTTTACCGGAACTCTCACAATATAGGCGCGCTCACACACATCGAGCGTCTCGCAATACTGTGACGGTGATCGCACACCCCAAGCCACGATCGCAAGTCTTTGATACCTTTCTTAATATCAATCACCGAAATAGATCAACGCCGGCAAAGGTTCATCTAATAAATGAACTTCGGATTTGCCGCCAAGGCACGCGCATTTACTGACGACGTTCGCCGCTGGAGAGTGATTGCCTCTAGATTGTCTCGAATATGACCAATGTTGAATTCATCAATCAACTCATCGGGCAACGTTCAAGCAATGCCGAAGTGCGGTCAGATTCGCGCATTTCTACTACGTACCATTAAATCTCATACACAGTCAAGTATGAAAAATAGATACTTCCTGTGGTAAATAACCCACACCTTTTTGCGCGCGATTGCATTGGCAATAAACTGATGTCTCTTCTATCAATTCAACTTGCCTTTGATTGCGATTCACTGCTTCAACCACCATGTAGAACGTGGTTGTTTTTCCTGGCGCTATTTAACGCGAGTAAACCGACAATTTCACCGGAGTTGACGGTTAACCACATCAGAAACCATCATGTTTTTGTAGCGCTAAATCTCAGCAGACAGAATCGCCATGTTTCACCTTATTTCTTGCCTCAGCATTACTTTCAATTGGTTTGGAATTAAGACAGCTTTTAATGAGCCGGAAGAACTGTTCGCTTTCAACTGTTATGTTTTTTCACATCATAAGCAATGACATTGCCACTAATTTTACTATTCAATTGCTTTAATTCCGCATTGCCGGTTAAGGTTAAAAAATTTGTACCAAATCATAAAACACTTTATTATTTTACGTCCACTGGTTTCATATCATCCATCATTTGATGAATGTACAGATTACAAGTTTTCAACGGTATCTTTCTATTGGCGTTTTCCGGACGGGTAATGACTTTATCCGCTTTTGACAAGAACCCTGTGTAATCACCACGTTATCACTGAGGGCACCACACGGCTGTTCATATCCAACGGACATATCGGATACGATGTTAATCGGTTGATTGGTATCGCTTTAACGTACCGTGAGAAAGGATAGTTAATGAAGAAAGTTTATTGCTTATTAATTTGGTAATGTGTTTTACCTGTTCTTTAAATTCAGCTTTCACTGTTGTTGTAATTACCTGTTAATTTCGCCGGTCAATTAAAATTTTGCCTGTTGGCAAACCATTTTGTCCAACGAAGATCCTGCGTTAAGTAAATCACCACTGCACTTTGGTTTGAATGCGCTAAACGGAGAGGGAGAGATACGGTGCCACCACACGTCTCTAAATACAAATATATTATCTTTGTTAATCCGCTTTATCGGCACGAGTTCCTGCAGCTTTCTTTTTCTTCGGTATTGGCATTGGGGACATTCAGTCGAGGTAATGCTCACTTTAGTTGCTGAGTCGGTGTCTGTCACGTAGTATTCCACTTGCAAAGAGGGCGAGGTATTGCTTTTAATGCCAGGCGAATAAACGACAGTATCCATTTTGGGTCCGGAGGTATTCACTGGATTCGATTTAATGAACAGTTAATGGTTATTGCCCGGATGCAAACGGATAAACCAAGCCACAACCAGCGCAATGACCGATAAAAAGAAGACCCAGTTGAATATTCATGTTTGTTGTCAGTCCATATTAAGAAAGCGCAAATCATAGCACAGTTTTGTGAAAAGCATGTAAAGTGCGGTCTGATTTTACGATGTTTTACAGGATGTACCAAGGTATCGGCAAGGAAAATCGATGGCAAATCTAGATAATTCTATTTGACATTCAGTGGAATTTCATAGAGTATCGCATGACGAAGAAGATTTATAGCCTCTATTATTTGCAACGAATGTGTTATAGAACGAATCTTTAACTGAAGCAACATCTGACATTTAAGCGTGCGATCAACTATTTATGATCTTAATCTAGCGTTCCGGCGCAAAATTACTGCCATTATGGGCCTTCCGGCATTGGTAAAACCACGTTATTAAAACTCATCGGCGGGCAGTTGTTGCCGACCGAGGGGAAATTTGTTTGATGGGCAAGATATTTGCAAACCGTCAAATCGTGAACTTTACATGCAAACGCATGGGAACGCTATTTCACCGGGCGCATGTTTACTGATATTTCTACTTCGATAATGTGGCATTTGCGATTCGTGAGAGCATACGAATTTGCCACCTTCTATTAATTCGTCAGACGTTAAATGGAAACGAAGCGGCTGGCTTACGTGGCGCAACGCCTGACGACGCCCCTCCCGGAACTTCCGGTGGATGGTTCGCGCGCCCTGCCCGGTATTGATTCACTTAATGATGCTGAGAACCGTCTACCGGGCAGGATCCGATTAGTATGGGGTGATTTCGCGTCCATTAAACGGTTAACGAAGCCTTAACTACATCGATGTAGTCGCACGATGCAAGGCGTTAAGCATTGCAGATTATGCTTATATTATCGCAGATAAACATGTTATCAGGAAGGTACTTCCGAGCGCTGGCGTCAAGATCCTCAGGTGACTCAGTTCCAAGGTTGGCAGACGGTCCGGTGCATTTTCATTACCCGCACCACCAGTATTGAGGAGTTGTTTGAATGTTAGTGAATTTCTATCGGCCTCGCGTAATGTGTGCATTAATTTGTACGGCGCCAGTCGCCGGGGTTTTTATTGCGTCATGCATTAGTTGGGAAACCGCGACGAAGCATTTCCCACTTATTAAGCAACCGTACGTTCTTGGCGTGCACCTTATTGTTAATCATCATGCTTCCGGTTTATTTATTGGCATGGTGCCGGTTAAGGCTAGTGTATCTTAGTGATTTTCTCCGCAGAAACCAGCCCGCAATTAGTCGCCTTATCCTTGTTGGTGAGAATTAGCCTGGTGGTGACCGCACTTTATTTGCCGGAATGAGCTGGTTTGCCTAACGGTAAATTGGTTTAATGAAAGCCACTGAACAATTATCCAGCTTGAAAATGATGGCAGTCGATCCGTTGTCGTGGGTGATTGCGCTGCGTTTGGCTGAATTATCGCGCCGCTTCCTTTCCATGATTTTATCGCGATTGGAATTTGGGGCGGTTCTTTAGTCGGGGTTGACTGGAAAGGCGTGATGCTGGGAGTTTTTTGGTCTGTTATGTAAACGCAGTCACATGGGAACATGACATTCTAAACGGCACAATCGTTGCCTTTTGCCATTGTTGTATGGATTGCGCGACACCGGCATGACTGTACACAACGTCCGAAGGTATTAGCAAAGCCACCACGAGAACGGTAGTTCATGCCATTAGTGGCATTGCCTAGACTTTAAAGCGATAGTTAATATGTCTGCAAATTAATCGTTTCAGTAAGGAAAGAGTATGCGACAACAATTAAATATGAATTTTAAAGGGTTTATTTTTGCTTAGGCATTGCCCGCTTGTTTTTAGCCCAAAAGCTGCAAGGTTTAGTGAACAAATCTTTACCAAGTCTATGAATCTCGATAATATCGGCGGATCTGTGCGTGCGCCACCTAAAGTGGCGGTTAAAGCGTATCCATTGAATCATCCTAAAACGTACGGCCGAAAAAGCAACGATTGCGATTAATCTCAAAGAATGCAACAAGATCTCCTGAAACCAGTCTGTTATCCATTAAAACCTCAGGATTGCCAAGGTCAGTACATTGTATTAAATGTCGGTTTTGACGACGGTGAAATTATATTGAAAGACGGCGACAAAATTGGTTGATACCAACCCGCTATGGTGTTGGAAGATCTTATCGCCAGTTCATACGTAATAAAGAAGATAAGAAACGAAGGCACAAATGACGCCGCCGAAAGTCACTAATTTACAGCAACCTGCGATAAGGATGGTGTTAAAACTGAACAAACGCTAATAGCAAAAACGTTGGTTATTTTTACCGCACTTTATGGTGTAACAAGTGGCGCGGAAGACACGTCTTATGGATGAATGCAAAAAAGTGTCGGCAAACTGTTAAGGATATTAAAGCGAACCAAAGTAAAATTAAACAAGATCCGAATTACCTCAGGTACCACCCGTACGCCAAGATTTCAATGCCGTATGTTCAAAGGCGTTGGCTCTAAAATTTTAGGACAAATCAAAACGCAACTACAGAAGGATCGTTACTTGCCGTTTTAGATAAATATACCATAAGGTTTATAAGTGTTAACCTGCGTATAGCGATCGTGCGACCAAATCGGCAAAATGAAGGAAGAATCTGCAAGTCTTAGTGACCGTGAACGTTAAAGTGGCGCAACTGAATAATCAACCGCCTCCTTTAACGTGGATTTATTGGTATAAAATAGTAAACCGGTCAATGGCAGGTATGACATGACAATGGTGGTGCAAGCATGGTGAATACCAAACAGCAAGAATGGAGCCCAATCATTCGTAAACAAGGCTACGTATTGACTGCACAGCTACAAAATCATGGATACCCACTACGTTGAGCAAATAATCCATGCAAGAGACACAAAGTTTACATTGGGAATCACAGGTAAATGATGGTAAAATGACGCTCCAATTATCAGGAGATGAGTCCGTAACACGTTGTTGCCACCGCAAAGAATGCGTTTTTGACATGGGGCTAGACGGGCAAATGATTGTTTGGGATTTGCCAAATTACCCGTATTGACCCGCCGGTTTTGCATTACTTTGTGACTTTTACACAACCAAACTTGTTAATAAAAGCGTAGAGACAATTCTGGCAAATCCACCATCACAATTATTACTTAACATTATTGATCTTTCGGATTATCCGATTGATTGCACAATTTATCCTGCGCAACGAAACTGTTAATGGAAACGCAAGAAATTGAAACACTTAAAAAGAAGCACTTCAGCTTTACGAAGTTTGTTCAAGGTGAAAATGCCCATTATGGCGTGATCGCAGTCAGCGATCGCTTTCCAATGGGTTATTCAAAGCAACAGCAAAGAAATGATTTATGCGCCATTGTTAGCATATTTCCAGCAATGAAATCCACGCACTTTCCATTCGCACTTACAACAAGTTGAAAAATGGAAACGCGAACGTTTACTTAACCACCGCTTAATTCCTGCAGGCACTCATGCAAAAATTTCGTGTTTGGTCAATCTTGTTTAAAAGGCACACCGTAGAAATTTCCGGTGCGAAGAATGCGATTATCTATTCTTTTGTCGCGCACTCTTTAGGCAACAGAGCCTGTCACATTAACCAACGCCCTGATCTTTGAAGATATTGAAACAACACTAAAATTCCGCCAACTGGTGTTGTGGTAACGCGCAATGGAGTAAGCAAAAGTTGTGAGCTTAGATGCGTTCAAACCGATCACTTTGTCGCGCCTGCGAAATTGAAGTTAAAACCATGCGCCCATTTGGGCGCTTGTCTTTAGTCGCCTGTTTTAACCGGGCGACAGGTCTCTGCTGGGCGGATGTTCTATCGGTGCCCGTCCTGATTTTTACACATTAGCGGTTTAGAAACGCCTGGCGCTCAAATTGTTCTTGAAGACGGTTATAGTAAAGCGTACGTCAATGGACGTTTATGGTATTGTATTAGATGGAAAAGGGAGTGTTACTACTTTTCCATTATGACGAAGAACTTAGCCAAAGGCATAACGGTAATGGAAATGCCGTGACGTGAACTGAAATCGCTGACATGGCAGAATTTTAAATAAAATGGGTGCTAAAATTAGCGGTGCCGTCTTGATGCTATTACCGAGGGCGGAACGCTTAACCGGCTGGTGAACAGTGTTGTGCCGGATCGAATTGAAACAGGTACCTTTTCTTGTGGTCGCCAAGATTTGCAGGAATGCATTATTCGTAAAATACCAAGGCAGACACCTGATGCCGTGATTGATAAATTACGCATGCCGGCACAAGGGATGTAACGGAAGATGATTACTCGATATGTTGGGTAATCGTCCGAAAGCAGTGAATATTCGCACCGCACCTTACCCGGGATTCCCAACGGATATGCAAGCACAGTTCACCTTTACAACATGGTGGCAAATGGCGCTAGTATCATCACTGAAACTATTTCTGAAAATCGTTTTATGCATATTCCTGAATTGATTCGGAATGGGCAAGCAAAGCGAAATCAGCGGTAACACGGCACTCACGGTGTTGATCATTTTATCTGGCGCAGAAGTCGCTTTTGGGCAACGGATTTGATGCGTTTTATCGTTTGACCTCCTGCTGGCTGTATTGCAACCAAGAACATTGTTGATCGTATCTATCATATCGATCGTGGTTATGAACGCATTGAAGAAAAACTCAAATATGCTGCATTGAGCGTTTCTCTTGAAGAAACGAAGAATAATGATTAACAAAACCTCTAAGGCGAGGTCTTAGGGATTTTGATGGTATGAAGTTATTAACCGCGTGATGGTATTTAGCTGAAAGTTGTCTTCCATATACTCCCAGACTTCGCAAAGCGCGCTCATCGTCTGCCCAGCCGGATTTTACTTGACCCAAAGTTCAGATGGATCTCGACATCAACAACCGCGCTATATCTAAACGGGCTTCCGTACCAATTTTTTCAATTTTCACCTTTATGGCCAATGACGATTTTTTTTTCTGCCCGTCACATACCAGTTCAAATTAAGGCATTGATTTCTGTGTCTATGCTCGTTCACTTTAAATTGCTCGATTTCTACGGTGACAGAGTAGGGTAGTTCTTCCCCCATAAAGCGTATTAATTTTTCGATAATACTTGATGCCAAACGTTGAGAACGATTTAAGACATAATCTCCGGGAAATGGTGTACCCGGGCGCAAAGATTGACGATACTCCTGGCACGTCTTCTAAATTATTATTCCCTTTTCAGCAGAAACGGGCACGATGTCGGTAAAGGTAACTCATGGTTGATCGTGATAAAGGCACACGTCTTTATGCTTAATGTTAATAGATTTTATTAATGGCAAGGACAACTGGTACATGGCTTTGCGAAGTTTGTTCAGTACCATTTCATCGTCACTGTTCCAGTGTGCGCCATCTACCACAAATAATTAAATCCACATCAGTAATCGTACTGCTACAAGACGGTTCATTAAACGGTTGATAGCACGTTTTTCAATGTGCGCACTTGCGTATCCAATACGTAAATTTCTGATACGGACCTCAGTTTTAATGCCCACAATGCGATGACGAGGGTTTGCGCTTGCGCGAAGTGATCGAAATTTTTTGTCCGAGAATTTTGTTCAGTAAGTGATTTCCTGCCGCGTTCGACGACCCATAATGGCACACAGTCACAATACGTTTCAAGTTATTCGCCATTTGATATTTAGCCTTGAAGAATTTGTTCTGTCGCCGCTTTGTTCTGCTTTACGGCGACTGGAACCCTTGCCGATAAAAGTACGGTCATTTTCACGAACATTCCACAATAAATAATTGGTTATGAGCTCTGCCCCTGAATATCTGGTACAATATTGTATGTTGGCACAGGAGCCTTTGCAATATTCTTTAAACGGTTGCATCCTTTGCTGTCGCCAGGGTTGAATTCTTTAACAAAGATTGATACCAACGGATTACGATTTCAGTGGCGTGAGTGAGGCTTACCATTCAACGAAATCGCACCAATAATGGCTTCACGCAATCAGCTGTGCCAGATTCACGACGAAATCCGCCACTTTAATTCCCTTGTCCCAGTGAAAGATAGTCTCCTAACTGAAAACGCGCTAAAATCGCTGCTGTTGGCTCACGTTCAATGTTGCCTGGATTCGATTGAGTTCCCCGTTGCACTTGGGAAATTACAGCCGCGCATCGGCAATGGTTAAGTTTAAATGGCATCGCCCAAAATTTGGGCGTTGTTATGTTTATGCCCTGCAATTTCTATGGGTGAGGTTTGTTTACAATACATCAAAATTTGAAATTGGTAATCAATTTTTGTTGTAAATGATCTACCCAGGGTCTCTGCGGTTATTAATTTTTTGGATTGTTGTTCAGCATGAATGCTACCATTCATCCTGTTCTTTTCTTTAACCCAGCCAAATATAGGTGGCTTTCCTGACGATATTTTGTGTAGACGGCACAGTTCCCAAAACGGCTATCTTCACTGTTGTTACGGTTATCGCCCAAAAGTTCTTTATGCCAAAATACGTCTTTCGGTACAACCCATTCTGTTAAGTATAATTTTTGTTTGCTAAAGGCTTTATAACGATATCCTCGTTAATCGGTCAGGATACCAATGAATATGTGTCAGCATCACCGCTCTAATGGTTTCCACGGTGCAGGGCTGCATTGCAATTTTACCGCTGTGATCCGTCCTAAAATAAAACGGAATTTTCATTCGGTTATGCTAGCTGTGTATTAAATTGGTTTCACAATCGGTCAACATTCTTTACGTCTTTATGTAAACCAAGGTTAAATGACGATTCGCTTCTGTTATAAATTATGCGATCGCTGTAAGTTGACAACACGTTTAATGTAGTCGGTACTAGGATTCCAAAGCTTTGAAACGTCAATGACATCACTAATGTTGAGGCCGCTCGTTTTATCAACGTGACGGAAACCGATCTTTAATGCCGTAATCAAATTTATTGACTAAGATGAAATCGCCATCACGCAAATGTGGGTTCCATGGAAGAGGGGATTTGAAATGGCTCGAAATAAAATGACGCACAATCAATACAAAAAGCTATTACCGGAAATGAAGATGCGACAAATTCAGAACTTTCGAATCGACACTGAGTTTTTCCTCGTCGTTTATCGGCTGGCTACTGCGTTGCTCCAAGCGTGTAATTTGTCTGGCGCGTTTGGCAACACGCCAGCGTAGTTAATGTCTTCAAACGGCACCAGAAAGTGCGGTAAAATAATGAGTAAATGGAAAAGGTATTGGGCATTGGAAATGATCCACTTTCCACAAACCATATCCGACAGCGATTAAAATAATCGTAAATACATTCATATGAATATTTCTTTATTTGTTCTTTTCCTACGTGTAAGATGGCTAAGAATGCTTTAAATGCCAACACGTTGGTTGTTTACCCGTTTCACTCTTTCTTTGTTTTTAATTTTTTCACGGCTGGATATCACCACCATAGCATTTTGCCAAATACATTTTGCGTAATTGTTTCACGGTAGAACGGGCACAATGTGGTTGCCAATCGTCGCTTGAACGCGAGATATCAAATTGCCAGACGGGAATATTCACGCATTTTTTCACCAATTCACGACCGCGATACGGTGCATTGTCTTTATGTACAATTAACGCTAACGGTCTACACGATCACCGTTGATCATAATATCCACGCGCACCATATCTGCCGTTTGGAAGCGTCGAAACCTGTAATCTAAAGACGCATAACTGCGGCGGAGGTGGATTTCAGGCGATCAAAGAACCAGCACCACTTCGCCCATCGATTTGCTAAGTCAGCGCCACTTGATTGCCGGATAAACCATATGGGTTTTACCACGTTTTTCAACGCAAGGCAATCACATTGCCGAGATTTTGTGGCATGCATATTATATTCCGCACGGGTTCACGAATTTCAGCACATTATTTAATGGCAGAGCGACGGATCGTCCAATATAGACTACTCACCATTGTTAATTTAATTTCCTATAGACCACGGTTATGCCGTCGTGATTAAATCTAAATCGTACCACGCTCTAAAACGTTTGAACAATCTCCATGCAACAGCCCAAGGAAACCATGGCGAAACTGGCCAAGGGTGGTGGAATTTTCCGTCTATAGAACAAGGATACAATATCGAACTTGACTTACCAAGCGCATCACGGAATGTTTACACCATTGAGCTGACCGGAATACGGCGTAAACCTGGTTTAACTTTCTCTGTGCCCGGTAAAACGGAATCCTGTCGATTATTGTGTAGCGTTACAGATTCGCACCGGCGCGCCTAAACATCTTTAATGGCACAAACGACCAACCAATTTCAACGCAATTTAACACAGTGGTATCCACTTGTTTCAAGGCGTAAAACTTCAAACGATCTACGTTATACATGATCAGCCGGTGGATTATCACTTTGATTTGTCGCCTTTGCGTAACGTGCTGTTTTCTTATCATGAACTAAAGACACCATTCAAATAATTATCAAACCACGAGTCAATAATTAATACCTGTAATGGCGCATTTGGGTCACCTGGTGCTGAATTCTTGGCGGTCAATTCTTCTAATACGTCTTCAATGTTTACGCCTGTTTTAGCTGAACAACGCACGGCTTCCATGGCATCAATTCCCACAATATCTTTCAATTCTTCCTGCAACACGCGTTCAGGATCGGCCGCAGTCAATTTTGTTTAAAATCGGCACCACTTCCAAGTTCATTTCAATAGCAAAATAGTTTGCCAATGCCGCAGCTTCACCTCTGTCCGGCATCGACTACTCAATGCGCCTTCATGTCGCCGCAGCATATATGAGATACCTACAGAAAAGTCAACGTCCCGCGTCGGATACATTCAGTTGATAGGTTTCCGCCATCTTTTGGCTTTAGAACTAGTTCAGCGTTTACGCGTTTGTGCCTGATGGTAATCCCGCGTTCGCGCTCCAAATCCATAGAATCGAGCACCTTGCGCTTCCACCTCACGATCTCGAAAGTCTTACAGGTTTGGAATAAACGACTCGATAAGGTGGATTGCCGTGGTCAATGAGGCTACAGAAAGGTTGCGAATATTCTTCATGGCAACCGTGTCAGCCGTCATCTCAAAAGTCGCTAAATTTAACTGCGGATTGAAACACTCGGAGACGCGTGGAAATCGCTAGAAAGAGAAAAGGAAAGTGCGGCTGCAATCCAAAACAACATTTGATCGTTATGCTATGTGATTATATAAAGACGATACACCACAACGCATACATCGCTTCTCGCTCAATTTTGGGAAGCTAAATAAACGCCTCGCTTCCGCCGGAAATCGGTGCGTGATTTTCGGCGAAAAATTCCTACAAACTCGGGGAATATTCCGTGAAGCCGCGGTCAAAACCGTCTTTCGTCCAGCACTTCCAACTCGGTGATCGTGCGAGTCAGCCACTTGCAAAGACGTAGCGCAACGCTCGCACAGTCTCATCGAAAAATGAAGGTCAGACAGGCGAAAGCAAAAGACGCAGAGCATCCGGTATATTTATGATGACACCTTTTCAGAATAGTTTATCTCGCATTTTAAGGATGCAACTCATGAGTAGCTCGCGATAATACAGGCAAATCATCAAAGAGCGGTTGGGAATTAATGAGCTCTGGGAAAACTTCGGTAACGGTGAAATCGCAAACCGATTATCTACCGAAGTATTTGGATTTTTAAAGACGTAGCAAAAGCCCATATAGAAAGTGGCTAAAGGTACGCATATTGGGGAAAGTGATGTCAGATTTCACTTGCCTCAATCACAAGTGAGAGACCCGCGAAACTTTTCTATTCTCAATCTTTGCTCCGTTCGTGAAGGCGGGTCAAACTTATTTGCAAGCGGGTCGATCTCGATGGTGAATCTCCGCAAATACGCGGAGCGCATTGGGCATTGAACGCTGGCTGGACTGCTGGAGCATCATACAAGGAGACTGAGTGAGTTCAGCGACCGCACTTTTTAATTCAGCATACGCTGCCAGCTGTCACGAAGCACTCGGTGGCGCGTCAGGTGGCGTCATGCTTACCGTAATCATCTGGCCTTTGGCGGTGGCTGAGCACATATGGTACACACTGAGACACTTTGCCATCCAAACCGTAAGTTGAATCCTGGCCGAGGCCGTGCAATCGCAGGAACTGATATGCAACGATCGGTCAGCACTTTCAGTCTGACGAACATGTCTGAATTTCTGCGGAAACCGCGTGAACTCGAGGTTACTTGAAAAGATGCAATCCTGTTTCAGCTACCCTTCCGCAGGCTTGATATACCGTGCTCCATTTTTCAGGATCCAGGTACCGAAAGTGCCTATCTCAAGTAGAGCTTACCTGCCTTATGCCTTGCTTCACACCACTCTCCCTTGCACCACACGCATGATGGAGTCGGCGGTGGAGACTTTATCGCAAAACTTCAAACCCTGCACCTATCTTCATTGAGCCTTTCATGTCATCTTAGGTGTACACGCTGGATTGTCGCCGAAACTCATAATGAAGTCTGAGACAATCGCGACAACACAAACACTTATTTTTCTTAAATGTGGTCACTAACGCGCAACAAAATTTACAACGTGCTCTATGCGTCGAGGAAGATGTCATGGAAAGTCAAATGCACGCTCAAAAGAAACCGCACTTTGGTCCAGTCGATTTTCGAGAGGAACCTTGATTTTACAACCAAGAACGTGCCGTAGTAGGTCGAACGACCGCTTTGTTCGCTTTATCGGTAGTCCTGAGCGTAGAATTTCAACTCAAGCAAAGTACGCATGAACGGGTGCATTTTTGATGAAATTATGGCAGAGAGCTATATGACGAGCAAAACAATCCTCGAATCTTACGACGATGTTGAAAGTGAGATTGTCAGCAGGATCAGAATAAAAATGGCGAGATCATCTCGCCATTTTGCTGTCTGAACTATTTTTGCTAACAAGATCTCTTTCTCAGCGGTTATACACCCATATCACCCGCTCGGCAACAATCGTTCTGATATGCACGGCATATACAGTCGCCATGCAATTTCGACGCGTAAGAGTTCCACCAATCGACCATTTTCTAAAGCTAGGATCGCTAAACGCTGGCTTTATAAGATAAGAACAAGTGCGACCAGGAGAGCTGATTTGCAACGCTTTTGGTACGCCGAGGCCAGTAGAATACTCGCTCTGTTGGGCATAAACGTCGTTCAGCGTTGATTTGCCATTGCCAGCATACGTTTTCAGCCGTCAATTCAAACCACCCAGTGAGGCAATTTTGTCTAAATTTGCAAAATCTTTAGGGAAATCCATCAGTTTTTGAGTAGGCGGGCGAGGCGACACCTTTTCCGACGAAAAGTGCAGTATATGCCGCGCCACCCAATCTAATCAGCCTCTGGCACGCAAAGCCAGCTGTCACCTATCGTCATTCATACTTTTGAGCTTTATCACGCCCACCCGCCAATCAATCGCAATGTCGGGGTAGGGCCTAGCGGTCACCAATCAAACAGAATTTCTACCGTTGAACGGCATCGGCGGTGGGCAGTGATCTGTACTACGCCCTGTATTGCTTTTTCTTTACATTGTTTTTAGTCAACAGCTGTTCGCCTTCCGCCAAGCTATCGCGGCCTTTGCAAAATTGTCGCCAAATTCAGTGAGTTTTGATATTTCTGTGTTACGGTTTAAACAGGGCTCAGCTCTTAATAAATTTTCGAGACTCGGCGACTGCCTCGTGGATAACTTGCGAACGGCGGAGTCTGTGCGGTTTCACGACTGGAAAGGTTTCAGCAAAGGAGCAAAATAGCGAAGGGCTTCTACTTATTCATTATTATTCCTCAGAATAGTTTGTCTCTGCATTTTATTGATTTTAAATCAGAAAACCAGCTATACTGCATTTCGCTACAACAAACAACATAAATTCCTTTAACATAGAGAACACATATGGTGGATTTAAAAGCCCAGAAGCAGACCGTGCAGAACATAACGCATTTTTCCCTTTCAACGTACCTGTTTCCATAGCCAATATGTAGCGACGGATTTCGATCGCTCTTTAAATCGACAAACCTACACAGGTGGCAACACAAAATTCTTAATGGTGGCTCACGAACGCTATTTAGAAATGAAAACGGCAAATTATTTTCAACGGTAACCACCCTGTGGAAACGATGCAAGCACATGTTGTCGTATTCACCACGCTGGTTTTGAAAATTGAAGTAGCAACCCTTTCAGGTAACTCCTGCAATGAAATGCAAGGATGCCAACCGAAGATGAAGCTGGTGATGGGCTTATACGAAACCCATTTGCCGAAATTCAAAATCCACACAAATTAGCGGATATTTTGGCGAAGTCGCGAAGCGGAAGATTCTCCATACGAGGTAGTGTTGATCCCGTGGTCAGCAGCGGTACGGTAATGGTCTTCCGTTCAGCACCGATATGAAGGCGTGGTGTAAGAATTGCATCGCAAATGGCATATATATCATCAGCTTATGTCACGGACCTGCGTGATTTTTGAAGCAGATAGCATAGGCGAAAACCGGAAGATTTCCTATCCAACGGTCGCTATGAAATCTGCGTATTCTGACGCGTTAGATCGAAAGGTGAACGTGGATATTGGCTACATCTCCGTGGCAAATTCACAATGGTTATTGGCTGAACGTTTGTAGCGTTAGGGCGTGAAAGCGTTGAACGAAGGCATTACCGGTCAAGTGAATGCGTGACCAACGATGCCTTACCGGCGGCATCAAGGACAGCCACTTTGCGCACCAACAATTCTAGCATTTTAGCCGCCGAGGGAGTTGTTAGAGCCGTCGCTTGATCCGCCCTTTCCTCCTTTCCTTTTGAAATAAATATAAAGTGCGGTCGAAAAACACCAGCGAATTTCGACCGCACTTTTTACGCTCTGTGCAGAGCTTTATCTGCCACTTACATTAAAAACCAAGTCAGCTTTTGCAGTCCGGGACAGGTCGGATCGGATACGATACTTTGCTTATCCCAGGCAACATCTCATACGGTGTGCCGTGCAAGTCTCGTTGGCGTAGATTCTCAGTATGAACACCAACGACTTCGCTTGTTCTTTTCACCGTAGACATGCATCGCCGACACACCCGCTCCCACTTTCAGGATTGCGCCGTCCGGCAACACCATGGTCTACTCGCCTGACGCTCATTTCACGTTCACAATGTGACCAAATTGGGACGGGTTTCATGTTTGTTGCGCTTTGGATTGTAAATTCATGATACAAAAGAGCGATGGAAATTTCAACACTGTTCACACCCTGTTTTGCAGGCCCTCGGTTTGTGAGAGTACACTGCGGCATACCAGGCCACCGCGCGCCAGTCACCAATAGATCATCTTCAGGAACAGAAAATGCATCAAAGGTTTAACGCTACTGATCTCTAAATATAAGGCTCTACATCCATACCGCTTTTACAAACCGCAAGTTCCCCCAGCAGTGAGTTAACTATGATCAACCATGGGTAATTTATTACCCATCGATTAAACGAAAGTTCGTTTGCGAGCTCGCGCAACTTACACTTCCTGTTTATTTCACCGCCGAAGCGGTCAGCATTGAATGATCGGAAAACATGGAGTAGGGAAGGCAAACTCAACTTTATCGGGCGGGTTCTTTTTACTTTGATATGAAATTGGCAAACCTCGCAGTGGCGTGCGGGCAGACGATCGCGTTGTTGTCTCAGGGTTAACGGAGTTGACGTGCACGCACCGGAACCACGGATAGCGCATCGCGTGATATTTTTCAGGCGTTTTACCGCATCTTCTACGTGTTTCACGGCGTAATACGTTGCTACATATTTCAGCGCCAGACCGCCTTCTACTTTCTGGCAGTTGCGTGACGAGGTCACCGGTAACTCACGGTATTCGATTTGATCAAATTCGCTTACGGCAACGATTTGATCTCTTTCCGCACACCTTTTGCACATAAAGTCAACGTATTTTAATCGCCATCTCAACAAACCAGAAGAGTTTAAAGATTGTCGTTAGTGCTGGGTAATTTGATATTTATCATAAATGCCTCTAGCTTTTTCTGTATATTAATTGAATTGAGTGATTTTATCAAATTTTAAGTTTTCAAATAATTTACGGAACGTCTTTTTATTATTTGAGGATGATTTAATCAATTATGTTATTTTTTCTAATATTTCAGAATTGAGATATTTTTCTTATTTTAGAACTAAGAAGGCAACTTGTGGCTATGAATTTTGCCTTAGGTTCTTTATATTTCCGTCATTCGTAATTGATTGGGACGCCATGATGAAAATCCTGACACGTATCGGATGTGGTTCAGCAGCCTATTTCAGCATTGCCGGTAAATGAGTTCGACGCAGAACGGGATACTGGTAAAATCATTTATCCGCTGGCGCATGATGTGTTTAACGCGTTCAAGTTAACGAATGATCTTTGTCAAAGTGGTGATTTTGAAAAGATCTCACTACGGCCAAATCAGGCGCATACTTGTCTTTTCTCCAGCAAACCCGCATCAAACCGCCACCGTCCTTGTTAAATATGTGAGAAAAGAATTGTCCGATGACATTGAAGGTCAGATGCCGAATCACGGTTATTAGTGGAATGCGCAGCGCGCGCAAGTACGTTTAACCTGGTTTTAACCGTAGAGGGTTTAGCCCACCCCTGTCGCCAATTGGGGGTGGGAAATTCTTCACCGATAAAGTGATTGAAGCCCTTGAATCAACATCGTGAAAATCTGGTCTTCTATTATGGGGTAGCCGGCACAGAAAAAAGGGTAACGGCTGATCGCCACAAGTATCAGGTTTAACCGGCATCCGTCGTCATATCTGCCCATCGTGGCTTTTTTCGGTCACGCCATTTTCGAAAACCAACGCCTATTTACAACAACAGGTATTAAACCCTGATTAATTGGCAATTAAGCGCGCCAGCGTTGTTATCAGAACCATTACAGGATTGTTTATGTTAGCCATTATTTACCTGCGAAGAGACAGATTTTGAAAGCGAACCAAAAAAACCCGCATTTTCAACCGCACCTTTTTACCATAGCCAACAACTGATCGATATTTGCCGTGAGCTGACACCGGGCAGACATCGGCTCATTAATGTCAATCAGCGATAACCTGCGGACTTAATACGTCGCCTGTTTTGCCGAATGGCAACAAACCATAACGAAAACAATGCCAAAGCCGCGGTTTATGCGGCGTTCAAAGGTGATAAAGCCACCGATTGGCACGAACTGCAAATCGAAGAAGACGTAAGACGGTTTGGCAACATTTGCGTATTTTATCCGCTTTATGGCTTATTAACGCTATTAGATTTAATCCAGCCATACCGTTTGGAAATGTGTGACAAACCTGCCAACCCGGAAAGGCAAGGCGATTTATATGCGTTCTGGCGGGCGTCATTATCCGGTGTTACAACAAGCAATTGATGAACAAGGCTAAGATTTTAATTAATTTAGTTTGATGAATATACATAAATCGGCAAGAGCAACAATTGGTGCGCATTGTCAAAACCGATCTTCTTAGATAACAAAATGGAAGTATAAAGTGATTAGCTTTATGCCAAAAAGGCACAAGCATTAATGTGTCGTTACTCATTCAACATCGCCTTAAAGGATGTAGAACAGCTTAAGCGAATTGACCTTATACCATTGGTTTGACAGCAGACTACAAAAAACAGAATTGTCTTTAAACGGATTTATGGATTAAATGATAAAAAATACTTGTTATTTTATCCGCACTTTTTATCGGCCTGTGTTAGCCCACCGCACTTTAATGCGCTTCGAAACGGTAGAGGCCAAATAAGAAAACCTACCATTTAGCCGCTAATGAAACAGATTCCGAGTCGGTCGTTCGTTATTTTATGTCTTACCGAACGAAAGCGCACAGCATTGGCAAAGTGCGGTGGAAATTTTGTTAAGATCGTACAAACAAAAACGCACTTTACAGGAACGTATTGACTGGCGTAAACGGATTTATACCACCAAAAAATTTCCACCTCTATGCTCAGGGATAATACGCTTTATGCTTATGGATTTATGAGCCTCTGTAGAAAATAAAGATTGGGTAAATTGATGGCGAAAGGTAAAGACGCTATTTTGTGGTCAGTAATATCAATATTCATTAAAGATTCCTAAAATCATAAGATGATGAATATGAACGAAAACGGGTTATTAACCTGAAAAAATACGGTGGAAAGAAATGAAACAGTTAATGAAAGCCGATTACGTTATCGTGTAAAGTTTAATGTCTGCTTTTGAACATTCCGCGCAAGTCAAAAAGTACCGACTTACACATTACGGCTTTAATTTACTGTCGCGAAAGGCATCGCTTGGCGGCAAACAGGCTCGGTGAGTATGCTCGCCTCATCACCGATTCCATGCTGGGAACATAACGTTTATGAACATGCCGATCTTGGTGATTGCGCTCATGCCACGGATCACAACCATTTCGGCATGGCAAGGCGGAACTTCGCCTGCTCAAAAGTGCTATTTCGGTCAAGGATTTTCTTGTTATTACACACATCATCGTTTTAATTCCCGCAAGCCTTGAACAATACAATACTGGGTATGTTGGTCACCGTATTTTCCATTTTTACACACTATTATTAGTGCAAAATTACGGACGCGTAATTGAACAAAATACAGCCAATGCATGATCATCATCAACAGATCATTGATGAACTTATGGATTTCAGTCATGCACAAGATGCCAGCATTTGAATTTCTCACATTTTATTGAGTCTCAACACAGTTGTTGCTTGATCAAATGTTACTGCCGGAGGAAATTGAACAAACGCCCTTAAATCGCAAGATTCCAAGAACACTATGAATCAACCGTGGTGCTATTCGTTTTATTCAATTTCATTTGAATTAGCTGATGAAACCAACCATTAGTCAACATCAATGTTTGTAAGATATTTCTGCGTAGCAGATATTGGTGATTCATCCGAACCCACATTTGTTGTGCAAAAGAGAATGCAGTTGAGAAAGTGACAGCACTTATAGTTTAATATCTACCAGTTTAATAGGAATAACGACGATCAAGAAATTGCACTAACAAGCGACATGACGTTCGCTTAACGCACTCGCGCAAGTATCTGCGTAGGGTTTATCTGGAAGGGTTAGAAGTTTGGCATTCCGCATTGCGCCACCACAACAGATTACAGTTAACCCGTTATAGCGTGTCCGACATCATCAACCGTATACCTGTTTAGGCTCAGCACGTTTCCCGGAATTAAAGATCCGAAGGCGAGCAAAGCGCCATACCCGCTGTTTCGCCGGTATTGATATTCTCGCCACGGCGGGATGGTTCTTTAAGAGTGAAGGAATTATTGACCGAAGAACACGGTTTCTATGCGTTGACCGGCATACCGATAACGACGTTGTTGCACTGACTATACTTATTTGCTGTCAAACCTTGAACAGTGGTGCTGAAGGATTTGACCGTTTACGTGATACCCGGTTCAAATACCGATCGTAGAAACCATGTTTCACCGCGCGACTTGACGATCCTCCGCAGGGACGCCGGCGCGGAATATATCGTATTTCCGAAGTGGAATCTAATCATGAAGAACTGACCGCCAACGGAACGCACGCGCTGCTGTAACACAAGGTGATTATTGCGATTACTGAGCATCAGATGTGAAATGAGTTAGCAAAGAAATTGAAGAACGCGTTCATCATGAAACCCGGCGCCGCTCATTTTTGAACGGCATCCCAACGGCGGTTCGCCTGTGCCTCTGACTTATTTGCCTGCATATGTTGAGGTATCGAATTTCGTTGCAAAAGGCTATTGTGTCGGATTCAAAATGAATAGCTGGTTCACCATGATATTATTTATGCGATCAATAATATGCGCTATGAATTAAAAGACGACAAAAAATGTCTGTTATTAGAATTTAAGTTTAATCATATTGAGAATGCAATAAAACTTTTTGACCGTACTTTTGTTTTATGTCAACTGTAATAACAAGAAATGTGTTGCTGATTTTGCATTTCGTCAGGTGTTCTATACGTACATGTAAACTACAGTGGTAATCTGTCTTGACGCATTGTGTTAAAAAGGAATTATGTTATGAAAACACAAACCACCACCACCGCGCGGGCAACGTTGACACGAGCAACTGGTTAACAGCGGAGGTATTGAGTGCGGATTTGCTCAAACAGTGATGTCATAAAACGGCAACAACGCACAACAAGGTAATGGAAATTACGAATCAAACGTCTGAATTGTCTCACGGATGACCAAATCAAACCGCAAATTATTGCTTATGGAAAACCCTAAGACCGCTCAGGAACAAGTGACGCCAATTAAAGATAATAACACCAAAGGTTTAATAGAATGATAAAAGCTATTAAGTGCACATGGTGGAAATAAAAGATGACAGGTTCAGTAAACTACATGCACAGCAACATCACAACTGATATTCGTACCATCCGAAACAAGTATGGCGCTTCGAATATTGAGAAAGACGGGCAGTCTAATCAATATATTCGCGCAATATTACCAACCAAATTAGACAATTAAATCACTGTTCAAAGAATTACTACGTAAAAGAAGGAATCAACTATGTCTAACCATTGATTAACGAAATGACTTTTGCCCTTTATTGCCAGAATGCGCCCAAACTACTTTGGTGCACACAGCCAGTCTCATTTATTGGGTGTTGCAAACTGTTATCGCAAAGCGATTGGAGCGAGGCTATGTTCATTCCATGATTTTCTGGGGCTACCCGCGGGCTGGAAAACTGCCAAGGAAATTATCGCGCAACGCATTCAGGCGGCGGAAGTGGAGCGGCCGCCGTCACCAGCAAGATTAAAGAAATTGCGGTTGTCGAAAAAGCAACAAATAACGGCGGGTCTGGCACCATTTTATTTGTAGATGAAGTTCACCGTCAACAAAAAGCCGGCAAGATGCGTTCCCGCCCTTGCTATTGAAGATGGCACCATTATTTCTTTTATCGGCGCCACCACCGAAAATCCCTCCTTTGAATTAAATAACGCGCCGCTTTCCCGCGCCCGCTTCGCAAACCTTCCAGATGATGAGCGTGTTGCAACAAGCCATTGATGATCCGGAAAACGGTTTGGCAAGTGTCAGATCAGGCGAATTTGTTGTCGCTGGCGGAATGGCGTCAGTATGGCGCGCGACCATCGAAATTACGCGCATGCGTCCCGAAATCGAAAAAACGGCAAAATTTCGTGACCGCACTTACCACGGAAGTCTTAGGTGAACGCTGGTGCGCTTGACAACAGGCGACTGACTTCACATTTCAGCCTCTGCGTTACATAACCTAGTATTCAGATCAAACGACGCGCATCATTGCGGCGTCACGATTGTTCGTCGCGATCCCTTTATGTGGCTCGCCGTTTATTGGCGATTGCCCGGAAGATGCTGACCATGTGCAAACGTCGTTTTGCTTAATGTTTTATCGCAGGTGCCGCCGATGTTTATCAGATTAATTATTTGTCATGAAAATTGATGAATCATTGATTGATGTGCTGAACACCTCCACCGTGATTAACAGAAATACACTATTTGACGACAAGAGGATGAACAGATTACAGTTGACAGTTACAGAAAAATTGTCACAGATTTCAGTCAATTGAACGAAAATAGAGCGTACAAATTTTAACTATCCATTTTACGAAGGAGGAGAATAGAAATGAAAGTCATTGTTTTAGGTGCTGCAGGCGGTATCGGTCACATTGTTATTACAAAATTATGAAGGCGTCTGATATCACTTCAGATATTAATCAACCCGCGTTATGGATGTCAAGATTCCGATTCGCGGAGCCAGCGGAAGGTTTAAAGATCCGACATCGCATTAGTGCTGCGGATACAACATCGTTTGCGCAAACCGCATGATCGCTCGGATTTATTCAATATTAACGCAGGTACCGGTCAACTCAATCAAAGCCCGCGACCGTCCGAAAGTAATATGCACCAGATCAATAACCCGGTAAAGACGACTACAGGATGAAGAGAAAAGCCGCGTTTATGATAAACGTAAACGGTCGGCGACCATTAGACGTGCTTGTTCTGAAACCTGCTACGAAACCAAAAGGTTAAACGTTTATCGCAACAACGCGCGGCATTGGCGGACTGGCGTGACCATTCTTCCTTTGTTATCTCAAGCACCGCATGCTGAATGAAAGAGGAAGAAATTGAACCATTAACCAAACGTACCGCCGGTACTGAAGTGTAACAGCCGCGCGACCTGGCAACTTATCCATGGCCCGTCGCTGCGATTGTTTGCTAATGTAGTACGTGGATTACAAGGCGAAACGGTATGAATGGTATTATGTGGAAGGCGATTGGCAGAACGCCTCAACCATCCGTTTCGGTGTAACGCAGAAATCTCGCCACCAGTGCAAACTCAGCGCATTGAGCACGCTGACGCGACATTTGCGATAATGAACAGCGAAAATCGTTAATCCATAATTTGAAAACCCAAACTGAAAAAGTGGGGATTTTGATAAACCTCGTTCACCGAATGGCGAGGAGCCAGTAATCTTTTCATCGCCACTAGATCGTTGCTCACCTTCTCAAAGAACCCAACAGCGTTACCGGCATTGTTCCGCCATTTGCACGGCGAGGTCCACAGCAAGAAACCAACACATCAACACCACAAGAACGGTTTCGCAACTACATTTCATAACCGGCGTTGATCAACAACGACAAACCCCGCTTTTGAAAGTGCCGCATCAACAATCATCTAATGCCACATGGCGACCGACACTCCTGCTGAATGGCGAGTAGTTTCTTCAGAAATGCCGCCGCGATGCGGATTTTGTTCGTTGCCGTTCAGCCTCATAACGCTGCATATCGAACTGACGGACGTTGAGCGCAGTGGTCTAATTGCGTTTTTACATCAACTTGTCTGCAACTAAAACCTGTCTGCTGATGATTCAATGCCACAGCAACGGGTCGCCAGTTCACCCTGGCTTCCATACCATTACACACTCAATACCAGCACTGTCTGATAACGCCTTATGGGTGCCATGGCAAAACTTAACCGTGGTTAATTGACGGTGATGGCGATAAACAGTACCTTCTGGCGTGATCTTGTTTTGTGATATGATGTCGTCCATGCTGGATTTGAATTGAAAACAATTCTTTTTGCATCCAAATCCCACTTCGCCTTCAATTGGCAGATCAGACTGAAAACAGGTATTAGCATAATGAATAGGTTGCATTCTTGTTACGTTAGGGTTTAGTCTCGCGGTTAATTGTACCAATACCAACAAAATCGAGGATTGTTAACACCAAATGATTATCACGACAACAAGATCACAACGTTTTATTATCAGATGAGGATTCAGAAGAAATTAAGGTCTGTGCTGGCGGTATGGCCGGAACATCCATGATGTTAGTTTTTGTACCAGTTTGAATAAACCACAAAGAAAATCATGTCAAACTTGTATATACAGTTGTGTCATAGTTATATATTCACCACATTGCCACCAACCATATTTTGAATATACTATGACTGATCATCTGGCTGCTGTGGGTATTATGTCCGATAGTTATGTTTATATCAATAGGAATATAAGAGAATTTAATATCAAAATTCCGATAAATGAATATTGGGCAAGATGCACTTAAACGTATTGCCCAGTCTAATGCAAAGATGACCGTGATAACTGAAAAAGATGCGAGGGCAAAACGGTTAACCGCTGGCAACCACAGTGACGGCAACGCCCGCCGCGATGATACCGCATCATTGATCGCAATGGGTGACGCGAAGAAACGACAACCAGCGAATACTTGACACGGACCAACGGTGTCTGTTCCATCATTTGGTCGCGGTGCTATGATAAATAACTAATATCAAAACGCTAATCTACCGCATCGCGTAACCTGCTGGAAGCCCACCCTGCTGGCTTCCGCCAGCAATCGCTGGCAAAACGGTGCGAAAATCATCGGTTGACCCGCGCCAAACCACGGCTTCTGCTGCCGACTCCTTCGCACCAATTCGTTCGCCTGAGACATTTCACGGTGTGACCGTTGCATGGAAACAATCAAACTTAAACACGACGCTGTTATCACAATCTCTGTGCGGATGAAGGTCAAATTTGGGCTCGTGTCGATGAAGAAAAAACAGCCACACAACCGTTAACCCACCAATTCGACGAAATGCGCGTCTTGATAATCTGGCGAAGATCCATTGCCAGGTGATTAATATCTGAAGACGTTTTACGCTGAAATGGTTGAACGTATTGCAAACAAAAACTTCAACTAAACCCAAAAACGAAACCACCAGATGGCGTTTAATGGCGCACCAGCACGTAAAATATTCGTTCAGCGATGATGATCCAATTGCTCGGTACATAGCTGGTGGTGGTATGACGATTATGGATACCTAACGTACAAGGTGGCAACGGATAGGGCTACGGTTGAGCGTTCACCGGCGCAGTGCTTACCAACGACAAAGATACTTGCGAGCAGTATATCAATACATTACACCAAAAGACATCACCAAACCCAAACTATTATCAACACTGAAATCTCCTTCGGAGGCTGATGAAAACGTCTGGTGGTGATAAAGTTACCAGAAATGGTTAGTTTGATTTTCACAAAAAGTGCATCGCTTTATAACTTATCACGAAAGAAGAAGGAAATAAGGCAGCAACGAAGGATTTGCCAAGGCTCGCATTAAACTCATTACCGAACAAGAACAAAACCATGGTATGGCAATTGTACATTTAATCGTGATGGGATCCTGTCAAACCAATTTTAATTTAAAACCAAGAACCAACAGAATTGTTGAACCAAGAAACGTTTACAACCATCAAGATGTCACAAGAAACTGCACTAACCAAGACGATGTGGATATTCTTTCGATGATCGCAATGAACTGGCAGCAAGAGGGTCAAATGAATCCAGCTTTAGCGGAATTATGGTATTCACCCACTGCAAAGAAATTAAAATGGCAGCAATCAAGATTCAGGCGATGCTAACGGCAATTGTACAAAAGGCCACCATCGCAGTGGCTTTGGCACTGCGGATGACGGCACAACCTTCGCCGGTACCGCCAGGTACTCATCAGTATGGTAGGCAAACTAAACCAAAACGGATAAATTGACCCATCTGGTTTAGGCGGTACTTTAGGTTATTGCAGCGGCTGGCAACCGCTGTTTTATAACCGTGTTTATTGATATTAATGGTAACCTTTGGGATAGTTAATCGTCACCATCAAATGAACAAAACCGGTTCAATGACGCCCAATTGCGGCACAAACGCAGGTCTGACACCGGTCCATTGACAGGTCCGTGGTGGCGTCATTTTGCGTGACAACGTCCAAACGGTTACCGGCAACCGACTGTTCCGATTGAGGCGAACCCGTCAAATCAAGTATTCCCATCCAATTGTTCTACCAGCACCGTGAATTTATCGGCTCAAAATAAAGATTTCCATATGTGGCAACCACTTTATCACACCATACTCCAAAGGTGCTTTAATGCAACCGCCAAAGCAACATTATTGCATAACTACAATTTTAGAACCGGTGAAAATTACAAGAGAAAAAGGTATCCAAAAGGTGATATGGTGAAAATTACCGCCGTACATATTAAAGCTGCAGTGGTAACGAAACGCTTGAGACGAAATCATGGACATCATAACGCGGGTCTTCCGATTCATCTGGAATATGAATGAAACTGCGCGTAACCGTGATTCCTCTACCCCAACACCATCTGGGCACCGCACGAATATAAAATATCTCGGTAACATCGAAAGGCGGAGGCATATGGTGAACTGCCAAGGCGTTCAAACGCAGATATTACTACATCCCGCAACGTCCGGTTTAACGCCGGGCACCGCATGCGCGTGATCATAAAGCTGAAGTGGCAAACTCATTACGCCAACCTGTATCACAAAGCTTTATTATGGGTTCAGAATGCACCACTGTTCTGACGTTAACGCGCAATGTGATCTACGATAACCCCAGACTCTAATATAAGCATGGATATGACGCTGAAACTGAAGGAAGAAACTGATCGTCAGGGATTACACTCAGAAAGATTATTGCATGCACCGCCAAGAGTCAATGTTTGTGTCCACATCAAAATTATCCAAGAATGGACTCAACTGACAATACCAACGTGGTCAGGTTGCATCATGGTACGCAATCCAAATGATCCACATGAATCCGAAGATAATCGTGTGTTAAAATGTACCTTTAAAGGACTGTTTCTGGGACAAGAACTGCCGGAAACCTGTCCAACCGGTGCACCGTTTCGGCCGCAGTAGCCGAAAGTTCATAGGAAATGCATCGCTGATTCAGCACGTGGCTATGAAACGCCGGTCTTTACGCCGATCCGGAAGGCGGGTGCACACACGCGGCGGGGGTTACATCATGGATAAACCCAACCGTACCGGCCCGAAAGATCCGCAAATCGACCTACCATGGGCACCGGAAACCAGTCACGGCCATGCGGCGGTTTAGTTTTACCGGTCACTACTTAACGGTGGGTCCAAACGTAGAAGAAGATGTGGAAGATCATCACATGAATTTGAAGAAGCAGACAAAGGATATAAAGATGAGTAAGATTGAGGATTAGCAATGACACTGAATCATCGTCATAGAACGCCTGCGCGTTTAAGTCACTGGCTACTGGTTATCTGCTTTATGACGATGTTCACCGGTGTGGCATTTTTCTTCCCGGACTTTGCGTGGTTAACCGAGATTTTAGGGACGATCGCAACTGGCTCGAAATCAAATCATCACTGCACCTTAATGTTCATTTTATTTATCTTGGCTATCTTACTGGGATCATAATATTCCGGAGAAGAACGATATTCGTTACAAAAGGGATGTTGAAGTTCTGTATGGAAACATACTGCTGATAATGCGGGTATAATCAATGCAAATGTTATTCTGGATGACAATCGGCACAAAACCTTGCTTGCAATTATTTCTTACTTTCAATGAGAACAAGATTCTTCCATGAGCAATCATGTTGTTCATCATATCTAGTATGTATATGGCATTTGGGTGAAAGGTTCCATTCGTGGTATTGTTGAGGGTTAACTGTTCATGGCAAAAACCACCACCCAAATGTAATGCAAAGAAGTGCTTTGAACCAAGCAAGACCTGAAAATAGCGTTAAGGCAAGTGAAAGCCAAAGCACTATTCAAAGGCATTAATGGCTAAACCAGAACAGAGAGACATCAATCAACGAGTTAAACAAAGTGCGGCTAAAACAAAATGACTTAACCGTACTTTTTTATGAGAAATATTGTCAGTTTATTCATTATAGTCATTCATTGTGCCCAAACGACAAACCCATACGTCTAACCCTTCTATATCTTCTCTTTCAATCACTGATTCATTCTTATTGCAATTTCAGTTTCTACTGCGTAAATCAGAAAACTGACCAGGAGAGATGGTGATCAGAAGGAATAATTACCGCGTTTCATGCAAAAGAACCACTACCAGATAAGACTTAACAGTATTAACTGCTGGCGTTGATGAGAACGCAGAACGCACCACTGCATCAACACAGTCACATTTCTGTATCGTCTAACTGGCGCCACGGAGATCTTTACGATCCAGCATCGATTTAATAACGTCGCCCCGCTTGAAGCCAATCAAATAATGGATTGTCGTTAGGGCGATAAACGCCCCATTAATAGTACCGAATATGAGCGCGTTAAAATGCCATTGCGCCACGCTGTCTCAAATTGTTCTCAACACGTCTTCAATTTTTGACCATTTTTTATACGACGATCAGACCAAAACCATGCCATACTTGTTTAATAATAATCGCCATTCCGGTAGCGCGCGTAAGTTGGCGTGTAAACCATTAGCTGTTGTTCACCACTGGTAAAGTGCTCTAGATTGAGGCTTCTATGATTCGAAGTCAAGCTTGCCCACAATTGGTTTTCAAACCTAATCATTTCCAATTTTGCATAAAATAGGTAGGCAGAAGCAGAATTAAGCGGAAAATGCCAAGGCGGTCGCAGCCTGCGTTTAGTAAGAAATTCAATCTTTAAACGTTGGAAGAACTGATTTTGCTACAAGGATTATAGGTGACTTCAGGTTTTTAGTTGATCTAATTCGTGAAATAGCATTTTGCTGTGGTAATATTATAAAATTTTATTTAATCAGTTAGAGGAAAATCAAATGGCTCAATATTCTGCACAATTTAATCAGGCAAAGCTGCATGAAGCTACGTTATGTTGGGACCAGCTGGCCGGCACTAACCGAATTTCGCTGAAGCGCCGGTGCGCCGCGTTCAGAAAACGAAGAGTGCGCGTTAAAACCGCAATAAATGCTGGCAGCTGTTTGGTTTGACTGGTCAGGATGGGTGTTGCATTAACCGGGCATTATTAAGGAATTAAAAACGATCGCAATTTCAACCACCATCTACCCATCCAACGATTACCGCCATTTATCCCGCCATCAATGTTTACGTCTTGATTTTACATACTAAATGTGACAGCGCAATGGTCACAAAACCAGGCGTGTCAAAATTACGGTGTTATAGCTTTGACGCGCACCACCACAAACATCCAAATTGCGCGTAATGCCAACGTACGGCATTGATCGATCCACAAGGACTGATTTGAACGTTACCGCGGCAACCGCTAACGCGCCGAATATGTCGGAATTTGAAGGGTCGGGGAAATGTCATTCCGAACAAGAGATTATCGACAAGGCTGAAAACTCATTTCAGACATCAATTCACCGCACTTAAGACAGCGGCATGACCTTATTGGTGTCCAAATCAACCGTATTCCATTTGCCGACAGAGTACCAAAGAAGTCTTTTGATGCGACAGGCGCGATACGGTGATCAGTGTGCTTGCAATCGCGTTAGCGGATGCCGTGGTTTGAAGAGGCTTATTTATCCACGCATAGTGGTAAACGGGTACATCAACCGTTTGTTGGAAAATGCGATTCATGGGAGAACGACAGTTGTTTTGGTGTGATGACCGAAGTTGAATTGAAATAAGCCGTTAATTAAAAGAGCGGGTAAGAAAATCGAGACAAACGTGGGTGTTTTTGATATTTTGCATCCTGGTCGTATGTGTCTTACTTAGAAAATGCCCGTAAGCTAGGTGATCGTTTTAATTGTTGCTGTGAATACGGATGAATCGGTAAAACGCTTAAAAGGGGAAGAACGACCGATTAATCATTTAGCGTCGAGAATGGCAGTGCTTGCCGGTCTTTTCTTCTGTGGATTGGTTGTTGCCCTTGACAAAGCATACGTCATAACGTTTAATTGGTGAAATCTGCCGGACGACAGAAAGGTTATACCATAAAACCGGAGGATACCGTTTGGCAAAGAAGTCTGGGCAAACGGTGTGATGCGGAAAGTGCTGAATTTCTGAGAACGTTTTCCACATCGAACGATCAAGAAATTAAGACGGAAAAATAACTAATAAAAAGATCATCTAATTCGGCAACGAAAAGCCGGACTCACTTTCAACGAATTACAGATTTTGCCTAATTTCATAGCGCAAACTGGCGTAACGAATAATTAACCTCGGATGCGTAATTCACGATTTTATGCGTAGCGTGCATCTTGATGCACGACCAAATTACGCACGGAACGTTATTTTAATTTCTTTTCGATGATTTCAGCAAGTTGCACGCTACGATTCACTAAATAGTGATATGAAAATAAACACGGTGACTAGTTACGTTCTGAGGGGCTTCAGAAGCTATGCAGACCTCATAGGGGAAAGTTTCAAACCGCATCGTTTTACGTGACGGTTATTCCAATCCATTCAACGCATTGATCAACCTGATTTTCAAACAACTTAACTGTTGCTAAATCGACCGCACTTTAGACGACCCAGGCCAGTGTGCCGCCGTTGAGTGCCTCAAGGAGCGGCGTGTCGGCGTGAACCATTGTGTGCCCTGGCGGAAAATAAGGTTGCCGGAGTAGTGCAATCGGTGACATGCCCGTTTTTATGATGCGATTCATCGCAATCGCTCTTTGCGAGAGTAATTCGTTTAATAACGTGCGGTCAGCGTGTATTTCAAATCAGTCAATGGCCTAGATAACGCTGAAGGCATGATAATGTTTACGCTGGTAAGAAAAATAACGTACTGAATCTGCTCGGTTGTAATCGATTCGGCAACGAATCAGCGGTTCGGCGCCCGCCCGAGCGGGTACACACAACATGTTCGGCAAGTCGAAAATGCGAGGAAAACGACCGCACTTTGTTTGCTGTAAACGCCTGTAAACCGCGTTCGTAGCGTTGTTGATGGAGTGCGATATTGCATCTTGCCTGTTCGCCGATGGGCGCGGTTTCCGGGCCAAAGGAAACGGCTAAGCCTCTGTAATGGCATACTTTTGAATCAATTTGATATTCCTGTGCATCACTTTTGAATGGTACGCCACCGCCACCGCGGCGTCAGTTTTTCAGGTTTCAATAAACGACCTGCCACCGCACTTTGTAATTTTCACCGTCAAAAATACCGAATACCGGTACAGCCACGAGGTTGTTGTTCGGCCTGCTGAATAATTTGTACGGTTTTTTCTTTTTAGCGCTACTGATTGATCCGGCGGTAACAGTTTGGCAAGAAGAGAACCGATTTTTTCAGTTTTCCGCCACTCCACCACGCCGGAATTTCGGAATTGGTTTGCAAATGGCAACGTTTGTTTGATTTCTTCCACATAACGAAAACGCGTTACGTGAATATTTTTTGCCACCGTATGGGTTGTCAGTGACAACCACGATAGTAATGCCCCTGCCGCTCTTTGATTGTTGATAAGGTGGCTTGGGCATAAAGTGTTAGTAATCAATCGCCTTCATCGGATAAGTGAAATCTGGTTGTCGTATAAATTGATGTTATTCCGGTGAAAAAAAACACACAAATTGAGTCCTTGAACAAATTTGTATTTTTGCCCTGGCTGGCTGGAAGAGCTGACGCAGTGAATAATGGGTTTCAATCGGTGTCGGGTAGGCCGATTCAGCAACAGAATTACCGAAGCTGTTCTTGTTGTACCAAATCAAAGCTCTTTTGATACTTCGGCAACGCTATAGGCTGTTGGCAACAAAAGGTGGTACCGGTGATGTTTTTATGCAAGAAATCTTCCGCCAATTCACGTTGGTATAGTCTTGAAATTGACGAAAACTTTTGCTCATTATCGCTTTAGCGGATAATAACATTTGTTTGTTGCTCAAAATCGATTAAAAAAGAAGAAGGGTTTTCATCGCCAATTGATTCGTTTGTTGAATAAAATTCACATAACATTATCTCGTGAAAACGGCGGAAAATTTTAGCTTAAATCGCTATGTACCCATACTTCACCGCTTATTAGCCCTCTTTGAGAAAGATGCGTCACTACTGATCATCAATAATCACGATTCTTTACGTTCAATTTATATCCATCCGCCGGCTTGAAGTTGCGCCATTTCAAGTAGTCAATGGGAAGAACTGGATTTCAGATGCCGTGGGCGATTTTTTCATTTATTGATTTCTCCGCCCTGATGTGCCGCGCGCTTATCCGCAATTATCGGCGCTGGCGTTATCAGCATAAATCCATTTGGCAAAATAGGGCATCAACGTTGCGTGAATTTTTGGTGCAGAATTGCTAATCTTCCGTCACCACGTCATGGGCAAGCCAAGGTTGGTGTGTGTGGCGGAACCTTCTTAAAGATATGCTGTGAGTTTTCAAATTACTTTATATCATTCTGGGCGGTGGTAAGTGAGCAGAATTTCAAGCGCATTACAACACCGCCCGTCAGATGACAGCATCATTATGCCATGCAAAGTGATAAACGTTGCCTATTTACGGGGTGCAATTTCACCCGGAACTTATATTTCGAATATGTGAGCAAATTTTATGAAATTGGTTGCAGGAATCTTAAGAATCGCTTAACAAAGTGCGGTGTCACGCATTTTTTAGATCGGGATCACACAAATCACAAAATCCTTCTTCCTTGTTTTGTGCAAGGGCTTTAAGGAGACGATATATTCAAACGTTATGAAACTAAAGGAGTTTTGATGAATATTGTTTTTCCCGGATCGTACCGGTATCTCTGCAAGCTATGATATTCCACGCCTGCTTTTCACACACTTGACGGAATATGACCCCGCGTTGCCGGAGGAAATGCCCGTCGCGCAGTAGCCGATATTGTGGTGACCACAAAGTGTAGGTTTGACTGAGAATTATTGGTTGATTACTGAATGAAACCCAACGCCATTACGTCACCGGTACCAATAACATTGATTTAGACGCCGTGAAAGATAGTATTGCTGTGGAAATGTGACGGGTTATTCAGCGATCAAAGCCGAGTACAGCCAGCATGATTTTCATTAAACAGTCCATTGGGTATCATCGCGATCAAGGACCTCTGATCGTTGGGCCACCTGGTGACAGTTCTGCCACACTGATTATCTGATAACGGATGCGTGGCGCGACGTTAGGTGTATTTGCAAAGGTTGCTTAGGCACAGAGGCGGTCGTCATGCAATTATTGCGCATGAATGCTGTATGCGGAACACAAAGGTGCAAGCCATATCTGGGAAGGCTACACTGAATTTGAAACCGTATTGAAACAAGCGATATTGTTACGTCGCATTGCCTGTTACTAACCGATACCACCAAAATTTAATCACGTGGAAACGTTGGCATTAATGAAACAGACCGCTTATCTCATCAATACCGGTCGAGCCCATTGCGGATGAAGCCGACATTAGATGCGCTAGAAAACGGCAAATTGTTGCGCCTTTTGATGTGTTGATCAAAGAACCACCGGAAAAGGACAAACTTATTAATTCGCTACAAAACGTTTGCCGAATTTATTAATCACGCCGCATATTGCGTGGCGTGAGTGATTCAGTAACCACTTTAGTGAATAAAGTCGCGCAAAATATCGAAGATTTTTGTGGCGCACGGTGGCACTTTCGTTTTCAGCATGATGTGGGTCAAATGGCGCCATTTTTGTGGCAATTTCGTTCCTCACACAAAAACTTAGAATGAAGAAGAATCTTTATTACGACAGCAATGTTATTCAGTTTACCGGCGCTTGCTCGCCGCTGAAGCAAAACCGAATTTAAACTTATCAGCGGTTGATTGGTGTACGCTACACTGGTGAACCAGATCAAACCGTTTCATCTGTTACCGTTCTCACTTCGAAAAAGAGTTTGCTGAGCGCAACGCGACTTATGTGAATGATAAGAAACCGTGCCAAGCCTTAAGCCGTAAGCGCTTCAGGCGGTCGTGGCAATATTGACCACGCCTTTGGATGTGGTGCGGATGCAAACCACTGCTGTGATTATTGATGGTGTAAAAGTTAATCCGGTTTCCGGATATTGTCGGATTTTGGTGATTAGTTTTTACAACATCGAACGCATCGAAGTCTTACGCGGTGAGCACCCGCGCTTTGGGGAAGTGATGTAAATGGGCGGTGTGGATTTATACTACTACCAAAAAGGCCTAAAAGGCAAAACCTTCAAGTTGACTATGATTTTGGGCACCGATCTCACCGCACCAGTTGATGGTTCATTAACCCTTCAGGCTCAAACAACACTTTATTATGTTTACATGGTGACAGCCACACACACCAAAGCGTATTTCAGCACTCAGCAAAGACCACTGCCTTTTAACCACACGGGCACAAGATGGCACAGCGGTCGAGTACCGGTGGAGCAAGTGAGCGTGATAAATTCCACCGTGATAATACCTCTCTTACGTTTTTAGAGACGATAACCAGGCTTTGATTTCTTTAACTTCTCATAGCAGTCAAACAGCCTAACTTTGACAACAGTGCAACACACGAGGTCATTACACTCGCAACACGTGATACCACTTATTTAAAGTGCAGTGGTTCTCAGGTAACGCATGACTGCTTAAACATAAAGAAGCTGGCGTCAGCCATATCAAAACTGACAGCGATACGGTTGGCTGTCTGCTCAGCTTACGATGCGAAAACTCAGTGCGAATTATCGATTGAGATGTGAATTTCACGATCGTGAAGGCACCCATCACGCAAGGTTTAAGTTTCTAAATGAGACTATCACAGATTTAATTTCGTCTTATTTCAATACGCGTAATAAAAGCTTGTGAGAGAAAAGCGTCATGACGGAGAATATCGCCTGTTGCACGATGCGGATCATAGGCTTGAATGTGAGTGGTCGTTACACTGATGGCTCTCAATACTGAGAATCTCATGGATACAGGCCGTATTGCCCGGGCTCATCGCTTACATAACAATGTGACAGCACCACGCGTTACTGGTTCAGCAATTCAAAATCGACAATTACGGAATATTGCGGCTACTCTTACGCCATATCGGCATGCACATGCCGGACCGAAAAGCGTAGCGATGTTGAACCTTTATTTGAAACAGATGATCGCATGCCAGCGTTGATATCACTTATTTCACGCGTAACGTGAAAATAGCCGATTAGTCGCAGGGATTAATTCCGTCAATCTATGCAAAGCCGAGCCGTCAATCTTGATGGGAAGAGCAGGTTAAAAGAGTCTTGGCGGCTAATACAATGGTAAAATCACAGATGTAATAACCGCTTATGCGAACTATACATATATACGCAAACCCGAGACAGCAAAGGAGTGAATTGGCACGCACGTCCCGAAACACTTAGCCAGCACAGGCTTAGCCTCTCAGATTACTGAAAAATTGGGCGCAGATGTGAATTTGACTTTCACACCGGCAAACGTATGGATACCTACTATTCACCAAGCTACAGTACATAAAGTGAGTGCTAAACGTCTTATACTCTTGGCAAACGTAGCGTGAACTACTAGAAGTGGCGGAGAGAGTTTTGACCGGTTTGCGCAAAATCTGACAGCGTATTCAATAAAACATGCACGTCCTGGCTGGGCGGTCATGAGACGGACGCCGTGTTATGTTGAAGCTTGGAGGATCGTTCACAAAATGGCTTAAGGCGGCTTTGTCACGCCGGGTGCACAATCATGGCGGGGCTGAAAACCGCCTTCGTTATATGAAAACATCCGTTATTTTCACGCGCTTTTCTCACCTTTTCTGCACACGCTGAGGAATTTGTTTCGCCCACCTGTGCGCGCCGATCGACCGCTTGCAGAGTGCCCGTCCGAACAACGGGCGGCAATGTCGCCTTACCTCAAAATCCGCGTATGATGTTGGATAAAATTAATCGAGACAAAGCCGATCCTTGAGACCACAACTGACCGCATTGTTGTCTTATTTGGACAAACGCCGCTGATTAATGAGCCTTTTATCCGCAATTGGTCGCCGATGTACAAAACGCGCTTTGGCGACGAAATTATTGTGCCGATGATGACAGCCCGCCGACCGCTGAAGAATTATTTGAACTTTGCTGTTGCAGCGAAAAATCACCGGTACGAAGCCCACCGCGCAACAGTTGGTGGAAAAATTAAAATCACAAAGATTCCAAACTGGATGTGACGGTGACCGATACGCTAATATTATCGGAAACCGGCGCATGTGGAACCCATTTTTCACTGCAATATAACGTGCTGTGACACGTTTGGCGGTTTTAACACCGTTACGATACCGTGACCCCGCAAAATTTTCACTGGAAAAAGTGTTGCTTTGTCACAACCCAACGGGGTTAATCGAAATCGCTGACCAACAAAGCTATAACGAGCAGGCAGAATTGCTTGACCATCCGTTGCTACACGTTTGAAAATCGACCGCACTTTCGTATTCCACGATGAAATATACTTATTGCCTTTGAATCACGGCGCGTAGTGGCGCAGAGGATGTATCACCAATGGAGGTCGTGGAGATTCGATCAAATCTCCTTGCAAGATGAGGACAAATCTCCCTGAGATGAGGACAAATCTCTAGCCCTCTCTTTTACTAAAGAGACTAATGTATCGATAACTTTATCATTCAGATGTTTTATACAATCTATTCATATATAAAACGACGCAAATATGCCATCTAGGGTTCATCTCGCAGTCGAAATTCCTCTAGCAAAGAGGCTAGTGGAGATTTGTGGAAATCTAAGGAAGATTGATCAACATTAAAACAGAATATCACCCAGCCCGATCTTTGGATTTGTTACAGGAAGCGCCCATTGACAAAACACAAAATTAAATACCGCATCTCATATCTTGCCGCTGATAACAGGCATCGCCCTTTTATCATCCAACTTGGCGATTTTAACGCATCCCAAAAATGCGGATTCGGGTGCTCGGCTGATATGCGTTCGCTTGCATGGTGCAGGATGTCTCGTGTGCCGCGCATTGCTGAACGTAATTTTAACCGGTGCTGAGTCTTGCTCTTTGCGGGCAATGCCATGCAGGATTTTCCAAAATCCACTGGCAAGTCCTGGCTCTGCCACCGGCAGTAGTGCCGGAGCGACGGCGGCCACGTGTGCCGATTCTTTACTATTGTCTGTACCGTTGCAAGGTGCTATGGCGGTGTTGCGGGGCATTAGCGAAGTATTGGTGACGCCATTGCCAAAATCATGGAACGACCATAGCAGTGATCTTGGGCGGCTAATGGCGGTGGATATGTTACCGGCGCCGCCATTGCGTTGTTGTTATCTAACGCTTGAAAGCCCTCCTTGGGCGTTGGCGGAGCTTACCGTTGGTTACAAGGCTCATTGCGTGGGCGAGAAGCTGACGCTGGTAAGATTTCACCGCTGATCGTTCTGTTTGGTCATGGTTTGTTTATATCGCGAACGTCGTTATAGTGGATTTACCGGTTTCGGTGGAGAGACTGCCCGGCACCATGATCGATCCAAACGCAGTATCACCACCAACGGCGTTGCGTTTGCTCGTCGGCTGCAAACCATTCCGCAAACGGAGTGCCATCAGTTTTATCGGTTTAATCGCACCGCACTTTGCACGGAATTTTACTGGAAACGCGCCACGTCACCTGCCCTGGCATAAAGACTGCCTTATTTGAGGGCCATTCTCGCTCAATTGCGGATCTGTGACGCAATATGTGCCGTTTTTCTCACATTTACATCGGCACGCTCACGGCGAGTATCGGCGCCCGTGCTGATTGGATTTTATTGACGGAACAACGGCGATTGGCAGAGGTAACTTTATGATTAAAATCGAGAATCTCTCCCAACCTTACGGGCTTAAAGGAGACATCAGTGTACTATTTCAAAGGCAAATTGGTCCTATAGTATGAGCGACATGGTGCGGGCAAATCGACGTTGCTAAAACCATCGCCGGTATTTCTTTACGTCAAAAGCGGTGAAATTTGGTTCGATTGACAACAGATTAACCACCATGAGCGTCGCACCTTGGTTAGCGATATGTCTTGTCACAAAACCACGGAAATTCACCAGGATTATATCCGTGTATAGATGTTATCGCGTTAGGTTACCGAATCCGCTTTACCGAATCAGGCAATGAACAAGAAAAGTGCGGTCGATTTCAGACACGTTTTCCGTTTCACATTTAATGAGAAAATCTTTCGCCAACTTTCCCGTGCACGAAAAAGCTCGCCTACACTCTGCTCGTTGTTGCATCAAAAACGCCCTCTATTGCTTGCTGATGAACCGCTGCGCCACGATCCGTTTTTATCAAACTCGATATGATGGAACAACTGAAACTATCACCGCCCAGCCACACCTGCGTGAGCCGCACTTTCATCCTTTCTTAGCAGCCTATAAATTCTGCGATGAAGTCATTTTATTGTTAAGATCAAGGGAAAATCATTGCGAGCGGAGAAACGACAAGCGTATTAACGCTGAGCATTTGGCAAACGCGTTTTGTAATGGCATGGATATTAATCGAGAAACAGCATGTTGCAATAACATCCTAAATTAGTATAATAGCGTGCTTTTTAAAGATCAAGAGAGAAGACGATGAAATTTTTATTTATGCTTTTTATATTTTTCTTTTATTTCGACTCTGTATCTGCTGCCCAGGAGAAAACGTGTTTACTTCGTTCCAGTCAATTTACTTACCGTGAAATGGCTATGAAAGAGAAAGCTGCAAAGCCAAGCATTAAAAATGTTACGAGCTATCAGCGTTTTTCTGGATGTGGATAACTGTTATGCCCGGCAAGGTGACGGAATTAGAGAAAAGACGCGCTGAAAGAACTCAATTTGAACAGTCAAGTCTCACGGTTTGAGCCGAAGCTGCGATGAGAGGACAAAGATCGTTTTACCACGGTCTCGCATCCATTTCATCGGCAAATCGGTTGTTGGATCATTATCCTTCTTCGTCGCTGAAATGCGGCTCGAAAGACGGATATGGAGGAAGTCGCCATAGCGATGTGCAAAATGAACTTCTGAGTTATATTGTGTTTCTACCGGAGAATTTTACCGAAAAGTCATTGATGAGATTAATTATTGACGATAATGTATGTACTTCATTAGCCATCGATTATGGTTTTTGAGATCCTGGGAGGCTTTCCCATGGACGTGTTACTCATGTTGTTATCATCAGCGTGTGGCTGATGCGGTAAGTATTTATATTAGCAATACAAGCAGAAATCATCTATAAATACCAGCCGATTATGTGCTTATCCGGATAAAACTACCGCTTCAAATTGCCGCACTTTTAGACTGGTTTCTTCATTTTTCAGTCATTGCGGATAAATCTTCCAGAGAAAAGAATGTTACTGGTAAATTATGCCAATGCGAGTATTTCTGTTAAGCTCGGCAGATGGAAGGAGCAGGTAAAGTAATGCGTGACATAGCATAGCGGATCCCACAAAGATAAAAGACTATATATGTTGGGGAATCATATTCAATACGGCGCGTGTTGAGGGTCTTCATAAAATATTCTGTTAAAATTAAGAACGTAATGATCAATGGAACTACCAAAGATTATCGCGTATTGGTTTAATAATCACGGAATTAATTTAGAGAAATATTTATCATTGAATGGTTGATTAGTTTCAAGTCCTGAAAGCTTATTCACTGGGATATTTTACGCCACTCTGATTCTATTGGAATGAGTGGCATTGGTTTATGTTAGGCAGTGTTTACTTGTCATGAAATCGCCGTGCCAGGGGATGTGTTTTATTATGGTGGGGACTTGCGGTAGCGGTGATTGCCAGGGTGATAGAGGTGAGTTTTACCGATTCCTCTGTTCTGGTATCAATTCTATGTGCGATCATTCTTGTTTTAAAATAACGCATTATTCCAGCCAGTTTGATTACGTGCGGTAAATTTAAGGAATAAAATGAAACATTTGATTATGCCTCACCCAAATTCACAGAGCGAGTTTTAACCGCACTTTATGGAGAAGTCATGTGCTGACCCGGCAAATCGGTGTGGAAGCAGTGATTCGTGATCTGTATACATTGGAATTTTAATCCGGTGTTATCTTGGTCGAGATTGAGGTGCAACAATGGATGTGCATTGTGCCGGCTGAGATGGGAGTTTGAGCATTGATTACTGTAGAAGCCGAATTAATTGCTTTATCTACCCACTTTGCATGGGGATTCCCGGCAACATTAAAAAGGGTATTTAGATCAGGTGTATGTTAAGTTACGGCTTTGCCTACAAAAATGAAATAGGGTAGCTTTAGTTTGGTTTTGTATGGAAATAAAAGAATACAGCATCGGGACTACCATGGGAAATAGCATAGAAAAATATCAACAACTGGGCTTTGATAAAGCTTTTGCAATCTTTGCTTTGGTGAGGACTATTTAATTTTGTGGCATAACGGACATTCACGTCCATCATCTTTTGGTAATATTCATTTGTTATTGGACGATTCGCTGTCGATCTCAAGCATTGCGGCATTTGACGAAAAACACAAGAAAATTCACCGCACTTTTCATCAGAGAAGGACAAAAATTCATGACAAAGAAAAATCCACTGAACTCATTTCTCTTTAATTAGCCAGATTATTTGAATTTATTTTATCGCTTCAGCCAACAGATAATATTCTTTCTGGCGACTTTACATGGTTACAAATCACAGCAATTATCTCAGGCGTGAAACATTAACGGAAGATACGAAAGCTCGACGAAACTTTTAGACGCACTACAAGTGCCGATTCAGATTTAACGCTTTTGGAGAAAGAATATCAAAAAGCTGCTTGGTGAGAAAGGCGCGGTGGCAACGCAAATTTTCCTGCTTGACGATATTTCAGTGGCGGATTTTGGAAAACCTGCGTCAAGAACGTAATTTACCGCCAAGTGACAACCTTGATCGTTTTGCGACGTTCGCTGCTAACGGCGCGGTTGTAGAAGATCAATGCAGATTCATTATCCGCGCAACAAGACTTGTTTGAATCGTTTTATTGCTCGTGCAGCTAAAGCGAGATTGGCGGAACAATCGGCAGGGCCGCTCATTTGTCGTGCGTTGGCGTATCTTACACTCGCGAGTATCGGTCCAGCGCCGCGGCGATGAATGGGTAGTCTGTTGACTTATAATTAGAAAGGATGAAAGACTCAACTGCTCTTTTCGGCAAAATCCTGACCCAGACGATATAAAAATTCCGCTGACTCTTTTATAGAGAAAACGGCTGCCGATGACGGCGACAAATTCCGCATCTAAATATTGTGTATAAATCGAACTGAATGACTGTTGGCACCCGCCATAGCATCGTCCCGCACACCCGCCATAACATGGATATTGCCATCTGCGCCGACTTCAGCACCTTTTGTTCCATCATCGCCATGAATAATCAAATCACTGTCGCACAAATAACCTGTTTGTCGATAACGTTATGCGGCTAAATGTGGGTAACTCCGCGGGCTCCGGAAGGATTTCTAGAGGTATATTCACATTGCCAAGAACGAGAGATTGGTGACTAGAGAGCCGGATTCTGCTTTGCGAAGGATTATGCCAATCTACACGCCAACGTAAGACGGGTGATATTCTGCCACAAGTCTCTTTAATGCGATGAGACGACTCTAGCATCGGATTGTTTACCGCAACCACCTCAATATAAATAATGATGGCGAGGTTTTGCTTTTCTTTTCCAATGCGCGCTTAATGGCAGTCAAGCTTGAACTATGGATACTGATAAACAGCGCAGAAAATTGACCTGTTCGTAGTTCGATAATATCTGAGCCATAAAGCAAAATTCCAATGAAAAGAGTTGTAATGATAATGGTATTGCAAAAATCGGCAACTTCAACCTAATTATGAGTCGATTTATGCTCTGCGCTATCGTTATAAAAGCCCAAAAGAACCTGGCATGTATCTTTATATTGACGCGATCAATTTGATGCGCTACCTGACGGCTGTTAACACTGACTTTTTGGGCAAACCGATTTTTAGAGATGTTGTTTAATTTCGCATGGCGAGCAAACCATTGGTCACTGCAGATAAAACGAGCGATGCGAGCAAATTAGAGAAAAGGCTTACTTACACGCCGAGACGATTGGTTGTTTCTGTCTATAACGGTTTGAGTTTAGCGAGGTTCTCACTCTATTGATGAATAGTAAAACACCATAAAAAGAAGCATCGCACTTATCTCCTCAAGTGCGGTCGTTTTGTCAGGTGTTTTATTCTGCGTAGCCGTCCATTTTTATTCACCCTTCTTTAGCACATCGCCACGCTTTGTGTTTTACCGGAGTTGTCAGTGCGTTGCGTTGCTGTATGTACCGATCGCGGAGCTGGTTTGTGCGAGGTAGGCTTGTTGGCAGAATGATTGATTTCTGTCTGCCCAAACAGGGATCGTGCGTGACGTCAAGCAATCAACAGCCACCATAGGCGTGAATTCCGATCCACTTGATGCTTTGTGGTTTGTTTAATTTTAATGGGCGAATAGCACGCGCGTTGTAAATGGGCCTTATAGACTCTGTAACGCACCCGCTAGCACCGGTGAGTTTCTGTTTCACGCGATTATCGTCTCGACCAGGCCAAATGGCAGGACAACGCTTTTCGCCCGTCAATTCCCACACGCAGACCAAGTATCGCGCGCATCGTTAGTGCAACGGTTTTACCGGCTAAGTGTAAATGGAGCAACAATCCGGTTTGCAAAGCTGTGAGCGGTGCCACGATCAACCACGCGGTGCATAGCCTTAAAGAGGGTTTGGAAAGTCACAGGTGGCGCGACTTTGTTTGGGTTCGAGATCATGCTCATAAATCATACTGCCTTGCCAGTCCGCAATACACACTGATCGTGCCGGCGGAATGCTGGCGCCTTCGTTGGCGATAGTTTGATAAAGCTTTGGATTTACGTCATAAGGCGGAAAGTAGCATAGGAACCCAGCAGCATTGACGGGACTTTCGGAATCGATGACTTTTATCCCAGCCCGCCCATGCATGTTGCATGGAAATCACTTTGCCAAACCCCAGCTTCATGCCGATGTAGACCGTTGGGATACTCAACGACCGTGACCAATGCAGACATCCATCGGCATGACCGAACCGCTGTATCGGCGGTCGTAAGTGCGCGATTGCCAAGGTGAGTGCCGGCTTCACATTGATGGTAATTGTTGCTGTTAATCGCGTGTGTTAATCGAAATGCTCCGATGCGAGGCGGTCAAATGAAACGGACGGTTTTACCTTTAACGAGCCGATTTGGCGTTTAGCCGATAAAGCGCGGTTAGATCCTGCACCGTGCGTTTCGCGCCCGCCCACAAAATGGCGCGCACCTCACCGGTTTGAGCATCGGCAACCACCATGGCGGATCTCCAAAACGGATTCTTATGTTTGAGCTGTGCGTCGGATACGGCACTGATTTCACGCTTTGTTCGGCGTGATCTGTGCTGCTCACGTCCAGCGTGAGAGGTGCAGTACGCGCAGGAGATTTTCAGTTTTGCCTTCATAAGCCGTGTGCGCGTAATTCGGTTTGTAAGGTTTGGATAAACGCCGGGTATTTACGGCTAATTTTCCTTTTCTGCACACCGACGGGCGTTGGCTCAATAGTTGATAGAGGTTTCATCACCGATAATTTTATGTTCCAACATCGACGGCAACACCACATTTCGGCGTTCCAGCGCATTCGCTGGATTACGCTACGGTTCACTCGAGGAAGGGCACTCGCACCCGCCCACTAATAACGCAATTTGATCTATTGGATTTCCACACGAACGCCCGAAAATAAAACTGGCTGGTAATTCAAAACCGGATTTGGTTGTCGCCATTCTGCCGGTTGAAATTTCGTTTAAGTAGGTTTCTAAGATACGGTTTTGTCATAACGCCAATCGAATTAACATATCAAGGCTTCGTTAATTTTACAGGTGAGCAGCTCGTTACCAAAATAAGTTTTTACCAGTTGTTTGGGTTGGTACTGCCTTGTACCGTTTGCCCTGCTTGGATATTGGTGATCATGGCACGTAAGATGCCAAGTGAATTTCGATACCATCATGTTGAAAGAAACGACGATCTTCCGTCAGTAATAAGGCATCAATGAGTAAGCGGGGTATTGTTGCGAAAATTGCAGACGTTCTTCTTTGTCTGATTGCAAAATGGCGATCAGCTTTGGCATAAAGCAGAAATTCATCAATGGCTAACGTAATCAATCTTCAATGACTGCCCAATTTATCGTTTCAAAACGCAGGCGAAAACCCGTTGCGCTTCTGGTGCGTCAGAAGGGAATACGACATAATAAGACGATCGTGTTATTTTCAATTTAAAAATCGCCGGTGCGGCAATCATGAGTGGTTTTAGCGATATTCATTTTCAAGAAAGTTGTTTGATTTGCTCAAACTGGTTGATCACTCACCCGAATGCTTTCAATTCGGCTACCACGCTGCCGGCAAACGCAAATTTGGCGTCCATTTTCTTGAATCACCAATCAAATAAGCAGAATGAAAATACTAATACAAAAATGGATACGATTTTAACAGCTGAATTGTCCAAGATCTTCTGGATTTTATCGGTGGCTGTTCAGTCAGAGTCTGTTGCTCTTTTGTTGTTGCCATGTGCGTTACCATTTAAGGCTGGATATTTAGGATTAGCTGGATAAAATCCAAGTAAAGTGTAAAAAAATGGGTAAAATCTTCAATGCCACAAAAAGGCGATACTTTCATCATCGTAATAATAAAGAAAACCGTCTTCCAACATCTGGATTCTCAATGGCAGAGATTATTTGCCTTCCGCCATCACCTCATCCGCGTTAATATATAAGCTATGTTCAGCACCAGTTAACACCACATCCATGCGTAGGCACAATGAGTTTTATAAATGAAAAAGTGCGGTGAAAATTGGTTATGGTTGACCGCACTTCGATATTAAACCAGTTGGCAAGGAAGCACAAAGTATCGCCGCCGCGACAGTGTTGCCTTGATGGGAGGTAAAATTGAAAATCCATGACTAGATGCTGAAAGGATCCGCAACCGCAAGTGGATGAAGACATTCGGGTTATTCACCACAAACGTGAACCTTCAGGCACTTCGGTATAGTCAATGATGCTTGATTAAATATTGTAGGCTCATCGGATCGATAACTAATTGCACCGGCATTTTCTGCAGTTGAAAGTCTCAACTTCATTGACTTTTTCGTCAAAAGGTAAAGCCGTATTGAAATACTAGCCATGCCGGTAATATGGACGCGTAATTTAGTGCCGGGTTTTCTTCTTCAGTGATTAAAGACTTCACTTTTGTCTTAACTTGACATCAGTAAAGGTTAACGGAACGGATATCTCTGTCATATTGCTAATTCCCACGATTTATTTGGGCGCGTATTATCAACAACCGACTAGTCATTCAAAATTTATCAAAGTTTTCTCTGTCCACAGTGCTATAATTCCGCCATTAATTTTTTTAAACCGGAGATAAACATGAGTATTCCATTAAGAACGGAAGGAGAATTGTTAGAATTACGCGAAGCCCTGCACAAGCTAGCATCCGACGTGTTGGTGATGATCAGGCCTTATGTAAAGAAGGCGTACTACCACCGGAGGTGGATGCTTGTTGTCACGATTATATGGTGAACGTGCAAAAGGTATTGCTGCCCGAATTATCATGGTTTCCAACGACTTGCATTTCCATTAACGAAGTGGTTTGTCACCAGCATCTAAGTTTGATAAGCATCGAGAAAAATGGCGATATTGGCAGATATTGTCACGGTAAGACAGTTATTTTGGAATAACTCGAAAATGTATATTGTTGAAACCAATTGCAGTAAAAAGCTGGTGGAAATACGCTTATGTCGGTCGTACGGTTAAACCGGGCATTCGTTTTAAATAAAATCGAGCAGGCCATTACAAAATACGGGCTGAAACTTTTAGTGTGGTGCGCGAATATTGCGACCATGGCATTGGAATTCCTGCGAACCACAGAGTATTTTTCTAATATGCGGACGATGGCGGTGGCGGGTATTGAGCGAACATGTTCGCCATTGAGCCGATGATTAACGCCGGTAAAAAAATTACGTTTAATGGGAGATGGTTGGACGGTGAAAACCAAAGACAATGGTCATTCCGCTTAATTTGAGCACCAAATTGTGGTGACGGAAACGGCTGTGATGATGACCATCCGTGACGAAGAAGATTACCGAAGGGCGCATCCAACGTTATGGTGAATGTTTAATTAACCGAAATCCATTTGCGTTTCCCGTAGCGGATTTTTCTATTTCCCGCTTTTGCAAGACGACCTATACTTTTCATACGATGCAAGCCAGAGCTCACGCCAGTGGTCAAAATTCAGAAAAATTTAAAACGGTTTGATTGGCGAATTTTGACAAATAACCATCGATCAGCGGTTGCTAATCGTACGGCGTTTATGATCAATTCCTTTTGCATGGCGCCATTTTTCAGTTGCCGACCATTCCATTAAGTCGGTGCCCGTGGGTGGTTATGGGCGTGAAATATTCCCGCTTTCGATTTGGATATTTTGATTTAACCGGAAACAAGTTCCAACCGAGGGCGTTACAGGGAGCAACTCGGTCAGTTTCGTCACAATTTTTATGTAGGTTGCGGTTTAACGTTGGGCAGAGCATCCGTACCCTTACCGAATGTGAAGCGGAGGGCATGGCGGATATCACGGTGAAACCGTTGTTGGAAGCGCGTTATTTAATCGGCAATCAAACGTTATTCAAACGGTTGGTCGCATTGGTGCAACAACCGACTTTTGGTCAAAACCGATTTCTGTCGAGCAAAATTCAAGAAAAAATGAGCGTTATCAACGTTATAACAGCCATCTTGATAGACGATATTAAATACAGTCCAGGCGGCTTGCAGGTTGCATTTGTTGTATTGATTGCCCTTCCTTGTGGAGCGAAAATTTGCGAAATTTACAAGCGAGTTTATTCACCCGGCGGGTATGTTGTTGCTGAAAAACCAACAATTTCTGTTTAAAGTGCGGTATGCATGGTAATCTTGAAACGATTATGACCCTCTTATTTGATCGTCGTTAAAGTCAGCGGTGTTGGGATTCCAAGGCGAGCAATCAAGGCGTAAAACCGCCAGTGGCTAATTTTCAGGCGCTACATTTCCATTTCATTGCTGGGCGGTGCAGGTCAAGCATTATCGGGGCATTTTTAACCCCACATGTGAAGTGGTGAACGAGCAAGTGTGATGCTTGAATTTCAGTTTGATAAATCAATCATTTGTTTGCGCCATCGCCAGTACTTTGAACAACAGCCGGAAAGCATCCTCGATCTTTCTATTATTTAACACCAATATCACTTAAGCGAGAGGATATTCTCCATACGTAGGCTGTATTTGGCGCTGGAAGCAACGGCAAGGCTATTTGTACGATTTTCCGACGCTTTGAAAAAATTTATTCGTTGTTTAATCATGTGCCATCCAACGCATTTTTATGCACCAATGTGGGTGTGCTGACCCATATTTACCTGGGGCAATATTGTCGGCGTACAGTTGGTTGTTCCATTGTTACCGTGGATGGAGCATATTCTGCGCGTGATGTTAAAACTGGAAGATTTTTTGTGAAACGTCGGCGCAAAATCACCCGATTGCCATCAAACCATCAAATTTCCGACCGCACTTTGTTAATATATTCTTGCCTTATTTCGCGACATCGCGAAAGGGCGTGGTGGCGCGCATGAATTAATGGGGGCGGAAGATATGCGCGATTTTGTACTTGCACCATGGGTTCGACCAACGCGAAACAGAAACCATGGCATGGCTAGTGGAACAACATTTGTTGATGTCGGTGACCGCACAACGACGGATATTCACGATCGGAAATTGTGGTGAGCTTTGCCGAGCGTGCGTAATCAAGTACGCTTAGATTATTTATTCTCTTGTCACCATTTGCCGACATTGTGGCGTAATGAAACCTTATGGAACAACTGGGCGTTCTTTGTGCCAACCTTATATGATTACCACAACAATTTGCCCAGGCTGACAACTTTGTTGGATAATCGAGCAAAGGCTGAAGAACATCATCGCAGCGTTGTTAGAAATACGTGAAAAACACCACTTTCTGGGTTGCAAATTGACCAAACTATGGCAACGCGTTGCCCATTGGATTATTTTACATAATAATTACCGCCGGCAAATCAACTGGCACACACCCAACTGCGCCAAAGTTTCGCGGTGATGTGTGTTGTTAAAAGTGAGCAATCGGTTTTCTGCCGACGTGCGAAATTTTTATTTATACCAACGTCGCCCGAACCTGTTTAATAAAATTATGGTGAGCTGTCGGCGCGAAAACTCAGCATTCACGATGCCTGAAATTATTACCACGCAAGACGGCTATGTGTTGGACAGTTTGTGTGACCGAACTGGATGGCGCTGAGGTTGTCATTTGATCGTCGTCGTATGTTGGAAGACGCGTTGACGAAAAGCCTAACGTCGAAACGGTGAATAAGCAACGCCTGCGCGCAACACCATTTGGCTCATTTCATGCAAAAACCGACGTGCGTTTTTGAATAGTAGAAAGAGCAAATCAAGCTGAAATGGAATTGTTTTACTGGATCAAACCGGTTTGTTTGGCGGATGTGGTGCTGTGTTCTGCGACGAGGGCTAGATTTACTCAATACTAAAAATCACCACCGTTGTGGTGAAAGCGAAGACTTCTTTATTTTAACGAACAAATTCGGACGTGCCTTGGACGAGTCGGAAGGCCCGGCGTTATTGACGCGTTTGTTTGCAAATTTTAAATTAGTGTTTAAACATAAAGGGTACATTCAGATTTAAAAACGTTTGTCAAGCCTGGCCGCACCGCGTTATAATTATGCAATTCAGCCAAAAGCAATATCTGCTGCCGCTGGCGTGCGCTCGATGTCTTCATCCAGAATGCGCAAAGAGACATAAAGCCTGCCTCAAATGCAGACGGCGCCAGATAAACGCACTACGTCCAACATTTTGTGGAAAAAGCGTTTGAGGGCCACGTATCGCACGTCATCACGTCCTGATAACACGTCGCTTCTATCGGTAAAGAAAATACCGAACATGCCGCCGACGCAGATCGACTGTAAACGGCACTTGATGCTTATCGGCGAAGCTGTTTGCCAAAGCCTTTTTGCTAATTTTCCGTTTATTGCGCCAGTTTTGCTCGTACCGGCTTTTGCAATTCTGTTAAGCAAGCGATACCGGGGCTGCCATCGCTATCAGGTTGCCGGATAAGGTGCCTGCTGGTAAACCCGGGCCAGTTGGGGCAATGTGTTGCATGATTTCTTTCTTGCCCAGAGCGCCACCGGCATACCACCGCCAGATTACTTTTTCGTACAGGTTAAATCCGGTGTGACATTGTCGTAACGTTGTGACGCCAGAGTGACCACACGAAAACCGGTCATTACTTCATCAATGATGAATACGGCGCCGTATTGATCGTAAAGTTTACGTAATCCTTGCGAAAATCATGGTGGAACACAGTTCATATTGCCTGCGACCGGTTCGACAATCACGCAAGCGATGTCGTCAGGATATTGCTCGAAGGCTTGTTTGACAGAGTCGATGTCGTTATAGGTACAGGTGAGCGTGTGTTTGGCAAAAATCTGCCGGCACGCCCGGAGAGTTAGAGTTGCCCCAATGTTAATGCACCGGAACCGGCTTTGACTAATAGGAATCGCGCTGACCATGATAGCAACCTTCGAATTTGATGATTTTATCTCGATTTGTATAGCCACAGGCTAAGCAGATAGCAGACATTGTAGCTTCGATGCGGAGCTCACCATTCTAACCATTTTCAATTGAAGGGATAAGTTCACACACTAATTCGGCGAGTTCGATTTCCAACGGTGTTGGTGCGTCGAAACTCAAAGCCGTTTTGTGCGGTTTTCATCACGGCATTTTCATAGTGTGATTGTGTCCTAAAATCATTGGGCTCAAGACCCTGCATAGTCGATATATTGTTTACCGTCTGTGTCATAAATATAAGCGCCTTGCGCTTTTTCAATAAAGACCGGTGTCTGACACGGCACCGTTAAAAGCACGAACCGGTGAATTAACGTAGCTGGAATAACATGCTGAGCGCGGGAGAAAAGTGCGGTTGAATTTGCCATCGTATCCTTATATACAAAAAGTGCTGTGTATCGGAAAAAGGAAGGTGAGTAAAAATATTTATGCCTACTTGCCTTTGTGATATCCTTTGCGCATTTTATTTTCATCGGGAAAACCTATATTTGTTGACGTTATTTGTTACATTTCTTGGGGCACTAACTTTACTTGTGAGTGCACGTCAGTTGCGATTAAAATCGGTTTTGGTGGATGAACCTAACTATCGTAAAACGCCATCAGGCGCAATTCCGTTAATTACGGCATTTCATTGTTTATGGGGAATCTTTGTTTTTATATCTCATGCAGTGGGATCAAAGCACGTTTTACCTTATCTTTATTTATTCAGTATTTTAGTCTTGCTGTTAATGGGCATTATTGATGACCGTTATGACGTAGCCCTTTCTTGCGCGCAGGTGTTCAGGCATTTTTAGCCATTCTCGCGATCGATATGGGCAAGTGTTTACCTCGATCATTTTAGGGCAAATTTTAGGGGACCATTCCAGCTCACGTTCGGATCTATCGGCTTGATTATTACTGTGTTGGCGTATCAGCATTATTAATGCTTTTAATATGATCGATATGGTGATTGACGGTTTTACTGGGCGGATTATCTTGTGTTTCTTTCAGCGCGATCGGTATCTTGATGTATCGCGATGGGCAAATGGATTTGGCTTATTGGGTTTTAAACCCATTATTGCAACGATTCCCTTTATTTAATGATGAATCTGAGGGATTCCGTTGGGACCGAAATTTAAAGTCTTTATGGGCGATGCCGGCAGTACGTTGATCGGTTTTACGATTATTTGGATTTTTGTTGCTAAGTACATAAAGGCAGAGGTCATCCGATGAATCCAGTGACCGCACTTTGGGTGATTGCTATTCCGTTGGTGGATAGGTGGCGATTGGCTATCGTCGTTTAGAAAGGAAGAGCCCATTCCGTCCAGACCGCTTGCATGTCCATCATTTGATGGTGCGTACGAGCTTTAACTTCCCGTCAGGCATTTTGTTAATTCACCTTTGTCGCAGCATTGTGTGCCTGCTTTGGGATTTAGAGATTTATATTAATGGATGGATCATGTTCATCGCATTTATTATTCTCTTCCTTTATTCTTGTTCTATTACAAAGCTTGGGAAGATTACCCGTTGGATACGTCCGAATGAAACGTCGTGCGGCTAAACGTGCTAAAACTAAATAGAAGTTAAATTTTGACTAAAAGTTAGAGTTAAATATAACCAGAAAATTTTATAAATTATATTCATTTGGCTAAAAATAGCTGATGATAAATTTTTATACTAGACAAGCACTTTTTAAACTTTTTAATATGCAGCCCCGCAACGACGCTTCTAGCGCTCGTAGCTCAGTTGGATAGAGCGTTGGTCTCCCGGGCCAAAAGGTCGCAGGTTCAAAATCCTGTCGAGCGCGCCAAGGTCATGCAATTCAACTTCATTAAAATATGGTGGCTATAGCCTCAGTTGGTAGAGGCCCCGGATTGTGATTCCGGTTGTCGTGGGTTCAAGGTCCGCTAGCCACCCCGTCGGCGAGTAGCGCGAGTTTGGTAGCGCAACTGGTTTGGGACCAGTGGGTCGTAGGTTTCAAATCCTATCTCGCCGACCAATTTTAAATTCTGAGGTTTTCTCAGAATTTTTGTTCTTTAACAATCAATCAGACAAACTGTGTGGGCACTGAAGATTCATTTTTATCATTAAAGAATTTTAAAATTGAACTGAATAGTGCTACGAGATCGTTTATTTATATAGATGATTAATTAAGTCAGCAGTATTGAGCGAGTTAAACTTTTTGAATTGAAGAGTTTGATCATGGCTCAGATTGAACGCTGGCGGCAGCTTACACATGCAAGTCGAACGGTAACAGGAGAAAGCTTGCTTTCTTGCTGACAGTGGCGGACGGGTGAGTAATGCTGGGGAATCTGGCTTATGGAGGGATGATGACGAGGAAACTATCGCTAATACCGCGTAAGTCGAGAGACGAAAGTGCAGGGACGCAAGTACGCTGCCATGAGATGAGCCCAAGTGGGGATTAGGTAGTTAGTGGGGTAAAGGCCTGCAAAGCCGACGATCTCTAGCTGGTCTGAGAGGATGACCAGCCACACGGACTGAGACACGGCCCGGACTCCTACAGGAGGCAGCGGTGGGGAATATTGCGCAATGGGGCAACCCTGACGCGACCATGCCGCGTGAATGAAGAAGGCCTTCAGGTTGTAAAAGTTCTTTCGGTGACGAGGAAGCGTTGTTGTGATAAGCGCAACACGATTGACGTTAATCACAGAAGAAGCACCAGCTAACTCATGCCAGCAGCGCGCAATACGGAGGTGCAAGCGTTAATCGGAATAACTGGGCGTAAAGGGCACGCAGGCGGTATTTAGTGAGGTGTGAAATCCCCGGGCTTAACCTGGGGTGCATTTTCAGACTCGGTAGCTAGAGTACTTTAGGGAGGGTAGAATTCCATGTAGCGGTGAAAATGCGTAGAGATGTGGAGGAATACCGAAGGCGAAAGGCACCCCTTGGGAATGTGCATGACGCTCATGTGCGAAAGCGTGGGGGAGCAAACAGGATTAGATACCCTGGTAGTCCACGCTGTAAACGCTGTCGATTTGGGGGATTGGGCTTTTAAGCTTGGTGCCCGTAGCTAACGTGATAAATCGACCGCCTGGGAGGTACGGCTCAAGGTTAAAAACTCAAATGAATTGACGAGGCCCGCACAAGCGGTGGAGCATGTGGTTTAATTCGATGCAACGCGAAGAACCTTACCTACTCTCGACATCCATGGAATCCTCGTAGAGATACGGAGTGCCTTCGGGAACCATAGAGACAGAGTCTTGCATGGCTGTCGTCAGCTCGTGTTGTGAAATGTGGGTGAAGTCCCGCAACGAGCGTAACCCTTATCCTTGTTGCCAGCGATTAGGTCGGGAACTCAAAGGAGACTGCCGGTGATAAACCGGAGAGGTGGGGATGACGTCAAGTCATCATGGCCCTGCGAGGGCTACACGTGCTACAATGGCGTATACAGAGGTGACGCAGTGCGAGGTGGAGTGAATCTCAGGAGTACGTCTAAGTCCGGATTGGAGTCTGCAACTCGACTCCATGAAGTCGAATCGCTGAGTAATCGCGAATCAGAATGTCGCGGTGAATACGTTCCGGGCCTTGTACACCCGCCCGTCACACCATGGGGAGTGGGGTTGTACCAGAAGTAGATAGCTTAACCTTCGGGAGGCGTTTACCACGGTATGATTCATGCGACTGGGGGTGAAGTCGCAGCCAAGGTAACCATAGGGGAACCTGCGGTTGGATCACCTCCTTACCAAAGATAGAATTGACTTAAGTGTCCACCAGTTTGGCTGATGATTGCAAACAAAAGAAGAATAAACAAATAAAGCAGGATGTGAGAATATCTTACATGTTGTCCCATCGTCTAGAGGCCAGGACATCGCCCTTTCACGGCGGTAACGGTTCGAATCCCATGGGGACGCCATTTAAAGATGATTTTTGTCTTCAATAACTGTTCTTTAACAAACTGGAAACAAAGCTGAAAACAGGACTTTCAAGAAAGTCTGAGTAAGGGTCATTGATAAAAAGGCAATGATTCTGAATAAATTAACTGTTGCGGCTGATAAACCTAACGTGTTTTTAGCGTCAATCTATGATGTAAAGTGAATTTTAATTTTAAATTCCATTTTATCTTCATCAGATTGTTCATCCCAAGAATCACGAGGTTGTGCGGCTAAGTGACAAAGCGTGCAAGGTGGATGCCTTGGCAATCAGAGGCGAAGAAGGACGTGCTAATCTGCGAAAAGCTGATGAGTCGATAAGAGGCGTTTAATCCAAGATGTCCGAATGGGGAAACCCAGTAGATGAAGAATCACTATCACTACTAGAATCCTTAGGTAGTGAGGCCAGACCGGGAGAACTGAAACATCTAAGTACACCCGAGGAAAAGAAATCAACCGGGATTTTGTGAGTAGGGCGGAGCGAAAGCGAAAGAGCCTGTTAGTGATAGCGACAGAGACAGAGGAACAAGCTGGGAAGCTTGGCGACACAGGGTGATAGCCCGTACTCGAAGTCCAGGTCGTGGTACTAAGCTAACGAGAAGTAGGGCGGGACACGTGATATCCTGTTTGAAGATGGGGGACCATCCTCCACAAATACTCCTGATTGACCGATAGTGAACCAGTACTGTGGAAGGAAAGGCGAAAAAGAGCCCGGTGAGGGAGTGAAATAGAACCTGAAACCTTGTACGTACAAGCGGTAGAGCCCGCAAAGGGTGACTGCGTACCTTTTGTATAATGGGTCAGTGACTTATATTTTGTAGCGAGGTTAACCGAATAGGGGAGCCGAAGGAAACCAGCAGTCTAACTGGGCGTGTGAGTTGCAAGGTATAGACCCGAAACCCGTGATTCTAGCCATGGGCAGGTTGAAGGTTGGGTAACACTAACTGGAGGACCGAACCGACTAATGTTGAAAAATTAGCGGATGACTTGTGGCTGGGGTGAAAGGCCAATCAAACCAGGAGAGCTGGTTCTCCCCAGAAATCTGATCTAGGTAGAGCCTCGAGCGGACACCTTCGGGGGTAGAGCACTGTTTCAGCTAGAGGTCCATCCGGATTACCAACCCGAGTGCAAACTACGAATACCGAAGAGTGATACTCAGGAGACACACGGCGAGGTGCAACGTCCGTCGTGGAGGGAAACAACCCAGACCGCCAGCTAAGGTCCCAAAGTCTATATTAAGGAAACGAAGTGGAAGCTGAACAGCTAGGATGTTGGCTTAGAAGCGGCCATCATTTAAAGAAAGCGTAATAGCTCACTAGTCGAGTCGGCCTGCGCGGAAGATGTAACAGGGGCTCAAATATAGCACCGAAGCTGCGGCATCAGACGTAAGTCTGTTAGGTAGGGAGCGTTGTGTAAGCGGATGAAGATGGTTCGAGAGGCTGTTGGACGTATCACAAGTGCGAATGCTGACATAAGTAACGATAAAACGGTGAAAAACCGTTCGCCCGGAAGATCAAGGGTTCCTAGATCCAGCGTTAATCGGGGGCAGGGTGAGTCGGCCCCTAAGGCGAGACTGAAAAGCGTAGTCGATGGAAACGGGTTAATATTCCGTACTTTGGTAAAGCTGCGATGTGGGGACGGAGCAGAGTTAGGTTAGCGTACTGTTGGATATGTACGTTTAGTTGGTGGTGGGAAGTTTTAGGCAATCCGGACTTCTTAACGCTGAGATGATGACGGGCTCTACGGAGCTGAAGCAACTGATACCACACTTCCAGGAAAAGCCGCTAAGCGACAGGCTTTTACTAAACCGTACTGAAAAACCGACACAGGTGGTCAGGGTAGAGAATACTCAGGCGCTTGAGAGAACTCGGTGAAGGAACTGAGGCAAAATAGCACCGTAACTTCGGGAAGGTGCGCCAGCGTAGATTATGAGGGCCTTGCCCTGAAGGTTGAACGGTCGAAGATACCAGCTGGTGCAGAACTGTTTATTAAAACACAGCACTCTGCAAACACGAAAGTGGACGTATAGGTGTGATGCCTGCCCAGTGCTGAAGGTTAATTGATGGTGTAATCGAGAAGCTCCTGATCAAGCCCCAGTAAACGGCGTACGCTATAACGGTCCTAAGGTAGCGAAATTCCTTGTCAGGTAGATTTCCGACCTGACGATAGCATAATGATGGCCCAGGCTGTCTCCACCCGAGACTCAGTGAAAGTGCAAATCGCTGCAAGATGCGGTGTACCCGCGGCTAGACGGAAAGACCCCGTCGAACCTTTACTGTAACTTCGACACTGAACATTGAATTTTGATGTGTAGGATAGGTGGGAACTTAGAAGTAGTCACGCCAGTGATTACGAGTCGTCCTGGAAATACCACCCTTTAACGTTGATGTTCTAACGAAGATTGCGAAACGCGGTCTCGGACAGTGTCTGTGGGTAGTTTGACTAGGGCGGTCTCCTCCCAAAAGCCTGCGGAGAGCACGAAGGTTTGCTAATCACGGTCGGACATCGTGAGGTTAGTGCAATGGTATAAAGCAAGCTTAACTGCGAGACAGACAAGTCGAGCAGGTACGAAAAGTAGGTCATAGTGATCCGGTGGTTCTGTGGAAGGGCCCATCGCTCAACGGATAAAAGTACTCCGGGGATAAGAGGCTGATACCGCCCAAGAGTTCATATCGACGGCGGTGTTTGGCACCTCGATGTCAGCTCATCACATCCTGGGGCTGCAAGTAGGTCCCAAAGGGTATGGCTGTTCGCCATTTAAAGCGGTACGCGAGCTGGGTTTAGAACGTCGTGAGACGGTTCGGTCCCTATCTGCCGTGGGCGTTGGAGAATTGATTGCAAATTGCTCCTGGTACGAGAGGACCGGATGGACGCACTCACTGGTGTTCCGGTTGTGTCGCCAGACGCATTTGCCAGGTAGCTACATGCGGAAGAGATAAGTGCTAAGCATCTAAGCACGAAACTTGCCAGAGATGAGTTCTCACACATCAAATTGTAAAGTTGTTAAGACTAAGACGTGAATGGGTGCGGTGTGAAGTGTAGTGATACGTGGAGCTAGCATACTAATTGCCGGAGGCAGCCACAACGCTCAAGTGTTTTGGGGAGACCTGGAGCATGGAGCAAGTAGAGGTAACAGTTAAGACGAGACAAAGAAGGAAAGTAGAGTTAGCTTGTAGTTTGAAGAAGAAGAGAAATAAGAGAGATAAGAGAGAAGAATATCATCAGACCGATTTTTGGCGCGATAATGCGTGGACCCACTGATTCCTATACCAACTCAAGTGAAACGCTGTTATGCCGATGGTAGTGTGGGAGATTCCCATGTGAGTAGGTCACCGCTAGGTTTATTAGTATGAACCCCTGATGTGAGGCATTGGGGGTTTTGCGTTTTAGGACTAAGCTATGAAAATAAAATGTGATAAATATCTCGATAAAATTTATGTATTTGGTCACGTAAAAAGTTTTGATACCTTCCTGATCCACAGTGATATAAATAATATAGTCTAAGTGACATTCAAATGGGACTTATGGGGATAATCCTTGAAGAAGTGGGATAAAGAAATGAAAAGCCATTACGGTATGTGAAAAAGAATAATCATAAAAATAAGACAATAAAAAGGCTCTACAAAATGAATCAGTAGAGCCGTTATTTTCTATGAACATGTCAGGTTGTTTCTCTTTAATTATCCTATCCTGCACACACTAACAATCTTCCTCAAAGCATTCTCAGTCAGATTATAACGACGCCCAAGTTCGCCCAATTTCGACCGTTAAAAACTGTTATAAATATCCAAGTCGCGCTGGGCGATCTTATATCTGTAATCTTTTTAAAACAGATAACTTGCCCAGCATATTCTTCGGATAAACAGTTGGCAACGATGACGCCAATCTGCTCACAAACGTCCTGCCCTAAGTTGTAATTTTACATAGCGCAATCACCAACAATTCGATTTCTTCCAGCAATTCGTGCTGGCGGATTTGCATTAGCGACTCTTTCATAAATTACCCTATAATCATTTCGTTTTGCCACTGTTTAAGGCGTTCAATACAATCGACGCCTGCTCATTATTGAGCCAACTCACAAATAGAATCAGCTCACCTTGTGCATTTTAGCGATATTTTTAACGAACGCATTCAAACCGTCTTCGCTACGGTCACGAATAATACCCGCATCTGCCATCTCAATCCATTTCGCACGGATCTTTTTAACGATAGTACTACTCACTGGGGCGCAACTTGGCGGAGATTTGCGTCTGCCGTCTTTAAAAACGCCCTACAACGACCTGAAAACCGCGCTTTTTCATGGCATCCACATTGTTGACTCAATCAGAATTCATCTGCGTGCGGCCTATCTTTGCCCACTGTATTAACAAGAAAAAGGCGATCACCTCTTTATCCATCTGTAACTTACTTTTCCCGATATGAATAAGTTGAGATTAACTGCTTTCTTCTTGCTTCTTTTTGTTCCATTTTGTCCCTCTCCGTCATATGACTAAGCTTCTCTCACGAGAAGGCTGGAATGATATGTTAGATTTTAAGGATAAAAACTAATCAGATGGAGGATTTTGGCAACGGTTTCCGATGTGTTACCTTCAAACTCTCACCGTCAAAACTACAAAATCCCATACCATCTTCAAAGTAGGCGCCTCGATTCTAATTAGCCACCCGGATTCGGAGTTCCGGTACCTTCATTCGCAAATAAAAACTTCACTCCAATCGTCTGGCAATCGCTCAGAACACTTAATCCATCATTGTTTTCGCTCATTTATTCCTCCATTCGAGATGGAAAAATCCACCGTGACGAAAATACAACATTCTGATCGTCCTCAGTTAGTTTTTCATTAATTGATATGTTTTAGGGCATCTGCCGGAACCTTTTTCTTCGTTGAGTAAACGCTCTAACTCATCCCAATGTTCCACCAGTTTTTGCCCAAATTGGGGAAATCTCTTTCATCTTATAAAGATAATCTCGCATTTTCGGTACTCGTTCTAATAACTTCACGCAACGAGATAAATCGCTCGGATCAAACGGATAACTTTTACGTCTTGGTATCACATCAAAAGCCAATCACAAACGCCATACATTTACTACTAACCCGACATCTTCGTCATTAGCTAACCATTGGATGATTTTTGTCTGCATTTTTCCTCCTTGTTAATTGAAAACATTATTCAGCCCATTAAGTGGGTTTTAGTCATTAAAACAAATTTCGTTAACGTCCGGTGCTAACCGATACCATGGGCTCACTCGAAGAATTGAGTACCGATTCACTCCCTTGTTCTCTGATGGCGAGAAAAACATATTCATCTTCTTCATAACACTCCCAATCTGTATAATTACGTATAAATAACTCTTCAGCGACACTTGACTCTAAATAAAACGGTCAGTTTTTCGGTCAAATTCTAACCATCGTCATCTTTAATGATTTTTCTCTACTTCTTCTTTGGATCTTCGTCATCTCAGATCATCAATAAGTAACCATTCGTATTCGATACCCATAATCTATTCCTCCAGTGGTTGTGGCAGTAGTTGCCAGTGGGTAACTTCGCCATAAAGAGGATGTAAGCAAACCCAATTAATTCTTGATATAAAGCGCACCGAATTTCGTTGTCTTGGTTACAAACAAAACTCTTTTATTTGGTTTTGCAACCGCTCCGAACATAATCCATCCATTGTTTGCGGATATTCAACAAGCACCCGGATTTTCCACCATGTGAGTGTACTGATCGCCGTAAATATCCTCTTCCTCTTTTGTGGCGGAGAGGGTGGGTCAGTAAATCAAATCCGCCTAACACAACGCCAAAACACGTTTCTTTTATACCGTCCACAAGGTCATCTCCCGGAAACCATCATCGGCGCCAAAAGTCAAAAGTCAGATCGACACAGTCTTGAGCTTGTGATTTAGACTTCTTCTAGTGTGTCATGCGTTGTGAACTCGCGTTCTAACGCGTCATAAGCAAAATATTTTTCATTTTTGATCCTTACTTGGTAATAAGTTGGAAATTGACTTCTTAAAAATCAAATAGCAGTTTGTTTTTAACTCAAAAATGCTTCTTGGGAGCCCGCTAATCGGCATGGTTTTACGAGATTTACCATCAGTATCAATCCCGCTGGCACACCTATTGCTTGCCAATTTTTGGACAGCTAGCCAGCTAAACCTCTTCAAGTTTAATGAGTTGTAATAAAGGATTGACCGCCTAAACATGAAAGCAGATCACTTTGTCTGATAAGTTTTTCCACTTTTCGTTTAAAAGCCTCCCTTTTGCTTAGACCTGGGCCGGCAACAAGATCATTTATATTTAATACTGCAAACATTTCTGCATCCTTAGCTGACTTCGTCTTCGCTATAGTGCCAATGTTATCGCCGATATAATTAATAATTGTGCTACTTGACGGTGTGTAACGTTTCATCCCAGATATACTCAAGGATGTGTTCATCTGATACTCTTCATATTCACTCCAAAAATCGGCGTAATTTCCCAAGCTACCTGTTTCATTTCTCGGCTTGCGGTTTGTAACAGCTTCAAAGCATGCCAGCCCGTCACCTTCAAGCCACATATCTTTCGCCATTTCCACACTGTTCGAGGATGTGCGCCAGTTGTTCAGTGACCTTGATCAGCTCATTTTTAAAGCTCCGCAAGTTGCCCTGTACTTTTCTTCAGAGTGCCATTAATACTGCACGGTCTAACCAGTCGCGGGTTTGTTCGGTTTTTATGCGCATGGATAATAGGCGACCATCTGTTTCTTTTCTTGTGGATTAAGTTTTTGGATAAGTTTAGTTTTTCAGCGCGTTCTGCTTCACCTTGTGTTGGATGCCACATGTCAAGACCTCCTCCGTTTCAGTAGACATCATCAATCTCGGTGATTGTGTGTGGCATGGCGTTGATATCCATCTCGTTTAAATCAAGTTTGTTTAACGCTTCAACGGGGTTTTCCATATCTACGGTTACTTCAACCACTACAATAAAGGCGTGCTACATATTTCGGCATGTTGTCCTCTAGTGTTGTGCCATTTTGTTTGCAGTGTTCTGCGCGTGCGCGGCACTGGTTGTGTTCGTCTGAATTTTTCAGTGGTAAGGCTGGCTTTAACCAACCGTTGTAGCGCGGGCATATTCGCCTGCCCGTTCCCATAAGGCGGCATCGTTGGCAACTTGCGATACATTTCTCGTCTTTCTTCCATATTTTCTTCTGAGTATTCAGCCCATTTGTACAATGGGCTGTATCTACCTGTTAATAGCCGGCTTTATCTAACAATCCCACAATCACGGTTAATACGATTCCGATGATAAGATACGTCAATGGGTCTGTAGAGCATTACCGTACTTCCTGTTCAAATCGTGATCACAAAGTCTTCTACGCTGCTAATCACTTTAATACCCGCAATGCCGGCGACCGCGCTTTTCTCGTTGAGAATAGCTTCCTTGTTGATTTCTTCTTTCACTCGGACAAGCGTTCAAGCCCACGTGAATACGTAAGTTTTGCAATACAGACTCCACCCGGTGACTTTCACGCTCGGTTTGCGCACCCGCCAGGACACTTCGCCCGTCACTAGGTGGCGGTTTTGGTTTTGCCACCGTTGGTGATTTGGTCACGATTTGCTTCGCTCAATATTGCCCGTTAGAAAGGGTTTTAATGCGTTCCTGCAGCAGGGCGAACTTGTCTTTGTATTCTTCGGCGATTGTCGCGATTTTGTCGTTCACTTTCCATGCCCAGGCGTGCCACTTCGCGGTTTAAATCGCCGATGGTTTTAATATCGCCAGCGGCATCTTCGCGGGTTTGCGGGACATAAATTTGCGCGGTTGCTAACTCAGGTAGCTGATTTAGCCATTTAATAAACTCCTTAGTGAATAGTGATGTCAGGTTGATTTTAGGAAAAGAAAACATAATGCGACAACCGGCAATCATGGCTTTTCTGCGGTGCAAATAATGTGATCGTCTCCTCGTTGCTTTGCAAAAAGCACCTCCGCTTTTGCCACGGGCGACCTAGCGGCGGGTTAATGCGTTGTGTCGTACGGTGACAATCGCGCACCGGTGCCAGAAAAACATGGCATACGACTAAAGCCGATTCAGTTTGCACTCCATCACGGCTTTCTCGGCTAAATTAAAGCCGGGCTCAAAGGCGCATGGTCGCCGAAAGCTTAACGGTTTCTGCGGTTTGGCTTGCGCCTGCTTCGCTTTTTAGGTTTCATTTTAAAGCCTTTGATAACATCGGCGGTAACTAACGGTGCGCCAAGTTCTGCGGCAAGATTCACTCGCCCCGAGTAATCGTGCCCACTGCGAGTGGGTAGTAGCAGGCTGTGTTGGGTTTTGCCCGGCTGGTAGTCATCACTAAGCGGTTGCGTAATGCGTCAACGCTCACGGTCCAAAAATGTCGGCGGTTTTGCGACCCACCGCTTTCAACCGCCACGCCACGTATTCTTCGAGGCGGTTATCTAACGGCGCCAGCTCGACAATTTCGCAACGTTACTTTCGCCCGCGCACCTCAAAGTTGCGTTCGAGTTTCTGTTTCAGCTCTGGTTGAGCTGATTAACTGATAGAAAGCAGTTTTTAAACCCGTCTTCAGCTCAAAAAGCGTTTCAGATGTTTAAGTGTTGGTACAGGCAGACTGTGCACTTCCTCAATAATTAAAATATGCTGATTGACCGGCGCGGGCGCTCTCTTTTAATACGCGGTGCAACTGGCGAAAACGCTTCGGTGGGCGTTTTACGCTTTCCAACAGGGCGAGGGTGTTAATAATGCTTTCCGCAATATGCTGCACTTTTAAGGTTTTGCCTTTGAGGTCGTTGTCCTCCATGGCGATGATGTAAGGCTCAATCTACAATCACCGGCAAGCCGTCGTGGTTAATGCGCTCAATCAAATCACGGCGTAGAGGTGGATTTGCCGGCTACCGCTTTCGCCGACCACCGCCATAAACCCGCCGAAACGTACGGTTTGGAACAACGCTCACGTACATAACGCACATCCGGCGAGGAAAATACTTCTTCCGCCGACCGCACTTCGTCCGTGAACGGGTTATTGAATAATGAAAAATGTTTTTTAGTGGCTGGAAATAGCGCCTGTTTGCGAGTAACATAGTATCTTCCTCTGTTGTTTGACTGCTCGTCAGGTTAGGGGAATCCTCCGCAGGCGTTCAGCGCCTGCGGAATCTTCCATTAAAGTTCAGAAAGTGCGGTAGAAATCCCCAGTGTTTTTAACACCTCGGTCCTTCAGCGTTTAAATTCATCGGTACCGGTTTTAATCAGCAAACCGTGATTAACTAAATTAGTGATCCTGCCGGGAAACTAGCAACAGCCTTGCCAGTTTGCGTTGAGAAATGCCTTTCTCTTCTAAAATTGCTAAGTTTCAACATGGTGCTGTCCTTTTAGCTGTTCACAACGCGTAACGGTTGCGCCGTTGCCGGTAAGTGCTCAAGGGCAAGTAATGCCTCAAGTTCCGGCTCCGTCATGCCGTTCGGGTAGCGTTGATTCAGCCATTTCATGGTGTCGGCGCTGTATTCATTACCGAAACGGGCTTTAAGCCGTTTTGCCACCTCAATCGTGTTGAGAGGAGCAAGCTCAACCCGTTTCGGCGTTGGCGGTCAATTCGTGCTCTTGTCCGCGTTTCGGCATGAAATCCACATAATCGTGTTCTTTCACCACTTTGAATGGGTCAATACGACCACCAAATAAAGGCGCTTTAGCTTTCTTGGCGGCGTTCACTTCATCGTCCGTCTCGGCGTCGTATGCAATGCGCTCTACGGTCTCTTTGTTGTACTCAAACACGCTCTTATTGTGAGGTTTGTACTCTTCTCCGATAACCATCGCGTCCATGCGGAACCCATGAGTCGTCGTATGCCACCGGCTCAACCACCGTCCAGTATTGTTGCCCTTCATCGTCCACTCGTTGTACCTGAATGCAGTCAGGACGGTAGAGGGTTTTTGCCAAGTGATTTCCGTGCCCACCATAGCTTCAGTGATGTGGCGTCATCATAAGTTTTAGCGTCAAAGCTCACTGTTAATTCTGAGCTCACTTTGCGGGTGGTGAGTTTGGTCACCATCAATTCATGCAAATAGCAAGACTTGGCGCCATCACTAGTGCTCGGCGGTAATCCCAATCCAAGCTTGATAGCGTGTTTTGTTGTGGCGTGTATGTACGGCAGTGCCGTTAAATAGGTCATCCAACGTCTAGCCAGTTGATTCAGCTCGTCCAACCCGCTCACCCGGGTGAAACGCAAGTAGCTCTCAAACTACTTCGCTCCACAATGTCGTTGCCTTTTCCACCTGCCCCTTGGCACGTGGTTTGCGAGTACGTTGACTTGTAATTTCAATGCCGAGCTGGTTGCATAAATGGGCGAACATGGCAGAGGTGTTTGCTGAACCGGGGTCAAGCATCACCATTTTCGGCACACCACAAAACGGATCTTTGGTACTCGCGTTTTTGCATGGCAGTGTCGAAAGCAGTTACATAGGGTTTTCCTTTCACCGCCATACATACTGACAAAGAGTACGGAGGCATGGTCGGTAATCACATAACGCCACACCCGTTGGTTTTCCACTTTTTGATGTTGGCAGGTTTGTTTTTGTAAAACTCCTTTTCTCCATTAAATTCAGCCCATTCTGCCGTCCGCTTGCTCTTTGAGTGTGCTTACACACACAAGACGGGTCGATTGCAGCAATGATTCGGTGTAAACTCTTCATGGCATTCACCGGCGCAGGGCGGGACAGTTGTTCCGGGTGTAGGGTTGCAGGCGCGTAATGCGCGACTAACTGCACTTTCTGAAAGCAACCGAACCTCCCCAGTGCTTTCGTCGATGTATTCCGCCTTAATCTCACCGTTGGCGCGTAGCACCTCAATACACCAGCTAAGCTCGACATCACTTTATTGTGGACCCCGCGACGGCAAGCCAGCCAATAAGCGGAAATGGTTTGCGCTTCGGGAGTACGCCACCGCGCCTTTATCACTGCGTTGTTTGCGCGCTTTTCGGAGCGCATAGATGTTTTAAAGCTCGCGCATTAACGTAGCATGGCTGACGTTGAGTAACTACAGACTGCGCATACACCTCGCCTTTTTGCCATGTGGCGCACTGGCGGCTTGTTGCGCAATTTTCAAGGGAGTTTTTCAGGTAAAATCGCCATAACGTAAATCCTTATTGGTTGTCACCGTTTAAAATCGCGTTAAATTCGGCGGAGTAATCTTTTGCCCTCAAAACCTTCGCGCAACCATTCCAGGGCGGTGTCGTCCGCCAAGCGTGGCAAATTAAAGGCGGTGCGCAACTCGTTAAGTACTAACTCAATTTCCGCAAGCGTCCCCACCATAAATTGTTTATGGTCAATGCCAGCTTTCTTGTGTGGACTATCAACGTTTCAAAAGGCTTTCCATACTTGTCCGCGCAAAATGGCTTCCGCGTTATATGCCAGTTGCGAGGTTTCTTTACTAACAAACCCCTTTTTCGTCCGGGCTTAACGTGTTGATGTGGTTTTTCTTTTCTCCAATTCGATGTCGAGCTGGTTAATGCGGTCATTTTTGTTTCTAATACCTTGCTTTGCGCTTCATAGTTGGCATGGCTTTGTTTAGTGCCCCTCTAAGATTTGTTTTTCTTGTGCGTGTTTTTGCGGTCAATTCTTCGATTTGTTTCCAGCAATTCTTCTTTTGTCAGCGGTTTCGGAAAATTCAGCATCACGATTTCAGCGCGGGCGTCTTCCGGTAATTACGGAGTTTGCGCAGGTCGCGGTAGCCCTAAGCCGAGACGTTGGGAGGTTTTCTAAAAAGTCTTCGCCGAGAACGCTTAAATTTTGAATGTCGAGATTGACTTTTTCGTAACTCATGCCGAGACATTCATGAAAACTCAGAAAAAGTGGAACATATACAGATTCTCCAGACTGTGAAATTACTTCTAACCCTTTGAGTTGTTTACTTTCTTTTATTTCTTTGAGTAGTTTAATTTCTGTAACTGTTACAAGTTTTCAGGTGAAACTACCCATTTTCAACAGACCGACTACTTCGTAGGCTTTAGCCCTATCCTGAGTCATTTGTTTGGCCACTAATGAGACCAGCACTTTGCTGTTGTTCCACTGTTAACTCTGTCATGCTGTGTCCTTAATAGGCGGCAGTGCCTAAGCGTTGTTTTCATTTTCGTTAATTTGTGCGCTCGCCTTTGTCCATGTTGGCGGCGTGGCGCTAGCGATTTGAGCAAAGAGGGGCTGAAGGCAAACTTGCGCTCTCCAACTTGATCACAAAGCCTTCATTCTTCAACACATCGAGTGTACGGCTGATGTTTGTCGGAGCTCGTTAAGTGCTTGCGCAATCTCCTTGTTGCTTAAGCCCACAAAAGAGATTGTTTTGCAACACCTTAATGACTCTAGCGCCCGCTGTGCCGAGTTGATTTTCGTTCATTTTGCCCCCGATGTGTGAGGTTCACCGTGCGGTCGGTTTAGGCAGTTTTTCTTTCCGAATGTGCCTGTTCGGCTGTACGCTTTGCTGTTCCAGTATAAATACCATAAGCAGATTTTTCTAAGATTTTCATGATGTTTTCTCCTCCTATGTTTAGTACATGGTTTTATGCGGGGCGTCCGGATTGGTTTTGAGCCCCTAACAGCACGGCAGTTTTGGCAGGCTTCACCCCATGTGCCTTTGAGTTGTCCGCGCAACAAATCGGAAATCGCGATGATCTACCCCGCAGTATCGCGCCCATTCGCTACGGTTAATGCCGTGGCGCATACTGCACGAGCACTCTCAAGGTTTGCGGATAAGGCAAAGGGTTTAAAATGTGTTTTTGGCATTTCGTCCTCTTGTTAGAGTTGTGGTAAATTATGGAAGTTCATTCAATATTCTCGCTGGAACAGGCAAAGAAATATTTGGCGGTATTACGCTCTACAAAGCTTGATAAAATAAACCATAAGCACTCTCCTGTTTTTCTGTGTGTTTATGGTTTGGTTTGTTTTTGATGTGGTAAATTATGAGAATTAAAGTTCTCAAAGTCAAGGGTTAAATGTGAATTTAAATTATCTTTTTCAATTCGATTAAAAACGAGACGTGCTCGCTTGGGGCTTACTCAGACTGAAATCGCCATGTAAATCGGCTTTCTCGTGAAATGTGGGGAAAATATGAGAGAGGTGTTGCTCTGCCGGGGAGTGAAGTTTTGTTCTCATTGGCGGCAACGGGTGTTGATATCGGATATTTATTTTCAGGAGACTCAATAAGGTTTAACCACTCAAGAACAAACCTTGCTGAAGACTACCGCAAAGCAATGAACAGGGCAAAGAAGGGCGATTGAAAAACCGCAAAAAGCTTCTTATCGGCAATCGCGACATTTACGAATAATAGTAGCTTAATAATTCAAAATGGCCTAAGGAGATAATGATTGACGCAGGGCTACTATATACGCCAGATTAGCTCATAAGACAGGTGATTACCATTTAGCAAGAGATTTATATCAAAAGAATTTACTTACGACTATAATGATTTCAGTGAATTGGAGAAAAGAAGCGTTTACTAAAGAAGTCGCAAATTTTGCCGGCGATGACCCGATGTATAGAGGCTCTTACTTCTCGTTATTTCTCAAATCCAACAAGCTCAAGAACCTATTCTGCAAAAGCAAACTAACCAATATCATAAAACAACAATACGGCGAACGCGAGCGAATTATTGCGCTATATACTTTATTATACTGACTATCGTGATGAATTAAAACGCATTAAAAAGAGGCGTAGTTATTTACTGCTATTGCCAACCATGAAAGTTGAAGATTTCGCTGTTCAAAACACCGAAAGCCCTAAAAAGCAAAGGTAAAAGCAATCAAACACACGAAAAACCGAAGAAACGCGAAACCGAAAAGTGAAGAAATCGAAGAAAAGAAGCGTTGGCTCGATTAAAGCGGTTGCGAGCAAGAGATGCTGAAAACTTAGAAAAATTTAAAGAAAGATCAAAAAGTAGAAAATCTTATACGGAAAAAGGAATTGGAAGAAAAGGAATTGGAAAGAGGAACCACATATTGCATGCGGTATCATGCTGTTGTTTTAATAATATTTTTGGCGATGATAAAATAACTTATCTTGCACTAAAAATAATGTTAATAAAACAGGCTTTCGCCCTGTTTTTATTTGCCCTACGTCGCTTCAAACATCCGCTGTTTCGCTAAATAACTTTCCAACATCAAAACTTTATCTCCGCGTTATCAAAAGCAACTTTCTTGCTGACTTCAGTGTCATGACGTTGCCAAAGCTAAGGCCTGCACTTTCACCTGTCACAGTAAAGCCGTTTTGTAGTGTCAACACCGCAGACTGTCAGCTGTCAGTGTAAGTAAGTCAGCTGTTTTTAATCACGGATTTAATGTGTTCGTAGGTTAATTTTTCCATTTTCTTCCTCGTTTGGGGTGTTTGGTAGGCGGCGAGGTCGTAGAGGCTTTGCTAGCGCGAGGTTACATGCGCAAAACGGTTGATACATTACATTGTCAGATCCTTTTTCTGTGGTTTTTCAGTGTGCCTGAGTTTGCCTGTCCGTGCATCAAAAATATTCTAAACGCGTCCAATACGCGCACTTCATATAGCTATCAGCTAAAAACTCCAAAGCACCCATTTACTCAAAACTAAGGAGTTTTATGAAAGGTTTTTAACGCATTAAGCACGGTCGCTTATTATCTTGGAGTCATTTCCGCCCTGTGTTTACGCGATCATTGGTCTTATTTCACCTGCGCAATTGCCTGTGAGTGTTGTATAAATTGGCCTGAGTGTCTATTGCATCCATTATCGGTTACCACCTCGACCGCGCCTTGTTTCGTATTCAGGCTGGCAGTTATTTGCGTGAGCGTTGGAATAAACGCAGATCAAGCTCGCCACGCCCTGAAAATCAGCCGGAATATCCGATTTGCGACGGCTACTTCATTGTATTTGCGTGTAGTTGTGCTACGCCGTGCATTAATCGTTGGCGCAGTTATTTTAGGCGTGACGTGGGACTGTAATTATAGCGTCATCCATCGCACCAATAAGTGCTTCAAATATTGCTGTTATGCCTTTGTGGCGCTGTTGCTATCCTCGCTTTTATGCGTGCGTTGGCCTTCAGTGCGCCTAATCAAGCGAGTGCAATACCAACGCACCTTAACCCGCGAAAGTTATGCTGTTTGGGGCCGATGCCCCAATCCCTGTATTTTAGCCGCAAAATCCACCAGAATCGCAGTGGAAAACGACCGCACTTTCGCCCGTCGGTGCGCAGGGTTTGGCGCAATTTATGCCAAAGACAGCCGACTGGATCATGCGTTATATCCCGAACTTGCCGATAATCAATGCTAACCCCGACTGGGCGTTACGCGCATTGAGTGCGTTATAGCCGCTTAACTATGAGCGCATCATGCGCCCGTACCGAGATGCGACCGTATGGCATTTATGCTGTCTGCGTATAACGGTGGACTGGGGTGGGTGCAAAAGATAAGCGCAAAGCCCAAGCACAAGGGCTTGACCCAGCTGACCTACTGGCAAGACATGGAACTTGTCAGCAGCGGGCGCGAGCCGTGCCATTTGCCGAAAATCGGGGCTATCAGCAGATTATCTACCGCTGGCAACCGCTCTATATCAACTGGGGATCCCATATAGCTTATGAAGGCAATCGCACTTTTTAAAACAGACATCGGCAGAGCCATTTTTAAACATGGTGCTGATTACGCTAGTTTTACTGTTGGAGTTGCTACCAAGCCTATGAGCGTGGTGTCGCTGACACGAAAGCCGCCTACGAACAAGTGGAAAAATATAGAAATTAAAGGGCAGTTAGACCGTCTTGGGCGCGACATTATGGCGGCAACTATCGTCAGCCAAGCCACTCTTGCAGACTTGCCGATTACCAAACCGAAGAGACCGAACTACCTGACTGAACTACAGCAAAACCCTTACGAAAAACGGGCGCAGCCGTCGCGATTGCACTATCCTGCGACAGCCTGCACAAACTCGCTGAAGCCGCGCCCGTCGACAAAACCGCTACCACCGGCGTGAGCGGTACAGTGCTAAAGCCCTACCACCGCTCCCGCAAAATCACGGTGATGCGGTTTTGGTAACCCTAAAGCAAATGATATGACCTTTACGGCATTTGTGCCGGGTTGCACGTAGATTTAATTAATTATGTGCAAAAGGGGAAAAATGACTGAAGTCAGCACAGCGCAGGTGATCACCTTTTTGTGGCCTAGTCATTACCATCATCAGTATCGTTGATTGGGTTTGGGGAAAATTTTACTTGCGCAGTTTGAGTCAAACTGAACGAAAAATTTAAATTTACCGAGACCCAATATCAGCGGCTCCACCAAGACATCAAGAAGGGCGCGCAAACTCTCAAAGAAGCCAATAATATCGTCATGGACTAAGATAAAAATGCCGGAAGACTATCAGCGACGCGAGGACGCTATCCGGAGCGAGATCAGTAAGCTCGGCGCGCTACGACGCCATCAATGAAAAGTTAGATAAAGGTTGTTTTAATGTATGGAAAGAAGCTAACGCGATCCAATTTGAAAAATAAAAGCGCGAACACGTGCGCTGGTTGATTTTGTTGACGCTCGACCATGCACGCCCTGATGAATGCGGCCGGAAAGCCTGATTTTAACCACGATTCAAAGCGTACCAATGCAGCTGGCGCCGCCGAGTTACGCCGCGAAATGGACTATCTGGCGGGCGTGATCTGGTCGAGTGCGTGGACGCGACTCGCCCGCTGGCACGCTAAATTAACCAGTGAAGGGGTTGATTTGTAGGGTACACCGTGAGTCTATCCCAGGCATTGCTCGCTGAAAAATATTGGTAGGAGGGATATGCCGAAACGCTCAGACCGTTAAACAACTGCCGCAAAACTCGTCAAAGATTGGCTGGACCCTCGCCCTTGTTGAAAATAACTTTGCGAGTTACAGCGCACTGGAAGAAGCCTAAAATCTCGAGGGTTGCGACATTCACGCAGTGCGGTGCACTGCTACGGGCGAAAGCATTAGAGCGTCGTCTTGCATCAGTGAAAGCCAGTACCGGGCGGCGAAAAATCATCTCGGATAACATCAGCAACGGCAAAAGGCACACAGAGTGACGCCATTTTGGAGATGATCCAAAGCGAAGTCTTTCACGCTTTAATGAATCTGGAAGAAATCAGGGAGAAGACGACCCGATGAAACGCCTTGTCGTTTGTGGGAAAAACATCAGCCCATTGATTGGTGCCAGTATCAACCTGAAAAACTTAAGCCGAAAATCAGCGCGCCGAGTCATGCCGAAGTGGACAGTTGAGTGAGGTGAGCGAGTTGCCGATACGCGAATCAAATCCGTCCAGCAAATTTTTAGGGATCACTGCGCCAAATGGAAAACCTCACCGAAACCGCCCGCACGCCTGCCGTGTTGTTACCATATCAGCAAAAATGGTGCGCTGATACCACCGCTGTGAAAGTTTGCGAGAAGTCACGGCGTATCGGTCTGTCGTGGGGCGAAGCCGCCGATACCGCACTTCTAGCGGCATCTCAGCAAGGCATGGACTCATGGTATATCGGCTACAACAAGGAGATGGCGTTAGAGTTTTATCCGGGATTGCGGTAACTGGGCGAGCCTACGGATTAGAGCAGGTGAAATCGAAGAAACCGAAGAAATCTTTAAGGGTGACGAAGAAAGGCCATTTTTAGCCTACGTTATCCGCTGCCCAGTGGTTGGCGTATCACCGCACTATCTTCCCGCCCGTCTAACTTACGGGGTAAACAAGGGCGCGTAATTATCGACGAAGTCGCGTTCCACGAGGATTTAGCGGAACTGATGAAAGCGGCAATGGCGCTTTTAATGTGGGGCGGTCAGTACGTTATCAGCACCCACAGCGGTGTGGATAATCCGTTTAATGAGCCGATTAGCGATGTTAAAGCGAGCAAAAACCATGCAGCCTGCACAATTACCTTTGATGACGCCATTAAAGACAGGGCTATCAACGCATTTTGCTTGGGCCATGCGAATGGACACAAAGAAGCGGAAGACGCCTGGGTGCGAAATCCGCGCGTCTTACGGTGATCTGTCACTCCGAAAATTGGATTGTATCCCGCGTAACTCCGGGTGGTGCATGGCTCACCCGCACGCTAATGAAATGCGCGATGGCAGATGCTCTTCATCCGCTTAACCAAAAACGACGAATTTAGCTTAATCGACGAGCCTGTGCGCTATGCGGAAATTGAGATGGTGCGAAGAAACTGCTCCCGGTGTTGCAAGCGTTACCGAACGCAACGCAGTTACATCGGCGAGGACTTTGCGCGTAGCGGTGACTTGTCGGTGATTTGGTGTGGGACAAGAACAGCCTGATTTCAACGCTGAAAAGAAGTGTTGGTACTGAAATGTCCAAAGGTACATTTAAGCAGGAACAAATTTACATGTACACGGCGACCGCCTGCCGCGTTTTCCAAAAGCCGCAGACGACGGACGACGGAACGAGCAGTTTTTATCCGAGGCGGCATTTGACCGTTACGGACAAGTGGTCGAATCGGTGATGTTAAGCGAGTCATGGTACGCCCAACATGCGCCACCGTTTAATAGCCTTGCGAGGACGGCGCACTCACGGTATTCCGCGCCACGCGGATATGTCGATGATTGCGCGCATTCCAAGTCGTTAAAGGCACACCGCGAATCCCCCGACAAACGTACCACGGGCACCAGTGGCACGCAACGCCATGGTGACGCAGGCATAGCTAAACTCTTGCTCTATTACGCCTATCGCACTGACGAGGGCTTTGGAAATTGACTTTAAAGCGGGTAGCGGCGCGATACAGCGGATTTATTCGGCGCGTGCGATTTTCTGCGCATGGATTTGGTACGGTGCGCGGACATAATAATTTTAGAGGATTTTAATTATGGGCATTAAAAGATTGGTTTAAAAGTAAAAATAAAAACTGAAACCAACCGCACTATCGCCGGCACCGGTGACGGACAGGACATCACCAAGGCGTACATGGGCGAACTGGCACAACTGGAGACGGCGTGCTCCGCAGGCGCGCGGTAACGGCGACCTGTCGCTTTACTGAAAAGGTTTTTAAGCGACGAAGAAAGTCAAAACGCACCTTTTACCCAACGCCAAAGATGCCTCGTTTCCCGCGAGTGGACGGTAGAGCGGCAAAGCGACGAACCGCAGGATATTGAAGCAGCAGTTTTATCCGAACTGGGTCGCCGAAATCGGTTTTGACCGCATTACCGAAACTCATGCACTACGGCATTTTTACGGCTACGCCGTAGCGGAGCTGGTGTATCGTATCAATGATGACGGCAAGTATGTGCGGACGTCAGCGCGCAATCGTCATCGCTTTCGCTTCACCCTCGAAGAGCGAGCTACGCCTACTCACTCTGCGCTAATCAAACCACAGGTATCGAGTGCCCGGAACCGTATTATGGGTTTTTGTACCGGTGCCGACCATGACGACGAGCCGTACGGCATCGGCTTTCGGCGCACTGGCTTTACTGGTTGAGCTTGTTTAAACGCTAACGGCGTCAAATTTTGGCTGATGGAAAAATTTGCATGCCGACAGTACTCGAGCGTTACGGTAAAACGCCAGCGAAGCCGACCAGAAAAAGACTATTAGAGATGATAGAATCTATCCAGTCCGACAGTGGCATTGCGTTGCCGTTAGATATGCCTATTGAGCTGTTAAGCCAAGGGCGCACCGGTAACGGATGCTTACAAAGAGCTATTTGATACACCATGAATGAAGGGATCCAACGCGTCGTGCTGGACAAACCTCCTCATCGGGTGGCACGGCAGGACGTCCGGTAATGATGATTTACAGGAAAAGTGCTGGAATTCATCATCAAAGCGAGACTCTGATGTCATCTGCGAATCAACTTTAACCGTGGTCCGGTGACCTGGCTAACTGAAATGAATTTTGCCAATGCTGCCCTACCGCGTGTGTTTAGAGTATTTGACGAGACGGAAGATTTAAAGAAAAAGCCATATCGTGACAAAATTATATTTGAAACTACCGGCTTTCGCCGTCCGACTTTAGGAGGCAAATCCAAGCGTCCTATGGTGGAGAGTGGGAAAAGGCAGAATCCCCGAATAATGATGCCCCGGCACCAAAAGAACCTGCTAAGAAAACGGCAGATTTTGCGGGCGGAAACGGAAAAAGAGCATCCGGGTCACATGGTTGATCAGCTCGACAATAATCTGCACGCAGTGATTGATAACTGGGTGAGCCAGGTGCGGGCGTTAGCTGAGCGCGCGGAATCTTTAGAGCAACAGCTGCCGATGAGCTGTTAACCTTGATGCCGGATATGAGCCTGGAACAATACACGGTCGCTATGGCGCTCAGCACTCAATGCAGCGAATTTAAGCGGGCGCGAGCGGCGGCAAGCGAGACAAAAATGAATAAAAGCGACTTACGGGGCGTGCCGTTTAACGAGCAAATTGAGTTTTAGAAGCGCAAAATTCCGACACCCTACCGCTACATGGACGGACATTTCACAACGCTGAGCATGATTACGCGTGCGGTGGTTTGCGGAGCAAACCGCCGTGAAATCATTGAAGACTTCGCACCGCCGTGACGACTTTGTATTAACGGCAAAAACACGAGGATTTTCGCAAGGATTTTTGACAATATCGTCGCGACACATGGCTGGGACTATCACGGCGGGCGAAATGGCGCAGTCGCGTAATTTATGAAACCAACCTACGCTCCAGCTATCAGGCGGGCAGATACGCCCAACTGCAAGAGCTTAAAGATGTGATGCCCTATTGAGTACGTTCTGCAGCGACGCTGCTCAGCCACCCGCGCAGTGAGCATATGCACTGGGATGGGTTGATTTTGCGCCACGATGATCCGTGGTGTGACACTTCAGTTAACGCGGGGGCTGTCAATGCACCGTGATTGGGCGTAGTCAAGCCTACATGGACCGCAACGGACTCAAAGTGGATAAGGCACCCAAAATGAGTGGGAGGAGCGCATTGTCAGGCTGCACGCGCGAATCCGCGCATTGTCAACGTGCCGAAAAGGTATCGACCCGGTTTTGAACATATCCCGGCGCGTCACGACTGAAAAGTCAAACCCGCCGCCGTTAGATGATGACGGACAACCGCGCGCGTGGCGTTTTACCCGCACCGCAAAAGATGCCCCAATCCCAATGCCGACCCCGCATAGGGTATCCAGCAGTTTGTGTGCCGGAAGGCAAGGAAGACGGATTTTGCATTAACGAGTTTTTATCTGAGTTTGGCGCGACGCAGGAAAAAACCCTGCGGTGTTTAAAGACGTACTTGGCGAAAGTTTAGTGATTAGTGATGCCTTGTTTACCTCGCGCGTGGCACCCAAACTCAAAAAGCGCGGGGCGTGAGGTATATCTGAAGATTTTGGCGTTAGCTATTGAAAACGCCTGACGAGATCTGGACGCGTGCTGAGTATCATCACCCTTGAATTTAACGCACCGTACGCCGTCGCCATATTGCTCGTTTTGAGTTAGACGACAGCGGACACAATGTGCCGGCATTAGCGGTGTTTGATGGGCAGTGACGGTTGGGATGGTGTAACGATATTTGCGCCGGAAAAGGACGAGTATTTAGAGCAGGTGCGAACCGGTGTGATGTTGTATTACCGGGACGACGAAGACTAAAAACTCACCCGTCGCCACAAGTGAGTCTCGCCGGGTGTGGGATTGAGGTCTGGCGGGGACTGCCCACCCGATGCGCTAAAATCAATATAGGAAAAATATGACCGGAGTCAACATTGAACTGGATATTTCAGAGCTTAGCCAAGTGATTGATAAGGCCTTGGCGACATTAAATCGTCCGAAGCTGATGTTTGCAGAAATAGGTGAAGAGCTGTTGGCAATCCATTTCGCCCGGTTTGTTGCGCAGAAAGCTCCGGACAGCACGCCTTGAGCGCCTTTGCAGATTGGTATCGCGACATCTACGCCGACAAAATTTAACCCTTGATGGACATTTGCTGGTACACTGCGCTACCAGGCAAGCGATACTGGCGTGGTGTTTGGCTCTGACCGCTCTTATGCTGCGATCCACCAATTCGGCGGAACGATCACTGCAAAAATGCCAAGGCGTTAAACGTACGGGGACGCCCGGTGAAAAGCGTAACGATTCCTGCCCGCCCATGGCTCGGCTTGTCGGCAGACGATGAGCAACGATTAATTGAAATTGCCCGAAAACACCTAAAAACAGGATTTAACGCGTAAAAACGCGCGTATTAGCGTTTTAATCGCTAACTTCGATAAGTTATAGCTCAGTTTCGTTTTAGCGTGTTTATAAACGTTATAAACACGCGAAACGATCAATCTCTAAATAATCCTGCCTTTGCAAAATTACCCCGTTTAATAATTCCAAACGTGGAAAAATACAAAATTTCACACCCTCGGCATACTGTGTCCATAAAACACACATCCGAGGTTGATTTTGCCAGTGAAACTCACCAAAATGGAAATTATGCGTTGGCACCCATACCGCAATGGACGGGCGCGAGTGGCTTTTCTCAAGCTGATTTAAATGATTTAAGTGCACAATACGATCCGAAAACTTTTCGAATCGCCGATTGTTATCGGTCACCTAATCTCACCGCCCCGGCTTACGGCTGGGTGAAACAGACCAGTGTGAGGACGGCATACTTTACGCCCACGTGGGACAAGTTGACGCGGTTTCACGCCGGGCGGTGAATGCAGGACGTTATAAAAACATGGTGCATCCATTTTTCTGCCGGAGACTCGGCAACCCTAAACCCGGTCATCATTATTTACGTCATGTGGGCTTTTTGGGCGCAGTGCTTAACCCGCTGTTAAAAGGCTTGGCAGACGTGAACTTTGCGCAAAGCGAAGGCAGCGACAATGCGTTTGCCGACTTTGCCTTTTGATCGAATCCGACTCTGCTAACCCATCAACACAGGAGAAAACCATGACAGAAGTCGGGAACAAAAAGTCGCGATTGAAGCCGCCGCCGCAAAATTGGCGACCGATGAAGTGGCGAAAAAGAAGCGACTTTCTGCCCTGTGAAGCCGCTATTGCGGAACGCGAAGATAAAGTCACACGCTGAGAAACGAAAAAGGCCAAAGCGGAAGCGGAAAAACAGAAAAAGAAGCCACTGATTTTAAGCGATAGCTTAGCGAAAGCGGGCAAAGTTTTGCCGGCACATAAAGCGGGCTTGATTTGAAGTGATGGTGCAATTAGCAACGCACCCGGTGTCGTTTTCTGACGGCAATCAAACCGTCTCTAAGTCGTCGATTGACGTATTAAAGACGTGCTCAACGCTAAACCGGTGGACTTTTTCGGAAAATCCGGCGAGCCGGGCGAAAAAGACAAAGAGCGCGGTGGACTTTGCCGACGGTGCATCTATCGCCAGCGTACCACCGCGTATCAGCGGAACAAGCGAAAGCGGGCGTTGAAACTCTCAATGACCGATGCCGTTAATCACATCATGAAAGGAGCACAAAAATGAGCACTACCCTGAATTAATCACCGCCTACGTACTGAAGGCAAAATCGAAGGTTATCGCATTGTCGCCTTTTGGGCGAAGACAAAAACGGTCAAAACAAGCGACGGAAGTTACCGATAAACTTATTGGCATTTCCACCCGCGTGCCGAAAGACCAGGGCGAGCATGTAGATGTAGTGCGTGCGTGGTTTGTATCCGGTGATGTACGGCGCCGACATCAAACGTGGCGACACCATTAACTACCGATGCGCAAGGTCGTGCAGTAAAGCCACCGCACGCAAAGCCTACATTGGCTTTGCCGAAGAATGTAGCGAGGAAGGTGACTTTGGGCTCTTGTTTATCACCCGGGTTTTTCGCTGAATAATCCGGTCATCAAAAATTAAGCAAAACTGTAATTAATTTTCACCTATTGAAAAAGGATTAAAAATGAGTAAAGCAAATTTTTCCGGTTAATCCGGTTTTAACCGCCATTGCGATTGCTTACCGCAACCGCCGCATGATTGCCGATGATGTATTACCCGCACTGATGTAGGCAAGCAAGAGTTTAAATATTTGCAACACATGATTTGGGCGAAGGTTTTACCGTGCCAAAACTATTGTTGTACGCGACCTCACGCCCAAAACCAAGTGGGAATTTAGTGCCACCGAATTAACTGTCCACCGAAGACCACGCATTAGATGCGCCGGTGCCTGTCGTTGACGCGAAAACGCGCCGGCAAATTACGACCCGGACGGTCGTGCTGTGGAGCAAACCATTAACTTGATTGAGCTGGCGCGCGAGATTCGCACCGCAGGCTTTGGTGTTTAACGAAAATCGTATCAGCGGCAGTAGTCAAAACCTTGTCCGGTAACGACCAGTGGACACATGATGATTCCGATCCGATCCGTCAACTGTTGGAAGCATTGGATGCACCAATTATGCGACCAAATATCATGGTTTTAGGGCAAAAAGCGGCGACTGCGTTACGCACCAACAAGAAAAATCATCAAAGCGTAGTAACGGTACGTTGGGTGATTCCGGCTTAGTGCCGTTGGAGTTTTGCAGAGAGTTGTTTGAGCTCGGCCAAATCTTAGTTGGTCAGACGTTGGTTAATACTGTGAATCAGGCGAAAAAGCCGGTGATTGGCTAACGCTTGGGGGTGGTCACTGTCATTGATTTATCGTGATGTACTAGCCGACACCCAACACGGCACCACCTTCGGTTTGACCGCTCAATCTCGGCACCCGTGAAGTGCGCACCATCTTTGAGCAACGACATCGGCTACCGTGGCGGCAATCGTCATCGCGTCGGCGAGTCCGTCAAGGAGTGATCACCGCGAAGGAGTTTGGGCTTCTTCGAAAGACGTTATTAAGGTCGCCGCATGTATATCACACTGCAGCAACTCACCGAAAAAGCCGGGCATTGCGGAGCTCGCATGAAGTCACAGCGCAGGTGGGGCAACCGCCTGCTGACTGCGCGAATCTGGGGCAAAATTTTTGGACGGTGAAGACATCGTTAACTTTTTCACCCGCTGATGTTGAGCGGGTGAATCAAGCGATGAACGTATCGAAGAGATGATCGAGGACTCGAGCGCGTTAATCGACGGCTATTTGCGTCAACAGCGGCTATAAGTTGCCATTTAAGCAAACGCCGCGCATTTTAACCACTTGGGCGCGTAGTCTTGTCCGTTATTACACTGCATCAGCATTTGACGGCAAGAGAAGCGGATAACCCGATTGTGCGTGACTACCGCGATACGCTCAAGTGTTACGCAGTTGGTTGCGGAAAGGTAAGTTTCGCTTGGTCTGGAAGATGAGCTCAGCCCGTCTCCGGGTTATCCGAAATTTAGCAAAAGCCAGCGACCGAGTGTTACCGCTGAAACCTTGAAGGATTACTAGTGCAATACGGACCGTTTGACATTAAGCGTGTGATTGCAGCTCAAAACCCCTACAACCGGACTACATCCACGTTGGGATCTACACGCTGAATATCGCTCTATCAGTGATGTGAGTTTGGCGGGGTTGGCGAAACGCCTACGGTGTTTGCTGTGCCAAACGGCGAGGTGGGAACGCTCAATGATGTGGCGATACGTCAAATGGTCACCGTGAGCTTTTCGGTCATCGTTATTGTGCAGTCGTATCAGTACAACGTCGAAACGTCGCATTTGAGCGTAAGTAATCCGGTTATCGGCAAAATCCGAGAGCGGTTAATGGGTTTAGCGTCCACCGGTGCCGAGGGCAAAAGAAACCTTTTTGTCCGTGGCGACATTGTGGATTACACCAACTCTTATCTCGTTTGGATGGAGACTCTACCAACCAAAAATCATCATAGGGAAAACCGATGAAGCAAATTAAATTAAAACCAACCTCATGTCCATTCCGGTATTAGCTAAGTACGCAGGTGATGTGATTGAGGTAACAGACTCTGACGCAGTATCTCATCCGTCATCAAATTGGCGTGAGCAAAAAAGTGCGGTAACAAAATCGGATGAAGCTGATAAGCCGACTGAGCAAGTGGTCTCGGAACAGTCCGAGCAATCCGAACAACAGCCAGGCAATCACGCCGAAAATTCGCCAGTCTGCTGACGGCAAAACCGAAAATCAAAAATCAGGAGAACAATAATGGCACGTATTGAAACGTATTCTACGGACAGGGAAAACTCTATCTTGCCGTGCGTGACGCGATGGGCAATATCGGCGCACAACGCTGGGTAGGTGATGTGTCGAACTATCTCATTCATTAACGGTGGAAAGTTTTGAGCATACCGAATCTTATTCCGGCTCCACAAAAGTCCTAAAATTATCACCGGCAAATCGGCGGTATCGGCTAAACTGCAAGGAGTTTAGCGCGGCGAATCTGGCGTTGTTGTTGCTCGGTGAATCTGTAACGGTTTCTGCCGGTAGCGTCACGGACGAAAAATTGCCGGCGGTGATCAGCGGGTGATCGCATTACATTAGCGCATCAAGATGTAGACGAAGCACAAATTGGCTCATTAGTTGAAGGTACGGATTACACCGTAGATTCCATTTTTGGCGCAGTGGAATTTTTAAAGACGACATTGCGCCAATACCGACACCGTAGCTTACAAACACGGCGAAGTGCAAGTATTGCAATGCTCACCACCAATCCGAAAGATCTGTTCTTGCGCCATGGGGCATTAACTTGGCGGAAGACGATGGGTGGAACGTAGTTGAGTTACAAAATCAACTTCACGCCGACCGAAGCGCTAGAGTCCATCAACAATGAAAACTCGTTAGATGCGCTAAATACCCAGCGACCGTGCTCGCCGACACCGCCAGTGGGCGACGCTACACTAGGTCGTTTTGGCACGCGTGATTAAATCCGCAAATAAACCATTTTCCCCGGGTAATGCCCGAACTTACTCAAATCAAGGCCTGTCATGACCGATAAAAACAAAGAACTCGAAATTCTATTTCCGACAGCTGGAAATTGAGGTTGCCGGCGAGAAACTGGAAATCAAGGAATACACGTTAAAGCAACAGTTGCAATATAACGCCAAATTTATGCCGTTTATAAACGCATTGCGTGCCACTCTCGGTAACAGTCAAGAGGATTTTTCGCTTGACGATTTAATGGTGTGTTTAAGTGCAAATTATCAAAATGTGATGGAGTTGGTAGCAATTTCAATCAATAAACCAGTTGAATTCGTAGAGAGTCTGGGTAACCAAGACGGCGAAGCCCTACTGATTATCTGGTGGATTGTAAATTCCGATACCTGCAAGGCGGTGCAACCGCTCGTCGAGAAGTCGGCGAAGGCAAAATCTCGCCAAGTGGACTGGGGGTGAAATTATAGAGTTTTTAATCGCTAACGGTCATCAATATCGCGAACTCGCTGATTATACCACTCGCCAGTTGCTGTTGTTTTATGAAAAAGCCCTAATTCGTTATCGTCGCGCGCGAGCCGACCGAACAATGGATGTATGTTATGGGGTAAACAGTGGTAAAGAAAGATTGAAAAGCTATATAAACACATTGACCGCCGATTAGCGGTCAAGTTTTAAAGTTAGCGGTGCGGATGAAAGCAGCACGGCGATAACAGCGGCAGGAAACGGAAATTTGAAAACCAGTTTTAAAATGCCGAAGGTGGCACCGATTAACAATACGATCGCAATAAGACTACGAACTCAATCACACAAATAACACCATCAATAACGGACGGTTATCGGCAATGTCGCGATAACCCATGCAACATAAGTCAATAATTTATCGTTTTTCATTATTTGGGACTCCATGGCTGATAATTTAACGCTGGCACTGACAGTTAAAGCAGATTTGGATCGTGTTAAAAAATTTAAGTACTACAAGCGGAAATGCAACGTACCGCTACTGCCGGCAATACTGTTGGGCGTGATGGGCGTAACGGTGCACAAGGGTTAAATGAGCTTTGAGCAAAAGCGCTGACCAAGCGACAAACAAACTTGGTAAAAACCCGTGCAGGCGTTGAATCTATCAGTAAACAACTAGCTTTACTTAAAAAGCGAGTTGTGGGACTTTGCCGCGCTATCAAGAATTTCGCTCGGTCTTGCCGGTATTGCCAACACCGCCGACGAATATAAAAACCATCAAGCCCGCGATAATCTTGTGTCGCGCTCCAACCGCGAAGCAAAAGGCACTTTTAAAGAGTTAATGCAAATTGCCGATGACACAGGGCAATTATTTAATGCTTCTGCCGAGCTTTACACCCGCACTTATCGTGCATTGGGTGATAAAGCAAAATAGCGCCGAATTACTCCAATTTACAAAACCATCCAACAAGCGACGGTGGTTTCCGGCGCAAATGCGACAGAAGCTGGTGCTCATGATTATTCAGTTGTCGCAAGGTTTGGCGTCCGGCACTTTACGTGGTGAGGAATTTAATTCCGTCGCCGAGCAAATGCCGATTATCCATGAAATCTTACAAAAGAGCCTTGGTAAAACGCGTGGCGAGTGCGCAAGATGGCGAAGCAGGAGAACTTACTCCGCAACTGATTATCGGTGCAATGAAAGAGGCAAGACGAGATGAAGTACAGCGCCAATATGACGCCATGCCACGCACACTATCGGACGCGCAATCAATGAATTAAGTAACGCCTGGCTACAATTTATCGGACAAACCGACAAAGCTGTTCCGGTGATATCCCTTGTCGCCGGTGCGATTAGCATGTAGCAAAAATCTCGATGAACTCGGCACTGTGATGTTGATTGTTGCCGGTGCGGTACCGCAGGTCGTTATCTCAGCAATATGACAAAGCTCGCCATTGAAACCGTTAAGAGCAATACGGCGACTGCGGTGAGTACCGTAGTTTAATTGCTAGAGCGTAACATTGAAAGCATGTCGCAAAAGCCGCTTATGCCATGGCGGTGGCGACTGAGCGAGGCCATTGCCACAGAACGCCTTGCTCTTTCGCCAATCGTAATCTTGCGACGGCAAGCAAGCGCGCCACCGCCTCTCGGAATTGGGGCAAAAGTTTGCTGACATTAGCAGGTGGCAAGCTTGGGCTGGCAATACTGCATTACTGGGCTTTATCTTGCATACGAATATTTAAAACACAAAGAAAAGAAGAACTAGAGGCACAGTATCAACAGAACGTCCAACGCCATCCAATCAAATATTGATAAAACGCAAGGATTGATTGAGGCTCGCACTAAAATTTAGGTGAGCTTGGCGGGTTTACAGACCGTGTTAGCAGGTTGATGCCAATAAAAAGATCATTGAAGATGCGAAAAAGACCTTGATGAACTTATTGCCCGTCGTGACGAATTATTGCATCAAAACATGATGAGCGACCTCGGTGGATTTATTAACACCGATGAAATCAACAAAATCAACGAGCAAATCAGCAATCTTGAGAAACATTTAAAAGAGCTCAGTGACGTGATATGGATTTGGCGAACATTGTTAAAGAACAATACAAAGCGGCATTCGATGAAGCCATTGCCGCCGGTGGCGAGCTTGCCGAAAAATTGAAAGCCTTGGGCGGTCCAGACGTGCAGGAAGCGCAGGATTTATTGCGTGATGTCATCAAGAAAAACGAAGGTGTATTGCAGGAAATGCAGGGCGAGCTCACTAGCTCGAAAAGCAAGTTAAACGGCGAGTTGGTTGACGCCACATTAACTGTCGCCCAAAAACTCGAACAGTTTCCAGGAGATCGCGCTATTGAAGCGGCTAGACGCGCGGGAGACTCAGGAAAACTGTTACAACCTTTAATCGACGGCTTAAATAGTGTCATTGATCTGCAAAATAAAGTGGATGATGCAAAAGCCTCAAAAGATAACGCTACCCGACTTAAACAACTCCAAGCGGAAGCCGAAAAATCCAAACTTGATGCGCGTGGCAAGCGTGATTATGACATTAATCATCATCAGTGGGATAACGACGAGCAGCGCAATCAGGCACTGGCTTACTCAGCGCAAATCGCTGCAGGTGAAAGCTATCGTAAAGCGCAATCTAAAACAAAAAAAACGAAGACCAAGGAATACGATCGCGCGAGAAAACCAAGCTCTCAACATCCAGTATTTGCGCTTAACCGGGCAAGAGGTCAAAGCTAATCTCGGCTGACATTGAGGGCGTTATAACAGCTCATCGCCGAGTTTACCAAAGCACAGCAATGTGGATGGTATCAACTTGATTAAAAATCCTGCCATTGGAGCAGCCAAGGCGCAGGTGGACGGCGTGCAGAGATGAAATCAACCGCCTGTATCAAAACCAAAGCACCCAAGAGCAACGTATCCAAGCACAGGTGCAAGTGGGCTTAATTAGTCATTTTGAGGGGCAGGAGCGGTTAAAAGAGGTTTATGCGGCAACCGTCACAGAGCTGGAAAAACAAATCCCCCGTCCTGGAAAAGACTGGCGCAAATGCCGGGCACTGCAAGGACGACGGCGGCTATCATGCTCGAGACATGAAGCTTAAAATCGCCGAGCTCAAACTGCCGGCGATGAACTCCTCAAAGCCTTTAAAGAGGGTTTAACGGGTATCAAACCTCGTTGATGGGTTTGGCGCAAGGCACCATGACCTTAAAAGATGCGGTTAAAACGCACATAACGATTATCAATGCCATGGCGCAGATTGTCGCACAACAGCTCGCCTTGCAAGTATCAGTACCATTAGTGGCTGGTTAGGACTTGCCCGGTGGTCGCCGCCGGTGCGTCCGTGACAATGACTACCAGGCTATATCCGTGGCCCGGGTACCGGCACATCTGATTCTATCCCTGCTCGTCATCTGATGGCGAGTATGTGGTGCGTCGTGACGATGGTCTCTCGTACGGGTGGATGTGCCCGCCTTAACCGTGCGCAATTACGCAAGTTTGCCAGGCGTGAAGTCTCAACACGTGTGCCGTCCTATCCGGAACCCGGATTAAGCGAGACATTACGAGAGGGCGGACAGCAGACCCAGTGGTCACTCGCGGTCAATATCCAGCAGACCCTTGCGGTGGACAGTGCGGAGTTGTTTACGGGCATCGAAAGTACGGATACGAGCAATCGCGCCGTGATGACCCTTTATCCGCGCCAACGTGAAACCCTCAAGCAGGAAATTAACTTAACAGGAGCAAATACGCTATCAAACCGGCACCGCACAACGCCAGACGCGATTTGTTAAATCGGTTGCATCTCTTTTGGACCACAGATGCCACTTTGGTGGCAAATGGGCAAACATGGGAGATGTTAGCCAGCGCAACGATGAGACAACCGCCACTGAGGTCGCACGCCGTCAGGTAATAGTGGCAATCCAAAAACACCGGCAATGAGCGAAAACCCTGCTGTATGATGGCTGAAACAGCCAATAATATTGGCACGGATACCTACAACATTAATTTGTATGGAGCCACCTTTTAATCCGGCACTGGCCGATGCGCAAAGAGCTTGTTATCCGCATGATCAACCCGTCTTTGCGGTGGTGATTTTTGCCGATGCGCCCGTTTTTATCACTTTGTAGCTGATGGACGCTGTTTTCAAGGTGATCACCCGCATTGGCGGTGTGTGCTCCTGCCATACCGGCTTTATCCTGCCGACCACGTGTTGCCGACGGAATACACTTATCGCCATGTATTGCAGGCTCTGCACCGACCATCCGAAAAGAGTCTAGCAATAGACGGTATTGGTGCTACTCAGACCAAAGGGGACTGTGTTCTTCCATATGACCTTTGATGGGTAACTGTTGGTTACTCACGCCGGATCAGGTTGGCGCGATTTTTGGCGGGTCGGATTTTGCGATATAGCAATGATTCCGGCAAGCAGTTGTTATATCCGCGGCTATCAAAAGTCTATCAATCCAGGTATAACTGGACGACGTTACAGAGACTAACTGCTCTCCAGGTGGGGCGTACCCGCTCTATCCTATTGAGTTTATGACTTTTGACGATAGTACCCAGGGCATTAATCGCTGGGGATGTAGCATGCGTGTATTGGTTGCCGGGGTGCAACGCGCCACCGGAGATTCAGTGACCCTGCCTAATGGGCACAAAGGGTTGGTATGTAATAACGGCTTCGTTGAGACCACGGATTATCTGTAATTGATTTAGGAGCATAACATGGCCTATCAAACCGGCACGGCGGACAACATCGCCGACCTATTAAACAAACTCAAAGGGTTTGCATCGGCTCAAGTTGGTCGATTAACAAATCCCAAGACAATCTGTGCTTTGCGTCAGGGGCAAATTATTGGGCGTTAGAGGTTCCAGGACGATAAATTGTACGTGATTGCCTGTACCGGCTTTAACGATAAAAAGGACTGTTTTGAGCGGCCGGAGGCGACTTTGTCAAAACCGTATCCCACAGACAAAACCTGTGTCACGCACCTAAATGCCGGTGCCTTTTGTCAGCTATGACTTTTTGGCAACGCGCAATATTTACACGTGCGTGCAATATACTCGTGGGCGTTTTTCGCCATTTTGGCATCGGCACCCTCAACAAGAGGGGATTATACCGGCGGAGCAGCATGCGCTGGTACGTTTATCGCGGAGGGGCGTGAGCGCCGGTGGAATCACGCATCCCATGTTTTGGGATGTCTTCCGGATCTTTGACAGACGGTGCAGTCGTCCCGGGCGGATAACTAGCTAAGGATACCCGCACACCTTGGTATTTTGTAGCGTACAACCACAGTGAGGACTGTGCCATTTTGGAGCCTAATCAGGCGTGGCTGTTATATGTTGACTAATGGACGCGCGGATAATGTAGCACCACCCTGAGTCTTGCTCTTATTGATTAATAGCCAAGTAAGTTTGGCAATATGTTGATTACCTGCTCCCTTAATGCGCCGATTGCGCATTGTGAGACTAACCTCTTCCATGCTTAGGGGACAGCACCTGACCGATATATAGTGCCGGATGCGCGGTGTCATCCCCGTCAAATCCTCACCATTAACGATGAGCGGTGGATGATTGTGCCCGTTTGCGCAATATCAGCCTGCCAATGACCTCGCCCAGACGGCGAGAATTCTCCAACGGATACGGTGTGGCGTACCGCATTGTTGAGTGATTACTACGCAGAGTTAAGACTTATTTTAATCCCGCCCGTATACGCAGCATCATTATGGGCAGGCAATCCTAAGCATTGTGACGCTAACGATTGCCTCATGTGCGCCCTGCATGTTAAACAGACCTATCGTCAACGCTAAGCTGACGAATCGCCTACTCTCCGACTTAATCCAAAACGGTACCGGCGTATGTCATCCCAATTATTACGATACGTTATACAACCGGATATGGGTGATCCCACCGGTGGTTAATTTGGGGGCAATCTCGACCGACCAAACCTTTACAGCAAAAAGTTTGGAATGCTTTAAGAGTGCAGTCACGTGAGCGGTCCGTTACGTTGTTGTCGGTGGGGAGGGGATCACCCCACCGGGCAAAATGAGGGCGTATTTAAACCGCTTGCGCTTAACCGTGGACGGTCAGTCGTCGGTATGCAAGGCATACCAACGATTGATTGTTTGCGACGTTCCGGTTTGCCAACCTCAAACCGGTCACCTTGCAGCATCATCGGCAGTCGCTCGACCGATTGGGCGTGACGCCGGACTGGTCGAGCCGGTCACGGAAAACCTGGAGTGGTTGACCCGCGTGTATCAATCCGTCAGCAGCCGTAGAACAACGCGTTGCACGGCGCTTAAGTCTGCGCCGTACCTTTGAGTTTTAGGTCAGTTTGAGCGAGCAGCTCGACAACAGTTTGAGGCGATGTTGTAGCCCTGCGCCAACGTGTGTGGTCAATGCCGGTGTTTACCGATGCGGCGATGCACAACAATCTGCCTCACAAGGGCGAGATTGCTGAATATCCGCACCGCCGGTTAGCGATTTTGCAGACGGTGGGCGCGCCCTGTTGGTGAGCTGACCAACACAAAGAGATGATTGATATCCTAGCAGTTGAGCTAAATAAGCTCACGCTACAACGTCCGATTGCAAGAGATTTTGACCGCACGTTGACGACGGTGTACCCCTTTACGGGCACTGTCTAACCGATGCCGCAGGTGCGCCATCTCAGTGATAACGTCTCCACCGCCCAAATCCGCTTACAAGTGCGCATGAGCATAACGGTTGGTCGGATGATATCAGTCACCCGCCGACGTATCGCAAACATCCGGTATTGGAGCCGACATCGGAGTGGTCGGAAGACATCACGGCACAATATGCCCGGCTGATTAAGACCTTGATAACGAGACGGGCTGCTGTATTACTGGATACAGCCCACAAAGCCATGCAAATCCTCTCGCACCGCTTTGAGGTCGCCGACCGTGAAGCGCAACGTAAGTCGCAACCTGTTTTACTACCTGCGTGGGCGACAACGGGCGATTTGGTGCAACGGCAAGCACTGACTTAACGCCCAAGAGCAATGTCACCGGCAACTATTTGGAGATTGAGCACTCAATTACAGTGCGCTTTAGGGGCAAACCGGACGGCGGGATGTAAGGATTGAGTGTGGGTGGACAGATTTTTATCGATCGCATTGTCGGTCAGTGTTGTTGATGCCGACACGGAGCGGTTGTTTTTAGATGGGAGCCACTGGATATTCGCCTCGCCGACCATCCTCAAAATCTCTTTTTGACCCTCTCCGCGCCTTGAGAGCGATACCGTCTCCTGGGTGCATCAGTACCGATGCGGACGAGTGCCCACGGTGACCGTGAGCTTCCGTGGCGTGCGAGATGATTTGGAGACCCCGCCTCAGCGTATTTAAGTGCGGTTTAAATCCCTTTACCCTTTTAAAAAGGAGAGCACACGAGTTATTTAAGCAAAATCCATTCCATTGCCGAGGGTCAACCGCTGATTCTATACCAATTTACCCTGAGCAAGACGAAAGAAAAATTTGGCGTTATTGCAACGCCGATAAAGACCTTGTGGATTACACGGCGAGACCTGGACTGCCGTGGCCGTATGCGGATGACCAGGCAGACGGTGACTGCAGGCTGAGTGTCGTTACCCAGTGATAACTGGGTGGCACGCTTGTATCGGGGTCTCCCCGAGCCATACCATCAAATTAACCGTGATGCGCTTTAAGTTGAGCTGATCCGAAACCGCATTGTGATTGGCACCGTTATTGGAGGCCAACCGCCCGGATATCCACATGACACAACTGGTGATCGCTCATTATCGGAGACCAGTGGACACGCCGGCTAGCGTCTGACCTGGGGACGTAATTGCCCTTATACCTTCGTATGATACCGACCGTGCAAGGTTGAGTCAGCACGCTTTGTGGTTGAGGTGTGCGCATTGAGTCCATGGACGGCATCAGCATTGGCGGTTGGTCTGCCGACAGGATTACCTGAGGGGTGGTTCATGGCGGGATTGTCGAGTGGGTAACAGATGGGATACGGATGTGCGTGCAGGACCATGCATCATAATATCGCTGTTTTTTGATGGGGGAGCTGCAAAATTATCAGTCGGGATGGTGATTAAGGTAGTATCCCGGTTGTGATGGTCGGGCGGAGACCTGCTCTCATACTTTAATACTGCTTAATTTTGGCGACATACCGAACCCGCCAATTAAGTCACCTTATGATGGTTCACGGATTTTTAGGAGGGGTTATGTTTGGAGCCTTGCTTGGGCGACTGTTAAATTTATCGCCACAATGGTGGCCAGTTACTTAATTACGCGACTGTTTGCCCGCAAAAATAATGCCCACGGCCCCGGAGCAAGAGTGAGCGACAAGGATTGAATTTTTCCGTGGTTGCTGAGGGCACACCGCAATGCGTGTAGCGATCGCTGACGGAGGATTGGCAGAGGGTTGGCGTATGGTAACTCACTGTACAAACTGAGATTAAAAATAAGGAGCGGTACGGAGACACTGATTATTACCATGCAGGATATGCGCCGAGGGATTTTTGTGCGCACCGGTGTGGATATGTTTGTCCGTCAAGGGCTAGATTACGCGGATTTTTAGCAACGGCATTAGCGCTGAACGCTTTTTGGCAACCGGCAGTGTATTTGCCCGCAATGTGTTAACGTGCATGATTGCCGCACGCAAGCGAGCGTAACTAATGGGTGGCGGTGGACGAAAACCGGTCACCGTTGGATCGTTATTGGTGATATTCAAAGCAGGCGGTGGCCGATTGATGAGATTGTTGAGATACGCGCCGATGACAAAAACCGCCTATGTGGGTAACCCGGGTGAGCTCACCCACTCACAGGCTACTCCATATAAACAAACCCAAGTTGTTTGGCGGTGAGGATACCGGTGGCGAGGAGGTATCCAGGGACGCATGGAGATTTTTAATGGGCGAGCCTCGACCAACAGCCGACCCAAAATGCTCATTAATCTGCTTAAGCTCAGGCACTTCCACCACGCCCGACACGACCTAATTTTGGCAACAGTTTTATCGGCCGGTTAGCGGAAAGAATGAGTTCACAGGACGTGGTAACAACTATAAAGAGCTCAACGCCGGAGATGGTTCAGTAGCGCGGTCAAGTGGATAAGGGTGATCGCATCCCTGGCTTTAGAGGATTGTGACGACGGTCTTAGCACTTGGTGTCTGTTACAGCCTCATCCCAAAACACAGTTATCGTGTGCAGCACGCACAAGGGGCTGGCACGGCATGGCGGCACGGACGCTGAAAACCTCATGCGTAACGAAGCCCAAAAATCTCAGGCTTGATCAGCCGCGGCAAGAAGAAAATGTACGCCAAATCCACGTCAGCCGGCGAATCCGGCATCCTCTCGTGGAGTACGCCACCAATAAGAGTTAGGGCGGTAAAAAGCCCGATGACCTCGACTTGAGAGCTACAAAAAGGGCAGATACGCTTTATGCCGAGGGTTTTGGCTTGTGTCCGTTACAACAGACAGACATCCATAAAAGAGTTTATCCGCCAGTGATTGACCATATTAGCGACCAATATGACAACGTGGAGACAGGGGCCCGCCCTCCGACTTATCCGCCAAGATTAAGGCCGGAGGAATTACCGCCCTATGGCACGACAACAGGGATTTTGCGGGTGCAGATGATGACAGTGCGGCTACCGACAAGATGGCTAATCAGATCATCGTCAACACCGCGACCCGGTGACTCAACCGAAGACCAAGCCATTGCCGGGTAACATTGATCCCGGCAAATGCGGGGTGATTAGCAAAACCGTGGAGTATAGGGCGTCCCAACCTTTGATTGCGCACGCCTGGTAACAGCGTGATTTGGAGATGATTGCCAGGGGCTTGCCCGCCTTAAAAATCGTCCTGATATGCGGGGTCAGCAGCTCCGTCCTGTGATGTCATCCGTGTGCATTGCCGGAGCGGGATATTGTGGATGTGGTCTTCCGGGTGGCGACACTTAAGACAGCAATGAGAGCGAGATAGTCGTCACCTGTTTGTACAAGATGTCTTTTGGCTTTGCCTGCCGCTAATTACGCGACCCAAAAAGGCGAGCTCGACATGCCACCACCGATCGCACAGCACAAACTGACTTGAGCGTCACGGCTTATTGAGATGCTGCGTATCATGTGATGCCCGTTTATTTTGAGCAGCATGGAGATGGCATTTGTTAAGCCGACAGATTGCTGCATTTGGAGCTAGGGCGCGACCGACCGCGTTGGCTATCAATTATGGGATAGCGCCGTCACTCGCGGCGGGGGCCATATCTCCGCAACGCAGGATCGTTCACACCGTTTGTCCGCTTAGAGGGGAGATTACGCCTTATCAAACAACTCAAATTTACACCCTGAGGGGGATTATCCGGCATTAGACATGCGCGTGCGCTGATGATTAACGGAGATCGTCAAGATTGAGTCGGTGGATTTTTCCGCCGGCACGATGATTGCATTGGCGTGTTGTGCCGGACGATCCCACAGCGACACAAAGCCGGTGCGGGATGCTTGGTGCTATCTGTTGGGTGCCGGTATCAGCGAGATCAAATATACCGCCGGTGAGCATCTTTAAGGTCAAGTTGCTGACGCATACTGCCCACAAACCTTAGATGCGAGCAAAGCGCCGAATCACTATGACAACCCGACAACAAGCGCGCCCTTATCCCCGGGCAAAAGTGCAGATTAACGGTATTTATGGCAACAAAATTACAGATAGCAAGGCCTTTTCAGCTTATCATTTGGGCGCACCGTGACCGTGATGTCCAAGGGATAAATTGATCCCCGCACACGGACGGGAGCACATCGCAAGATCAGGTGGCTGCTGGCATGTGGACTTAATGGACGGTGACACCCTGGTGCGCTCCATTACAACCACGGGGACAGAGTTTGTCCATCCGGACGCCAAAGCGAGCCGGTGAGCACAGGTTTAGTGAGTGGCGTTGTATAGAACGTCAAGGGCGGATTAACGAGCTTGCAACGTTATCTCTTTGAGATTGGTGGGGTGATGGTGTCTTTTGCATAAATTTAACTACCAAAGCCAAATTTAACAAGATGAGTGCACCTTAATCGTTACGACGATGCGTGCTGGCGGCAGTAAGGGCTATTTTATGTTGAGTTCGTTTCAGCAAACCCATCCACCGAGGATTTTATGAGGATTATCCGGTGACGCCCGGCAAATATACGCGCTTGTGTTTGGATTACAAAGTCTCATCATACCCTCATCAGCGTCGAGACAAATGTAAGGTATTGGCGCAACTGCTCGTCGCTTAAAATGTGGTAGCGTGGACTTAAGGATTCCGGCTTGCTGGGGATCATCCGGATGAGCATGTGGCGTGACCAACAAGTCACCGATGCTTTACCGGCTAACGTCATGCCATCCGGTTTAAGATTGTGGCACAACCTCCTCTTGAGACCAATATGCTCACATTTAGAGAGACATTACACCATTAGAGCAGGGATCGGACCAGTGACACCGCAAAATCCACCGCACTTAACAGAAACCAACCAGGACTTTATGATGCACCATCAAACCACGTTACTGCACGGCAACACAAGGCACCATCGCTCATATGAGAGCAAATTCAGGAAGCTATTAATCGTTGAGCACAACGGTGATGAGTCGCTCACCGACCCATATGGCGCACAATGTCGGATGGGTCATTTACGCAGATGCGCAAAGTCCGGCTTGATATGGTTGACATTAACGAGGATAGATGCTAATGCCAACAAACAAACAAACAAACAAACCGACAAACAAACAAACAAACAAAACCGACAAACAAACACGAAAACAAACAAAGGAAGTAGTTATGTTTAACCGGCCCACCGCCGTTTACCGGGCAAAACAGATGTTCCCTAAGCGTCATTTAAGGCGATTTTAGACGAGCAGATTCCGGGCGATGGTGAGGGCTGGACGATTGTTGATACGTTCGGCGGATCGGGCTTGCTGAGTCATACTGCAAAACAACTCAAACCTCGCGCTCGCGTGATTTTATAATGACTTTGATGCAGTTGATGCCGGCGCATTAAGCCATATCGACGACATTAACCGCTTGCAGGCGCAAGTGCGGTGTTGTTGAGTGGATAACTCCCGCCAAAAAGCGCATCGCCGACAGCGCTCCAAGGCGCGATTGGTGTGACACCATCAGCGTTTGACGGCTATGTTGACCTTAAGCCACGCTGACCAGCTGGCTGCTGTTTTCCGGGCAACAAGTCGGCACGTTTGAGGAGTCGTGCTAAGGACTTTTTGGCACTGCTTACGCCAGCCAGACTACCCTCTGCAGACGGTTATTTGGACGGCGTGGGTGGTGTCTCAGTCGTTTCACACGCTACTACTGCGCGCTTCACAGCCGATCCGCGAGGCGGTAGTTTGTCCTCGGACCCGCCATGCCTCTGCACTAAGCAAGAGAGGCTACAATCTGGAGCATTATTTTTGACCTAATCGACTTCCTTCGACTGCGTCAATATCACTCGTCCGCCGTATATCTTTCTTCTCGTCCACTAAGAGCGAGTTTGGGCGGTTTACTCAGTGGCATGCAGGAGGTAAGGTGGATCACTGGCAAGCCTTTGCCGAGACGCGAGTAGCGGTAAGACTGCCATCAACTACCAAGGCCTGTAAGGAGGACAACATGGTGTACAAATTCTAGAGATAATCACTCGTGATTAAGTCATTAAATTTCACGTAGCATGTTACGTCTCAGAGAGAGAGTCGCAACCCTCTCTTTGTAATTGATGCCTCAATATGTGTAACAAGCACCATTCCATTTATTGCGCCAAATGAGATAGATTATGTGCGCGGCGGCATACACGCCCTCAAGATGCCAGATATTATTTTGAACAAAGTGAACATACGTATTAGCAAAGGTACTGTAGTGCTCGTAACCGTAAAGCGATGGATCACAGCACTGCCAATGATCTTACCTACTGGAAACCTCTACTATCTCTGGGCAACCTTGTACGAAAACCGAATTTAGGACTCGTTGAGTGATGCCACTCTCCTACTTGACTGTAAATATTTCCCAAGATTTCCAAGAATACATCAAAAAGCGTAAACGGCATTAATCCGACGCCAGATGATTATGTTTTCGCTCAATGGCATTGACCCATTCAACCGCCGGCGCGCTATGGGTTTACCGCGAATTGAGAAAAATTTGGTGCGTCACAGGGGCATCGGTGAACTGTTCGGGCAGATGTTGGGCTTATGTATTACTTCACACCACGGTGAAGGTTTGATTGACTGTTTGGATGGAAGGTAATCCGGAATGGATTGAACGGTTTAATAAAACTGATGAACTAACGCATTTGGGGAATGCGAACGAAAATGCCGATGAAGCTGTTCTGCAAAAAGCAAAAGAACTGGCTGGTGAAAACCTGATTCGCAGTCTGCTCCAAAAGCAGTGAAACCGGATTCTTTCCAACCCAGTAGCAACGACAAAATCAAAGAGAGTTTTACCTCGGTCGCCTAACCCGTTTCCTGTTTGGCTCGATTGATGCCGACCGTATCAACAGTTCGGATTTTGAGCGGGAAGAGCAAAAAGACGTCCGCCGCTTGACGGAAAAACCTGATTGGCAAACGGCGATTGAACAATTGGAAGCCAAATTAGCAGGTTTTGAAAACCGTTATCCTATCGACGAAATCCGCCGCAAAATTTCAGACGACTGCCTAAAAACGAGCTGATTCTCAGTACTGATACGCTGACCGTGCCGACCGGTGGTGGTAAAACATTGGTCAGTCTGCTATGCTCTGCATCACGCACAAAAGTACAATCTCGACCGCATCATCTACATCATTCCCTATAACTTCCATCATTGATCAAAACGCCCAAGCAGTCCGCGAAATTCTTGGCGAAGATTGGGTACTTGAGCATCATTCCAATTTAGAACCCGAAAAGCAAAGCTGGCAGGACAAATTGTTGTCCGAAAACTGGGATAAAACCATAGTATTTACCACCATGGTGCAGTTTTGGATCCATGAGTTCAGCGGCTGGTACGCGCGGCGCACGCCATATCCACCCGATGACCAATGCGGTGCTGATTTTTGATGAAATCCAAACCCTGCCCGTGAAATGCGTGCATTTATTCTGCAACGTTTTGAACTGGTTGACGATATTCGGTAAAAGCACGGCGGTTTTGTGTACGGCGACGTAGCCTTTGCTCGGCGAATCGGACTTGCAGAATTTCCCTGAAGGGAAAGGGGAAAGCATTGCTGCACGCGGTTTGTTAAGACTGCCTGAAAACGCCGAAATCATGGGCAAGCATCAGGATTTGGACAAATTGTTTGCTGATTTGTCGCGTGTGGAAATCCGATTCAATGAAAAAGCAGGTGGCTGGAATGTGGCAGAGGCGGGCGCGTTTTTGCTGGAACAGTTTCAGACTCAGACGCCCCCAGTCGCCTGTTTATCGTCAATACCAAAAATGGGCGCAAGAGCTTTTATCAATATTGCAAGGCGCAGAACGTACCGCCCGAAGGCTTATTCCATCTCAGCGCTAACCAATGCGCGCAAGCGCACCGCGCGATTTTTGACACCATCAAAGCTCGTCTGAAAAACAAACAACCCGTTATCTGCATCAGCACGCAGTTGATTGATGCCGGTGGATATTTCCATGGCTTTGCGTGATTCGCGCCTTGGGCGGGCTGGATAGCACGTCTCGGCATGGGCGTTGTAACCGGCACGGCGAGAGAAGAAGGTCAAAGGGCAGGTTTGGGTGTTGAATGTTTGCAAGAACAGGATTTTACGCGGATATTACCCGATATTCAGGCAGGCAAACCCATGCCGAACGCGTATCTTCGCGATTTTACCGGCAGGACATTTTTGCAGCGCCGCGATGGAGCGTTATTTTTGAATACTATACCAGCGCGCTGATGAAATGTCGTATTCCGTCAAAAACAGCACAACGGGTTCACTGCTGGATTGGTTGAGCGATAACGCGCTAAAATCCTTATGGCGAGAAAAACACAAAAGAAGCAAACCGTCAGCCGCGCTGATGCAATCCTTCAAAAAGTGCAGGACGTGCTTTCCAAGCCATAGACGCGCCGACCCATGCCGTGATGTGCCGTATGCATGGCGCGGAACTCATTCAAACTCTGTGGCGAATGGATCCGAAAAGAAATGTACGCACTTTGCAAAAGCCCAGCGTTACAGCGTGAACGTTTTTCCCCAACGTTTGGGGATAAGTGCAAAAGAAAACGCCCTCGCATGAAGCCATTGAAGGCTCGGGTATTTATTATCTGAATGAACGCTATTACAACGATGAATCTCGGCTTGTCTTTAGATGAAACAAGCGAAATGACTTTACGACTTATAGGAGCAATATGGACAGCAAAATCAGCTTCCGCGTATGGGGCGGCAAGCCCTGTTTACCGACCCGTTACCAAAATCGGTGGCGAAAAATTCAGCTACCAAGTGCCGACACGAAGCCATTAAAGGCATTGTCAAAAAGCATTTATTGAAAGCTCATGCTGATTTGGCATATCGACCGCATCCGTGTGATGAAACTCATCCGCACTCAAAGCAAGTCCACCAAGCCGCTGATTGGAACGGCGAACACTCTGGACGATTACACCTTTTTGCAGGACGTGGAATACCAAGTGAAGCCCATTTTTGAATGGAACGAGTATGGGAAGAATTGGCATGACCGCAATTTTTGTGGCAAACATATCGCCATTGCAGAAGAATGTTGGAACGACGGGCAAGACGGGATATTTTTCTCGGCACGCGCGATTGCCAAGGCTATGTCGAGCCGTGCATTTTTCGGCGAAGGCGAAGGGTTTTACGATGAAATCGATAATTTGGTTTTGGCCTGATGTTCCATAGTTTCGGCTATCCCGAAGAAACCGGAAAGCTCGAATTGGTCAGCCGCTTTTGGATGGCGAATATGCAAAACGAGTGTGATTGAGTTTCCGAGCATCGACGATACAGAAAGGTCGTCTGAAAACCCTGTTATCCGCAAAATGCAATCGAAAACCGTTCAAGCGCGGCGAAAACGTCAAGCCAGTGGAAGACGAAGCTAAGGAGCGGAATTATGAGCTGGATGCAGAAACTTTATCGGACGTATAACGAAATTGAAAAGAATACGAACTTATCGGATTTGGAAAAAGAAAACTAGCACCATTGTGGCATAGCCCGCAACCGCCCATATTCAAATTACTTTGGATGGAGATGGAAAGTTTCTTGGAGCTAAAGTTTTAACCGATAAACCGATTATCATGTTGCCCCGTAACGGAAAGCTCGAAGGACGAACAAGCGGTTTAGCTCCCCATGCATTGGCGGATAGCTTGCAATATATCGCAAAAGATTTGGGGGCTGACTTATCAAAGAAGTCATTACAGAAAGCGAAGGAAAAACGGTAAAAAGAGAACGAAAAACCAAGCAAGAAGTTTGATTTTCAATCGTATGCAGCCAATTAGATAAATGGTGTGCGACGATAGATAACAAAAAGGTATTGGCAACACAAAAATATATTCACAAAGGAACGGTATTAACCGATTTGATAGAAAGGAAAGTCATTCCCGTAGATGATAACGCAGAGTTGTTGACAAATTGGAGTGAAAGAGAAACAAAGATAGCAAAAACCTGAATTGTCTAATGTTTTGACTAAGGAGCGAGGAAATTTGAAATCTGAAAAGCTCTTGTTGTTTGGTCAGTACAAATACCTGGCGATGTTGTTTCTGAAAACTTGGAAGGATAGGGAAGTCCAGCAAAAGTTGGGGAAATTATTACCAGCAGACTTTAAAAAGCCAATTCTGCACAGTAACGGGAGATGAACAGAAAAATTCGTGAAAAGCATCCCGCAAAATTGCTTTTATCCCAGGCGAGCAAAGCAAAGATTAATTTTCATCCAACGATACCAGGATTTACTTATCTAGGTCGATTGAAGAAGTCAACCAAGCAACAACATTTCGGCTGAAGTATCGCGCGGAGCTCGTCGCCGCTTTAGATGGTTGATCGATAGCAAACTACTGCACGAAATAATGAACAGTTACCGTCGCCTGGGCAATCAGCGGCAAAACCGTCCCGTCGCCGATGAAGACATTTCCAGCGAAATTGATTGGGATACTCTGATCTGAGCGCGGTTGAAAAATCCTGATGAATTTTTCATCGCAAACATCATCTGAACAGCTGTCCCCGATTGGTCTGTAAATATCGGCATGCTCAGCGCAAATCATCAAAAAGAAAATTGCACGGCTATCGGAAGGAATTGAAAGAGCACGAACAAATCTCCCTGATTATGCTCGATTCCGCCACGCCAGGTCGCATGTCACTGACCTATTATCAAGAATTTTCGCCCGCCGACTATTTCGCCAATTTTAGACGCATGGATTGACGATTTTCTGGTATCAGCGTTACACGTTGAAGTCCTCAGCGGTAAGAAAACCGACAACACGCACTTAATGGCGCGGTGTTTCATCGCCGTGCCAGCATCGCTGAAAGCCGTGTACGGCAACCTCGTCCGACACGCTCAAAAAGCAGCTTTACGCTCGCCTTCTGCCCGTTATCGCAGGCGGAACATCCGTGCCGATCCTGAAGATTTAGTGCAAAAGAGTTTTAGGTAGCCTGCAGTCCTTTGCAATCATCGCGAGAAGATGGAGAAAAATTACTCTGCAAATTGGCGAAAGAAACATCGGCGTCGCCTGTGCCTACATACTAAAGGCTGCGCGCTCGTCATCACGATTTATCACAACGGAGAACTTACCCTATGAGTTTGGATGTCCAAAAACCAGATCACGCGACTACTTGTACGCAGGTACGCTGTGCCGCAAGCTGAAAACACCGAACCTCACGCCCTGTATTTGGCTGGCGAAAAACGCGCCACCACCGCCAACGCTATGCGCTGTTTTGCCGAAACATCCGTTTGCTATGGCGCAATATTGAGCTGGCATTGAAACCCTACCAAGAACGCCTGCGCAACAACGGTAAAGATCACCGGCGCACAGGCAATCAGCGAAATTATGGAATTGTTGTCATCGATGATTTCACCTGAGACGACAAATTAAGCGCACGAATTTCTCTTGGCTACCACTGCACAAAAATGGGAATCGCCCGCCGTATTGACTGAGTTTTCAGTCAACAAATCCCAAAACTGACGAGCAACCCATTTAAAGGAGAACCAAAATGAACTGACCAAAAAATCGACTTCGCCTTAATCCTGAAAGTAACCAACGCCAACTAACGGCGACCCTTTTGAACGGCAACCGCCCGCGTGCCGATTTCAAGGTTTTGGTGAAATGACCGACGTGTGCCTGAAACGCAAATCCGCGACCGCCTGCAAGACAGCGGTGAGAGCATATGCAATCGGACGAAAAAGAAAACCGATGGCATGACCAGCCTGGGCCAACCGCGCCAAAGACAAAAGATTTCGGCTTGGGGGGCGGATGCCTTTAACGCCAAAAGCCAACAAAGACGACACCGCCAAAAAGCCTGCGAAAAATGGCTGGACGTGCGCAGTTTCGGACAGGTCTTTGCATTCTCGTGCTGACGGCGTCGATGGCATTTCCATCGCTGTGCGGCACTTCGTTACCATTCAATCCGCATTTAGCGTTGAGCCGATTAAGTCACCAGCACCCAGATTACCAGCGTTAGCGGCGAAGGCGATGGCACGAGCTCCGACACCATGGGCATGAAACATCGCGTCGATCACGGTGTGTACGTTGCATTCGGCGCGATGTCGCCATGCACTTGCCGAGCGCACCGGTTTTTCAGATGACGATGCCGAAAAATCAAAGCCGTACTCACCAAACTCTTTGAAGGCGATGCATCATCCGCCCGCCCAGAAGGCAGTATGCAGGTACTGAAACTCGTTTGGTGGGAACACAACAGCAAAAGCAGACGTACTCTTCCGCCAAAGTACACGGCGCGCCTGAAAGTGAATACCGACGGCGACTACGAACTGAAAAAACCTTGATGGCTTGGTTCCGAAGGAAATCGACGGCTTCTAAAAACGTTCAAAAATACTCATAAATCACTTATGTGAATTTATTCGTCCTTCGGAGCCGTTGAGCGTAGCCAACGTTCCACAGAGTTTTGTGACCGCACTTTCAACCGAAAGCCAGGGGAAAATCAGGACACGCGCCTGATTCCCTTTCCGCCCTGCAACACTACGCCTTCTGCCCGCGTCAATGCGCGTTGATTCACAACGAGCAGGCGTGGGCGGAGAATATGACCGCGCAGGGCAAGGTGTTGACATGAGCGGGTGGATTCGGGCGAGCCGGAAACGCGCAGGGCGATGCGTTTTGAGCGGACGGTGCATGTGTCTGCAGGAAACTGGGCATCAAAGCAGGTGTTGATTTGGTGAAGTAGAAATGAAAACAGGTCGTCTGAAACCCGTTGAATACAAACCGCAGAAACCCAAACCCGGCCCGATGGACGAAATCCAGCTTTGCGCCCAAGGCTTGTGCTTGGAAGAAATGACAGGGCAAACCGTTAACGAAGGCGCGCTGTGGTATGTGCAAACCCGCCACCGCGTCCCTGCCGTGTTTTTCAGACGTACCTGCGCGCCCAATGCTCGCCACCATCGTCGCCGATACTCGAACTTCTAAACAGCGACCAAACCCACCGCCCGACTACGGCAAACGCCGAAAAGCCTGCTCGCTGGTGAAATTTGCCAGCCGGAGTTGTTGGGGAAACGGGGATAGGAGTGTGAGGGTATGTGGAGGCGACTATACGATGAACAAACTTAATTCAGTATAAATAATAAGGATGAATGATGAATTACAATGTAGATATTTAAGAAACCGATGATAAGAACCTATGCGTGTTTGCACTCGGCATTTCGTCGAATAAAATTTTGATCTGTTTTTGGATTAAATCCAAGTACCGCAGATAATAAAGATCCCGATCAAACAATTCATTACGGGATTCGCTGATGGATATGACAGCTTTGTCATGTTTAATTTGTATCCACAACGAGCAACCAATCCAAATGAATTAGATAAATTTCCTAATGAGAATATTATTCATGAGAATGAGCGTATTATTTTTAAATCTAGTTTCTAATGCAGAAAAATCCTAATATTTTACTCTATGTGGGGAGATAATATTTTTGTCAGGGATTATTTAATCGAGTTGCCTAATAAAGATATATCAATCACTGCCTTCCTCAGGTGAATTGGTGGACGAATTGGTGATTTGACCAAAAAGGGACAACCAAGACACCCTTCACGAATTGCTTATCAGGATTTTTCAAAAGATGGATATGGATGCCTATTTAAGAGATGTTGCAGATTAGGTAGTTGACGCTACTTTCAGGTAATCCAAGCCAATTAACCCCAAAAGCTACGGTCAATCCACAAGGGAGTTTTTACCCATGCGCAACTGCAAAACACGCTCTATATCACCACCCGCAGGCTATCTGCATAAGGTGCAGGGAGACGTTGGTGGTGGAGCAGGAGCGTAAGAAGGTGGCGTGCAGTCGCAGTGCATTCCATCAGGCATATTTTCTGTTTTGGGAATGTGCTCGGTGTCGCCGTTTTGTTGGGGTTTTGCGGTTGAAAATAATGTAATTTGGCGTTTTTACCGAAAACGGACGTTTCTTGGGGGCGACTTCAGGGAAGGCGGCAGAGCGGTAATGTGCTGTTGCGTCGGGCGCAGTATCGGGTGTCGGATCAAAAATCCCGTGCCGATTGCGCGCAATATCATTGAGCGATGAAGATTCAGGCGGAAGTAAGCGGTGCTTCAGCGACAGACTCGCAATTACGGTGAGAATGCGGCGATTCAAAGTGCGGTCGATTCTTTAAACATTTCACGCTGCGACAGTTAAAGGGCGCGGATGGGCTGGACGTGGTGCGCGGTATTGAGGGTGATGCAGGTCGGCGCGTTGTTTTGGCGTATTCAGGCGCTTTTGAACAGAAAAAGTAGCTTTTACTTTTTGACGGGCGCAACCGTCGTCCGCCCAGAGACGGGTGAATGCGCTGTTGTCGTTTGTGCTACAGCATTCTGGGCAAGGACATCAGCGGCGCAAGGCGCAAGGCGTGCTGGATCGCAGGTGGGCTTTCTGCACGCCGACCGACCGGGGCGTGACAGTTTGGCGCAGGATATTTTGGAAGAATTCCGCGCATGGTGGGCGGACAGGCTGGTGTTGTCGCTGATTAACTGCGGACAAATCAAACCGCAGGATTTCGTTACCGAAGCAAGTGGCGCGGTGAGCTTGAAAGCCGATGCGCGTAAGCTGTTGTTCTAAGCTTTGCAGGCAAAAAGCAGGAGAAAATCGTGCATCCGTTTTTGGGTGAAGAAGTGGGAAATCGGGCTGTTGCTGCGATATTCAGGCCATGCTGTTGGCACTGACACTTGCGGGGATGGCGGAATATCCGCCGTTTTTGATGAGATAGGTTTTGCAGGTCGTCTGAAAACGGATTGGATGTTTTCAGACGGCTTTAAAGCGACCTGCACATGGGAATACAAAATGCTGATGCTGATTACTTACGATATTTCGCTGGAAGACACGGAAGGGCGAGCTGAGTGGCGGCGCGTGGCAAAATTATGTCTGGACTACGGCGTGCGCGTGCAGTATTCGGTGTTCGAATGCGACATTGCGCCCGACCAGTGGGTTGTTTTAAAAGACAAACTTTTGAAACCTACAACCCCGAAACCGACATGCCTGCGCTTTTACCATCTAGGCAAATGGCACATACAAGTAGAACACCACGGCGCGAAACCGGCGGTGGATGTGTTGAGGATACGTTGATTGGTGAATCGCCAACCCGCAGTTCTCGCATGAAAATGCAGAGGGTTGGCGAATTGGGATTGTTCTTTAACAATCAGGATACTGCGAATGCGTGTAACGGAAGATACTAGTGTTATACTCGCGCTCGCGCTTTTCTTTGGGAGCTTAGCGAAATCGGGGTCGCGAAACCCGATGGAGCAGGAGGCTTTGAGAGGCTTCAGCCAGCCTTCAGGCGGCTGTTAATGCAGCGTTTTTGGCATCGCGCTCTGCTTGTTGTTGGCGCGCGCCCACGCGACTGTGTGTTGAAAGCGATGGGCGCTCTGGAACCAAATTGGGCGATTCGCGTGCGTCGCCTTCGGGTGGCTGAGTGTTGAAAACTAATAGCTTTCATCAAGCTTCCGGCGGAAAGGTCACGAAGTCGCCTGCGCATGGCTGTGTTGAAACTTTTTCGTCAAAAGCTGATGTCGAGTTCCACTTGACCTATACTCCTTTAAAGGGAGTTTGAATCTGAGTTATCCTAAGCACCGGGTGGCGAAATGGTAACGCGGTAGGGCCGCAAAGCCCTATACTACTGTAGGTTCAAGTCCCGCCTCGGTGCTTAAGTTATTTAAGGTTTTTCCTTTCAGTACTATATATACCCCACCTTTTATTGCTCCTAATATATTCCAAAGTTTTCGACTTTATACACTGATAATAGCATCTACTTTCTCTTTTTAGGTGTTAATCTTCGCGGATTAAAGTCAGTGGCGGCAACTGCTTCGCGCGACTGAGTGATGTTTTCAGCAAACTGTTGCACGCTACGAGGGCATTTTTCAGGGTCTCGCGTTGTCAGTTATGTTTAAACGTTTTCAAAATCGCCCTAGCGAGTTCAGGGTTAGCGTTGAACTTGATCTTTGAATGTTAAATTATCTGCCATGAGGTAACCTTTATGGATAAGACATTTGATGTCCGTTGCATTGGTTGGGTGGTGTGTTACTACCGTATGAAATCGGCTTATTGTTTATGCTGTTCGGTGTTATCACTTTTCGACGCAGTGCTGTTTTTCGGCACCTTGTTTTATGCCCCTGTATGTTGCTCTAGTGGTGTGAAAAGCCCTCTTGCTACTATACTTGGTATGCTTATTGATCAAACCTGAAAATGACCGCACCAGGTGCAGTCAACTCGTCTATATAGCCTTTGCATCTCTTTCCTGCTATTTACTCCACGATACATCAATGGTTGTTTGCGCGTTCGGCTGATGGCGAATTAGGGTAGCTGACTTTTGGGGAGCCGTTTGTTGTTTCGTGCAACAAGCTGCTACGCTACGGGACGGTGTATTAGGCATAACTTGTATTCAATTTTATCTAGCGACAAAATTTATCGTAAAAATCCACCGCACTTTCATGTTTCCTTAAAATGGTGTCTTTATAAAAAGCACCGTTTGCGCAAGTGCTGAAAATCCACTAAAATTTCGACCCTATTATTCTCTTATCACTTTACCTTTTCTAAGGATCCTCTCATGGAACATGAACAACAAACTGCGGAAGCGGATTTGGTCTATCGTTTAGAAGACAAACCGCCTAATGCTTTTAACTGCGCCATTACACATCTATTGGCGATTGTCCCTATGGTCACGCCTGCACTAATCGTTGGTGGCGCCTTTTGCTTTACGTCCACATGACGGCTTATTTGGTCTCTATGGCGATGGTCGCATCCGGTATTGGCACCTTATATTCAAGTACATCGTTTTCGGTTTTATCGGCTCCGGTATGCTTCCATTCAATCGGTAAAACTTTCTTTCGTCAGTGTGATGATTGCTGTTGACTTAGCATGAAAGGTAACGGCATTGACGAAAAACACGATGATTTGCACCTTGCTCGCGTGTCTTTATCGGGGCGTTTCTTTGTGTGCGGCCAGGTGCCGCCTCATTTAAAGCGTGTCATCACCCCCAACCGTCAGTGGTGTGGTCGTGTTATTAATCGGCTTGAGTTTTGATTGACATCGGCATCACGATTTCGGCATGGGTTTTGGCGCCAAAGGCACTGAGGCGTTTGGCTCGTTACAACATCGGTTTAGCTTCTTTAGTCTTAGTTGTTGTGCCTATTTTAACTGTACGTGCAACCCGTTTTTACGCATGAGTGGCATTGCTGTCAGTTTAATCGCAGGCTACATCGTAGCATTAACCTAGGCATGGTGGATTTTCACCGTTAAAAGACGTGGACTTTTTCACTATTCCGATGCCTTTAAATATGGTTTTGCGTTTGATTGGTCAGTTTTTGAGTTGCACGACCATCATCTATTTATTAAGTTTTTAAGCCGTTGGTGATTTAACCGCAACGGCGATGGTTTCAGGTCAGCCTTATGAAGAAGCGTTTCGTCAACGTTTACGCGCATGTCTTTGCTGATGGATTAGTGTCTGTGATTGCTACCGCGTTAGGTTCCCTACCGCTGACCACCTTTGCCCAAAATAACGGTGCGTCATTCAAATGACGGGCGTGGCTTCCCGCCATGTGGGTAAATTTATCGCGGCTATTTTGGTGTTATTTGGTTTATTCCCGATTGTCGGTCGGACTTTTACCACCATTCCAAGCCCGGGTACTCGGCGGTGCTATGGTATTAATGTTTGGTCTCATTGCCATTGCCGGTAAGTGCGATTATCATGACTCACGGCATCAACCGTCGAAGCGTCATTTCTGCAACGGCGTCGGCGTGGGATTGCGCGTTGCTGAGCCGGACGTATTCAAAATGTTGCCGGAGTTTTCCGTAATGCCATTGCGGCAGGCGGAATTACGGCAGTGGTGTTAAATTTAATTCTGCTACGGGACGAACAGGATAAAAGCATTTATTTGACCGAAAAATAAACGAATGCACGATAGGAGTGCGGTGATAACAGCGTTCAAAAACGTTATGATTTATCACCGCACTTTTTCTATGATTCATTTCAAAATATTCCATAAAGCCGTTTACAGCGCTATCACTAAATTCATCTCTGGCAATTTATTAAAAACCTAGGAGATATTATGGATTTAATTATCGGGTTAGTGGCGATTATTCTGGTCGTCATATCGTGAAAAGGCTATTCCGCGACAGCTGCCCATGTTCGGCGGTTTAGTCTTGTTATTGATTTCGTGTTAATGGGCTATTCCATTTTGCCGAGAACGTCAAAAGTACCGGCTCAGCCCTATTTCGATATTCTTGAATACGTGAAATATTTGCTTTCCAACCCGCAGTGGTGGGTTAGCAAACTGATCATGATCTTATGCGGTTTCTCCGCCTACACGCACTTCAGGGCGCCAACGACATAGTGCTAAAACGTTTCCATGCCGCATATTCGCCCCCACGTGCTGATGGTATTGGCGTATTTTTCGCTTTGTTTGATGTCTTTTGCGGTTGCTTCTGGCAACAGGCTTGAGAGTGTTAATGGCAACTTTATTCCCGTCATGGTTAATATGGGCATTTTCGTGCGTACTGCCGCCATTTGGCATCGCCGATTTTCTATTATCTTATCGCCAACCTCAGGAGACGTGGTGTTGTCGGCGGAGATTTCAAACAATCATTGCTGATTCGCCTTTTCCACCAGCTTTGCCGGTGTCCATTGAAGGATTTTACGGCATTGCGACCATTTCTTCTGGCAACGCTATTTGGATCGCAAAGAAAGTGAGTGCAAAACCGGTCGATATGTCCGAAAATCAGAACCGATGTACCGACCTTTTACGCCATTTTGCCATTATTACCGATCATCGGTCCAATCTCTTTGATGGTAAATGGTTTTAACTTGCCCGAATTACATCGTCACCGTCATTATTCTTTTGCTTTGTGATCACCGCAGTCATCGACTTTATCCGTAATTTTAAAGACCTTCGACAATTTAGTGATTGCCTATCGTGGCATGGCAGATGCCTTGCCGGCGTGGTGATGTTATTGGTTGCTCGCCGGCGTGTTCGCTCAAAGTTTAGCACCATCGGCTTTATCACTAATTGATTGGTCCGCTCAATCTCTGGCGGTAGCGGATTACTTTACGATGTTAGTTTTAGCAGTAATTACGATTTTAGCCATCATGGCAACCGTTCCGGGCAATGCAGATTTATGCCTTCGCCGAATTAATTCCAAAACTGCTACCCAAATGGGCGCAAATCCTGCCTATTTAACGTGCTTAATGTTACAAGCTCCAACTTAGGTCGCGCTTTATCCCCGGTGTCCGGTGTCGTGGTTGCTGTATCTGGTATGGCAAGAATTTCCCATTTGAAATTGTCAAACGAATGTCCGTACACAATGGCGGTTGGTTTTATTTGCGTGATTATCGCCGCGAATTTTGTCTCGGGCGCGTAATTTTCTGACTTAAAAAGTGCGGTGAATTTTACCGTATTTTGAGATCGAGAAAGGCGTTATTATTTATTTGAAGAGAAAAGTGGTACCGCACAACAGTGCACCGTTTAGTTCATCATACCGATTATGATGCGTGCCTTTCAGGACGCAATGCGCATCTAATTCACTCACGACCACGGAAGTTTTTGAACAGCGTCATTGGTTCTCTAGAGCCGCCTTTGGTGAGAATTTTCATCCAAGAAGGATTGACCTGTTTGGGCATTGAAAATCCTTCCTCTTCAAAACGCGAGTAGGCATCTGCCGATAAGACTTCCGCCCATAAAGTAGCTGTAATAGCCTGCGATCAGCCATGCACCGGCAAAAGATATGGCTGAAGCTGTGCGGCATTCTTCCCCATTCAGCGCCTGGAATGACGGCAACGGCTTTTTCACTTTCGTGTAACATCGCTAACACTTCGATTTTTGCTTGCTCGGATCAAATGTGTGGTGCAAGCGAAATCAAACAGCGCAAACTCTAACTGACGCAAAACAAACATCGCCGCTTGGAAATTTTTAGCTTTGAGTAATTGGCTGAGTTTCTCTTTTGGTAATGGCTCTCCGGTTTGATAATGACCGGAAATGAACTGTCAGCGCTTCTTCTTCCCAACACCAGTTTCCATAAATTGGCTCGGCAATTCCACGGCATCCCAAGGCACACCATTAATGCCTGCAACATCGGCTACATCAATTTGAGTCAACATATGGTGCAATCCATGGCGAATTCATGGAATAGCGTCGTGACTTCATCATGGGTGAATAAGGCCGGTTGGTCACCAAGTGGGCGATTGAAGTTACAGGTTAAGTACGCCACCGGTTTTTGTAGGCTGCCGTCAATCTTTTTACGACGACCGATACAATCGTCCATCCAAGCGCCACCGCGTTTATGTTCACGAGCGTATAGGTCTAGATAGAAACTGCCGCGTACCCGTCTTTTTCATCAAGCAACCGAAGAAACGCACATCTTTATGCGGTTTCGACACCATGACGTTCCACCGCACGAATATTAAAAATACGTTTAATCAATTCAAATAAACCGCTCAATACGCGATCTTCCGGGAACTACGGACGCAATTCTTCATCGTTGATGGCATATAAATGTTGCTTTTGTTTTTCGCTGTAAAAAGACGAATCCCAAAAGCTCAAGTGTGGTCAAATTATAGTGTGTTTTGCAGAAGTCTTTTAATTCTTGCACTCACGTTCGCCTTTGGGCTCTAGAGCTGTGGCGAGATTTTCTAAGAAATCCAACACTTGCTGCGGATTTTCGGCCATTTTGGTGGCAAGGATAATTCGGTGTAGGTGTTGAAATCTAATAATTTGGCTAATTCCACACGCGTAGAGCTGAGGATCTCTGTCATAATCGCTGAGTTATCCCATTTACCGGCATTTGGGCCTTGATCGGACGCGCGTGGCAAAGGCACGATACATTTCTTCGCGTAATTCACGGTTTTCACAATAGGTCATCACCGGGAATATAGCTTGGGTATTCCAAGGTGAAGCGATAGCCCGCTGACACCTTTGCTTTCAGCGGATTGTTTAGCGCTTCCAGTGCTGATTCCGGTAAGCCTTTGAGCAGGCTCGACATCTTCAACGATCTTTCCCAGCCCATGGTGGCGTCTAATACGTTATTGCTAAATTGTGAGTTAAGTTCGGACAAGCGGGCGCTAATTTCGCCATAGCGTTTTGTCAGCCGGCGAAATACGATAATTTGAAATCGCGTAGCTGTTTTCAGCTTTCTTTTGCGCTTGAGTATAATCGGCAAATTCAGGGCTATTTTTAATTGTAAATAGGCTTCGATAACCTCGATGTTGACCGACCCACGTGCTGTATTCTGCTAATAATGGCAAACAGGCTTGATAGGCTTCACGTAATTCGGGCTATTTTTCACCGAGTTTAAATGCGAGATTGGCGACCATACTTTGCTTAAGCGATCACCGGCTTCCGGTTAGCGGTAGAATGAAATTTTCCCAAGTAAAGTGCGGTTGATTTACCACGCGTTCTACGGTTTCGCGGTTTTCTTGAATAAGTTGTTTGATGGCGGATTCAATGTATTGCGGTTCAATTTTACTAAAAAGCAGGTAAATCGGTTGGTGTAAGTAATGGGTTTGACATGAAAGACTTCTTAAAAGAAAAACGGATGGAACTAATGATTAAACGTTGAATAAATTGGGGAAGTTTTATGATTTCAAGGTTGAAAAATCCAGCCATTCAGGGATGATTGCGAATAATTTTTGTTTTTGAGGTATCTATGAAGTATTTTTATATCACGATTAGGTTTTCTGTTTTTCTTATTCTTAGGTCTTGATTTGGTATTGTGGTGCCGATTTTGCCTACCACGCCATTTTTTATTAGCTTTAACGTTGTTTCTTTTTTGCAAAAGGCTCCGAACGTGTACATAATTGGTTTATCGGCACGAAGATTTATCAAAATCATTTAAAAGATTTCCACGAACAGCGGGCATTAACTGAAAAAGACGAAAATGTACCATTCTGATGTTTTCACCACGATGTTGATGATCGGGTTTTATTTACACGAGCATTGTCGGTAAAAGCATCATCGTTGCTGTCTTATTGATCAAATATTGGTTCTTCTTTTCTGGATTAAAAACCGCTGGAAGAAGAATAGGTAGCTGTTTTCGTGAAATGATTGCCATGCATAGAGTTCACTTTTTCGCGCCTTTTCGCTCTTCTTCCATTAAAAAGTGCGGTGCTTTTTGTTGCGTTTTGCCTCGAGTGCTTGTGATGAAAAGTCAAACGAACCTACGTTGTCTCCTCTCTCCAACGGAATCCTGCCAGTCGATCAACGTCGCTAACAACGCCGTCACAGAACAATCGGCATTTATTAGATTCGCGGAGGATATAAGGATTTTGTGTTGAATCCCGTTCAGTCGAAGATGTCACTAGTAGCGCTTTTGCGAGATTTATTTGAAGGATTGGTGATTTACGATCCGCGTGGCAATATCGATTTCCGGCAGTGGCGGAAAAGCTGGCAAACGAAGGATAACAAAACATGACATTTAGTTTGCGACAAGATGCCAAATGGTCGAACGGCGAGACCGGTAACGGCGCAAGCAGTTTGCCTGACAGTTGGCAAGCCTTAGCTACCTCGACGAGTCGTTAAAATCTTTATTTGGCATGCATGAATTGTTCAATGCCGACGCAGTGTTAAAGAGGAATTACCTGCCGACCGAATGGAATCGTGGCGGAAAAATGACCGCACTTTTGCTTTCAGCCTAGATAAAAGTGACGCCTTATTTGCTACAAAATGTTAGCGCATGTCAGTTTATTGCCCTCAGTATTCATCAGAACACAAAAAGAGATTGTTACAAATGGCGCTTATTATGACAGGGCAAGAAAACGTATGATTCACTCTAGCAAAAAACTCATTATTGGGCGCAAGAGAAGGTGTCGTTTTAAACAGGTGGATTACCAAAAATGACGACGCAACAAGCGCAGCGTAGATGTGGTCATTCATCCACGCAAAACTGAGCAAAGCGCAATATTTTCCGCAACTTTGTACTTATTTCACGCCTTTTAATATGAAAACACCGAAATTGGCGCAAAGTTCGGTCGAAAGATGCGTTATCTATTATGGCCTCTTCCCGTCGCACGTGAATCTGGGTGGCAGTATTTATTTAGTGATAATTTCTTGCCGATATCGATGCAAACAATAGAAAGCTCATTTGGGAGCAAACGCCAATGAGCAGTTGTTAATTCAAAGTGATATTAAGAAATCACCGTTAAAGATCACGTTAAGTTATGATCAAGACCGAATTTCAACATCAAAGTGGCGCAGTCATTAATGCGTATGTGGGCAATCGGATATGATTCGAGTCGTGGAGAAGCACTGCCGAAACAACAATTATTGAGAAGATGGCAAAGGCGATTTTCAGATTGCCTCGTGCCGGCTGGTGCGCCGATTATCACGATCCTTCTGCATTTTTAAGTTTGTTTTACAGCCACAGTCGGACAATCGAGCGGTTACCACAATGAAGAGGTAGATCGCTTATTTGAGCAAAGTTTGCAACGGATTCCATCGTCAGAACGCACCCGCACTTTACAGTCAGAATCGAACAAATTTCTGCAACAAGAAAATGTGGTGTTGCCTTATATCAAACTACGATCCTGATTTATCTTCATCCTACCCTAAACGGCTATGATTTATCCAATCCTACTGAGGTCATTTATAGTAAGATTTATTTCGTAGAAATTTCTAACTATCACACAGAAAGATTATGTGCATAATAAACCCCGTGCCGTTAGTATTGTGAAAATAGAAAATCGGTAAACTAATGCCAAATTTGATTGCGAATAAGAGTTATGATGCATTCATCTCATTACGAAAAGCCGTTTTATTTTCTTCAGTATTTTTATTTACGGATGTTCATCATTAGAGTCTGCATGGAATTCCACGATCGGTGATGACTCACCAAAACCTTTCTGCAACAGCTCCGCAGATCGCAGAGTGAATCCTCTAAAGCGAAATCGCTAAAAAGCGGAAATGGCTGAATCACAAATGCCATAAAACAGGCAGAAAACTTACCGCGCTGAGTATATTTTTACTGGATACGCATATACGGCATTTTGAATCCACAACCGGAACTCATTAAAGTCCAATAAAGGCAGGTGAAACGACGACGTTTTGCCTATAAAAATGGTGCGCTCACGTTAGTTGAACATCAACAACAACGCTATCGTGCAGAGGATAAAAATATTCCGCCATCACTTGTTCAAGGGGCGAGTACAAAAATATTGGGTTTAAATAGTGTAGATAAAAATGCTGAGAATATTAAAACCAGCGCGATGCAAAATTAAATTATCTATGTATTACTAAACTGCAACAAGTGGCTCAAACGCAACGGTAGTTCCGTGGATTCGGCAAATATGGCGAAAAGTGATTCTCGCTTAATTGCAGATGTGCGTTTAAACGGTAATCAATTTTATAAATGGATTGTCAGTTAGCGGTAATCGCGTTGCAAAATTAAGTTTAAGTAAAAATAAAGGATAAATATACAATACACGAATGCCCAATAATGCCGTTATTGGGCGAATAAATGGAGGATATCTTATATGAAAGAGGGCTCATGATTGGTCTGTTATGCCTGAGTTTGACTGCCCTGTTCATTCGGGCTGTGGGCGCTGGTGGTGGATCAAATGGCGTGAGGCATTGGGTGGGAACCGGGTGTACGATTTTAATTCTTGAATCAATCAGTCAGCTAAAAGCATTGCTCATTGCAATGCTTTTTAACGTTTAAAGGTTTATCAATACACCACTAATCGTTGTGGACGGATCACGTTATTTTCATCAATCACCGCCACCAAGAAAGCGATTTTTCATGGGAAAATAACCGCACTTGTCCTTGCAACCTGTTGGAGTTATCGAATTTTTATCCGTTGACCAAATCCGATGCCTTGTGTTTTGACTTTCATTTAAGGTTAACGTCGGCAACTTTCGCCACGGCAGTATCCATCGGCAATAATAAAGCATCTAACAAAGCTCAAATCTTGCTGTTCTGCCAGGCTTTTGTAAAGCGTCAATCTAGCATTTTTCTGTCGGATAATCCGCCACTGCTGTGCGACGCAACATCGTTACATGGGCGCCGCAGCCCAATACCTCACCTAAATCATCCACCAAGGTGCGAATATAAGTGCCTTTTTGGAACAATGTACCTCTAGGGTTAAATACGGGCGCATTGTATTCGATGAAGTTCAGTTCAAGATCGTAATGGGACGCGCTTCCGCTCCACCGTAATACCTTGACGGGCGTATTCATAAAGCGGTTTTGCCATTATGCTTTCAACGCCGAAAACATGGTTGGCACTTGCAAAATATTCTCACGGAATTGCTCAAGTGCGGTCAGAATTTCAGACGTTTTGACGTTCACATCACGGGTTTCGACAATTTGCCCTTCTGCATCGGATGTATCAGTACGTTCTCCCAGTTTTGCCGTGACCAAATAACGTTTATCGGCATCCAACAAAACTGCGAAAACTTGGTGGCTTCGCCCAAACAAATAGGGCAACATTCCGGTAGCCAGCGGATCTAACGCGCCGGTATGCTCCTGCTTTGTTTGCCTGAAAAAATGCGTTTCACTTTTTGCATGATGTCGTTGGAAGACATACCTTGCGGCTTATCCAACAAAACACGCCGTGAATATCACGCCCACGTTTACGCGGTTTTGGACATTAGTCTTTGTCCTCAACGTGTTTTTCTCATCTTCGCGCACAACATTGGTCACTAAGTTAGACATACGCATACCTTCCACCAAAAGATTGATCGTAGATAAAAACGAATCTCGGTACGATACGCAGACGCATAGCTTTTGCCTAACAGCGTGCGAATATAAGGCGCCGCTTTTTCCAAGCCTTTCATGCCCTGCGCAATCGCTTGTTCATCGTGATCAAATAAGAAAGTGACGAAAACTTTTGCATAAGCCAAATCACTGGACACTTCCACGTCGGACACCGTCACCATACCGATACGCGGGATCTTTCACTTCGCGTTGTAAAATCACCGCGATTTCTTTTGATTTCTTGTGCGACACGGTCGCTACGTTTGAATTCCTCGAGCCATAATGATTACCCTTTGTGATATAAAGGGGCTTATTTCTACTGAAATTCATGTCAATTAGCACGAAAAAGCAATGTGATACGCAGAACCTGATTTTTGCGTTATTAGATAGAAAGCAACGAATCGTATTTAAAAACCACTGCACTTTTTCTTCTTTTCCTTTTCCTTCATTGAGTTTTTAGCAAAACTCGCTATAATTTCGCCTGTACAAAACAGTGTTTTGTGAGTAAAAATAATGGATTTCGCAGAATTATTAGATGGCTTTTAAACAATAAACAACGGAAGCGGTGAGTGCGCCGTTGGGCAATTATTTGGTGTTGGCGGGCGCAGGGGTGGTAAAACCCGCGTTTTGACGCACCGAATCGCATGGTTGATTGGCGTTGAAGGATTCTCGAAGGGAGCATTATGGCGGTGACCTTCACCAACAAAGCGGCGCAGAAATGCGCCATCGTATTGAATCCGTCTTGTCCGACGGCAATCAGCGTTTGTTTGGCATGTGGGTCGGCACTTTTCACAGCATTGCTCATCGACTTCTGCGAGCCCATCATCTTGATGCGGATTTGCCGCAAGATTTCCAGATTTTAGATTCGGAAGACCAATTGCGTTTACTCAAACGCCTCATGAAATTACATCATTTTTGACGAAAAAGTTTCCCGCCAAAACAAAGCCGCTTGGTATATCAACAATAAAAAGACGAAGGCTTGCGTCCGAATCAAATTGATGATCATCAGGATCGTCAAGAACGTGAATGGATTCGGATTTATCAGATTTATCAAGATGCTTGCGATCGTGCAGGATCTGGTGGATTTTGCTGAAATTTTATTGCGCTCGTACGAATTGTTTTTACATAAGCCACTGATTTTGCAACGTTACCAACAACGTTTTCAGCATATTTTGGTGGATGAGTTTCAAGACACCAATAAAATTCAATATGAATGGATTCGTTTATTAGCGAGCAAAACCGGCAAAGTGATGATTGTGGGGGATGACGACCATCTATTTACGGCTGGCGCGGTGCAAAAATCGAAAAATATTCAGTTATTTTTTAAAAGAATTTCCAATGCACAAACCATTCGATTAGAGCAAAATTACCGTTCAACCATGAATATTTTTGTAAGTCGCCAATGAGTTAATTTCCAATAACAACAACCGACTAGGAAAAATTTGTGGTCGGAAGGAAATCAAGGCGACCGGTGAGGCATTTTATGCGTAGCCTTTAACGAATTGGATGAAGCGTTGTTTGTTGCCTCACAAATTAAAACTTGATTGAAGACGGTGGCAGAACTCAACGATTGCGCCATTTTATATCGCAGTAACAGTCAATCACGGGTAACTGAAGAAGCGTTAATTCGTTCACAAATTCCGTATCGTATTTATGGTGGCATGCGCTTCTTCGAACGTCAGGAAATTAAAGGATGCGTTGGCCTATTTGCGCTTAATTGCTAATCGCCAAGACGATGCCGCCTTTGAGCGCGTTATTAATACACCTCCACGGGGCATTGGCGATCGCACGTTGGACACCTTGCGCAATCTGACCTCGCGAACATCAAATCGCCTTATGGCAAGCCACCAATTTGGCATTGCAGGGAAAATAAACTGGCAGGCCGAGTCGCGACCGCCTTGCTTCGCTTTATGGAATTAATCAATTCTCTGCAACGGGATACGGAAGAAATGCCGTTGTTTGCACAAACGGATTTTTGTCATTAAGCATTCCGGTTTGTATGAAATGTACAAACAGGAGAAAGGGCGAAAAAGGGCGAAGTGCGTATTGAAAAACTTGGAAGAGTTAGTCTCTGCCATCGCGAATTTATTAAGCCTGAAGAGGCAGAAGACATGACAGAGCTTACGGCTTTCTTGACGCATGCCTCATTAGAAGCGGGCGAAGAACAAGCGGCACCGCATCAAGCCTGTGTGGAAATGATGACCTTGCACTCGGCAAAAGGCTTGGAGTTTCCTCGAGTCTTTATGATTGGCGTGGAAGAAGGATTATTTCAGTTTCGTTCCTTTTGAAGAAGCAGGGCGTTTGGAAGAAGAACGTCGTTTGGCTTATGGGGATTACCGCAGCCAAACAAAAACTCACCATTTCTTATGCGGAAAGTCGTCGTTTATATGGCAGAAAGAACGCCATTTTGCCTTCTCGTTTTATCACGGAATTGCCACAACAATGTTTACAGGAAATCGTTTACGCGGCACCGTTACACGCGCCTTGAATCAAGCCAAAGTAGGCGTGTTTCGCCGATTGCCAACGAAAGCGAATGGAAAATGGGACAAAAAAGTGAAACACGAAAAATTCGGTTTTTGGTACGGTGATTAATGTGGAGGGCGGACAATAATTTGCGCTTACAAATCGCGTTCCAGAAATCAAGGGATTAAATGGCTGATTGCCCATTTGGCGAAGTTAGAGACTTTAAAAGCCTCTCCGTTTTTCCGGCCGATACCCTTCATCATGCAATGTCGGGTTCTCCGCGCCCTTGTTTTGCCAACTGGTCGCAGAGTTCATTTTCACGATGCCCGGCATGTCCTTTTGACCCAGCGCCAATCAACCTTGATGACGAGCGATAGCTTGATCTAATGCTATCCATAAATCTTGGTTTTTACCGGTTTGCCGCTACTGGCTTTTCCAATTGTTTTTTCCAATTGAAAATCCATTGTGATGCCGTTTTTCATGTATTGGCTATCGCTGTATAAATGGATGTCGTAAGGCTCTTTGAGGCTATTTAACGCTTCGATGACGGCTAATAATTCCATGCGATTATTGGTGGTGAAAACAACCTTTTGAGAGGCTTTTTCATGTTGTTTTGTAACGAAGAGAACGCCAATGCCACCGGCGCCCGGGTTTCCCAAGGCAGGAATCCGTCGGTAAAAATTTTCGATTTGTTTACGCATATTGACTACTAATTTATTGCAAATGAGGCGATAATACCCTGAAATTTTTGCGGATAAAAAGTGAAGTTAGAGTATTCAACCCATCCAGAATCGTCAGATCGTACTGGATACGGAAACCACCGGTATGAATCAATTAGGCGCTCACTATGAAGGCCACTGCATTATTGAAATCGGTGCGGTGGAACTAATTAACCGTCGTTACACCGGCAATAATTTTCACATTTATATTAAACCTGATCGTCCGGTCGATCCCCGATGCCATTAAAGTTCACGGCATTACTGATGAAATGTTGGCGGATAAACCGGATTTTAGCCAAGTCGCGAATGAATTTATTGAATACATCAAAGGTGCCGAGTTATTGATCCATAATGCGCCCTTCGACGTGGGCTTTATGGATTATGAATTTCGTAAGCTGACTTTGCCGATAAAAACCAACGATATTTGACGGTCACCGACACCTAGTGATGGCGCGCCAAATGTATCCCGGCAAAAGAACACTTTGGATGCGTTATGTTCCCGTTTAGGCATTGATAACAGTAAAGCGCACCTTGCACGGCGCGTTGTTGGATGCGGAAATTTTAGCCGACGTTTACCTTGCCACGACCGGCGGGCAAACCAGTTTTATTTCGATGAAAAACGAAGCGGATGTCATTCAACAAGCGGTAACGCATCAGCAGGTAAAAAGTGCGGTGGCTTTTTCGCATCATTTACGCTTGCTCACACCGACAGAAGAAGAACTGGAAGCTCATTTGGAATATCTCAAATTAATTAACAAAAAGCAAAGAAAATTGCCTGTGGATCGCTGCACAAAGAGGAAACCCTGCAGTAAAAAGAATCGTTCACTGATTAGGCAAACAGACGGAGAGTTGACGTTGCTATCCTTCAACATTATTATGCACCTCACCTGTGCGGAGTGGTAGTTCAGCTGGTTAGAATACCTGCCTGTCACGCAGGGGTCGCGGGTTCGAGTCCCGTCCATTCCGCCAAATTTTATCTCAGTTCTAATTCGGAGCGGTAGTTCAGCTGGTTAGAATACCTGCCTGTCACGCAGGGGGTCGCGGGTTCGAGTCCCGTCCGTTCCGCCACTTCTAAATAGAGCCTTAATTCAAAAATTATCTATTCAATCGTTTTTAGCTCCGTAGTGTGCATTTGATGCACGAAAATATAACTCACCAAATTCATTAAAAGAATACACCTACCAAAACCACCGCACTATTTTTCAGACTAAATTAGCTTTATTAACATCGTTCAGCAAATGCTGCACGCCACGTTGAGTATTGGTAGCGTGCATCTTGATGCACGAAAATATAACTCACCAAATTCATTAAAACGCATAAAAACACCCACCAAAACCACTGCACTTTCTAAAACTACAGTTTATTAACGTCTTTATTCGTGAGCAACAGGTTGAACCTACGTTGTGATTAGGATCACGATTTTAGAGTACTCCTGTTGACTATATGCTTTTAGCACAATTCTAGAATACTCTACTCTTATATGGAGGCCCATGTTCAAATTTTTGTTACTCATATTTTGACTATATTTTACTGATGCCGTATTTATGTATTATTATTTTAATTATGCTATCTATAATGATGACAAATTTGATTTTCATCATTATCCGATTCCCGCCATTAACAGAAAATGGACAAAACGATTGAATACAAAACCCACTCACGTGAAATTTAGTAAGTGTTTTGTTATTTCGTTTAATGGACATCAGCTGCTGACAATGTCAATAAAATGTTTGGTAAAAGATTTTGTCAATACGATACTCAATTTTAATGGGCACACTTTTTATAGGGAACATATTTCGATGAAGTTTATACAAAAATATTCTAATTTATCATATAGACGATTCAACTGAGGAAGAATTTTATAAAGAAGCCAAAGAAAAACCGCATTTTTGGTTGAAAATTTATCAAAATGATGTGTTGCTTGAAGCTCGGGGAACTCTACTTTACAAATTTTAAATCAAGTAGTAAGATAAAAATTGGTGATCGAGAACTGTCCGTTTTGGGTATTATTAGCGCCCAGGGTATAAATAGGATATTGCCATGATTTTGCTGAAAATACCTCTATAAATTAGAGATCATTAGTGATCAGATAATTCCCGAATTCCATGATGGGGAGGTATTTTTCATGATCAGACCTTTCACACCCAAAGTATAATGTCATTAATCATTAATTAAACGAGATCGTAGCGTGCATCTTCGATGCACTACTTGCATAACTCACATAACCGATTAAACGCATAAAAATACCCACCGAAACCACCGCACTTTTCAAACCAAATTAGTTTATTAACATTTCTTTATCTCAGCAACAAGCTGCTACACGCATTGAGATCGTAGCGTGCATCTTGGATGCACGAAATATACATCCAGAAAATTTCATTAAACGGCATAAAAACGCCGCCAAAAATCACCGCACTCTTCAAAGAAAATTAAGCGACATCAAACGTCATCTAGTCAGGCCAAATGTTGCACGCCACATTGAGAGTCAGCAGGTGCATCTTGGATGCACGAAAATATAATTCACTAACTCATTAAACGCACAAAACATCCACCAAAACCACCGCACTTTTCAAACTAAATTAGTGTATTAACGTCTTTTATTCGTGCAACAAGTTGCATGCTACATTGTGATTAGGATCAGGGTTTTGGTTTCTATGTTGATTGTGTGCTTGTTTATAATTTCATGGGTACAGTGTTTCTGTGGTAGGAATGCCGTAAAATTTTATATATCAAAGAGAGCCTCCCATTTGCAAAAATGATACGTGGCAAGAGTAAAATATTTAAATGATAATCAAAATAATCAATAAATGAGAAAAGTACGATATTATTTTATGTTGTTGTTAGCTTTTCTTTATATGGAATTTAAGGGCTTTTGTTACGTGTTAGATATTTTCATGAAAAGAAAGACGAGAATATTTCTCAGTTATATTCAGAGCAAGAATTAATTGATAGAGTTTATTAAGTTTTATTGATTCTGATTTCCTAAAGTTGGATCCACGCCAGAAGGAAGAGATTTGCATATAATAATCTATAAGACAGTCGAGGAATTCAAAAATAAACCCCTAATTGCTGTTCGGTACAAGATTCTGCTTTATGATGGTTTGTACAAGATTTTGTCTATCAGAAAACAAGGTAAAGTCTTATGGTTATGTTCATATCAGCTACCTTGTGATGGTGTGAAGAAAAAGATATTATTCCTGCTGAGCGAAATAGATTTATAGAATTTGATACTTTGTGGAGACATGAGTTATCCAATTAGAACTGATGGTAGTTATTTAATTAATCAGGAGAAAAAGAAATGACATTGCCAACAATAGAACGTAATATTGAATAGATATTTTATATAAAACAAGATGAAGTAATTGATAACAGGCTAGATGGACAAAATAATATCTAGAGACGACCTTCATCACAGTAGAGGAAAGCAAGAGTTCGCGAAAGCGTCCCGGACGACTTATTACGGCAGCGACCTGTAGCTCCAGCCCCAAAATTTCCCCACCATGGAGTACCGTGATCCGGACAACTGAGCTCACGAGAAAAAGATATTTTTGCTAATTTAGGTGATGGATGTTAGAGATCATTCAGATGATATTATCGAGTGTTATTTATCGATCGCATCCTTTCTTTTTATTTCATCATGAGCTCTATAGGACTACTGTCATGGATATTGTCAAGAGAAAATGGCATACTCTTTCTGAGTTTACACAGATAACAATGCATTAATAGATAAAGCAATTAATTTTAATACAAAGATCTTCCACACATTGTATCAACTGCTGAAGGAAAAGGAAATATATGTAGAACTCCTTATTTATCTGTTGAGGAATTTAAAAATTTAAACTCCTAATTAAGGTGCAATGTGCAACGTTCAGCTGAGGAGCGGTAAGTGAGAGTATTTTATTAGAAACCGAGAAGCATATGCTTTGCGTAAAATTATATACTTTGCGCTATAAGGAAAAAGATATAGAGCCTCATCGATGGATTTGAACATGCAGAAATTAACACTCGTGAAAGCGTTATCCAGATCAAACCAGCTGGGTGAGCTTATTTTACAAACTGATAATAAGGAATAAAAATATGAGTCACTCTACAATTGAAAGTACTACAAATAGATATCTATATAAGCAAGACGAGATAGTAGATAGCAGATTGAATGCAGAATCATCGACTCCTAGCGTGCATCTTTTGACGCACTGAAAATATAACTCACTCAAATTCATTAAACGTATAAAACACTTTAGAACTCTCAAATTTCTTTTAAGAAAAATTCATTATTAATGATTATTCCAAAATTTACTATTGATGGTGCTATTTATGATGTTTTTCAAAAATACCTTTTGAGAAATAGTGTGTCTTCAAGTAGGTTTTATGTTTGGAGTAGGAGAGCAAATATGAATAGGAAAAATATTTTCTTTAGTATGATATTACTAATTTTATTAGCAGGAGTTGTTAATATTTCTCCTTTATGATAAAAAGAGGACTGTACTGGTCGCTATTGGGAAATGAATTAGTGGCTAATCCAAACCGGAGAATGTTTGAGGAAGAATTTATTGCAAAAACAAAGCAGGTGTTATGAGATAAAAATATTACCCGAAAAGGAATTGGAGATAAGGCAATAGTAAATTTTAGTGAAAACGTCATTATATGAAACTAGCAAAAAGAAGAGAAATTGGTTCGAGATGGTAGGTGATATTGTACAAGAGTCTGCTTATTATTGTAAAATCTGATACGGTCTGCCTCTTTGGTTTGTTCCTCACTAAAAAGACTAACCAAGATTTCAAAGAATGCCTTACTAAACGATTATCGGGACTGCACCCATATGTATGGAATATTTACATAAAGACTAATGCGAAAGAAATACCAACACCAGATGTCTTAGGATTATATAAACTTTATACGATAGTTATGCTATCTTTCATAATGGTTTTGAGCTATATGATTTTTAGGAGCGGATTGCTGTTCAATTCTAAAAGAAGAAAATGTTAACGAGGAGACAGAGAGAAGAATATCAGCATTAGATACTCTGATGAAGGGAATTCTTCCTAAAGACATAAGTGATATAACTAAATATGGTGTTATGCATATCATTTGGAAGCCAATTATTTTTCTTATCGTATTGAGCAAGTAGATTATGATTTTGAGTACGGCTTATGGTAGAATATGCAGTAGAAAATCTCATCCTCATAAATCATCTTCGTACTTTTATTAGTACTGTGGTGATATTCTTTGCTTTAAACCATTTTTATACAACTTATTAATTTTATTGAGAAATTTATGAGATCGTAAGCGCATCCTTGATGCACGAAAACATAATTCACTGTTAAATTGATTAAACGCATAAAATATCCATCAAAACCATCTACGCACTTTTAAACAAATTTATTTCATTAACGTTCTATTCGTGCAACAAGTCGCACGCCACAAGGTGGATCGATCACGGTCTTTGCGCTTTTGTATTGACTGGTGTGCTTGTTTATAACTTCCAGGTTAACAGTGTTTCTGTGGTAGAATGCCGTGAAATTCTGAGTACATCAAAGAGAGCCTCCCATTTGCACAAAATGGCATGCGTAGCAAGGGTAAAAATATTTAAATGATAATCAAAATAATCACTGAAAATGAGAAAAGTAAAACGATATTATTTTATGTTGTTTTTACTGCTTTTTCTTTTATATGGAATTTAAGTACGAGCACGTGTTATCGAAAGAGATATTGCGAAAAAGAAAGACGAGAATATTTCTCAGTTATATTCAGAGCAAGTAACTAATTGATAGAGCTATTAAGTTTTTATTAACTATATCTCCTCTTCTACGCAAGCAATATGGAAGGAAGACGGTCCACATATAATACCGTATAGATACAGTTGAAGAATCTCAAAAGAATAAACCCTAATTGTTGTTCGGGTTGAGAACGGCTCATGAAGGATTTACACAAGATTTATCTAATAGAAAACAAGGCAAGTCTTATGGTTATGTTCACGTAGCTTATCTTTTAAACTATGAGGAAGATGTTGAACCATCTAAATTTGGTCTTATAATCAGAATCTGATACTAGGAAATGTGTGAGTGACTATTTTTAGTCAATAATTGACTGAGGAAAGAGAAATGGCATTGCTAACAATGACTTGCGGCAACAGCTGCACGCCACATTGAGATCGTAGCGTGCATCTTGATGCACGAAAACATAACTCACCAAATTCATTAAACGCATAAAAACACTACCAAAACCACCGCACTTTTTAAACCAAATTATTTCATTAACGTTTCTATCCGGTGCAAACGTTGCACGCCACATTGATCGTGCATCTTTGATGCACGAAAATATAATTCAGAACTCATTAAACGGCATACGCTCGCCAAAATCACCAGCACTTTTCAAAGAAAATTAGTCGATTAATCGTTTCGGTCTGCACAACAAGTTGCACGCTACTTTTATAATTATTCATCACATAGTCTGTGCTCTGATGATAAGTCTCTGATCGTTATAAGTCTCATCAGAGAATATTAAACATAGATGTTTTAAACGATAGGATAATCGAGAGAAGGAACATGAGAGTCATTCTATTGGTCAGCCAATCGAGCGGAACTCATGTGGCACTCATTCAACATGGAACCCACTTTTGGGGTGGAGGAGATTAAAACACACAGTGGACTCAGCTCGAATTTCTACCTACCGCGCTTAAGATGTAGAATGAGATCATCCTGAATGCAGAGGCTCAAGACCTATTGACTGCATTTATGGACATTTGACTCCAATTGATGAGATTTTATGTGCGATTGGTGGTGAAGATACTTATAGATTATTACTCTATCTTTTGAGAATAATGAGTTAGAGTGTCGCAAACAGGTACATATTTTGTAGCTTCTCGGATACCACGATACAATCACTTTATGTTGCATAAAGCTCTGCATTAAGACTCTTTTTGAGCAAGTCATTTTACTCTGATGTATGCGAGAGTTTTCCTAAAATATGTTGCTACATACCAACAATAATATTTGAAGAACTGCGACTACAGGAAAGAAATGAAAGGAATACGTCCAAGATGATGTGGTATCAAGAAAGAGAGGATTTTGAGAAAGGTCGCTATTGATAGAAATGTGTAGCTATCCTAATAAGGGCTTTGAATTATTAAAAGGGTCAACTCCAATATTTAAAGGGAAGATATTGGGTGGTGCTTAGAGCCAATTTATGATATGATAACCTAGATTTTGAGGACACTGTTTCTTTATGTGAAAATATAGTCTTTTTCTCCTCATTAGAGTGACTGGAAGGGATTTCACTTTTAGAAACGAGTGAAGAGAAAACGGCACCCTGAATTATTTAGGAAAATGATCATGTCTTAAAAGACCATGGATTATTTGATGTCTCCTGGACATGGTGTTTCGTTGGACAAGTTTGCCAGAATGAAAATACATTATGACGAGTATACATCAATTTTTGCTGGAAGAGCTTTTCAGATAGGCGTCAATCGTTTATAATGTGAATGCTGGACATTCTACACCGAGAGATGTAATCATTCCTTTGCGATGAGCAGAATTCAAATGTCAAAAGAACAAGCACAACGTCTCAATTCATTAAAATCTAAAATTATTTTTATAATGCGCTGATTAGTAATTATAATGAATAAATAGAGCCTGATACGCCAAGGCTTTATTTGAGTTACTGAAATATTTAAAAGCATCAGAAAAGTGATTTTTATCTCCCACTCGATTATTAACTCAGAAGATAACATAATTGAAACAGAAAGGAGTGAAAGATAACGCTATTTGCTTTTACCGTCATTTTTACCCGTCAGTAGAAAGAAAGTGCTTTGAGTGCGCGTTCGCTAGCCAATTATCAATGCCAGATTTGCGCCATGCTACACGACCCATAGACGCTTTTACGCTGAAATGTTTCGCTTTTTCATCATACGCCAAATTGTTGTGTGGCTCAAGGTGGTACTCTCAATCACTTGAGCTTTGCTTAATAATAATGCTGGCTGTTATTCCATTACATCTATCCTTTCAATATGTCGGGCACCTCAAATTACTTTTTAACTGTTCAGGGTACATTCCTTGCATTTCTCAACTCAATATTGACGATTCTCAATGCTCGCCTCTTGTGTGACCGTGTGCTTTTGATTCTGCACGACAGTCCATTCATCGCTTGTGCCCGCACCTCGCTCATCGATGTAGCGTTTCACCGTCCATTACCCGTAATCTGTTTCTACATTTACACTTCCAACAGCTCATAGCCTCAAATTAAAAATAAATACTCCTCTTGGCGTTTGATTCGTCGCCCTAGCTCAGCCATCTCATGTGCACCGCAAAACAGCGGACACAATCACACAGCACCAAAACAATAAGTCATGGTCAATACTAACGGCAAGAGGGCGAGGACTCTCCCAAAGATAATCACTCAGTCAGGCATTTATCTCAGTGTCAGATCGCCTTTTATAATCTCTAACTCCTGATTAAATTCCTTGTCCGTACTTCAAACCCATAAACTAAAGTCATCGTTAACTACTGTGACATCATTTCGCGCGGATTTCTAACACCCGCGTCAGCTGATATTGGCAAAACAACAACAATGCAACCACTAGGCGTCTCTTTCTATTCCTCAATACCATAGTCGCAGTTATCACAAAACCCGTCGAGCACTCATTAATCGCTCTTTCCTCGCATATTTTTAACTTCTACCGCTGCCGTATTATCAATGACATCGGCGGAACACCCTTCAATGCAGTCTAGTGAGATCGGCAACGTTTTTGATTTCAATTCTCTACTTTTTAAGTTCCTCACACACCACTGGCATAATTTCTAATTCCTCCTTACTGACAGACCGCATTTATGGTCGGCGGTAGTGGACTGCTGCCAATACAAACTGTCACACGCACAATTTCCATCTGTAAACCAACCTTTCCCTGTAGGCCATCAAACAAAGCCCAAAACAAACATTATTAGGCACCCTGTGTAATTAACCGGCGGCAACACATTAACCAGCGGTCTTGCTGTGTTGTAGATCTTGCTTTGTCGCTAAATCGAGTACGATAGCCCACGTTAATGCTAAAATCACCATGTAAATGGCTGGTATGGACGCATGAGCGACCTCTTTTTGCTATTGATACAGCATCGTTTGCGCAAGTCTGCACTCGCAAAATCCAGTGCTCTTTTGAGTTTGCTATCGTGCGCTCAGCCGCCAGCAAACCCAGGCCTGCGAGTCTGAGTTGCAAACGAGGCGATAAAACATATCTTTAGAGTAATGTATATTGATATTAATTTCGCTCATTCTTCACTCCATTCAACCGTACTTTTTACGGTGCTAACTATATTTGAAAGTCATCCATACGCGGTTATCAATCACAAAATGCAATGTCGCCCGCCCACTGTCACTCAGTAAATCCGCTCTTTAGTCGTGTACGAAAAATACACCAACAATGTCGACAAAAAGGATCAATGCCCAATTTAACTTTTTCAAACTTGCTGTTGACATATCTCAATACTTTGGCAAGTATTTAATCAACAAATTAGGTTAGATCTTTCAAGCGTGATCCGCACAAATTGATTAATTTTCGCTGCTATTTGACTATTCGGCACTATCGGCACACTCTTTTAAGGTTTTTGCCGCATTTGCTAATCGCTACATCCTACGCAGTACGCTCTCTCCACCACAGTGGATGCGCATTTAACTCACTCACTTTGATAATAAAAGCCATCGTAGCATGGCTGTTGTTGGTGGAAATTGCTTATAAACGTTCTTTTCTCGCCACCGAACCCATTAACCGATTTTAACAAGTTCGGAAAGTGTCGCCGTCACACAGATAAAACTCCGCATCAACGCCAGCGATACCTCTCTTCAGGATGTCGTCATTTTTCCTCACGGATTTGATCTCGTAAATTCTTAATCGCTCTTTAAAGTGCACTATTATTAAGCACAAACGATAGATTGCTTTTCCCACTCCAGCGCTTAATTTTGGTAACAAACCCACGATCAGCCATGCTTAAAAATTTCCTCTCGCTAAGTCATTGTTTACATTTATCAACACCCATCACTCGGCTTTTACTGTAGCTCCAAGTCCTCTTTTACGATCAGCCATTCCGGTGCGTCCTCGTCAGCAATCCATCGGGACATAACGACTGCTGGCTCCTCATTTTTAAATGCCAGCGGTACTACAGGTAAACTCACCAAGAGTTTTACGTAACAAAGCCAACACATCTTTCCGCGCGATTGGATGATGACGCGTCAACGTAAATTAAGTCGTTTTTAGTGGTATCAATCCAGCGTGCGGTATGTTGACATTTACCGGAATGCGCGATAAGAATAAAGAGCATACAATCACATCATCTTTTGCTGCTTGTTTTTCGACTCTTCTTGATCTTCGCCCGTGGTCTTTTCGTGTCTTTCATCCGCCTTACGGCCTAGCTTTGCTTCACCACTTCCGCTGGTCAGGATTTTGTTGTTTTTCTGCACCATTAAGTCACCGTTTCCATTCTGCTGTGTGGTGCAACAATCCGCCATCTTTGCGCGGTGGATCAGCCGAGACGCGTACTATCGGATGGCTGCAGGCGAGTAAACGACTGCGTAATTTAATCCTGTCTCGTAAGCCTCGTCAAATTATGATTTAGTTGCTGACAAATCATCGCATTTTTGAACCAGCACATTTTACCTCTAATAAAAAGCCACCAACGAATAGTGGCTTGGAACCCAGAACGGAATATCATCGTGTTGCCAGCACTTTCTTCCGGCTTTTTGGCTGTCAGCTGGTGACGTCTGGTCTTGCTATCACCGCTTTGCCGGCTAATGCAAGCATCGCAACACATCCCCAATAACCCCGCTGTATAGCTGATCCGGCCCGTTTTGGTCTCTGCCATTTTCGGGTTTTCAACCGCTCAACATAAAGTCTCTTTGAGCCTCAGCGTAGGTATGCTCAGCTAGCCATTTGCCGAGCGACGATAGAACACAACAGAGTGCCATCTGAGTCACTTCGGCGGCTGCTCGCCGGTGCTTTTACTCGTTCCAGCCGCCGGGCCACACCGATTTTTGTCACCGCATCGACGTATCTCGGCATGGCGTGACATCAGGTCATCGCCTGCTGCCGGACAAGATTACTTTGTTTATTCCCGCCATGTCGGCCTTTCAGTTTTATCCATTTGCGCACAGCTTCTGATAATAATCTTGAGCCGCACCGGACACGCTGTTTGATCAATCACTGTCGGTCATCTCGCTTAATAACCGCTTTGTCGTCAATCTGCTCTGTGATCGAAGCCGACTAAATCAATTAGTTTTTCCTCATTTTCCCATCGGTTTAATCAGGCTCAAGCATGGTGGGACAATCAAAAATCAATGCGCTTCCTCGCAATCCCAAAGCCTACATGAGCCTTTGCACTTTGGATGTCGGTAGCCTTTGTGCTTATCTTCCGTCTGTCTTCTAAAATGGGTGAGCGCTGATATCACAAGTGCATTTGTATCACGATTAGCTTGCGAGACGGCATTGCAAATATCTCGCACTCACCTTGTATCCACATTTTCACGGCGCTCGCTGTTTTCTTGAGCGCCAAACCACGAGATAGACTACTGAGCTTTTATAGCTTGTCCTCGACTCAGCAATCCCTTTTCTGTGTATTTGATACCCCTCAGCGATTGATAGCCAAACAGGCCAAATTCTAGCATCTCATGCACCGGCACTTTTAGCAGAAGCGGAAATCTTTGCATCACCTTTTGCCTCAGTAGTAGTCTAGACACATTGAGCATCTAGCTTATCTCGGTACATTTTACTCCAGAGCTCGTGCCAGCAGTCAATACCATGTTGACGCGTTTTATGGTCCATCATCGCGCAAACTCTGCTTGATGAGGATTTTATATATCGTTTGAAAGTCTTCATGGTTAACTGCGTATTCCACTGCCTCTTCGACGAATTTTCATCTCAAACACCACATATTTCTTGTACGTTTTCGATGCGGATCGATCAAACTCCGGACCGTCAAATATCGGAGCAAATATAGTAGATTTCAGTGATGTCGCCTCTAGTGTTTCAAGCACTTGATATTGTTCCGGCGTAAACTTCAAACCCATTATCGCAAAGCTCTTGCAATGTGTTTCTTTCGTTTTGGCAATGCTTTTCTTGAGTCTTTCAAACGTCTCGGCATCGACTTTCATACCGGCAAATCTCTGTCCTGATGTGATTATCTCGATAGTCAAACCCACCGTCTTTGCATCTTAACGATTGCTTGATCTGCTAATACCGCTTGTTGCATCTCAACGGATAACGGAGCCTGTTTGGCTGGGTCAACACTTTAAGTACTGTTTTAATGCCATGTCTCCCGCAAAGTTGCCGCGCCACACACCAAAGCTTCCTAAACGTCTCGACTCAGAAGTGCCAGCGTGTTTAACAACATCATCATGGCTCCTGCGTGTGTAGCTCGGCGGAGTAATCCATTAACGAGCTGAAGATAGGCGCAATATCCAACTCGGATTTTCGTCATTTCTCTCGGCTCTTGTTCCTCAGTCAAAAATAAAACCCGTTGATAAAGTCCTTTTGACTCACTGCTTTTTGTAAACCGGTAGCGATACAAGTCGCTTCCGGGAACCGACATGCCGCTGTTGCAACAGCTGAATAAACCCTATAGCCGATCCGAAATCGAGCCTGTCTCCTTGCGGTTTTGATATGGGACGATACAAAGCACACAATCCGTTTTGTAGCGGTAATTGGCGGCTTACAACAGGCGCGCGTTAAAATACTAACACTCCATCGACCGCATTGCGTAACATTGTGTTTCGCTATTAACACCTGCATACGCTTTGTCGTCAAATGTTGCTCGCATTTGTGTTTCACCAGAGATTTTATTTTTCGGTGATAACCGGATGATTCGTTATCCTTGGAGTGATTTAGCACCAGACACTCATTGGCGTATTTTGTGCTGTCATCGTCTTATCTCCTCAAACTCTCTCTGCCACGACCTCGATCGCTCGAATCGCGTGAATGTGCTTAATTTATCCCACGCACGGCGCCAAACGCTAGCCACTGGAGCTCTAAATCATCATTGCTCAAAGCTCCAACTGCGTCATTGATAGCGTCAATCATTAATTCGTCACCGTTTTTGCGCATCATCACGGGATTTTTCCGCCTCAAGCTCTGATTCACACTATTCCGCTCTCTTCAATCTGTGTGCGATATCCAGCCTCCAGCCGGTTTTCCTCCCATGCTGTTTGTAACTTTCTCACAACAAATCCTGATGCCCGCAGCTGTAAAATTTATGTAGGCACTTGCGCGTTAAATCCAGGTCGGATCGCTTAACCTGCGCCTCGCTATCTCAACCTCGCACAAGCTCTCATCACAGTGGATTATTGCTTATCCAGCCGCTTTTAATCTTTCCTCGGTCGTAGATGCACTCAATAGCAACAAATCCCAGTCCGCGCTCATGCGGCTGGACTTTTGTAATAACGCGTAAGTCTTTACTTTGCCATTGCAGGCCCGCCCGTAATCTTGCCGTTTCTTGCCTGCAAGGTAAACACGGCTTTCAGACGAATCTCGTCTGCGATCGCCAAATCTCTGCCATCCATCCAGCGTTTTGCCCTTGCGCTCCTTAATCTGCGGAGACGTGCTTTCGCTTTACCGCGTGGTCGCCATAGTCTGCTGCCATCGGAAATGCTCGCGCGGCGGTGAAGCTTAATGACGACAAAAGCGTCGCAACAATCATCGACGTGGACAACAGATGCAATCGCAGTAAGTCTTTCGTTTACCTTAACGGATGATTTGTTCTGCTGTGCCTGGCTTTTCGTTTAGCGCGGTGTAAATCGTTGTTGTATCATTTTCAATCAAAAGCTCCTCGACGAGGGGCTACAACTCATAAGGAAATCCAAAATGGTGAAACTCGTATAAGTTTTAAGCATACTCGGCTCGTGGAGATTGTGGCGTGACTCGTAGGATTCGAACCCATGCGCTACAGTAATCACACACCGTTAATCGATAATACGCCTTTCGGCGGACCCGCGCATTTCTTTGTCAGCTAGGCGCAAACACAAGAGCCGTTGAATAAGGTGTTTCTTTATGCTTGTAAGGCTCTGCCCTATTGTTACCACAACACATACAGGAATATAATTTCGCCAACCACAACATCACCAAAGGGAGAAGCTATGAAAAATAACATCTTAGTTACTTATGACTTAAATAAGTCCGGTCAGGAAATCTTTACTACGGCGCCTCATTGCATTAAAACATTAGGCGCATGGGGCCAAAAGTCCAACAATCCGTTTGCATCTTCTACACCTCTTATTCAGCTGATGGAAGTTTTAGATCACCCAACCAAAGTGGACTGATTTCAACGATTCTCTTTTCGTTACAAATATGAGCGCTGCTTTGGAGAGG